>OCVR010000133.1_pt1 | contig 59928 bp, 59 predicted proteins | sample 1539091 | NCBI WGS metagenome assembly OCVR01 (sample SAMEA3355530, study PRJEB22509) | marine metagenome | biome: marine; feature: coastal ocean; material: water | place: USA | collected 2010-08-07 | depth 16 m | reverse complement strand
TCAGCTGGATAGAGTAACTGGCTTCGAACCAGTTGGTCGGGAGTTCGAATCTCTCCGGGCGCGCCAATCAACAGCGGAACATCTCATGGCTGGAGGTTTTGCTAAAGACGGAGCGGTCCAGGAGCAGATAGACGCGAGCCTGGAAGATGAGATCAGTCGCGCCCGTGATCGCCTGCCCCGTGGTAAAAGTCTCCTACAATGTGAGATATGCAGCGCCTCCATCCCTGAAGCTCGCCGCAAAGCCATTCCCGGAGTACGCCTGTGTGTTGAGTGCCAAGCATCGCTAGACGAGGAAGAGGCCGCTTTTTCGGGTTACAACCGTCGGGCTAGTAAGGACAGCCAACTGAGATAGCCCGTTAAAACAGCCCGTTAAATTCACCCGCCCGCCTGCTCCACTCCCAACAGCCAAGTTCACCGAACTACAGTCTCGCGTAAAAAGCGCTTGCCAATTTTACTGTATGTATATACAGTAAAATCAAACACAACAAACGCACACGAGGTGAACTGTGGCCGTAGTAGCAATGTGGAAATGTGATCGGGATAACGCAATGTTTGACAGCAAAAAAGCAGCCGATGCCCATGACAAAATTCTGGAACTGGCGGAGAACTTCAGCCTGCTTCTTGAAAAGCAAGTTGATGGCATCAGCGAGCAAGACGCAGAGAACATTGGGCTTCTGCTCTCCAAAAATAAGGACGTACTGATCGCCGCCTGTAAAGGCAAGCCAGAGCTATTGTTAAACATTGGTAGCGAGAGCGCAGAAGACGCATCGAACGTAACGCCTCTGGCTGCCCAGGCATAGTGCCTAAAGCGGCTTTATAGACAGTATTGTATTGCGCGTGAGCAAACCGGACTCCGATCCTTAGCTTGGCGCGTTGCTGGCGAGTTCTTTGAGGATTACGGTCCAGTGATCCAAAGCGTCATAAAACGCCTTCTTGGGCACTCGTTCGTTTAGGCCGTGAGCAAAGTTGTCTTCAGGGCGCATAAAGAGCCCTGAAATCGCCAAGGTCGGAATGCCTGCGTTTCGAAAATGCATCCCGTCGGTCGCACCCGAAGCCATGTAGCCAATAATCGCCACATCGGGATAGCGAGCATGAACGGTTTTCGATACGGCGGCCATCACGTCCGGGCGCAGCTCCGACATTGGGCTCACAGTGGCCTCACCCAGCTCAACAAATTCAATGGCGTCGTTATCAACCACCTTTGCAAGCTGCGCTTTTATCTCAGCGACGGGCACTCCTGGATAAACGCGACAATTAATAGTGACGGTCGCTGACTGCGGTAAGGCATTTTCAGCATGACCGCCACGAAGCATTGTCGCCACACAGGTTGTCCTGGTCGCTCCAATGTAAGACGGCTCCAACGCAATCCGATCAGAAGCGCTGTTGTCCCCGGGATCTGCTGCAAACCGAACCATTGCCTCTCCCAACTCTCCACCTTTTTGCTTTCCTATCTGCTCAAAGTAACCGAGCGTCATATCACTCCAGCGAACTGGAAACCGGTAGTTTCTGATGCGGGTGATCGCATCAGCCAAGTCATAAATTGCATTATCTACGGCGGGTCTGGAGCTATGCCCACCCGGGTTACGAGTGGTCAATTCCCAGGTCACATAGGTCTTTTCGGCCGCCTGAACATTGTATGACAGCGCCTTTCCCGAGCTGTCCAGGCCGCCACCGCCAGCATCTGAGTTAAGCGCAAACTCTGCCTTGGCGATGTCGGGACGCTCATTTGCCAACATTATGGTTGACGCCATGGTGCTTTCTTCATCGCCCGAAAAAGCAATGATCAAGTCACGATTGGGGACAAAACCCTGTTTACGTAAGCGGATAAACGTGGAGGTCAGCTGGGAAACCCCGAATTTATTATCATCCGTCCCGCGTCCATAGAAAAAAGTCGCATCTTCGGTCAGCTCAAAAGGAGGGCGCTGCCAGTCACTGGGCAGTGCTTCCACAACGTCCATATGACCCAACAGTAAAATAGGTGCCTTGCCTGAAGATCCATCGCCGCGATACGTTGCCACCAGGGCTGCTGCATCGCCGACAGGAAGAACTTCAACATCATCCGCCGGAAAACCGGCTGCCAATAACTCATCGGCAAGAAAGCTCGCCACTCGCTTCACGTTTCCAGAGTTTTTCACTGACTCAATACCAATAATATGGCGGTAAATATCCAAGGTTTTTTGAGCGTGCTCGCTTGACTCATTTGCGGCGACTGTCAGCACTGGGAACACGATACTGGCCGCGAGAGGGAGTAAAAACTTGTACATTGTCAGCTCCTTACGATTTCGCTCAGTTTAGTAACAAAAGCCTTTTGCGTCATGACAAATCTGAAGTGGAGTAATTTCCTTTGACCACCGCTGCCCGCCTATCGCTGTCGACAGCCGCAATTTAAGCAACTACCATCAATTTGAACAGCGCGCTCAATGCCGTGAAAGCAAAACGTCAGGGAATACAGGAATGCCAAAGCTCACTCGCCCTCTCAAACTCGCTGCATATTGCAGCACACTTGTATTTTCAGTTCTATTCTCCGTTACCGCCGCCGCCAGCAAACCCAATATCGTAATGGTTGTGATGGACAACTTTGGTTATGGGGAAGTTGGCGTGTATGGCGGTGGCATGTTGCGCGGAGCTCCAACACCCAATATCGATAGCATCGCAACAGAAGGGTTCCAGCTTACCAATTTCAATGTTGAGGCCGAATGCACCCCCTCCCGTTCATCCTTAATGACGGGGCGTTATGGCATACGCACCCGGCAACGCCCCAACGATGAACCTCGGGGCATCTGGTATGGCATTACCCCCTGGGAGATCACCCTGGCAGAGATGCTGTCAGACGCGGGGTATGCAACGGGGATGTTCGGCAAATGGCATCTGGGCGATGAAGAGGGCCGCTATCCCACAGATCAGGGCTTTGACGAGTGGTACGGTATACCCAACTCCTCAGACCAGGCCTTTTGGCCTGATAGCGATAGCTTCCAGAAAGATGCCGGGGTGGAATTCACTCATGTCATGGAGTCCAAACGGGGTCAGAAACCGAAAAAAAAGGACGTCTATGGTCGCGAAAAGCGCAAGACTATCGACCGGGAAATCACAGATCGCGCTATCGATTTCATCAAGCGCCAGGCCAAAGCGGGTAAGCCGTTCTTTGCTTACCTGCCTTACACGCAAACTCATGAACCGGTTGATGCCCATCCCGACTTCAAAGGCAGCACCGGCAACGGCAGTTTCGCCGACGTTCTGGCACAGACTGACTCTTACGTGGGCGAGTTACTGAAGACGATTGATAACCTCGGCTTTAAAGACAACACTATCTTTATCTTTACCTCAGACAACGGTCGCGAAGGTATAAAGCGATCCTTTGGATTCACAGGACCATGGCGAGGAACAATGTTTGCTCCCTACGAAGGCTCACTGCGTGTGCCCTTCCTGATCCGCTATCCGGATAAAATTCCGGCCAAAAAAGTATCAAACGACATCGTTCACTTGATCGATATATTCCCGACTCTTGCCACGCTATCCGGCGGTGAGATACCACAGGACCGAATACTGGACGGCGTGGACCAAACAGATTTTCTCACAGGCAAATCTGAGAAATCTGCCAGAGAATCCGTAATCATCTATATCGGCAACGAACTCTTTGGTGTGAAATGGCGTAACTGGAAAATGCTTCTCAAGGAAATTAACGAAGACAGCTACGCGATTCAAACCATGGCCTACCCATCAATTTATAATTTAATTGTTGATCCCAAGGAAGAAGAGCCTGAAAAATTCTATCTCGATGATACCTGGGTAGACACGCCACTATGGCGAGTTGTAGAAGAGCACACTGCCTCTATTGAAGCGGACAAGGGCGCACCGCCCGAGCAATGAGATTTGGCTCACAGCCCTCTGACACCCCTTTTCCTTTAGCGAGATAAATCTATGCCGGAGACCGCACTTTTCACTGCTTTTACTGAAGTAAAACCGGAGTGGATTGATTTTAACGGCCACATGAACATGGGCTACTATCTCGTGGCTTTTGACCATATCGCAACCGACCAGTTCTACAACTCAATGAACATCGGCATAGCACACAAACAGGCCCTGGGTATGACCACTTTCACGCTGGGCGCTAACATAGACTTTATCCGCGAAGTGCTTGCGGGCGACAAACTCAGACTGACCAGTCAGCTGGCAGACTATGACCATAAACGCTTGCACTACATTCACCGTATGTACCATGCCGATAAGGGGTATCTGGCGGCCACCAACGAATGCCTGGGTATGTATATCGACTTGGAAACGCGCCGCAGCGCCAGCTTCAACGATGAGCAGATGGCGCGGTTTGAACAGGAACTGGAGCGGGGGAAACAGGTTCCTTTGGCCGAAGAATTTGGCCGCAAGCTGGGCATTCGACGCTAAACGGCGAGGCAAGCCCAAGTCACAGCTGACAGGCGCTCTCCCAAAATTTGCCTACAGCATGCTTTGGCGTTTTTGCCACCCTCTGCATTTGCTTGAAATCTATTGCCGATATAGGGTACCGCCGTCGAACGTCATTCAACATCGCAAGCCAGAGCTTCGCCGTCATTTCAGAGTCATACAGGGCCCGGTGAAAAACACCCTCTACAGGAATATTCATGAACTCAACCAAGGTACCCAACTTGTGATCGGGCGCTTGCTGAAAGATTCGACGAGCGGCGAGCATGGAGCAGGAGAACTGTCCTGTATAGCTTAGTGCAATCCGTTCGAATTCAGCGTCGAGGAATCGCTTATCGAATGATGCATTATGAGCCACCAGATTGTCCTCGCCTATGAAGTCAGCAAAGTCTCGCATCACGTCACTGCACGGCCGGGCATCCGCAAGCATCACGTTTGTAATCCCAGTAAAGGATTCGATGAAGCTGTCGACACGGCGACCTGGATTCATCAGTTCCTGAAAACGCGCAGTGACTTTCCCACTCTCAATGCGTACCGCTCCAATTTCAATAGCACGATCGCCCTCCCCCGGGGACAAACCTGTGGTTTCAAAATCAAGGACTACTACGGTATCGGCGTTAGGCACACTAAAGCTCTCATCTGAGTTCGTACCCCAGGGTGTAATCAGTTGGGGTCACTGTCTTCAGCTTACCACCGAAGAGAATAGACGCGTTAGTCGGTGTGAACCTTTGCCGTCGAGTTCAGTTTGAATTGACGCTCCGCCATGCTGGACCTTTCATCAATAAAAAATCAAAAAAACCCGCCTTATATTGATCGCCTTCGCGGTCCCAATATTTTATCCTGCAGGGGCAAAGCTCCGAGGTAAGGAAAAAGCAGTGGAAGGTTTTATCGGCAATGAGAAACTCATCAGCGGCGAAAAGCTGCGCAGCTACAACCAGCGCACCAATCTGCGCGGGTGTCTGCAAACGGGAAGCCACCTGACCGCTATCTCGCTCGCTGCCTATGCCTTGCATAACAGTTGGGGCAGCTACTGGGCAGCCTTGTGGTTTGTCGTATTGGGCACGCTACTGAACTTTCTTTACGCGGGACAGCACGAGCTGTCCCACTGGACAGTGTTCAAAGCCCGCTGGCCCAATAACCTGTTTGGTCACCTGTTCGGATTTATCCTGTTAATGCCCAGAGAGCACGATCGCATGGAGCACTACCAACACCATCGACATACCCAGGATCCGGATCTGGATGGCGAGCTTCAGGGCAGCCCCTATTTCAACACTCGCAGCTATCTCTGGTATGCCTCGGGCCTGGGCTATTGGACAGGTATTATCTGGCGCACCTTCGGTACTGCTTTCAAACTAAGATTTCCCGCATTCTTTACCCCAAAACAATGCCTACTATCGACGCTGGAGGCGCGCCTTTACCTCTTCGGCTATCTGCTGATCGCCCTGCTGTCCTGGTACCTGCAAAGCTGGGCAGTGATCGCCTACTGGATCGCTCCCATGGTCGCCACTAAATTCATTCACAACTGCCAGAACCTGGCAGAGCACACCGGCATGCCCAATGAATCCGACATTCTCATTAACACCCGCACCATCAAAAGCAACGCTTTACTCAACTGGCTGGCATGGAACATGCCCTACCACACCGCACATCACACCTATCCCGCGGTTCCCTTTTATAAATTGCCCCAACTCCACGCTGAGATGGTTGCAGCCAGCGGGCGTGAGCCCGAAACTATCAGCTACTTAAGCTATCAATGGCACATGCTAAGAAAGCTGCGCCGTGAAGGCAGCTCGAAGTATAAGGGTAAACCGCTCAGTAGTTATTAGGAGGCTTGGCCATGCAGGACCTCGTTGTATACCAGTCCCTTTGGGGCATGCAGACCTGTAACACCAATGTCGCGACTCGCCCCCATGAAGAGGTTTTTGCACAGGCAGCGCAAGCCAAATTCGCGGGCCTTTGTCTGGATCCCGGTGTCAGTCAAATTGAGGAGTACCTGGCCCTAAAGCCCTTTTATCAGCAGTACCAGATGGGCTGTCTGGTCAACGTATTTCCTAATACGGTAGAGGAGATGAGGCCGTTACTGGAATTCAGTAAAGAAATGGGTGCTCCCTATGCCAATGTTATCGCTCCCGTGTTCCCGCTCACCGTTGAGGATGCGATCCCCATTATCAGGACCTGGCTCGAAATGGCCGACGACATCGGCATGCCCATCAAATTCGAAACACATCGGGATTGTATTACCAACGACATGTTCATGACCCTACAGTTACTTGACGCTATTCCCGAATTGCGCCTCACGGCTGACCTGTCACACTATTGCCTCAATCGCGAGATGAGCGCGCCAATAACGGCGCAAAACCAGGCGTGGATTCAGCAACTCCTGGAACGCTCCGACAGTTTTCAAGGGCGGATCTCCAGTCACGAGCAAATCCAGCTGCCATTGCACTTCCCACAAACCCAGAAATGGATTGGCATTTTCAAAGATTGGTGGAAGCGAGGCTTTCGATCATGGCGTACCAGGGCAGGTGACAACGAAACACTGATTTTCCTGTGCGAGCTTGGCCCGCCTGAATACGCCTTTACCGATGCCAATAACGAGGAATTGTCTGATCGCTTTGAGGAGGCCATAAGGATTCGAAGCTGGGTTCAGGCAATCTGGCAGGAGCTGGAGGCAGAGCTTTAAAAGCAGGGCCGGATTGGCAATAAAGAACGCGAGAAGATTGAAAACTTGTCAGCCTCCGCCACGATGCTATATTTCATTCATTCGCTTAAAACAAGGAGTAGGGATTTGCGCCAATCGGCGTCTTTTGTGTATCTAATCCGTGTTCTGTCATGCATTACTCTGGCTGTGTCGATCTACGCTCACGGCGCTCCCAACACTGTCAGTATTCCAGACGGAAAGGTTACCCTTCTGCAATCCATTCTGGTGAATACCACTTGGCCCAATGAAAGTGAGATCGACAATTTCATTATTGGGCTATACGGTAAAAACAGACAACTTACGCGCTCCTTAAAACGCGAACTGGATGGTTTTACAGTGCGCGGAAAGCCCGTAAAAATTACCGTCTTCGATGCTCTGAGCAATGCCAGAAATGCTCACATCCTCGTACTTTCCTCAGCGGAAAACTCTCGACTGGCAGCTATCGAAAACGCATTGAAAGGCAGTCAAACTCTGATCGTTAGCGATGGCGCGACCGATAAAGATCGAATCATGGTCAACTTTACGCAACCGGACAAGAACCGTCTTTCCTTTGAACTCAACCGCAGTAATATCATTGACGCTGGAATTTCCCTGTCACGGGATATGCTGCTGTTCGGCGGCAGCAAACTGGATGTCGCCGCCATCTATCAGGAAACCGAGGCAAAACTGGAACGCGCGAATGCTGTGGCAAACGAGCAACAAAAACTGCTGGCAGACCAGAAGAGCACCATCGACAGTCAACAGCAAGAAGTTGAGCGCAACCGTAGCGAACTATCACTATTGGAGCTACAACTAGACGCGATACAAAGTACGCTGGCTGACAGCGAGAGCCGACTTGAGAAGAACGCTGCGGCACTGATAAAAAAAGAAGACATACTGGCTGAAAAAGAAGCATACATCGACAGCTACTCCCAGAGAATAGAGCGCAACCTAAAGCGGTTGGAGGACCAGCAAGCGGCGATCGCTGAGAAAGAGCGCCAGATTGCGGATCAGGATAAGGTGCTGATGAAACAGGTCAGCACCATCGAGAGCCAGCGATTTATCCTGATCGCCGCAGCGGTCACCCTGCTTTTGGTGATATCTCTCATTGTCGTTATATTTCGAGGATATAGAAGCAAGCATCGGCTCGCGCTGCAATTGGAAGGAAAGAGCCGGGAGCTGGGCGTCGCCAACGACAAGCTGGTGCAGGTCACTGAAGCCAAAAGTCGGTTTCTTTCCGCCATGAGCCATGAAATTCGTACGCCCATGAACGGCGTCATTGGTATGGCGGAACTGTTGGAGGGCACCGATCTTACTAACCAGCAGGGTGAGTATGTTTCTCTAATTATCAAATCTGCAGACACGCTCCTGGGCCTCATCAACGATATTCTCGACTTCTCCAAGATTGAAGCCGGAAGGCTGGATCTTGAACATATTCCCTTCAACCTGCGAGATATTCTGGGAGACACTCTACAAACCCTGGCCCTTCGCGCAAACGAAAAAGACATTGAACTCACCTTTCATATTCCGCCTGATATACCGGACAAATTAATTGGTGATCCCCTTCGACTCAGGCAGGTCATCGTTAACCTGGTTGGCAATGCCATCAAGTTCACCGAGGTTGGGGAGGTCGCGGTTGATCTTCTTCTGCAATCGATTTCTGACTCCGACATTCAGCTAGTATTTGAAGTGCGAGATTCAGGTATTGGCATTTCAGACGCACAGCAAAGCAAAGTTTTTAAGGCTTTCGACCAGGCAGACACCTCTACCACCCGACAGTTTGGCGGCACTGGTCTGGGGCTGGCGATCGCCCGCCAACTCACGGAAATGATGGGCGGCACGATGGCCGTGCGAAGTAAGCTCAACGAGGGGAGCACCTTCTCCTTTAGTGCCAGCTTCGGCTTGCCCGAGCAGCCTGAAACCGTGGCACTGGAGCCGCAGGAGCTAAAAGGTCTGAACGCGCTGGTGGTCGACGACAACAGTACTAATCGAATGATACTCGAGGAATTATTGGTGAACTGGGGTATGTCCGCATGCGTTGTAGACAGCGGCGAGAAGGCGCTCGAGGAATTGAAACGCGCCGAAGACAACAATATGGCGTTTGCAGTGGCGCTGCTAGATGTAATGATGCCCAACATGGATGGGTTCGAACTCGCTGCGAGAATCCGTCAGCGTCCCAAGCAAAACAAGACCCGCATCCTGATGCTCACTTCAGCTGGACGCTCAAACACTGAACAGATCAGTCAGCGACTCGATATTTCACGCGTGCTATTGAAGCCTACCAAGCAGTTTGATTTACAAAGAGCGATTACCGATGCACTGGGCGTGACCACCAGTCACACCGTCAAAAAAGTTCAGAATCTGGTGCCGGGCCCGGAAGCTCGTCGAGTGCTATTAGTGGAAGACAACCCGGTTAACCTGAAAGTAGCATTGGAGCTGCTGCGTAAACGGGGTCACAGTATTGAGGTTGCGCGCAACGGCGCAGAGGCGGTGGAGGCCGCTGCGAAAGAAGATTTTGACGTCGTGCTAATGGATGTGCACATGCCAGTAATGGACGGCCTGACCGCCACCCGTATTATTCGTGAGCGAGAGCGCGTCGACAAGGTAGCGCATGTGCCCATCATCGCCCTGACCGCGGGAGCAACCTTAGAAGACAGGGAAAATAGCATCACTGCAGGAATGACTGATTTCGTCAGCAAACCGTTCAAATCAGATGAGCTTTTCCAAGCCGTAGAAAGCAGTTCGATGAGTGCGGCGAGCGCAGTCAGCGCCGATACGGCTGGCAACTCAGCGGTTCGCTCAGGCAATGAGCCCTGCCTTGACTGGCAGGGAGCGCTAAGAAACCTTGAAGGCGACGAGAATTTTCTTCACGAACTTGCCCAGATGTTTTTATCCCAGTACCCCGCGCTGCTGCAAGCCGTAGAAGCGGCCGTATCCAGCGAAGATGCAGATGAATTGAAAAAGGCGGCTCACTCGCTGAAAGGCTCAGCTCTGGTAATAGGCGGGCAGGCCACTGCCGCGGCGGCGCTGTCTCTTGAAAATGTGGGACACAGCGGAGACTTTCCCGAGGCCTCACCGTGCCTAAACAGCTTGCAGGGAAATCTAGCAGAACTAAAGGTTGCGTTATTGACACAGCTGGGCGCTAGTCAGGTTGATGCGTCCTAGTTTTCCCCAGGCAAATCAGCGCGCAGGGAATTTACAACGGCTCGAAACTGTTCCTGGTTGTCAGCGCTAAGTGAAGCCAGAGTTTCATGGGCCCCCAGAATTCGGGCGCCCTGTTGCTCGGGGCTGAGGCTTGCAGCATTAATAGCCGTCATGCCGTGCGGCAGGCTCTGGGTGTTCGGGTTAATGTGTTCCAACACACTGGTCATGCTCAATTCATCGAACAGCTTGCGGACGTCGGGAGAAACCGCTTGCAGATTCACAGATTCCGGATGCGATGTCACAATTTCGTGCAGCGTTCCAAGGCAAGTGCTGTCCATGTGCTCACAGTTTCCGAGATCCAGGGTGAGTTCTGCGCACTGTTCCAGCATGGCATTCGAGCAATCGAGCAATGACTGACCACACAGCCAGGTGACAGCGCCGGAAATACTGATATAAGCATGACCATCCGACGAGCCTTGCTGAAGCTCAGGCGGAGGAGCGAGGGGTTCATGCTGCTGCCGCGTTTCCCTGGGTACCGCATCATCAAAATGGCTTTCGCCCTCGGCGCGCTCGAGAAGAAACATCGTAATATCATCGCGGTCACTACCGACACCCCGAACAGCACTTGCATATAAATTACCAAGCAACTCCTCCCTGTTTTGGCTGGAATTTAGTGCATCTGCAATATCCTCGGTGCGGGGAGAGTCCGGCCCACCATCCAGCACACCGTCGGTATAAAGCATCATCCGATCGCCATCGGTCAGCGTGAATTCATGTTCCTCATAGCCAGCCCCCGGCTCAAGCCCGAGAGCGGGGCCCGTGCGCTCCAACATCAATGGTGAACCCTTCGCAGGATTCAGAACACAGGGTGTGTGACCCGCCGATGCCAACCAACCACGACCGGAGTGCAAATCAAGCAGTACGTAAACCGCTGTAATAAAGGCACCGGGCGCCGACAGCATATCGTAGAGCCGACTGTTCAAACGCTCGAGCACTTGGTTGGGCATTAACACCTTTTCATGACGGTCCAATTGCTTCAAACGCAACTTGAACAAAACGGAAAGCATCGCTGCAGCCACACCGTGACCGGCGGCATCCGCGATGACCAGACCAAGATGCTTTTCGTCCAACATGACAGCGTCATAAAAATCGCCACCGACGCTGCTACCAGGACGGTATAGCGTCTCCATACACCAGCCCGGAATTACCGGTGGCTCCTGGGGTAGCAGCGCTCGCTGTATAATTTCAGCCCTGTTCAGATCTGCCTGAATAACCGCGGCCTGGTTCTGCAGCACATGGCAAACCTGCTGTAACTGATCTACCTTCTCTGCGAGCTGCGAATTACTGTCCTCCAGCTCCGCATATAGTCGCTTTCGCTCTCGTTCCAGTTCGATATGATCCATCGCATTACGCACGGCCACGCGTACCCGAGGTACCTCAGGTGGCTTGGGCAGATAGTCAAATGCGCCGCTTTGAAGGGCCTCCACTGCCGCGTCAAAGGTCTCTAATCCGGAAAGAATTATCCACAGTGGCTGCGGGCAATGCTCCTGGGCCCATTTCATCAGCTCCAGGCCATCCATGTTCGGCATAACGACATCGGTAACTACGACGTCGATGGCCATCGTTTGCAAAACTTTCTGGGCCTCAAGCCCATCCTCAACCTCCAGCACCTTAGCGGGGTTGAGCTGACCGAGACCTCGGGTGACGATTTTGCGCACCATGGGGTCGTCATCAACGACCAGAAATACAGGTCCAAGCTTGTCCGGGAGATCAGTTCCGGGGGAAACACTGTTTGTCATGGCCATACCTCCCAACGTTCAGACCACAGGATAGTGACAAGTAAAGGACGTAGTAGCGCAAATGTCCAATTTGCATGTGACCCTCCATTACAGCACACACGGCTCGTGCTCACCGATCTGGTCCTGGGCCTGCGCTAGGGAATTCTGCGATTTACGCCAAATCTATAAAAAACGCACAGATTGCAGTAGTACCCCTCGTGCAGGCACATCGCTGCCTACGCCGGCCAACTGAGTCGTGGGCTCGGCTGCTATTTCATCGACGACAGACATGCCAGAATATACACGAGCAAAAACAGCGTAACCATCTGGGTTATTGCTGGAGCCAAAATCAAGAAAACTGTTGTCTGCCTGATTGATAAAAAACTGAGCTGTCGCGCTATTTGGATCACTGGTCCGCGCCATCGACAGGGTGCCACGGCTATTTGAAAGCCGATTACTCGCCTCATTGATAATGCTGGGTCCCGGGGTTCTGATGGACCATGTCACTCTGTCTTCGTCATTGTAGCCATCGAAAGAGAGCAGACCCATCTGGATCATAAAACCGTTGATAGCCCTGTGAACCAGCATCTGATCGTAGAACCCTGCTCGCACGTAATTCAGGAAGTTGGCGGCCGTTACGGGTGATTCCCAGTTATAGGTTTCAACTAAGACCGTACCCACATCAAACGACATTTCTACGCGCTGACTCCCCAGGACCTCTCGGGAATGCAGGTCTAACATATCTGCTGGCTGTCCCGATGTTACCGCGTCTGAGAGTGCTACCAACTTGTCCTGCGGACCGAGCAAAAACGCGCCGTCGATCGTTTGGTTCCAGCGCAATACATCGTCGTAATCAATCGTCCCATTGCGGTCGACATCGCCCACCACAAGCTGGGCAGCCGCGTTGAGGCGGTCGAGGATGGCTTTGTTTGACAGGCCTGCAGGTGCCTGCAGTTGCTGGCGATACAGGGCTTCGGTAAGAACCGAGATTTTCAAGTTGCCCTCTGTAATGCGCTCCCCCGTGGCAATCACATGCCAGCTACCCTGCACTTCCACTGGGCTGTCGCTCAACAATTGTTTTCGGCCCGGGTCATAGTCTTCGCCACCGTGGGCGGTCACTACGTAAAGAGACTGCGGATCCAGCTCCGACAACTGCGCCCCAAACTGCGTTACACCAACTACGAGCAGACGCAGTAACGATGACCAGTCGTCCCATTGTTGCTGGCCACCCTGCCCAATCCAGTCCGATGCTCGCATGGAGCTTCCAGTAGCCAGGACATTGTCCGGGTTGTCCAACGGAGCGACTGTGACTTCAGCCCCCCCTACCGATCCGTTAAGCTGGGTATGAAAGCAAGCGGATAAGCAGAGGCAGGCAACGAGCAACAGGCTCGATTTGACGAATCGATTCATAGTGATGGAACTGTCTGTATTTTTAGAGCTCAGAATTTTAACACAATGCCGCGCACTGTTAAGCGCGCAACGCTTCACTCGAATTGCCGCTCTCACGCATCGAGGTCGTTCACCACAGTTTGATACAAAGCAAGCCGCAGACGGGCAAACCGCCTATACTTGAGCTAAGCCCAGACAGGAGCCTCATAACGTGGATACATCCCGCCATACCATCCAGTGCCTTTTCAAGCAGTTGGGTCTCGCCAGCAGTGATGCCGCTATCGAGTATTTTGTGCAAAACAACCATTTGCCAAAGGATATCCCGCTGGATCATGCCGCCTGCTGGGATGCGGGTCAGGCGCAGTTTATCCGCGAGTCACTGGACCTGGATTCAGATTGGTCAGAAATTGTCGACCAGCTTGACGCAATGTTGCGGCACTAGCAGCCCAAACTCGGCCAAGGGCAAGGCAGTTTGCTTACCTATTCAACACCACTCATTGGCGGACTTATTATCGGCATCGCCGCCAGCGCCATGCTCTATTTTATCGGTCGAATAGCGGGCATCAGTGGGATTGTCTGGAGCGCAATTTCGGCCCGTGCCGACAATAGCTGGCGGTGGCTATTCATTAGCGGCCTGCTGGCGGGGCCTATCCTTTATCACGCCCTGTTCAATGCACCCTACCCCGCCGCCAGTGACCTTCCCTGGTGGCAGGCTGCTGCGGGAGGGTTGTTAGTTGGCATTGGCACCAAACTTGGCTCCGGCTGCACCAGCGGCCATGCAGTATGCGGACTTGGCAGACTGTCACTGCGCTCTCTCCTGGCCACTGTTACTTTTATGACAAGCGGTATGGTTACTGTCTACGTAATTCGACACCTCCTGGGAGGGCTGTAGATGAAACCTCTTGTTGCGCTTTTATGCGGGATCATTTTTGGCTTTGGTCTTGCCATCTCAGGAATGACAGATACGGCCAAGGTACTGGGGTTTTTAGACCCGTTTGGTCACTGGGTTCCCGATCTGGCATTTACTATGAGCGGAGCAGTATTCGTCACAATCATCAGCTTCCGGTTTATTCTACGGCGGCAAAGTCCTGTGCTGGTCGAAGATTTCAACCTTCCTGACAACAAGAGCATAGACATGCGCCTACTTGCCGGGGCGGCAATTTTTGGTGTTGGGTGGGGTGTTTACGGATACTGCCCGGGCCCCGCTATCTCAGCCTTGGCCTACCTGGACGGCAAAGCTTTGGTGTTCGTGATAGCCATGGTGACAGGCATGGCCTTCACAAACACACTTTCCCAAACGTGAGTCTGAGCGCTAGCGCTCCTGCTTGTGCCAGTTGTTAACCAACTTCTCAACATCTACCGTACTACCGCCGTCGCGCCATTTGTCCGCGTAGTCAATATCCGTTGAATTGGGAGGCGGGTCCGGCAAGTCTATTTTAAATCGTACCGGCATGGGCACGGCTTCACCGAGCGCAACGGCCTCACCTTTTGACAGGGAAGTTAGCGCGGCAAAGGTGCCTCGCGCAGCATCTGGCACCATAGCGCGCACATACTCCTGGTCATCCGGATTGGATATTCGTAAACAAATGAACGAACTACACTGGGCCAGTACCGTTTCTGAAACATCGTGTGGGCGCTGGCTCACAACGCATAATCCAACGCCATACTTACGACCGTTCTTGGAGATTCTCTCCATAGAGCGTCGCGCTTCCCGAAACCGTGGAATATCTTCCCGGGGAATATACTCATGCGCTTCTTCACAAATAAGAAATAGCGGGAACTCGCGGCAATGTGGATTCCAGAAATTGAACTCGTAACACAGTCGGCCAATCTGGGCAGCCACCAAAGGAACCACATCGAAAGGAACAGCACTGAGGTCAAGCACCGTAATACTGGCCTTTTTATCGCCAATACCCACCAGGTCTGCCATCAGGCCCGGCAGTGACTCGGTGGAAGTGCGAGTCTTCGGCCGCATCAAAAAATCATAGCGATTGTCGTTCAGCAGACTTTGAAGACGCACCAGCACCTCGTCAAATTTGCCGTAGAGTGGAGATTTTTTCTTGCCAAAATCACTGGTCTCCCGGTTGGCCGCTTTTACCGCCTTAATCAGATCTTCCATGGAATAATACAAGGGAGAATCAACAGTGATGTGACCGATATTCAGATGGTCATTGGCCTCTTGCCGCAGTCGGGTCATGCAAGAGCGCAAAAAAGATATTTGAATGGAGCCGTTCTCGTCATCGGAGTTAATTATCAACTCCGTGAGTTCGGAAAACGCGAGTAGCCAATAGGGGAACTCCAGCTCCTCGGCCCTGAAACAACGCACTTTGTCTGCCGGAAACGGTGACTTGGCGACCAGGCCATCAATTTCCTTGTCGCCATATTCCCCATGCATATCCAACAAAATAATATGCGAGTTAGGCATACTCTTGACGGCTGACTGAATGAGACTGGTCACTGTCCATGACTTACCGGAACCAGACTGACCCAGGATTGCCGCGTGACGTCCAAAGAAAGCTGAAGCATCGAGGTGCACACCAATATCATCAAACGAGGTTAAATGACCCACCTTGAAGTCCTGATCGCCGTAATCGGAAAATATTTTCGCCAGACTGCCATCCTCCAGCCGATGCAGTTCAGCCCCGCTGATAGGATAATGAGAGATACCTCTGGTGAACTCGCCTTTATCACTGATTTCACCGAGGGGCGTCAGGTGAACCATGTGTGCGGCACGGCCTTGCTTATCGGCCACGCGATAGCTGCGATCAACCATAACCAGGGTTTTCCAGCCTGACTGACGAACCGTGAAATAAGAGCCAACCTGCCCCAAGGTCTTGTCTTCGTCGGTCGAGGCTGCAGCTTCTTTTGGTGAATCCAGCCTGGCAGTAAACTGATCTCCAGTGACGTCCATAAGAACGCCTACTCGAGAAACCGTAGCGCCATTGTTGGCTGCTGGTTTGTCCGTAGAGCCCGCTTTGTCGAGCATACATCCTCCTGCACGCATTATTATTTTCCTGAAATTACGGGATAACCCTACGATGAGTAAAGGAAAATCCACGGTTTATTTCAATTAGCATTCACTGCTAAGGTCTACGCTTAAAAGCTGGTTTTTTGTTATCCGTAAAAAGATAAAACCTATGGAGATCGCCTTTGTGACTAGAATGACTGAAGAGGAAAGAGAGTCCTTTCTTGCCGAGGTGCGTGTGGCTGTAGTCGCTATTCCCAGGAATGACCTGGGGCCGCTAACCACCCCGGTATGGTACTGGTATGAACCGGGAGGTAATCTCTGGTTTGAGACCCAGCCGACATCCCGTAAAGGCCAGCTCATGCAGATCGGCACACGGATCAGCCTGTGCGTGCAGGACGAGCGCCCCCCATACTCCTATGTCAGCGTGGAAGGTCCGATAGTGGAAATTGCAGAAGACGATAGGGATCTGCATGAAATTCCTATGGCCATTCGCTATATGGGCAAAGAGGATGGTCCAAACTATATCAGCAGCCTCCCTCCCTCTGAGTGGAAACGCTACATAATGCATCCCGAACGTTGGCTCACCATGGACGGCTCCAAGAGTTGATCATTGAGTCATCCTGAGCCAAATCGAAGGCGTTCCTGAACGGCCACGCAGTTCATATCCCTGTTCGTCTCCATTAGGACTTGGTAAAAGACGTGATGAGCGCCCAGGGCCGCAACCGGCTTACATTCATAAGACTCAATGTGGACAGCACTGGCATGAGGTGTGGTGTCCGCACCTCCATCCGAGTATGGTTTTGCCTTCACGCTCAGGGAACCAGTTATGCCACTCACTCACATCTTGCTGTTACGCGGACCTGGCCTAAACTCGACGCCAGATTCTGATCGACAGGTGGCTGGCAATCGATACTTTTACCCGCTCACTCAATCAGCTGTCTGCCAATGAACAAACTGCATCTGGGCTTAACCTGCTGGAAACCGGAATCTAGCTGGAACGCTCGCTCTCTTTGCGACCAGGCCAGTCACGCAGAACAGCTGGAGTTTGATTCCTACTGGCTGCCAGAAAATCATTTTGGCAATAACGCCATGCCCTCGCCTCTCACCCAGCTGGCAGCAGTATCAGGGTGCACCTCAACTATCAAATTGGGCACGGCTTCCTACCTGTTGCCGATTCGGCATCCAATACAGGCCGCAGAGGAAGTCGCCGTAGTCGATCAGCTTTGCAATGGTCGCTTAATTTTGGGCTTGGGTCGCGGTATGCAGGAATCGGTATTCAACGCTTTTGGCGTGGATAGTAAGGAAAAAAGGAAGCTGTTTGCCAGTCATCTAGCCCAAATGCGCGAGGCCTGGAATGGCAATGTTATTGCGACTGAAAATTCATCAGATAATATCTGCCTTTCCCCCTTGCCGGTACAAAAGGGCGGCCCGCCACTTTGGATAGCGGCATTTGGTCCATTGGCACTCAAGCAAGTCGCAGAGCTAGGGCTGCCGTATCTGGCATCGCCAATGGAGACGCTGCAGGAGCTTAAGGACAATTACTCTCGCTTTAACGCCCTGCTCAAGGAAGCAGGGAAGTCACCACCAGCAACGGTAGCAATCATGCGAACCGTTTTTGTTCATGACGACCCCCGGCTGTGCAACCAGGTTGCCAGTACCCTGGCCCAGCAAGCGGGCAAGTTTCGACGCGCAAAAGCGGCGGACCCTCGAGATTGGGCCCTGATCGGCAACCGCACTTATGTCGAAGACAAAATCGCCGAGTACCGGCAAGCACTGGGCGTCACTCATCTCATCGGCAGCGGTAGATTTCCCGATGTCGATTCAGTGGCGATAAAGACCAGTATTGAAAACTTGGCCGCGCTGAATAGATAAGTCGCAGCGCTGCAATCTGTGCGTAGCCGCTTTGCGTAAACTGACTTAAGGTTATGGTCAAAAAATGCTTTCGCCAGCCTTCGAAACGGCCGCCCGGACTCAATAGCGCAGGGTTTTGAGCTTCATGTACAATGCGCTCCGATTCAACTCCAAAAGCAACCTCGAAGACGATCGTAGCCGCTTTTAAGCAATAACCACGGATTAAAAACCATGCAGATTATCCGCCTGATACTCGGCAAACTGATACTCCTGGGGAACTGGATATTCACTCCTCAAAGTCTGAAGCGCGATCCTGCACTGCAGGCTGCTGTTGACCAACAGGCCGCCTCTCTTGCGCTCTATCAATACGAGGCCTGCCCGTTTTGTGTAAAAGTACGCCGATCTATGAAACGTCAGGGGCTGACCATTGTCACCCGCGACGTTAAAAGGTCCGAGAACGCTAAAGATGAGTTGCTAGCCGGCGGCGGTAACCTCAAAGTCCCCTGTCTGCGCATTGATCAAGGCGAGCAAGACTACGAGTGGATGTACGAGTCCGAAGACATCATTCAGTATCTGGAAGCTCGATTCGCTGCCGCTTAAGCCTGGTAGTCGCGTAAACTGTATCCCATGTCATCGGACAACTAACAAGGGTCACCACTCTGCCGAGAGTGCTTACAGCTCTTGACCCGCGATCGCGAACACTTCCTGGTGGGGCCAACCTGGGCAGCGGGAGTCAATTTCACCTATGGCGCAATGGGCGGAATATTCGGCTCCTGGTACATTCCTTCGAAGAATGAGCACACGCCCTGGGAAACAGGACCAGAGGCTCAAGATCAGCATCGCTCCTTCTGGCAAAACACAATTGGACCATTTCGCGATTCGTTACAGATGCTAAAGACTGCGCCCGGCGAGGAAGACAGCCTAGGGTGCTAACGCGAGGCTAGTATCGGTGCTGGCATCAACCTCATCCTCGCGACCACGATTGAAGGTAATCTCAAAATTAATGCGACCAAAAAACACACCGTGACGCTCATCGTAATGGCTGCGTTTACGGTCGGTGTAGCCAGGTTCAATTTCTACGTATAGCCAATCCTTGTACAGTCGGTTACGCAGTTTGAAAATTATGCCGTAGTTGGTCACCAGAGAGCCGTCACTCAGCGGCTCCGCAGGCCATTCAGTTCCCTCACCCACCTCTTTTGGGGGGTCAGGCTCCGTCTCACCCGTAACGCCGAAAATCATTGAAAAGGCTGAATCCAGGCTGTAGCCATAGCGCCAGGAAATCAAACTCCGCCACTCGGTGCCTTCAGAGCGCTCGCCGAGTTCAACCTTATTGCTCCAGCGAACCAGTGAGCGCTCGCCTGTAAGCACGTCGAAATCTGCTACATGCCGCATATTGAAGCGATCGTCATTGGTATAGCGCAGACGACCGGTATAACGAAAGCGGCCCCAATCCGACAAATCATCTTTAAAACGATAACGCACACCTGGCTTCAAATTCAGGTCCGAATCTATGCCCATAGTGAGGTCGAAACGAGAGCGGCCCTTCTCAACTGCCTTGAACTGTACGCCTGCAGTATTTCCCGTACCGCTGCCACTATAACCCCCACGTTCATCGTCAGCGTCATCGGCATTAAACACCAGCGAAAGTCGCTCGTTAACCCGCGGCAAATCTACCTTGCCGCGCAAACGAAATTTCACATCTTGGCCGCGGTCCTCATCCCATTGGAAGCGAGTCGCAAAACGAATCGTAGAATCGGCGGACTCAAGGTCCTCCAGGGGGGCACCGAAGAAGCGGTCCAGGTAGATAGCAAGATCATCGGCCCTATTGCCGATATAGTGATGACTACTATCTACCCAATTGCCTTCCTCATCCTGCTCTCGGCCTAGCGACTCTTCTATTTCCTCAGTCGTCAGGCTTGGCTCATTGACTTCGATGGGGCCTATAGAACGGGTATCCGGATCTTGCCCGGGCAACTGCAGCTGCTGGTCAATCTGTGGTGATTCCTGTGACCACGCGGTGGCGCTGGCCAACATCAGGGCGGTGGCAAGTGCAGCCCTGAACCGCAACGGGATATCTCTAGCCCCCTTGCAGTTGCGGATTTCGTTTTCCTTTCGCACATCCATTGCTTAAATATGCCAGCAGACAGGAAGTCATGCAAATACAGTGGAGTGGTCATCCAGGCTCGCGACGATGGCTCGCGGGTAGTAGACTGCTGTCATTTATGGGGAGAACCTCTCATCAGAGCCACAACGCTCGAACAATTAAACGGGAAGCTACAGCACCTGTTCACTCCAGAGGGAGTAGAGGCCGGCTTGCGCTTCAAGCCGCGTCCGACCGACATCATCATTTCCCCCTTTTCAAAGTGCGGCACCACCTGGATGCAACAAACCGTGCACGGATTGCGCACTCGCGGCTCAATGAATTTTGGCGAAATCACTGAGGTAACCCCCTGGCTTGAGGCCGCCTCAGACCTCGGGCAGAATCTTGACGCTGAGCAGGTCACGACCCCGCGAGCCTTCAAATCTCACCTGCCCTGGGACAATGTGCCCAAGGGGGGGAAGTACATTTGCGTATTCAGGGATCCGATACGAGCCTTGGTATCCATGTACCAGTTTTTCGACGGCTGGCTCATAGAGCCGGGGGCTATCAGCTTTGAGAGCTTCGCCTATGATCATTTTTTGGCGCGTCAGGCGCCTCGCGGCTATTGGCATCATCTGGTCAGCTGGCTGAGTCAGAAAGATAACGATGAGGTGTTGCTGCTGTGCTACGAACAGTTACAAGATTCTTTTGAGCCGGCGCTTGAACGTATAGCGACTTTTATCGACATTGCTTTAGATGACGAGCTAGTAAAAATTGTGCATCACCAATCGTCTCTGACCTTCATGCAGCAGCACGGCTCACATTTTGACGATCACTTTTTACGCCAACAACGGAACCCTGCAATGGAGCTTGGCCCGGAAAACCTGTCATCAAAAGTGTCATCTGCTTTATCCAGAGCAGCAAGACCCGAGCCTAGCCAAGCACTGGTTAAAGATATGCAAGCCAGATGGGACCAGGACGTCAGGTCTGTTACCGGTTTGAAAAATTATGCGGCACTGCTGCAACAAATTACGGATCAGCGTTAGGCAATGTTTAGACTTACTTCATCATCCACCTGGCAAAGTCAGTCAACGTTCTTTGCATCAGGTTCATGGGGATTATTCTGAGTCGGGCCAGCTCTACTTCATTGGCCTTGGGCAGCTTTTCCAGCTCAGTATGCATTAATGAGAGAGTCGCTGGATTAATTGGCAGCGGTGCTTCTTCCGGCTGATAGCTAGTACCAACCGGGTAGTATTCGCCCTGCCGATGCGTCACTTCGATATGCGCTCCCAGTACCATACTGACATCGTTGGCACTGGCAAACCTGGCAAGGCGCGCAATGCTCATTCGATAGTCATCCCAGTTCTTCACGTAAATCAGCCCCGGGTATACTGTGTCACCGGTAAGTAGCCATTGTGTCTCTGGGTCATATATCGCGATTGATTCTTCCTGATGACCAGGAACGGGAATCACTCGAAGCTCTCGTCCGCCAAGATCGATCCGCCCTTCTCCATCTGGCCAGTTCATGATTCCCAGGGTCTCGAGATTGCCTGAACCACCGGCAGTAACCAGCGTAACGCCTTCCCTATTATCGAACTGTGGATCCGCAGCAATATGGTCGCGGTGCCCATGTGAATGAACAACCAGCAGATGCTTTTCTCCCACCAGAGCATTCACTGTTTCATACAGTGGAAATGCTACTGCGTCGGCGGTTGCACCGGTATCAAGTAGCAAGGCCGAGTCTTCACCAATCAACAGATACATGAAAGGCGCCTCAAAGCTCTGGCATTTATTCTGGCGTAATATATAGCTCGTTGAGGAATAGCTGTGGACCTCGATCGCAGGGTCTTTGTTGACCGCGCAGTCAGCAGAGCCATGGTTCCATTGCTTATCCTGCAGCATGGGCTGGGCACTAAAAGCCACTGTGGCAAAAACACTGCACGCCAGCGCCAAACACCTATCGAAACGAACAAAAGACCGTAGCTTCACAAGCAGATTCACATTATCGGTAAAGAAACTGCAGTTTGCCATGCTGGGCCAGGAGGTGGCAGCTCGATAGGATAAGTTGCATTATAGTTGCGTTAAAAGGCTCGTGGTCGAAATCCAAATAGACAGCTAAACTGAGACTGACCGCGGAAAAACGATAACATCATTGATGAACAATGCTTTTTGGCAAGTAACATTGCGGAGTAACCACCAGTGAACGAGAAACTTCTCGCCCCTATTCCCAGTAAACCTTTCCTACTGAAACTCCTGCTCAAGCTAATCGTTTACTATGTCGTGCTTGGCGCCTTAGTCATGGGGCTGTTTACTGCTTTCCCGCCACTTCTGGACATGGCGCCCGTGGGAGGGGTGAGCGAGCTTGCGGGAGGTTATGATCCCTCTCTGCGCGAGTTCGAAGATGCCTTCCTCAATGACGACATCGAAGAAGTACAGCCCTTAACCGCTCAAGAGCAGGGTATTAGTTCCAAATTTCGCTTTGCAGACGCCCGCAGCCTGTTTTTATCCATGCTGGGAACGTTCCTGCTGATGTTGCCAGTGTCATGGATTTATAAGGGCATACACCGCGACGGCGAGCACGATCAATCACTGGACGAAACCACTTTGATATTGCCCGCCGTTGTCGCCGGCATAGTGATGGTTGTGCAGCACAGCCTTGCTCTTGCGTTCAGCCTTGCAGGAATTGTCGCGGGTGTGCAGTTTCGCCGTGCCCTAAGCGATACCTTTGATACTTTGTTTATCTTTGTGGCGATTGCCGTAGGTATTGCTGCGGGAATCAAGGCGCTCGATATCGCCCTGGTGTTAACAATGTTTTTCAACTTCGCTACTCTGATTGTTTGCCTCTATGGCGATGGTCTGGAATCACACCACGAAGCGCGCCGCAAAAGGGAGCGACGCGCGCGTAAGGAAGCAGAGCGACTGGAGTCGCAAGGCCAGGGACCCACTAACCCTTAATCACATCTCCGCGGCAATGCTCAAGAATTTCCTTTCTTACAGAGTCTTCGTCACTGATGCGGTCGTAAGAGTTTTGCAGGTAACCTAGCGCCCGTTTACGATAGGTTTTGTTCAGCAGCGGAGAGTTCTCAAACAGAGCAACCGCGGCTTCTTTGTGCGAAATCATCAGTGCAATGGCGTCTTTATACCGCCGATCTTCTTTACACCAACCATTAAAGTAACGAGTTGTAATACGCTTTATTGGTATATTTGCGGGCAACGTGGCGTAGGGTGCGTTAATAAAACCAGACGAGTCAAAGTCATAAGCAACAGGTAAAATTCCAGTATCTGCGCCCTCTGAGGACAGCAATTTTACGTTATGGCAACAGTGCTCTCCCTCCGGGGACAGCAGTGTAGAGTAGTCGACATTGCCGATCATGTATTGAAACACCTCGACGATGGCGGTCTGGGCCATGTCCATCTGAACACGCATCGTATAAGGAATCTTTTTCAACTCCAGCTCATAACGCTCTGCCATTGCTTTGTCGTCTTCGAGCAAGAAGTTGGTCGTCTGCCAGCGTTTATCCTTATTACCGGTATCTACATATGCCACTTCCACCAATCGAGTGCGAAAATGATAATCACTGTAAAGCGCAAACAACTGGTAAACCAGGTACTCAAGATAAATAAGCTGCTGATAAGCTTCGCCTCGCTTACAGGGACTCACCAGCTTCAGTTTGTCCTGCCCTTCTAACAAGGTGGTCTCGACCTCCTTTTTTTTGAAGTTCAGCATTAACGGAGGAAGGGTGCAGTTGCGCCGACGATAATTTCCCCGGGTTCGGATCTTGACACTGACGCGCTCAGTTTCCTCGCCGTTTTTCTGGCTCCAATAACCGTCGAAGTAGAGCCGGTCTTCCTGCTTTTTCTGGCCGTAAGCCTCGAGAATAGGTGCTGTTAATACACCCTTGTAGGGCTCATCGGAGGCAAATAATGGAGAGGCATGGGCGTTAATTCCGGCCATGGATGTGATTAGCGTTATTAGTAGTGCAGGCCTGAACATCTTCATTCCTCTTTTCGAACTGGTCATAGTGTAGCTCAGCTTCGCGCGTTACACTTTTTCAGCTCATTTAAAATGATGAGTCGTGTGAGCGCAGAGTTAAGCGACTACACTGAACATGATGCACATCAGGCAATACATCGTAAGAGGCATGCCTTTGAAACAGTACCGTGATGATCAGCAAAGCCGTCAAGCGCTAGTCGACACTCTTGTCGAGCTGGGCAACAAGAATCTCAATAAAGGGACGTCAGGCAACGTATCTGCCAGCACGTGCAAGGGCATGCTGATTACGCCCACGGGGGTGGCCCCTGAATTGCTGCGCGCCGAACACATTGTGCATATGTCTCTGGATGGGCGGGTCGACAAGGGCCAGCTCACCCCCTCCAGCGAGTGGCAAATGCATGCGGACGTCTATCGCGGTAAACCTGAAGTTAGTGCAGTAGTTCACTGCCACTCACCCTACGCCACTATTCTGGCCTGCGCTCGCAAGGAAATACCCGCAATGCACTACATGGTCGCAGCTGCTGGTGGTTATGGCATACCTCTGGCGGGCTATGCGACCTTTGGTAGTAAGGCTCTTTCAGCTGCAAATCTTGAGGCCCTTTCCGACTCCATGGCTTGCCTGTTGGCGAATCATGGACAATTGACCGTGGGCATCGATCTGGAAAGCGCATTAAAGCTTGCCGAACTTGTTGAAGAGCAAGCCCATTGCTATTGGGGCACCTTGTCAATTGGGGGTCCTGTGTTATTGGAAAAGGAAGAAATGGACGAGGTGCTAGCGGCCTTCGTCAGCTACGGTCAACAGGAAAAGCGCGTGGATCTTGTCCCGGGTAACAAATTCGATTGAAGCGGCGCGGCAACCGTGAACACAGTAGACTATTAACCCAGTCAACAGAGGATCCTCCATGAGTAAAGTATTGATCACCGGTGCCACCGGTTTTATCGGCAACCACGTCACTCGTTTGTGCCTGGAGCAAGGGGATGAAGTTAGAGTCATGGTTATGGTCGGTGAGGATCGGTCTCCCCTCGCCGGTATGGATGTGGAATACGTCGAAGGCAATCTGCTGGACGCAGACTCACTCGCGCGGGCGGTGCAGGGAGTGGACAAGCTTTACCACCTGGCGGCGCTGTTCGCCGTTTGGACCAAAGACCCGGACCTGCACTACAAAATTAACGTAGAGGGCACCCGCCACATGATGAACGCGGCGCAGGCGGCCGGAATAGAAAAAATCGTATACACCAGCAGCATCGCCGCAATAGGAACCGATGGCAAAGGAACGCCCTCTACTGAAGATACCCCATTCACCAGCTGGCATTTTGCCAGCGAGTACATCATGTCCAAATACATCAGCCATCTGGAAGTGAAGAGCAGAGTGAAGGATGGCTTGCCCGTCACCATGGTAATGCCCGCCCTACCCTTTGGCCCCGGCGACCGCATGCCTACCCCTACCGGCACGATGATTATCGGTGCGTTGCAAGGCAAAATGAAAAACTATTGGGACGGAGGCGTATGCCCGGTAGACGTAAGAGATGTGGCGTTAGGCCATGTATTGGCGATGGAAAAAGGTCGCGTGGGCGAGTCTTACATCCTGGGCAACTCACAGAACAACATGCCTAATAAAGAGTTTCTGCAACTAGTCGGTAAAATAGCCGGTGTCGACAATGTCGCGACCAAGGAAATCTCCAAAGCGATGATGTTACGAGTGGCCAAAGGAGCAGAATTTTTCAGCAAAATCACAGGAAAAGCTCCCGTGACTACGGTAAAAAATAGCTCCTATGCAATGGAGCACTTTTACGTCGACGCCAGCAAGGCAATAACTGAATTAGGGCTGCCACAAACGCCGCTTGAAACCGCCATTGCTGACTCTGTCGAGTGGTTCAGGGAGAACGGTTACGTCTAACTCTTTCACGACCCATGATCATGATTCGCGCAAACGGCTTGTCGAACGACATTGTGCAACCGCTAGCCTTTTCGTCTGCATCATTACCCATGCTATGCTCGCTTTTTACCACCACCCACCAGCAAAACAAGTGACCGTTCTATGCGCATAATATCATCTCTTGTTATCACCGCTATCGTTGGACTCCTCGTTGCATGCTCAACCGATAAGCCAGAAGAACAATGCCAGGGCAGAGGCAAAAATTTGCTGCAGGACCCATCTTTTTCGACGATTAGTGCTCCCCGCTCCCAGCGTCGTTGGTTTGCATCAGAACACGCCGCAGGGCAGTCGTTTGAATATGAAGTGAAGAACGGCGAGCTGGAGATTCGAAAAACTGGCAACGAACCGTGGTTCATTCTGAGACAAATCGTCCCTCGAAAAGAAATTCCTGGCAAGTTTGCGGTGTTTAGCGCCGAAATCAAACTCGCCATGGAGCCCGCCGCCTTCGAGCATGGTTTTGAGATGGGGGGTGGCCTGAGCGTGACCGCCATGGCTAACGGCAAACCCATAGTGCGCTCAAAGCTCGAGCACGAGCCTCGCATTGGCAATACAGACTGGCAACGAGTGGCGGTACGAGTCGAGCTACCCAAAAAAGTTGATTCTGTCCGCGTAGGGTTTTTACACCAGGCTGATGGAACACTGTGGGTTCGCAATCCCTCTTTCCAAAAGACTAATAAGGCAAGCTGTCCAGATCGCTACTGACTAACCCGGCCGGCCGTCAGGTCGGGGTTGAGCAAGAATTGGCAGATAACGGATAACAAACAGGCCGTAGGCCGTTGCCCAAAGCACAGCAGAGCCTGCGATAACGACACTATAGTCAGAGAGCCATATCGGACCGCTTACTCTTAGCAATGCGGCAAGCGCTATGGCAACAAAAGCTAACGATATTAAAGGACCAACCGCGAGTGTCCGACCGGTATGTCCCAGCGATACCCGGGCAATCATCGCCAAAATCATCATCCCTATGGCCCCCACTGTGAGCGCATGTAAGGCCTGACTATGGCTAATGGCCATAGTCAGCTTCGACAGTCCAAGTAGCCCCAGACCGATGGCTATAAACCAGTAGCTAAGGTGCAGGGACCACACCAGAGGCGTGGAAAGCGTTACCCAGCTGCGCCAGCGAAAAACCCTGAAGCCCTGGCAGGCAGCAGCCAAGAAGAGCAGTAGGGCGCCAATCTCAACTGCCATCAGACCCATTGTGGCAGGTATTGCCAGCACCATAACAACGGGGCTCAGGCGCTCCAGCCAAGGTAAAGGCTGTACGCGCTCAGTTCCGGTGCCATTGGCGGTAAACATTGGCACCACCCGACCCGCTACCACCGTCATCAACAAAGCCACCAGCATCACCATAAAATTCGCAGCCATAGCCTGCAGAGCAGGATCATCGTGATAAACGGCGGCGTGGAACATGCCATTGGCAAATGTCATGGCCATTAAAATAGGAACAAAAATAATGTTACGCCATTGACGGATGCGCAGGATGGGCGCTGCCAGTGCTATCGCTGCAGCGGGCAGAAATAATATGTCCAGCAGAGTGACTAGCACGGCGGGTAAAGCCGATGGATACAATAAAACAATTCTGGCGCTTAACCAGAGGAGCACAAGTCCCAAAAGCGACCAGCCGCGAATACCGGCAATGCCTGTCCAGGTCTGCACCGCAGTGAGCAGAAAGCCCACAACGATTGCAGCAACAAAGCCAAACAGCATTTCATGAGAGTGCCACCACAAGGACCCGCCGAACGGTGAAATACCGATGGCCCCACTGAACATCCCAGCCCATAGCAAGATACTGATCGTGCTGAATAATGCGCCCAACAAAAAAAATGGCCTGAAAGCCAGACGAAACAGGGATGGGCCTGTTCCCACCGGACGCTCCACAACTTTCCCATCACTTCTTAGCACAGTCATAAGTCACCTTTCCTAACCAGCCAGGCCTGCGCTTAAGTGGCTCACTGCAACTCTCACAACTACAGTTTCAGTTGCAGTGTCACCCAAACTTTCTGGGCATCGCTATAACGATCGCTGTCGCTGGAGAAGTTGGCGTATTTCAGCTGAGTACTGAACTGCTTGCTAATTGGCCACGTCCCCACCAAATCCCATTCCGTACCAAAGTCCTCACTGGAGTCCTCGGCAGAAAAGTCGTGGTAGAAGGCACCCAACTTAACCGGACCCAAGTTTCCCGTCACACCCAGATAGAGATCTTCAATACCGTCGCCAGGTGCAGTCAGGAACTTATCAGCCCAGCCCTGAAATTTGTGCGCTGTCGCCAACGGGGTCTTAAAGCCTACACCGTTATCCGCGCCCAATACTTCATAACCCAGTTTGCCGCTTATTCCGGCAGAGCTCATAGCGCCTTCGAGCATGTAATAGTCAGCGTCGTAATCCAAATCACTGTCGCCCGCATCAGATTGCGTCGCATACGCCGCCTTGACGGCCACAGGACCCAGGTTGCCGCTATAATCAACACCGTAAGTGTCAGTAGAGTTGTTCACCGACTTATTGGGAGACCAAGCGCCGCGCTCATCAATCTCCAGTGCGTAAATGAAGCCGCTCAAGGTGTGGTTGTCTCCCAGTTTCCAATCGAGCCGGGCCAGGTGATTGTTACCTTTCCAGTTGGCAGGCTGGGCCGCGCTATCATCCGGACCAAAAACTCGGTTGATGTTGTAAACGTAGGCATAGTCCAAGTGCAGGTTGCTGGCTTCGCCCCACTGCGCGCGCAGGCCATCGTAAGTTTGTTCGTTCTGGCGCCAGGCAACACCACCGACAAAACGCTGACTGCCATGCAATATACGTTGTCTACCATAAATGCCTGACAGGTTTTCAGTACCGTACTTCACCCACGCTTGATTCACTTCAGTGCCCTTTGGATCTGCAACAACAGGCCGGTCCACTTTGCCATTCTCAGTGGAGTTGAAATCATCGCTGCCCACATAGGTAACGTTGTCAAACTCCAGCAATCCGTTAAAGCCACCCACGGTGCCGCTCTGAAAAGTCAGGCGAGAACGCAGGGTGGACGCATTAGCATCTTTAGCAAAAGCGTCATCGTCGACATTTTCAAAGCGATATCTGAAATCGACTTTCGCAGTGCCCTCACTTACCGCCTTGCTCAATGCCTCAGAGAATCCGTCTTGAGCCTGTGCCCCCACAGTCAGGCCAGCAGCCAGAAGCCCTGAAATAATCATCAAGTAACTTTTCTTGTCGTTCATAGAGTTATCCATTCATATAATAAGTAATGATTGGGGCTGAACCACTTATCATCGCCCCCTCCCTGATCTCATCATTATCTGGGAAAAATATACCACAGCGAATGTCACCAACCGCTGTAAGCCCTGCCTGCTTACTGCGCACAATTTAGTAACTGCAAGATGACGGATCCTTCCAGTTGTTCGAGATTACATTAACAGCCTGATCATAGGCCTTGCGTTCAGGGTGCCAGTTCACCATGGGTGCGCACCCTGGCCGAAGTTCCACCTAAAGGTATGGATATGCCGTCTTCCAAAACTGAATTACTTCGTGGAACCTCACTGTGTTGGTGGCAGGCGTTACAAGCAGCGCGACACCGAGTATCGATGCTCAGATCAACACATTCATAACCTCGAAACACTTACTTGACAGAAGACGCCAGAATAAAGGCCTCCAGGTCTTTATCGATACCCAATACATGACGCTTGAGCCACTCTGTTAGATATGTCGATATCACTCCCATGAATAACGCATCGTACTGTTGATCGTGCATTAGCAGCTTTTCTATCTCGTCGCGAAAGTGATCATGCGCCCGAATATGCACCTCGCGGCCAGGAAAATTCACAAGTTCCATATAGCGTTCTTCGAGGGTGAAGTGCGTTTGTGTGTATTCCAACAGGCGCTGGATGACTGCCGTACCTGAATCTGGCTTACGAATATCATCCAGAATTTCAAATAGCACTTGGTGCTGGGCGTCCTGCCATATCAGTTCACTGGTCTTTTGCATGCTGTGTAGTGTGTCAAGTCAGCAAAAACAAGACCATGACTCAAGTCATTGAATTGTGACTCAGCTGGGTCGCGCCAAGCCACAATAATCGAGAACAAAATTGGCGATAGCATCGATGTCGTCCAGTGCAAGCAAAGGACCCGCGCATCGGTAATCGGACGGGATTATCGTTTCGTCGCTGGCAATCGCAACAATGGGCTGGGCTTCAGCGGGCAGCACTTCAGTATTGTTTGATGGCCTGACCACCTGAATTTTGGGCTGTTGTCCCATCTTGAAGCCTTCTACGATCACCAGGTCCACGGGTCGCAATTGCTGGAGAAGCTCATCGAGCTCAGGTTCCTGTTCGTTGCCAACTTCGCTCATCAAAGCCCAGCGTCGATTAGAAGAGAGCAGCACCTGTGCAGCACCTGCCTCTCTGTGGGTGTAACTGTCGCTGCCGGGCTTGTCGATATCAAAATCACAATGTGCATGCTTGATGGTAGACACCTGGAAGCCACGGGCGCTGATGTTTTCAACCAATCGCGCTACCAGCGTGGTCTTGCCGCTGTTCTTCCAGCCGGTTACCCCAAAAACTTGCATTAAATAAACCTTTGGGGGAACCGGTAAGGTATCGGCCCGATCTCAAACGTGATGACACTATGCTCCAATCGTGGTGCGGTGCAACAACCGGTTGTAACCTTCGTAGCCACCGGTGGCGGAGTGCAATACTGCACGGTTATCCCACATCAATAGTGTTCCCTGCTCCCAGTGATGGCGATAGCGAAATTCTTCGCGAGTTTGCCATTCGTACAGCTCCGTCAGCAATGCTCTCTCCTCTTCCCCTTCGAGGCCTTCAATACCGATCATGTATCCGACAGTGCCAAGGATTGAGTCTCTACCCGTCTCCGGATGACTAAAGATGATCAGATGCGACTGCGTCGCCGCTGCATTGTCAGAGGGTCGAATATCCATACTGCGGCCCGCTGCTTTATCTGCGTCTCCGAGAATACCCGCAGGCGAGTAGCCCATGATCGCAGAGTGCACTGCCCGCTTACCTTCCAGTTTGTCCCTCAACGACTTTGGCATTGCAGCCGCAGCGGCCACCTGATCAGCAAATAAAGTATCGCCGCCTGTCGGCGGAATCGTAACACCATACAAACACGTGCCCTGTGGCGGATGTGCCTGAAAACTCCAGTCGCTGTGCCATTGTTCTGCAAATAGCGAAGTGGTCTCGCCTGCATCACGCTGGACAGCGATAACGTGCTTCCTGCCAGTAATGGGCGCAATAAATGGGTCGTCACCAAAAGGGCCGAAACATAGCGTGAAGCGCTCTAGATCATCGTCACTCAAAGACTGACCTGGAAAACTGAGGACCTGGTGCTGCAACCATGCCTCGCGAATTTGGGCGACCAGTGTTGGTGCTAGCTCCCGGGATAGATCAACCCCGCGAACCTCGGCGCCACAAGATTGGCCACTGGCGGTAACTTCGATGTTCATAAACAGGTCCCCATTGGAAAACGACACAACAACACTGACTAACCACTTCAGCACGACATTATCAGCAAAAACGTATTCTGTTCTATACTGCCATGCTTTCAGGCGCTAACAAAAGCGTTGTCAGTCTTACCGAGGAGAAGCCCAGGTGAATTACCCGGACAGGGAAACCATCATCGAGAAGCTTCAGCTAGAGGCTCATACAGAAGGTGGTTATTTCAGGCGAACCTTTCAGGCAGACCATCGCGAAAAAATTGCGAGTGACAACGGTCCGCGTTACGCCCTCACCTCTATATATTACCTTTTAACGGCAGAGTCCCCGGTTGGCCACTGGCACCTCAATCAATCGGATATCATCCACTACTTTCACCTGGGTAGCCCCATAGATTACTACCTGATTGAGGCAGACGGCAGAAAACGAACGGCGACTCTGGGACCTGATCTGGCAGCGGGTCAACAATTGCAACTGACGGTACCCGGCGGCACCTGGAAAGCGTCTCATCTTTCCACAGGAGACTACGGCCTTATCAGCGAAGCGGTGTCTCCCGGTTTCGAATACGAAGATATGTGCCTCGCAAAGGCACAGAGGCTAATCTCAGAGTTCCCTCAACACCAAGCCCTTATTGAAGCTTACACCTGATATCGGCATGCCAAAGTCCAAACTCATTATTGTCGGGATTATTGCAGTGCTCACCATGTCGGCCGTACCAGTGCTGGTAAAATCCACGACGGCCAATGAATACACAGTGGGCATTGCTCGCCTGGCCATTGCGGTACTGGCATTCATGCCGTTGGTCGTTTTGCGAGGCCATCTACTAAAGCTAAGCCGCAAACAATGGCTGCAGCTAGTCACTATAGGCGTTGTTTTTGGGTTCCACTGGCTGACTTATTTTATGAGCATCAAGCTGGCTACTGCAGCTATCGCCGCATTAACTATCCTCACTTATAGCGTGCAATACCTGGTGCTGGCGCATCTGTTCAACTCGGAGAAGGTCAGTCCTATCGAGTGGCTGGCCATCGGCGTCTGTTTTGCAGGCTGTATTGTTGTCGCTCCTGACTTCTCGCTCAGTAATGATGTGTCCCTGGGCATTGCAATAGGCCTGCTAAGTGCCCTTTTTTACGCCGCCATGCCATTGCTGCATCAGAGAGCTAGCGATATTGGCACCCTGGAGCGAACCTGGGCGCAATTTTTCTTTGCGCTACTGGTATTCATCCCGCTTTGGGGACGAGCAAACTGGGACCTCACCCGGCTAGACGTCTCTCAACTATTGGTGCTTGGCCTCGTATGTACTGTTTTTTCACATGGGCTGTGGGTTAAAGCGAGTACTGAGTTGCCCGCACTCTACGCCAGTATGATTTACTTTTTATACTTACCAGGTGCACTCATCGGCAGCGCCCTGTTTCTTGGTGAACCTATTACGCCGGTCAAGATACTCGGCTGCGTTCTGGTATTTGGTTCCAGCGCGGCACTGGCAATTTACCGCTACCGTCGCCGCCATTTGGTAACCTAAAGTGACCTGCCAGGCTCTCCGCAAAGAAAAGTTATTGCTTCATCTTCAAGGAATATTTTATGAGTTTCGAAAAAGCCTCCTCCGTCAATGCCGTGGGCAATCATTACGAGGCGCATATTGCCGATGGCTGGGACATACTGGGTAATGCCAATGGCGGATATTTGATGGCTCTGGGCGCACGTGCCATGGCCGAGGCTAGCAGACCTCATCCCTTCACGGTCACCGCACACTTCCTGTCGCCTGGCATGGCCGGTCCCATCAGCATTCATCCAGAGACGCTCAAGACCGGACGCAGATTGAATACCATGCGCGCGAGCGTGCGTGGGCCAGAGAAGACAATCATCGAATTGCTGGGTAGCTTCGGGGAAGTGGAAGATGTCGATGGAGCCGTGCTAGTGGACGCTCAGCCGCCAGAGCTGCCATCACCCGAACAATGCTGTCATATTATTGGCAGTGAGAAAGGGTTCCCGCCGCCTATAGTCGATCGGCTGGAAATGCGTCTGCACCCCGATGACGCCTCACTATTTCAAGGACAACCCAGCGGGAAGCCAGTGGTGAGGGGTTGGGCCCGGCTGTTAGACAACGAACCCGTTGACGCCTTTGGCCTAATGCTGATTGCTGACGCCTTCCCACCCACGATATTCAATGCACGGCTGCCCGTAGCTTGGGTTCCCACAGTAGAAATGACAGTTCAGATTCGCGCAATTCCCGCCAAGGGATGGCTGCGCTGTAAGTTCAGCACCCGCTTTATCACTGGCGGTATGCTGGAAGAAGATGGGGAAATATGGGACGGCAATGGTCGCCTGGTAGCGCTGTCGCGACAGCTGGCATTATTGCCCCGGGGATAACAGGCGCCTTTGGCAGAGTGCGTGTTACATCCGGTCAAACTCAATTTTGCGCATGAAGCCGGCCATCTCCTTCAGGTACTTGCCCTTATCAAGGTGAACCAGATGGTTCCCGGGAAACCAGTGAATCCTGGGCCGGTCCCAGTGGTCCCACAGCAGCCGAGCGTGCTTGGGCGGAGCTAGTCGATCACCCGCGCCGGCGATGACCATCAAGCGTTCTTTGGGAAGTAGTGGCTGATAAGTCAACGCTGAGTGGACCGCTAACTCATGACGAATATCCCTGACACTGGTACCTGTGATCTTCAACATGGCTTTAATTGAAAGATTCAATGGAAACCACTCCAAGACCAGATCAGCGAGACTAACCACCGGTACATTTGGAATCGCAAACTCAAGACGATCTTCAACTGAAGCCAACAGCGCGGAGGTGTAACCGCCCAGGCTGATTCCCGTTACCCCTACCTTACTGACCCCCTCTGACTCGAGATAGTCCATAAAAATACGGAAGTCATGCACTGCGTGGGCAAAAGATTCGTTGATGTGAGCGGTACCATTGGCGAAAAAGCCGTGGCCGCTAAAAGGCGATGAGCGCGACGCTCGTTTTCCGTGATGTGGCAGCGTATAAAGCAAAATGTCATAGCCCTGCTGGTAGAACCACGGCAGCGCAAAGAACATGCGGTTCACCCAGTAAGGGTCCGCCATGAACCCGTGAATCACTGCGATAGTAGGTCGCGGGCCGTCATTGTGACGCCAGTGCTGGGCGACCGCACGCATGTTCCGTTTTAGCTTGGGATACTCTTCCCGCAACTTGGGATTCACGGTCTTGAAAGGGCTGTCAAAGCTGAGCAGGCGACAGCTGCCGTCATCCGGGCGGAACCGCAGCAAGCCAGCGTTAGATGACTTCATCTGCACTTTCGAGGAATTGGGCCGCTTAAAAAAGGCAGCGGGGTCAGCCTTATTGGCCTTGCGTTGATAAAAAGCCCGATTGCCTGCATCACGCTTCAATTGCATCGGCTTGAAGCTGGACGGCAAAGCAAGTGTGTTCAGCATGCTGGCTCCGGTTGTACGCAGCAGCAAATCGCCCAGCGCTGTCGCATCAACGGTCATTTCGGTACGCAGGTCGAGCTCGAAATCGTCGGGGAACTTGTGAAAGCTGCTTTCCAGATGCTCCCACCAGGGCTGTGGCGGCATAATACGCCGGGTATGACTATAGGTCTCGTTGGCGACCCGGGAGACGGTAGTGGCGATGTCGTACATGCTGCTGACCCTGCGGTGTTTTTATAAGAATAGTGTACCCGATGGTGTTCGCTTTGCTAGCACCACGAAACAAAACTCCACCAGACTGGCCTGTCTACTTCACGTTTATGCAGCCGACAAATGCAGTGCAGGGTATGCCGCTGATCTGGGCTGGCGCTTGCGCACGGCCTCATGCGACGGCGGTCAAAATCGCCCCACCAAACGTCATTCAATTGCCAGAACAGAAACAATTGACTACATTGTTGGCCTCAAGATTGTGATACCCCGGAATTTAGTTTGAGTTTTTCCAGCGCTACCGTTTACTGCCGCCTTTTCCCCAGCATTGCCATGGCAATGCTGTTATGCGCTTGCACCAGCCATGAACACCAGTCTTATGACGCTGGCGGCCAACCTTACACGATGCCTGCGGCCTATCCGGCTGGATATTATGACTACAGCGCACCCCGCCCGGAGCCGGAAACCTATCAACTCCCTTTCCAGCAAGTGCCCGGCTACCATCTATCGGGTATTCGCTTTGCCTCTAGCGAGCAAAATGGACAGCCTGGCAATCTTGTTGATGCACGCTACTTTCGAAGCCACAAAAGCGGACCAAAGCCGCTGTTGATCGTGTTACCCATATGGGCGACACACACCTTTCCTTCTACGGTTATATCCAATGGCTACGCCCAGCATGCCCAGGGGCAGGTCAACGTGCTTTGGTTGCAAGGTGATGGGCCTCTATTCAAATGGTTTGAAATGTCAAAGATAGACAACGAAGACGATTTCACGCGCGAGGTAGAAACAGCCTCTGCACGGTTTCGCGCCGTTTCTATCGATACGCGCCGACTGATCGACTGGGCAGAGACCCAACCGGAAATCGACAGTTCACGAATCGCTATTATCGGTTTTTCAATGAGCGCTCTGGTGGGCGCTAATGTCGCTGGTAACGACCCGCGCATTAGTACTGCCGTTTATGTGCTGGGGGGCGCCAAGCCCTGGAACATGATGGCCGAGTGCAATATGGTCGTGCAGTACATGCGCGAGCAAGTGAGTGAAGAGCTGAACTGGGACCAGGAGCAGTATCGCGAATTTTTCCGCAAGCATCTGGCACTGGGAGACCCTGCGCGCTGGCGCGGACGCTACCGGCCAGAAAACACGCTCATCATCGAGAGCAGCAAAGATGACTGCATTCCCGAGGAGTCACGTGAATCGTTATTTTACGCCACCGGCCAGCCCGAGCGTGTCGTCTACCCCTATAATCATTGGCAGCCCTTTTTATCAATGACCCCAATGGGACGTAATATTCTGACCCAGGACATTTTCGAATTTCTCGATCGTAAATTATTGCCCCGTCAAAATGGTTCCCATCAGGGCGGCAGTGTCCTGACCTCCTCAGCACAATCACGATAAGCTCAATTGACTTTTATCGACCCCTGTTTATACTAAGTTCCAAATTGATACTGTGAGAGTGCTGCCATGTCCAAAGGTGTCGCATTAATCATTGGTGCGGGTGATGCGATTGGCAGCGCAATCGCGCGGAAATTTGCCGCCAGCGGGCTAACGGTGTGCGCAGCTCGACGCAACCCGGAAAAGCTCGAGCCTCTTATGGAGGAATTGCGTGTTAAGTCTCATCCAGCGCACGCGTATCAGCTGGATGCGCGTAAAGAAGAGCAAGTCATCGATCTTTATCGCCGAATTGAAGAAGAGGTGGGCGAGCTCGAAGTTGTCGTGTTCAACATAGGCGCCAACGTACCCATGGGTATCCTGGAGACTGACAGCCGCAAATTTTTTAAAATCTGGGAAATGGCCTGCTTTGCCGGTTTTCTCTGCGGACGAGAGGCGGCTCGCTACATGAGCGCTCGTAAGCGCGGCACCATCCTGTTTACCGGCGCTACCGCCAGCGTCCGAGGGAACGCCGGCTTTGCTGCATTCGCTAGTGCCAAACACGGCTTACGCGCTTTGGCCCAGAGCATGGCGCGGGAATTGGGCCCACAGAACATTCACGTGGCCCATGTTGTTATTGACGCCGCGGTGGACACCGCCTGGATCAATGAGAATTTTCCCGACGCCGCTGCGCTCAAAGCAAAAGACGGTATCGTCGACCCGAATGACCTGGCAGATAATTACGTGATGCTACATCAGCAACCAGCCAACAGCTGGACCTTTGAACTGGACGTGCGCCCCTGGATGGAGCGCTGGTAAGGAGACACCATGACCAAACACATTGAATTCTACTTTGACTTTGGCAGCCCCACTGCCTATCTCGCCTACTGCAGGCTTGGGCAGCTGGCAAAACAGTACGGCCTGGCCATTCAGTACAGGCCGATGCTGCTAGGCGGCGTATTCAAAGGGGCCGCCAACACCTCCCCTATCACTGTGCCCGCCAAGGGCAAGTATATGCTGGAGCAGGACCTGCCCCGATTTGCGCGGCGTTACGATGTACCGCTCAACTTCAACCCGCATTTTCCCATCAACACGTTGAACCTGATGCGCGGTGTCATTGCAGCCGAGCAGTTGGATTGCCTGGAAGCCTACCTGCAAGCAATCTTCAAAGCAGTATGGATAAACAGCAAAAATATGGGCGAAGTTGAGACTGTAACTAAGGTGCTTACCGAGGCTGGATTGGACGCACAGGGCATTATCAATAGCTCTCAAACTCCTGAAGTGAAGGCTGAACTCATCAGCAATACCGAAGCAGCTGTGGCCAGAGGCGTATTTGGTGCGCCTACCATGTTTATGGATGATGCCATGTATTTCGGCCAGGATCGGCTGGACTTTATTGAGGAAGCTCTCGGTAATTAAACGTCAGGTGAGTAGCACCGGATAAAGGGACACTACTAACAGCACTGCCATGCTGACGTTAAAAACAACCAGACGTCGCCGACTAGTCAGCAGTCGCTGAAGTTGCTGGCCCAGTAATGTCCACAAACTGACACAGGGCAAATTAATGCCCCCAAACACCACCGCGACCAGCAGTACCGAAAGAAAATTCTGTGATGGTGCATAAACCGTCAACGCAGTCAGCGCCATCGTCCACGCCTTGGGGTTCACCCATTGAAACAAAACCGCCTGGATAAACGTAATTGGCTTGCCCTGCGTATCTGCTGATACTTCCGTGCCAGCAGGGGCGGCTGACGTTGCGATCTTCCATGCCAGATAGACGAGGTAGACAACGCTCACCACCTTGAGCACTTCGTAACTCAACGGATAGGCCTCAAACAATCCGACCAACCCCAGACCCACCAGCGTTACCATAGCGGTAAAGCCGAGCCCTACTCCCAGCATATGAGGCAGTGTGCGCCGAAAGCCAAAGTTTGCGCCCGACGCCATTAGCATCAGGTTATTAGGCCCCGGGGTTATCGAGCTTACAAAAGAAAACAGCGCCAGCCCGGTAAATAATTCAACAGTCATGGCGCAATTATGGACGTTTTTACACAAGACGTAAGGTAATTCAGCTAATAGATGTCACGCTTTTCTCGTTATCCCGGCAAACTGAGTGTCAATTAACACCAACATGCTGCCACAAAGTCAGCGAGTTAAATCAACCTCAAGGTCGAGCAAGCCTGACAAGCTAAACTGCGAATGTCTCAACCGTGCGGTAAACTATCCCATCAATGGACAACGCAGACAAAGACATGAGTGACTTCGACAACCCCTTTGCCAGCGAGGAAATAAGCCCCGCTTTTAGTGAGGAGTGGGAGGCAAAACGCCGGGTGGCAGCCGCTATCCGTGATCTGACCGAAGTGCTCGTCACCAGTTCACCAGACACCGGGAAGATGCATGCAATTGCCGCTCAACTGGAAGAGACTGCCGCTGACTTTGCCCAGTCGCCTCGTGTTTATGGTCGACTGGAATGGACTCGCAGCCAACAGCATGGCTCCTTCGGTCAAGTCAGCCATGAGCTGAATCCATTGGCGGGTTATAGCAATCCCATCGCCCCGCCGGTAACTACCTGGCTGGAAGGTGACAAGGCACTGGGGCGATGTTGCTGTGGCTGGGTTTATGAAGGCCCACCCGGGAGCGTCCACGGTGGTTTTATCGCGGCTATTTTTGATCAATTCATGGGCATGGCTCAAAAACTAGGCGGCCAGCCTGGCATGACCGGCTACCTGCACGTGAACTACCACAACCGCACACCACTCAATACCACACTCAATATGGAAGCCCAGTTAGTAAAGGTTGAAGGCCGCAAGACTGTAATTTCAGCACAAATGTTCGCTGGCGACACCATGACAGCGAGTTGTGAAGCGCTGTTCGTCGAGCCGCGCAAGGGCATTTATTCCTTAGAGGCGCAGCAACAAGAGCAATAGCCGAGTCAACACACTGACGTTAGCAATGACTCAACCAAAGGCACCAATGATCGCGCCCATCAACGCAAACTGAAGTATGTTGAAGCCCGCATCAATTCCAAACAAGGCTTTTGGGTGGCGGGAAAACAGATAATTGACACCAAATGCGGTAGCAACGAAACTCACGCCGATCACCAGAGCATAAATCACAGCGATTTCCACGGTACTCTCTGCCGGCACAAGTGCCGATAAGATGATGGCCTGCATCAGGGTTAAAATAAAAGCCAGGCCCATGATCACCGCAGGATGCCCTTTACTGGCAAGGTCCTCGTCAGACAAACCTATATAGCCCTGCCAGCGCTTGCCGAATAGTGGGCCATACCAGATACCCCCAAGCACGAAGGCGGCGAAGGCCGCCGCCAATGCAGCCGTTAAGTTCAAGTGCAACTCTACTTCCATTGGCATTCAACCCTTCTATGTCTCGTTTTGAGTACAAGCGTAGCACAGCTGCGCGAATTGGCCTGCGCTCAATGCCAACCCAAAACTGGCAGGCAGGCTATACTGTCGTCCACGAATCGTTCGGTAAACAGTCGATGAATCACGTGTTGCTCGACGGCAAAAAAGTCATGCCCTCAAAAATAGTATGCATCGGCCGTAACTACGTTGCCCACATAGAAGAACTGGGCAACGAAGTGCCCGAACAAATGGTCGTCTTCGGCAAGCCTAATTCCGCGATTGGCGACACACTTTATGCCGAACTGGGGGGCGAGCCCATACACTACGAGGGTGAGATCGCACTACTCATTAAGGATGGCCTTCCCGCTGCCGCGGGTTTCGGCTTGGACCTGACCAAACGCAGTTTGCAAAGCAGGCTTAAAGACCAAGGCCTGCCCTGGGAACGGGCTAAAGGATTCGACGGCGCGGCCCTATTCTCGCCATTCAAAAGTATCGACAGCACTCAAGATCTGTCACTGCAACTGACAGTTAACGATAAGCTCCGGCAGTCCGGTGGTGTTGAATTAATGATGTATTCCCCGCAGCTGATTCTTAGCCAATTACAAGAATTCACCACTCTGGAAGACGGCGATATACTGATGACCGGCACCCCCGCAGGCGTCGGCAAAGTTCAGGCCGGAGAGCGTTTTGACGGCCTGGTCATGCAACGCGGAAAAGTGATTACAAGCCATTACTGGCTAGCAAACTAATGCCGCCACTACACTCGAACGTGGCGGGGATAACGTCATTGTTACAGTGGCAATCGCTGGCAAACACATTCTCGACGCGTATCGCAGCGAGGGGCGGGGAAACCATTTAAAAAGCGGGTGAAACGGCGCAACGGCATGATCACTCTATCAATTGACGCCGCTACAACGTATTCAGATTTGAAGTCGACCCAATTTTGCAGTAGCTTGTGGTTGAGTTAATGAGTAGGAGCCAATGCAAGCGATCCTGCGTTTAGACATGGCGGGCCAGCCACGCGGCTGGATCACCGCCCACGAGGCAGTTTCTGCCTACGCCAAAGGCGATGTCATCTACGGCATCGGGGAGCCGCTCCCGCCTGTTTTTGGCGGCACCCAGCGCCTCTCTGGCCTACGCTCTCGAATAGATTTACAGCCCATCGTCGCAATTCAAGGGCGCATTGTTCAGCATTTTGCGCCTCCTCTTTGCAACCGCACCTTGTTTCGCCGAGATGATCACCGTTGCCTCTACTGCGGGCAACAACACAATCGGGGAGAGCTCACTCGCGATCACGTCAGACCTACGTCTCGCGGAGGGCTGGACAGATGGGAGAACGTTGTCGCCGCATGCCGCCGCTGTAACTGGCAGAAGGATGACAAAACACCGGAAGAAGCCAGCATGCCACTGCTAGCAGTACCATTCAGGCCTAACCCCTATGAGTGGCATTTTTTGGCCAAGGACAGAATACTCGCCGATCAAATGGAATATTTATCGCGTCAATTCAAAGCTGAACGGGCTTGGGCAAACTGAAGCCAAGGCCACTAGTCAGATTCCGCGTTATCTCTGGAATACCCGGAGAGATCCATTACCTGGACTTCATCAAGGCCAATAGGCTCTCCTGACAACCAGAGCAGTAACCGCCTTCCGTCAGTAAAATAGGAGTCGCCGGTAAGATTGCTCCTTGGCTGGGCATAGTCAGCGACACCGACGCCACCGATGTAGCCGAATGCTTTCACCGTCTGACTATACGCAAGATCCTCTAATAGATATTCCCGGGTCTCATCGACGTCAGGATCTATCTTGTGAGTACTGATCGTCTTGCGAGTGAAGCGCACACCAATATCGCGACTGATCTGGCCTATCCACACCGGCTTGCCCTCGTGACGCAGCGGCGTCATCCATATCCGCAAATGATTGCGTTCTTTAACACTGCCGCGAGCACGTTGCAGCGCTGCGTCTTGCGGACGGTCGAACACGTATAGCGCACTAACTGGCGAGTGGCGATAGCGGCCAGCGGTAAACATAGAGGCGGCAGTCTTCAACAGGGATGCGCCATGAATCCTCTCTGTTTCGTCCCAACCAGCGCGCATAAACGCATAATAGAGATCCCTCGGTTCTCCAATAAATACCAGGTTCAAAGGGTCACCCTCGTCTTGACCACCGGCGTTGTAAACACAGCAAGGCATCAATTCGACCTCGGCAACCAATTCTGCAAGATTGACGTTACGAATTTCATTATTGGGGTAGATGTTAGCAACATCTACTTTATGGTGATCCAGTTTCAATCCTGGAACAGGCACAAAAAAAGACATGAGGTAGGCCTCACCTTCGCCAATCACATCCACATTAAACGACTTCGTGCCCTCGTCTACTCGACTGAAAATATAACCCGCTACTATCGATTGAGGAGACACCGTAAGGCGCGCATGAGATCTTTCCTCAAAATGTGCTGCGTGACCCAAGCTGAATTCAATACGACTGCGATTGGCAGTTTCCCGCGCTGTAAAATATGCCTGATCCAGACTCATCGGGGTCAGAATAAGCTCGTTGTTCCCTCGATTTTCTACCTGCACCCAAACGGGCTGGATGCCCTTTCCATAAAGGTCCATGCCGAATATTTTTTTTGTCTCTTCTCGACTGGGGACCGCCGTAGAAACCAAAAGATCGCCTTCACTTTGCGTATGCAACCGATTGTTAGGAGGTGCAATCTGCCTGCCCTTAACTATTGCCTCATTAGCGTGCACAGGGCGTCGAATGTCATAGATAAATGCGGCATCGTCCAGGGCCATTATTGTGTCTGCAAGAAACACGACGAGTCGATAGCCTTCGCTAAAGTAAGTGGCGCCTCCAAAACTGGTCTGTGGATTATCAATCGTTACTTCACCAGCGCCATACACATAACCAGTAGCCTCTAATGAGCCGTTATACCATAGGTTCTGGAGGAAAAAATTCTGCGCGCTATCGAGATCCGCAGTCACACTCTCTCGTGCAAAAAACGCCTCTGCCTCGGCATTCCCCTCAAGTTTTTGCAAAAAAATAGCGACTGGACTGGTATCAACTAAAAAGTAAAAGACCTGACTGACCCAAACCGGTTTGCCATCTACACGCCAGGGAGTTAACCATAGGTGCAAGGCAATACGTTCATTGCCGTCTTTTCGGTATTTCCAAAACACCGCATCAGGAGAGCGCCCCTTGTAACGCTGCGTGCGTGACTTCGTTACTGTTTCTGCGCTAGTTTCCAACCAGTCGCCGCGTAGCATGGCCCTGCGCAAAGTATTACCACTGCCGATCAGAATCGTATTAAACGGACCGCCTTGCTTTGTCTTGGTTTCGTCGGTCGCGCAACAGGCCAGTTCATTTTCAAGCTTGTCACGCAGCCCCGCGCGGTCAAGTTCAATGATCTCCTCTGAAGCGTATAGCTGGTCAAATTTAACTCGCGTATAGTCAGCTTGAAAACCTGGAAGAGGAACTAAAAAAGTAAAATCGTAGAGCTGACCTTGCTGAAACAGATTCAGATTGAAACCTTTAGTCCCTGCCCGTAAATGCGTAAAAACCAGTCCACTCGCTTTTCCCGAAGCAGGAATTTGACGTGGCATTGCATTGTTGTGAAACCAGGCCTGCATGTCTTCGTAGCCTTGCTTAGTGAACTGTTTCCGGTTCATATAGGCCACTTCAATTGGTGAGAAGTAGTCTCTGTCGATGCTCCATTTAACCAACCGTACCGGCCACTCACTGCCGTTCTCGATTTCCAACCAAACAGGCTGTATGCCCTGTGAGTAAAGGTCCAGGCCAGTTAATGCCTCTGTCTCTGCAGCCGTTGGCACGGATGCAGAAACGGTAAGATTGCCCTGCTGCTGAACTATCGCGCGCTGGGTAAAAGCCACAGCCTTGAAGCCAGAGGCCTGATACGGTCTGGAGGCACAGGCAGCCAAAAGAAGCGATAGCGACAAGACCGCAAAAAACCGCCAGTGTCTGCTGCATCTTTTATCAATACGATCGGCACGATCGAGCATAGTTAACCACTCCCGAGCCAACAAAGCCTACTACTGATCCTGCGACCCCAGCTTCATCAGCAAATTCATCACGCGCTGCGGTCCCTTGCGCGCTGGCTGCCTGGTGCCAACCTCTTCGCTATTTTACTAAAACAACTTTTTTGTTCATTCATCTGCACATGCCAGGCGTTTTCTCCACTCATATTACGCTCCAGAATTTTCGGCAGTTCTTCGGCCAACTCCGCAAATATAGCATCGCTCCGATTTCGGTGTTGATTGCACGTGAACGGGAATCAAGGTTCATAGAACCAGTAAAAACATAACGACGATCTGCAGCGGCACATTTTTTACGCAAGCCAGAGAAAAGCCCGCTTTTGCTCGAGAAATTCGGGCGCGGAATCCCCCGGAAAAACGTTGGCGCTCTGAATCAACAATTCCTGCTCGGCCAAATTGAAGACTTTTTTGTGATTATTTTAACTCAAGGTCCCAATCTTTTGGCTGCAAGGGAAATCGCTCTAGCTGCGATCCGTTGGCAATTCTTTGCTGCAAGTTTTCGCACTGCCGGCGAGCTATGCTCGGATCAAGGTTGGTACTCAACGCGTCGGCGGTGGCCACCTGTATGTTACGCACTGACCTCTGTGTATGACATCGCCTGGCCTGCGCGTTAAAAATTGACCTTCTAGTCAGAGCCCATTGCTTCTTTAACCTTGTCAATATCGACTGACTCAGAAGCCTTTTCCATGTCTACTGAGTCATAAGCCTTCTTGTAATCAATACCATCGCCGGTGACCGCCTCGGTCATCTGTTCCTGATCGACCGACTCGATAGCTTTGTCCGTATCAACAGCCTCCATTAACTTACCCACGTCCTGGGCCCAGACTGAAGCGGCAAGCGGCAGTGTCGCTATGACTACTAATCTGATAACAACTCTCTTCATTTGGGGTCTACCTCTGTATTGTGATGTTCATCGTATAACTGATTTGAGACGATAACAGGACTGAATTTTAATGAGAATAGTGGGTGTTACTGCAACTATCCACTTATCTATTGGTTCACCCCCGTTGATAACAACAGCAAGCAACTATAGATTTATGCCGGAAAAGGGCCCGCTGCGGCTATAATCAACAGCAGCAGTTATACCAAGACCAAGCCGCCACAGAGGAGCAGTCACTTGCCCAGCGAAAACCTCAATGCAGTAAAGTCCATGATGGAGCAAATGGCCCGATCAGTGATCGGGCAGGAAGAGGTCGTACGCACCCTCGCTCTCGCTTTATTATGCAATGGCAACGTGTTGCTGGAGGGGCTCCCCGGTACCGCTAAAACCCGTTCGATCAAAACCCTTTCCAGAGTGTTACAGGCCAGCCTGGGACGTATCCAGTTCACCCCGGACCTGCTGCCTTCTGATGTCACTGGCAACGAGGTTTACCAGGATAACCAGGGAGTGTCGGAGCTTATCTTTCAAGAGGGACCCATATTCAACGAACTGATACTGGCCGACGAAATCAACCGCGCTCCAGCAAAGGTTCAGGCGGCACTGCTGGAAGCCATGGAAGAACGCCAGGTTACGGTCGCAGGCAAAACCTACCCGTTGCCGCCCTTATTCATGGTGCTGGCAACCCAGAACCCGATTGAACAGGAAGGCACCTATCCCCTGCCGGAAGCGCAAATGGATCGTTTCCTGATGAAGATCTCTGTGGACTACCCGGATAACGCGGCGGAGCTGTCTATCGTCCGCATGCTGCAGGCCGAAGAGGCCGCGCAGCAGGAACAACTGACTATGATCTCCCAGGATCATATCTTCGCCGGCCGTGAGGTGATCGGTAAGATGACATTATCGGCACCGGTAGAGCAGTACATCGTCGACCTGGTAATGGCTACTCGGCAGGCCGCCGACTACAGCAAGCAACTGGCTACCTGGATAGACACCGGGTCCAGCCCAAGGGCCACCATTGCACTGCATCGCACCAGCCGCGCCAGTGCCTGGCTGGACGGGCGTGATCACGTCACCCCTGAAGATGTTCGCTCGGTATTACATGCAATCATGCGCCACCGACTTATCCTGAGTTACGACGCCCTTGCCGACCGGGTATCTCCTGACGATGTCATTGACGAGATCATTACCCAGGTCGCTGTGGGCTGACCCATGTCGGTGGATGCCAACTCGCAAATCTATACCAACCTACAGGATTTGGTGCGACTGCGTTACACCGCTGGCGGCTTTAGCTATCTCCCACGCCAACCGATACGTTCGCAATTGGCCGGACGCAAGCGCTCCAAACTGCGCGGCCGCGGCCTGGATTTTGACGAACTTCGTCACTACCGACCCGGTGACGATATTCGCACCATGGACTGGCGAGTCACCAATAGAACCGGCAAACCTCATGTCAGGGTTTATACCGAGGAACGAGACCGACCGGTACTGGTCATCGTCGATCAGCGCCTGCCCATGTTTTTCGGCAGCCAATATAAGATGAAATCTGTTATCGCAGCCGAAGTGGCCGCTATCACTGCCTGGCGTGTCATCGACGTTGGCGACCGCATCGGCGCGATTTTATTTAACGATGAACGCGTCGTCGAGGCCAGGCCCGCCAGAAGCGAGAAGAAAGCCATGGGCTGGTTGGGAGACCTGGCCACTATGAACAACGAGCTGTCCGTCAATTCTGGCGTGCCAAGCAGGCCTGAGGCGCTGGCTGAAGCACTGCGGGCCACCGAGCGACAAATCAGCCACGATTACCTGGTCATACTAGTGTCCGACTTTTACGGCTGGAGTGATGCGGCCTTGCAAAGCATTCGGCGCATTGGCCAGCACAACGACATCGTCTGCAGCATGATCTACGACCCACTGGAACGAGACATATCCAGCGCTGAAAAGCTGGTAGTGAGTGACGGTCATTTTCAACTGGAAATTGACCCCGGTCACCAGGATTTGGGCGAACGTTTCGAAGCCAGTTTCGAAAGTTCTTTCGCCCACGTGCGAGAGGACTTGCAGCGCCACCAGATTCCTGTCATTCCGGTACACACCGCTGTACCGACCGACCAACAGTTGCGAGAGCAACTGGGCGGTCAACGGGTTCTGGTATGAGTCTGCCTGCACTGCCAGACATTTTTGGCAACTATGTTCTGGGCGATTTCAACGAGGTAGTTTCTCCCCCGAATATCGACTGGTTACCACAAACTGCTGGCTGGTATGTCGTGGCCGCCGTGCTCATAGCCTGGACGTCGCACAAGCTGTGGCTCCGATTACAATACTGGTATCGCAATCGCTATCGCAAAGAGGCCAGCAACAGGTTGCGTCAACTCGGAAACTCGGCGACCGCGGCAGCACAGATTAATAGCTTATTAAAACTTACCGCACTGGCTGCGTTCTCACGCCAGCAGGTCGCCAGTTTATCGGGACACGATTGGGCCCGATTCCTCAATGCCCAATGCGAGCAACCAAGCTTTAACCAAGACCAGTGTCAAATTCTGGCCCTTGGCATCTACCAGAAGCAGACGCTTGAACGGGCCACCGCCGAGCAATTGATAGCCGCCAGTCTCACCTGGATTGAACAGCACAAAAACCGTTACGATGATTGAATTCGCATTTCCTTTGGCCCTGTTGCTGCTGCCGCTGCCCTTGCTGATTCGCTTGTTTCCTGCTTACAAAGAAAGTCGTGATTCCGTGAAAGTGCCTTTCTTCGACAAGCTGGTTGACTTGAGCGAGCAAAAGCCTGAGCAGGGTGCGCGAATTTTACGCCGCAGTACGCTACAAAAAATCCTGGTAAACCTGACCTGGCTTTTACTGATTCTGGCCGCAGCCAAACCCCAGTGGATTGGTCCACCGATAGAACAACAGAAGTCTGGCCGTGACCTGATGATTGCAGTCGATCTTTCAGGTTCTATGGAAGCCAGGGATTTCACCCTTCCCAGCGGGGTAACAGTAGATCGGCTTGACGCAGTAAAACAAGTTTTAAAAGAGCTGGCAGCAAACCGCGAGTCTGACAGGTTGGGCCTCATCGTATTCGGGGCGGCGGCCTATTTGCAAACACCATTTACTGATGATCACCAGGTCTGGCAGCAATTGCTTGATGAAACCGAGATTGGCATGGCGGGGCCCAGCACTGTGTTTGGCGACGCCATTGGGCTATCTATTAAGCTGTTTAGTGACAGCGACTCTGACAACCGGGTTTTGATCATGCTAACCGATGGTAATGATACCGGCAGCACGGTGCCGCCTGTGGATGCCGCCAAGGTCGCGGCTGCCAATGGTGTCCGCATTTATACCATTGCGATTGGAGATCCCGCGACTGTGGGGGAAGACGCCCTGGATATGGATACGATCACTCGGGTGAGCAAAATTGCCGATGGCCGAACCTTTCGCGCCCTCGACCAGGACGAGATGCGCCAGGCCTATATCACCATTGGTGAACTGGAGCCTGAGCTCTATGAAACGATTAGCTTCCGTCCCAGACAAAGTTTGCACTGGGTGCCGATGGCGTTAATTTCAACGCTATACCTGTTTTACCATGGCTTCTTTGCCTTTGCGTCCCTGTGGGCCGGGAGGGTCACTAATGCTCCCTGACCTGGCCTCGCTCGAATACTTTCATTTTCTCCGACCGCTTTGGCTACTGCTGCTCATTCCCTGGTTACTGCTGATTCGACTCGGCGGCAGCAGACGCAACCAGAAGGATATGTTTGGCGGCATCATCGCGCCTCATTTGCTGGAACATTTGCGCCTGAATAGCAAAGACTCGCGCTGGTTCAACCCCACTGCCGTTGGCGGCGCTTTCATCGTGCTGTGCCTACTTGTCGTCATCGGGCCCAGTTGGCGTCAACAACCCTCACCATTAAGCCAGGATGAGTCGGCAATGGTCGTAGTGCTGGATGCTTCCTCATCGATGGAACAGGGAGATGTGCAGCCCTCGCGTCTAGAGCGTGGCAAACAAAAGGCGTCTGACTTGCTGGCCCTGCGACCGGATAAAAAATCTTCATTGGTGGTCTATGCCGGGACCGCTCATACCGTGCTAACGCTCACTGCAGATCAGGACATCCTCAATCAATACCTTGCTGCTATTAAACCAAGCATGATGCCCCGTGGCGGCAAGTTTGCCGAGCATGCCCTGCCCCTGGTCGATGACATTCTTCGCGATACCACCGCAGCAGCGACCGTCGTCCTGATTACAGACGGACTAGGCAGCAACACCGAGACCGCGTTTACCGACTATTTCGGACAGCGCTCTCACCAGCTCCTGGTACTGGGCATCGGTGGTGACAGTGATGAAAACGGAATAGTCCCTCTTGAGCGCCGGCGTTTGCGGACTCTAGCCAGTGACAGTGGCGGACACTACGTAGAACTGACCATCGACGACGGTGATGTGCGAGCGCTGGAGCGACGCATCGAAAGCCATTACGTAATCATCGACGACGACGCTTTACCCTGGCTGGACAGTGGCTATCCCCTGATTTTCATTTGTATGGCGCTGTGGCTGATGTGGTTCCGAAAAGGCTGGACGATTAACTGGGCATGGTTGCTGCTGCCGATAGCACTGACGTTAACGCCAGAACCGGCCTTAGCCCAGGAGAGCGACAAAGGTAAGGATCAAGAGGCCACTGAAACTTTACAAAGCAGCTTTTCACTGGGTCAGTGGGTCACCGAACTCTGGCTAACCCCTGATCAGCAAGGACGATTACTACTGCAATACGGCGACTATCATGGCGCTGCCAATCACTTTGAGGATCCACTTTGGAAAGGCGTCGCCTACTATTACAACGAGGACTTCATGCAGGCGGCAGAATACTTTTCACGATCAGACAGCGACGATGCATTGTTCAACGAGGCCAACGCTCGAGCCCATGCACGCGATTTTTTGCGCGCAGTAAAACGCTACGATCAACTGTTGGCGCGAACACCTGGCTACCCAGGGGCAACCGAAAATCGCGCAAAAGTGCAGGCATTGATCGATGAAATCAACCGTATGAGCGAGTCGCAACAGGGCGAGGAAGGCAGCAGTGAAGAGAAGCAGATGGGCGGCGACGAAGCTATTGCCGCAGAAGGTGCGGAAAAACTCAGTTTTGATCAGGTAGAGATCAAACAATATACCGCTGAAGAAATTCTGCAGAGCGAAGCAACAAGAGACATGTGGCTGCGCGGAGTGCAGCAAGACCCCTCCAATTTCCTCGCCACCAAGTTCAACATGCAACTGCAGCGCAGGGGACCGAGGCAATAATGCGTATCTTCGCTATGTTCCTCGTGACTTTCTGGCTGGCAGTGCCACTGCAAGCCATCGCCGATATTGAATCTTTATTATCGGATGGAGAGCTCACAGTGAACGCCAGCCTTGATCAACGCGGACTACTGGTGCCAGGGCAGCGCACACAACTAATTTTAGAAATCGCTACCAGCAGCTGGTTTTCCGGCGGCACCCGGATACGCATTCCCGAAGTACCGGGATTGGTGATTCTGCAGACGGAACAGTTCGCAGCTAATGCCAGTGAGTCCCGCAGCGGAAGCACCTGGGTCATTCAGCGCTGGACACTGGATCTCTATCCGCAGCGCGCAGGTAACTTCACCATACCGCCCATTTCGCTGTCGATAATGGTTAACGCGGGCGAGCGAGGCAACGTACGGGGCGACACATTAAGTGCGCCCCTGGAATTTTTCGTCGCAATGCCCAGCGCTCTAGAGGAGGCCGATTTTTGGGTAGCGGCACCCGCTTTTTCTGTGCGGCAGAGCCTTAGCAAAGACACTAGTCAGTTAGAGCCCGGTGATGCATTTGAACGTCGGATAGAATTTCAGGCGGACGACCTGCTGGCAATGATGCTGCCCGAGGTCGGCACTGAGCGACAAGCAGGCCTCGCCGCCTATCCCGCCCCTCCGGTGCTGGAAAACAGTCGTAACCGCGGCCAGGCCACGAGCAGTAGAGTTCAAACCATCAGCTATGTCGCACAAAAACCCGGCAATTACCTACTCCCGAATGAAGACTTTTTCTGGTGGGATACTGGTTCCGAGGAGCTACGTGTCTTGACTCTTCCTGCGGTGGAAGTGCGGATAACGGGAACCGCCGCGGTCAACACCCAGGGCCCTCCACCCGCGCTGAGCCGAACTCAACTGCTAGGCCTGGCACTGGCAATCGCGGTGATCTCCCTGGTGCTTTGGCTGCTCAAACGCTACCGCCCATGGCGACTGCTACCTTACCTGATACAACCCCTACGGGCCGGCTGGGGCCAACTGCAAGACCTCCGCAAACCGGCATTGGCCGAGCGGCTCAACCCCGATAGTAGCGCTGGGGACTGAATGGCATTTTGGTAACGGTAACGGGCAGCAGTTTTCCACGCACATCTACCGCAAGCTCCGTGCCCGGGTCACCAAGTTGACGCTGCACATAAGCCATAGCGATGGGCCCGCCGAGGCTAGCACCATAAGCAGCGGAACAAATTTCGCCTACTGCCTCGCCATTGGCATTTAGCACAGTCTGGCCTTCTCGCACCGGGCGCTTACCGTCGACGGTCAAACCGACCCTGCGCAAGTCGGGTTTGTTGATAATACGGTCAAAAATAGTGTCAGACCCGGGGAATCCGCCAGCTCGAGCTCCATCGGCGCGGCGAGACTTGCTAACAGACCACAGCAGGCCTGCCTGCACCGGGTCAATTTCAGTATTCAGTTCATGGCCGTAAAGACAAAGGCCGGCCTCGAGACGCAGAGAATCACGGGCTCCAAGGCCGATAGGCTCAACCTGTTCAAAGTCGAGTATTCTTCTCGCTAACACATCGGCGGCGCCATTGGGCATCGACACCTCGAAGCCATCCTCTCCCGTGTAACCAGAGCAGGTGATATAAACCTCTATGCCATCTATGGTCGCCGCACAGCCTTGCATGAAAACCAGTTCCACTGCAGCCGGACATAACTCACTCATCACTTCACGCGCTTTGGGGCCCTGCAGGGCAAGTAGCGCCTGATCACTCAGTACCTCCATTGACTGGCCGGCAAGGTGACTGCGCAAATGTGCTATGTCCTGTTCCTTGCAAGCCGCGTTCACCACCAGGAAAAATTTATCCTGCGCCCAGCGGGTAATAATCAGGTCATCGAGCACGCCGCCCTGATCGTTGGTCAACAGTGCATAGGTTTGGCAATTAATGCCCAGACCCTCAACGTCAACCGGCACCAAAGACTCCAGCATAGCCGCAACACCTGCGCCCTCTATAATGACCTGCCCCATATGGGAAACGTCGAACAGCCCTGCTGCCTCTCTCGTCTGCAGGTGTTCCTTGATGATACCGGCCGGGTATTGCACGGGCATATCGTAGCCGGCAAAGGGAACCATTTTGGCACCGAGCTCTCTATGCAGCGCATCCAGGGGGGTAGTCAATAAACTCATGGGATTTTCCTGATCTCGTAGGCAGGGCTGCCACTCTAACCAGAGCCAACTTACCCTGCAAGGCCCGGGACTGGCGCCGCCCGCCCGGCTCCGTGATAATAGGCCTTCCTGGTTACAAGTGAGTCCGTTGTGAGCCCATTCAATACCATCAGCCTGGTTGGCATGCCCGGCGCAGGCAAAAGTACAGTGGGAATATTACTTGCCAAGCTGACCGGCCTTCGCTTTGTTGATACTGACCTTGATATCCAGGTGCGGGAAGAAGCAACGCTTCAGGAAATACTGGAGCAACACGACTATCGCTACTTGAGGCAGGTGGAAGAGGACGTGCTATTGAATCTTCGACTTGATCACGCTCTGGTTTCTACCGGGGGCAGCGTAGTTTACAGCGCGCCCAGTATGGCTCGACTCAAATCACTGGGACCGGTCATCTATTTGAAAACAGAGCTGGCAACGCTGGAGGAACGGGTGGCAGCTGCACCCTTGCGCGGAATCGCCAGTGATGGAGAACAAAGCTTCGCCCAGGTTTATGCCGAGCGCACTCCGCTTTACGAGCGATACGCCGATTACATTCTAGTCACCGGCGATAACACCCCCCAGCAAGTGGCCACCGCGGCTTTGCAACTTTTGCCCCGTAACTAGTCATCAAACCAAACTCTCGTTAAGCGGCCGCACCTCGCCGGCCACGACCGCACGCGTGCATCATCGCGACGCACTGGATGATTGAGCTAAAAACCCTCACGTTCAGGGCCTTGAATGCCTGGCACAGTCCTTGCTCTATTCAGCGCAGGGTGGCCCGCCAACCCGAGAGCCAGGGACGGTGCGACAAGGATGTCGATGCGAGGGCTGAGAGAGCCATGGATGGCAGCGGGTCACCCTATTTTTCTTGTAAAAAGTCGCAAAAAAAAAGTTCCCCAGGACCGAAATATTTGATTTACTCCGCCTTGAGACAGAACTGTATCTGTCTGATGTGACCTAGTGTAAGTCATCGGGAGGTGATTTATGGGAGAGCGCAACCAGGAACCGAGCTCCTCTGAGCCGATAGAAGATATTTTCGAGCCTATGCTCGGTGATATCGTCGAAGAGGAATTCGCCGATATGTCCCCCGTTTCCAGCGACAAGCAACGGCTGGCGCAAAAGCGCCGCCGTGCCGAACAGCGTCTGGAAGAGAAACGTCTGCGGGACGAACTGGGCTACTACGACCTGGAACTGGACGACTTCTAGGGCCTCAGCCCTGGGTTCGCCAATTCCGGACGCTGTTTACGCTGCCGATTTCAGCGGTGGCTGGTTTTTTATTCACTTCGTTATTTGGATCGCCCCACCCATTTACCCAACACTCTGCCCGCAATCCAACTAATAAAGCACTTTAGAACTGGATTCTGTCGCGCTAGCATAGACCTACCAATCAAGGAGATCCTCGACCAATGGCAGAAATCAAAAGAGAAGTCAGGCCAGTTGAAGTCAACTATGTTTGTGATGCCTGCGAGAAAGGCATGATGACCAAGTCAGGTGAAATGGACATGCAAACGGGTGAAATAGAACACAGCTGCTTGATCTGTGACCACAGGCAAAGCTTCCGGTGGCGAAGTTACCCGCGCATTGATTACGTTGGCCTTGATGAAAGGATCTAAGGATAGTTTGGCGAACCGGACAACCGGAGGGCAACGACTAAAGCCGACCCTGGAGCTCAGTTAATCCGGCCCCGCTCGCCTCAAACACGCCATGCTCTGTCACCAAACCACGCACCAATCGAGCGGGCGTAACATCAAAAGCGGGATTAGCGGCCTGGGTGTCGGCAGCAGCAAGATTCACTTCCAGGCCCTGTCCCGCATAATCGACACCAGCAATCGTCAACACTTCCAGTGAATCTCGCTCCTCAATGGGTATCTCCTGCCCCGTGTCACAGCGCCAATCGATAGTCGACTCGGGAAGCGCAACGTAGAAAGGAATGTCATTGTCTTGCGCAGCAAGCGCTTTCAGGTAAGTGCCCACTTTATTGCAGACATCGCCATTGGCCGCGGTGCGATCAGAACCGACGATAACGCAGTCGACCTTACCTTCACGCATCAGTTGGCCACAGCTATTATCGGCCACAACCGTGCAGGGCACACCCGCACGCTGTAGCTCCCAGGCGGTAAGATTCATTCCCTGGTTGCGTGGGCGGGTCTCAGAAACCCAGACGTGCACTGGAAGGCCTGCGGCTTGCGCCTTGTATATTGGTGCCAGCGCCGTACCCCATTGTATGGTCGCCAACCAACCGGCATTGCAATGGGTCATAATATTCAAGGTCTCGCCATGGGGAATATCCCGCAGTAGGCCCAGTCCATTTTCGCCAATCAAGGCACAGTTATCGATATCAGCCTGGCGCATAGCGATAGCCTGCTGGCGGGCAGCAACTGCACGGTCCCCCTCCACGAGGGAACAAAGATGACGCTCCATGGTTTCCAGCGCCCAACGCAGATTCACGGCCGTTGGCCGGGTGGCCATCAGACTGGCGCTGGCGGCAACCAGATTAGTATCAGAGGGATTTTCAGCGACTGCATGAGCCAGGCCAAATGCGGCGGTAATCCCAATCAGTGGGGCGCCACGAACCTGCATTACGCTAATAGCGTGGCAGTAAGCTTCAAGTGAATCGAGGTGGACCCAGTGGAGTGTATGAGGGAGCAACGTCTGGTCGATAATTTCGACGGCGCCGGACACCGCATCCCAGCGTAAACTGGAAAGATCATCGCTGCTGAACATGACTTCCCTCAGGCGGTTGCAGGATTTTCCTGACTGGTTTCGGCCTGCCATTCAAACACATTGAGCTCGATAAAGATAAAGGCGAACAGCCACAATGCAGCATCCCAGAAATCAAGAAAGTCTCCAGCCACGCCCCAGTATCCGGCACAGGCAAACAGGGCCCCGTACACGACATACTTGATCATCAGGGTAAAGCGCATGATCTGATCCGAGAGGTTGCCACGCAGCTGCAGCCTGACTTCAATTTCAAGCAGTATCACCACCAATAACCACGACGCTGAGTTGATGACATCGGTCCAGCCCAACCACCTGACGCTCTGTAATACATCACCGCTGCTCACGATATTGAAGTCGCCCATCTGGTAGACCGGGCCCGCCAGCGCGGCACAATTTGCAACGCTGAGAGGTTCATATTCATCGATAGTCACTAGCAGAGACCAGCCCTGCTCAAGGCTGGCACAAGCATCAAAGGCAGCAAGTGAGGTTACCTGATATAAAGCGACCAGTTCCGCGTAATAGCCGGTAAAGGCATAAAAAACAGCTGCATAGCAAACCAGGCGCAAACCGTGCAGGCTCCACTTGACCGAACCACGAATCTTGTCATCGTCCAGAACTGAGGTTTCCAACTCAAACAGCAAGAGCAGCAAGACCCAGGCTGCTGTATCGATGGTTGCCGAAAAGACCTGAATAATCTGACTCAGTTCAAAACCGTCAACAAAGGTATGCTCCAGCGCACTCAGCTCTTCCTGTAAGAACAAATAGATATTGAAACTGAGCAGCACATAAACCAGATACTTGACCCAGACAAACAAGCGGTAGCTCGTCTGGCTGGTGCCCACTAAACCATCACTATCCTTGCTACTCATGCTGTCGCCACAACTCCAGTCATCATACCTGCAGCAGCAGGTGTTCCCGCTCCCAGGAAGAAATCACCCGATTAAATTCTTCGAATTCATCGCGCTTCACAGCGGCATACCCTCGAAGGAACAACTCTCCGAAAACCTCACAGACTTCCGGAGATTTATTAAGGTTGCGCAGACCTTCTTCAAGCGTTCGTGCAACTTCAATCTCGCTTTCGTTGGCAGTGCCCTCGTGAGGATCGCTGGGTTTGAGTTGTTGCTTCATGCCGAGATAGCCACTGGCAAGACTGGCTGCAAAGGCCAGGTAGGGGTTCACATCCGCTCCGGGAAAGCGGTTTTCAACCCGTGTCGCTGCCGGGCCACTTTGAGGAACACGGAATGCGGTAGTTCGGTTATCCAGCCCCCAATTGAGGTTAATGGGCGCAGAGATATCGGGGGCCAAGCGCCGATAGGAATTCACATTGGGCGCATAAAAGCTGATCAGTTCTGGTGTATAACGCTGCAAGCCGGCGATGTAGCTCATGAAGGCTTCAGAATGCTCGCCGTTACCGTCAGTAAAGACATTCTCTCCGGAGTCTTTGCGTAACAGACTCTGGTGAATGTGCATGGCGCTGCCGCACTCATTCTGCATCGGCTTGGCCATAAAGGTGGCATACACCCCGTGTTTATGCGCCGCCTCGCGGACAGTGCGCTTAAAGGTAAACACTTGGTCTGCCAGGTCCAATGCGTCTCCGTGGAGGAAATTGATCTCCATCTGAGCAGCACCATTCTCGTGAATCAGGGTGTCTACCCTAAGCTTTTGGGCTTCGGCGTAGTCATACATATCCTCAACGAAGTCCTCAAACTCCGCTACCGCGTCAATGCTGTATGAAAGACGAGAAGTTTCCTTGCGACCGGAGCGACCGTAAGGTGGCGTCAGTACGTTGTCCGGCTCAGTGTTTCTTGCCACCAGGAAGAATTCGACCTCTGGAGCGACAACAGGCTGCAATCCCTCGGCTTCGTAGAGATCAAGAACCTTACGGAGCACATTTCGAGTCGACAGCGGATGGGGCTTGCCATCCATGGTGTAGCAGTCGTGAATGATCTGGGCGGTAGGCTCGCGCGCCCAGGGTACAAGGCGCATGGTGGAGGGGTCAGGCACCAGGATCATGTCGGCATCGGTGGGTTCAACCAGGTCCCAGTGTTCGTCGGAATACTCACCAGTGACACTCTGCACCATGATACTTTCGGGTAGCCTCGGCTCACCCATCTCTAGAAACTGGTTTGCGGGAATGAACTTGCCGCGGGCATTGCCCGTCATGTCCGGTACCAAACACTCCACTTCGGATATTTGGTGTTGCTTCAGCCAGTCCTTGATGACTTGCGTATCGGTGCTCATAAAGTGTCCATGCTGCCCAAAAAAGCGAGTATCGCGGCGAAACCCGCACTGTTCAAGGACTTTGGGTCTAAGCTAACCCTAATGTGTTATGACTTAAAGGGGCCCCAAAACGGTATATTGCCGCCATGCAAAATACTTCTCATGTCGATTCCTGGTACGCCGCTTCTGCTAACCAGCAGCTCTCCTTCCCACCACTGCAAGGAGAAGTGTCTGCTGACGTCTGCATTATCGGCGGTGGCTACACCGGCCTCTCCTCTGCCATCCATTTGCGCAAAGCGGGATACAGCGTTGCCCTGCTGGAAGCCAACAAGATTGGCTGGGGCGCCTCCGGCCGTAACGGCGGGCATGTGGGAACAGGGCAACGGGCGGACCAGGAAACCCTGGAAAAACTAGTTGGTTTGGACCATGCCAAGGCGCTTTGGCAGTTAGGTCTGGAAGCCGTAGATACCGTATGCGACCTGATCAGTGAGTTTCAGATCGACTGCGAACTGAAGACCGGCAATTTGCATGTCGCCTCCAAAGCCAAAGAGCAGCCCTGGCTTATCGAGGAGGCAGAGCACCTGCAGAAGGTTTACGACTACCAGCAGATTCGCTATGTGGATTCCTCTGAACTCGCGGATATGACCTCGGGTCAGGGCTTTCACGGCGGAGTTCTTGATGAAGGGTCGCGCCACCTTCACCCGCTCAATTACGCCCTGGGTCTGGCCAAGGCAGCCGACACCCTGGGAGCTGAACTATATGAGGGTAGCCGGGTACTTTCTTATACTGAGGGTCATCAGGTATGCGTGAAAACGGATAGCGGTACGGTAAAGTCCAAGTACCTGGTGCTGGCCTGCAACGGTTATCTGGAAAAACTGGAACCACGCACCGCCGGGCGCATTATGCCCATTAACAACTACATGCTGGCCACCGAACCGCTACCTGAGGCACTGGCCAGACGCCTGATTCGAGACGACACGTCCATGTCCGACAGCCTGTTTGTCATCGACTACTGGAAACTGTCCGCAGACAATCGCATGCTCTTCGGCGGTGGAGAATCTTATAGCCGTAGGTTCCCGGCCGACATAGGCAATTTCGTCCGCAAATATATGCTGCGAATATACCCCGAACTCGAAACCACTCGCATCGACTATGGCTGGGGGGGCACACTGGCCATTACGCTGAACCGCATGCCCGACTTCGGCCGTCTGTCCTCGCAGGTTTTTTATGCCCACGGTTATTCAGGCCACGGCGTTCCGACCGCGACTCTGGCTGGGAAACTACTTGCGGAAGTCATCGCCGGCAGTGCAGAACGCTTCGACGTGATGGCAAGCGTACCTTCGAGAACCTTTCCTGGCGGCACCCTGCTGCGCTGGCCCGGACTAGTGGCCGGCATGTTGTTCTACAGCTTGCGAGATCGGCTGGGCTGACTCAAGCCACAAGCAACTGATAGAATGGTCATCCGTTGTTGACCCCGGAAAAAGTGCATTGATACCCCTGTCTGAACTTCATGCCGAAAGCGACTGGCAAGCAGAACTGCAGGCAGTGGTCCGCTCAGGGCGTCAGCTGCTGTCTCAATTGGGACTGGATGCACAAGCGGTTGGGTACTCAGAACTTGCCGGTGAAGATTTTCCTCTCAAGGTTCCGCAGAGTTTCATTTCGCGCATGACTCATGGAGACCCCGACGACCCGCTGCTGCGGCAAGTGCTCAGTGTTAGCGCCGAATTGCTGCAAGTGCCGGGTTTCGGAGATGACCCGGTTGGTGAAACCGGGGACAGCATTACTCATCCCGGTGTCATCCAAAAATACCATGGGCGCGCTCTGCTTATTTTAAGTGGCGGTTGTGCAATCAATTGTCGTTACTGCTTTCGCCGCCATTTTCCTTACAACGAAAATCGAAATAGCCGCGAAGAGTGGTTACACGCGGTACGGCACATCGCCGATGATCCGAGCATCAGTGAAGTAATACTGAGCGGCGGCGACCCTCTTCTGGTGTCCGATCGGCAATTAAAGAGCCTGGTTGGTCAGTTGGCAGCGATACCCCACCTGCAGCGACTGAGAGTGCACAGCCGTTTGCCCATCGTGCTGCCCAGTCGCGTGACCGCAGGTCTGGTGAATGCCCTCGCCGGCACCCGCCTACAATCAGTGTTGGTTGTCCACAGTAATCACGGCAACGAAATCAATACTGAAGTGAAAAATGCCCTGCAAAAACTATCGAGCGGGAAAATCACCCTGCTGAACCAGGCAGTCCTGTTGGCTGGTATCAATGACACTGAAGACGAACTGGCAGACCTCAGTGAGCAATTATTTACCGCCGGTGTCTTACCCTATTACCTCCACCTTTTGGACAGAGTTAGAGGCGCTGCTCACTTTGAAGTAACTGCCAGGCGCGGACTTGAGCTCATTACCCAATTGGAAAACCGCTTGCCAGGCTACCTCGTTCCCCGTCTGGTCAGGGAAGACGCCGGCGAGCCTGCCAAAGTCAGGGTAACCGCTGCCCCAGCTGTGAGCGTTAACACGAGTCCTTAGCTGGCAAAGAACGACCACTACATCACCAAACATCTACTCCTGCTAATCTCCCTTATGAGGTGAAAGCGGACATTAGCCCT
>OCVR010000128.1_pt1 | contig 60804 bp, 53 predicted proteins | sample 1539091 | NCBI WGS metagenome assembly OCVR01 (sample SAMEA3355530, study PRJEB22509) | marine metagenome | biome: marine; feature: coastal ocean; material: water | place: USA | collected 2010-08-07 | depth 16 m | reverse complement strand
CTTTAAATTCCTGAAAGTGGTTCTCATTTCATTGTTTTTTAAGATAGTTGTACTTGCTGTTATTTGGGTTCCTTTCTTTATGTTTATTGGTGATCCGTTAGAAACTTTTCATTCTGAGAAGACATTGATATTTACTGTTATAGGTTTAGTAATATTGAGTGTTTTATTTCTAATTGTAATATGGCTATGGAGTGTACTGAGTCGATATCATATAGTAGATGAAAATCGGTCGCTCGTGTCTATGAAGGCAGGATGGAGACTTTTGATATCTAATTTCGCACGATATTATTTAGTAGGTTGCGGATTGATACTGTTACATGTTATTATTACTTGGTTATATACTACAGTGGTTGATGATTGGGGGGCTGAGACGTGGTTTAGTGTATTGGCCTTAGTCATTATGCAACAGTTATTTTCTTTAATTCGTATATGGATTAGAGCATTTGGATACTCTGCAGTAAATGATTAACAAACAATTGGTTACTTTAGATTATTCAAATTCAGTGTCATTATTAATTCAAAGCATTTTTCGATGAAAATCAGAATTCTTCTTTTACTCTTAATAGGTTTCGTTGCGCAATTATCTCAGGCTCAAGTTTCATTTACTAATAGAAATGATCGACTTACAGAATCTGACTTTCATAGTGGTGTGGCAATTGGTATCGCTGATATGAATGGTGATAACAAGGATGATATTATTCGTATGAATCAAGGTTATGAACTACATATCGAATATCAAAATGGACCGAATGAAATGTTTACGACTAAGAGTTTTGGTAATATGGGTGGAAATAGTAGATGGAGCATGTGTATTGCAGATATAGATAATAATGGTTTTAATGAGTTTCTCGTATCAGGATCTTATGATGACATTAGACTTTCTACAGCTAATGATAGTGGTACAGATTTCTCATTATCTATGTTACCTAATGGATCATCTATTTTTGTACAAGGGTCAAATTTTGTTGATATTGATAACGATGGTTTTGTTGATATATTCGCTTGTCATGATGACGGAGAGAGTAAGGTGTGGGGCAACAATGGTACAGGTAATTTTGTAGAAAGAGACATATGGATTGATATGTCAGTCGATGGCAGTTCTGGTGAAGTTGCATCAGGTAACTATGGCAGTATATGGGCAGATATAGATTCGGATGGAGACGTGGACCTGTATATCGCTAAATGTAGATTAGGTACTACAGACTTGACAGATACTCGTAGGTTGAATACTCTTTGGATCAATGATGGCAATGGAAATTTTACTGAAGAAGGTGAAGCACGTGGACTCAGAGTCGGATATCAGTCATGGACTTCAGATTTCCAAGATGTGAATAATGATGGTCATTTAGATTGCTTTTTGACCAATCATGATTATGATAGTCAACTTTTTATCAATGATGGTAATGGATATTTCAACGAAGTAGAAAACACTGGACTAGTTAACATTTCATTTCCTATACAAGGAGTGATGAGAGATTTTGATAACGATGGGTGGGTAGATGTATTGACATCCGGTAATAAAGGACAAGTTTTTATCAACAATGGGGATTTGACCTTTACGGAATTAACCGATATTTTTGATGGTCAAAAGATGGAGTCATACGCATTAGGTGATCTTAATGACGATGGATTTGTCGATATTTACGGAGGATATGCCAATATCTATACTAACCCCAGTACAATCGATGATATCGTTTGGATCAATGAAGGAAATAATAATAATCACCTTTCAGTGTCGCTTGTAGGTATAGAAAGTAATAGAAACGCGATTGGAGCACGCATTTCGATATATGGTGCATGGGGTATACAGATCCGAGAAGTAAGATCTGGCGAAAGTTATGGGATCTCTAATGCACTTAAACAATACTTCGGTATAGGATCAGCTACAGAAATAGACTCTATGGTGATATCATGGCCATCTGGTCAGATGCAAACGGAGTATGATATTCCTATCAATGCATCACTTATCATAGAAGAAGGGGCATGTCTAGCTGCTTCACCTATACTAAGTGACTCAGGAACTATAACGGTTTGCGATGGAGAGTCACTTTTAATCTTTGCTCCAGATGGTTACCAAAATTATGAATGGTCCAATGGATCTACTGGACAGTCTATATTAGTAACAGAAGCTGGGGTATATAGCCTTAAGATAATAGATGACAATGGATGCCTTGGTTTTTCTCAAGGAGTAAATGTCCTTGTAAATCCTCAACTTACACCTACGATAGGTGCTGAAGAAACTAATATATGCAATGGAGAGACGGTCACATTGACAACGTCTGAAGAGGTAGGTGCTATAGGTTATACTTGGTCAAATGGGGATACAGGGTTATCAACCGTAGTGTCAGCTGCAGGGATTTATACCGTAGTCGTAGAAGGTACTTGCGATAACTACATATCCAATGAAATAGAAGTGATCGTGTCCGTGACTCCAGGCATACCCGTGGCTGAGGCTATTCAAGAATTATTGATAGGGAATTCAGGTGTTTTGGAAGCGGAAGGAGATAATCTCGCATGGTACGATGAGGAGCTATCTTCAAGCCCAGTAGGATTTGGTAACATGTTTACTACGCCAGTACTAGATGTAGATAGTTATTTCTACGTTGAAGATCGTGCAGGTGTATTTGGGATGAAAGAATCAGTAGGGATGATAGAGCATAGTGGTACACCTTATTCTTCGGTGCCAGGGATTAGCCGCTCGATTACATTTGATGCGTTGGAAGAGTTTACATTAGATTCAGTAACTGTCTATACAGACGTATCTGCAGAAAGAAGAATTACTATACTTGATCAAGGGGATAATGTTTTGGTTTCTAAATTAGTGGAAATACAAGAAGGTAAGAGTCAAGTATTCGTGGGTATCAAAATACCATCTGGTAATAATCTTCGTATTAGCACTGATGATGCAGTCAATATAGAGAACATTGGGGCTGGAGATCCAAGACTTCAAAGGAGTAGTGAAGATGTAAATTACCCATACATGATTGATGATGTAGTGTCTCTTAAAGATTCTCCATTTGGGGGTGAATACTACTATTATTTCTATGATTGGAAGATCACAACAGCAGACGACCTATGTGCTAGCGAACGTAAAGAAATATTGGCTAAAGTAGTGGTGGTGTCAAATAAAAATATTGAAGACTCAAATGCCATACAGCTATACCCTAACCCTTCAGCAGGAGAGATATATTTAGATCTGCAGCTACATTATAATGAGGAGACTGCAGTGATAGTTACCGATATTACTGGCAGAAGAGTATATGATCAAAAGCCTCTACAAGCTTCTAATAAAATAGACCTTTCTAAACTCGCTAAAGGGCTATATATTATACAACTCACTCATGATAATGATATATATATTGGTAAGGTGATCCTTAACTAATTCAGTTTATTTCACATGATTTCGTTTCTGATATGACATAACATAAATTGAATACTACGATAGGGATAGTAATTGCCTCTAAGTTTTAGAGTGTATCAGATCTAAATGTTCTAATTTGGCAGATCATTAACTGATTCAGCTAATTTAATAGTATTGAGCATGGAGGAAAGGCTTACACCACTAACAGTAGCAGGTATGATGTCAGGCAGTTCATTGGACGGCATGGACATCTGTATCTGTAAGTTTACCCCATTGGTAGATGGTACTATTACACATGAAATTATTGTAGCCGATACTATCGAATATGAACCAGAGTGGATTGACCATCTCAGCAATGCTCTAAATTTTAGTATGTCTGATTATTTTTCTTTTGAAGCGGATTACTCATATTGTATTTCTATGATGGTCAAAGATTTTATGCAAATATTCGGTGTAGATGTTGACCTTATAGCGTCTCATGGACATACTTTGGATCATCGCCCAGATGAAGGTATCAGTGTCCAGATAGGTGATCCTGGAGTGATTGCCGCACTTACAGGCGTTGATACAGTGGCGGATTTTAGGATTCAAGATATTACCCTAGGAGGTCAAGGCGCACCTATTATACCTATAGCTGAAAAATTACTTTACCCAGAGTTCAAGTCATTTATCAATCTAGGCGGTATAGCCAATATTAGTATTCATACTGAGGATACGATTATTGCTTGGGACACTATTCCATGCAATCAAGTGCTCAATGATCAAGCAATGATTTTGGGAGCTGAGTATGATGAAAATGGAGAGTGGGCAAAGAAAGGTCAGTATAATCAAGGTTTGGCTGCGACATGGGATGCTTTGGAGTATTTAGCCCATGATATTCCGAAGTCACTTGACAACAATTGGATTAGAGAAGAATACTTACCTATTATTTCAGATCTCAAAGTAGACCCTAAAGATGCACTAAACACCGCATGCAATCACATTGCGACTCAGATCAAAAAAGATATCCAAAAATTCTCTATCGTTTTGCCAGAAAAAATAATGATCACCGGTGGAGGAACTCATAATACCTATTTAATATCCTGTATAGAAAAACAGCTATCTACAATAGGTATTCAAATCTTTATTCCAGAAAAAACTGTTATTGATTATAAAGAGGCGACTATGACAGCTTTAATGGGATACTTATTTGCTATGGATATACCTAGTACTATACCAAGTGTAACTGGAGCCAATCGATCCACGATAGCTGGCAAATATTGTAAAGGATGATCAATAAGGAATCTAAAATACTGATTACAGGGGCCACGGGATTAATCGGCTCGCACATAGCACGGCGTCTATGGAAAGAGGGATATCATAATATATGCGCTACGAAGAGACCATCCTCTAAGATGGATCTATTGCCAGGTATAGCCGATAAACTCCATTGGCTAGAAGCAGATGTAACTGATATAGTATCTCTAGAGAATTGTTTTGAAGGTATAGAGGTCGTTATACATGCGGCAGCCGTTGTGAGTTACGATCCCCAAAAAAATGATCTGATGAATGATGTCAATGTGGGCGGCACAGCAAATATGGTCAACGTTGCCTTAGATTATGGTGTTAGGAGATTTGTATATATCAGCTCGGTCGCAGCATTAGGCAAGCCCGAGAAGTCTACTGTGAGGAATGAAAATACTGAATGGGATCATAGTGTACAGACTACAGATTATGCCATCAGTAAGTATAAGTCAGAGAAAGAAGCTTGGCGTGGATACGCAGAAGGCCTCAGTCTGGTCATACTCAATCCATCCTTCGTTATAGGCGCTTCTAACTGGACAGAATCATCCTCACGTATATGGAGCCAAATGGCCAAAGGCATACCTTATTATCCAATGGGAACCAATGGTTATGTTGATGTCAGAGATGTATCAGCTGCGGCTCTTATGGCCATGAATTCAGACTTTAATGGTGAGCGATTTGTTTTATCTGCAGAGACCATATCATATAAGATTGCATTCCAATGGATCGCCGAAGCCATTGGAGTTAAAGTTCCTTCAAGAGCGCTTACTCCACTTTTAAGAAATATAGCCTGGAGGCTAGAATGGCTAAGATCTATGCTTACAGGAACATCACTTCTACTCACTGCCGCATCAGCTAAAAGTACCGCAGAAGAGACCCACTATGATAGTGATAAGTCTAGGGAGATCTTAGGGATGACCTATAGACCATTAAAGCAATCAATACAAGTCGTAGGCAATATTTTTGTGAATTCTCAAAAAGAAGGAAAAGACTACGGAGTAATGGAAGTAGATTAAAGTCAATTATTACCGTAAATGACATTAGGCATAGCTTTCGTAGAATAAAGTAAAACTTCGATAAATCGATCTCTCATATTTTTATTTTCAGTAAATGCTGCTCATCAATTCATAGCGAAAGTCATAGAGTATAGTCTTTCGCGAAAATAAGGATGACGTCTAGAAAGATTTTTTAAACCAAAATCTATATACATGAGTGTAGATATTAAAAATATTAGGAAAGTAGTCATATGAACATTTAGATTTTTTTTTATTAAACATTGAATTTTACTACTAAATATTAAGAATAGCTAACTTGTAACATCAACTACAACCTTATTAATTTATATTTATTATACTCAGTTATCGCCCTATCCACATCCTCCGCATACCCCAATAAAAAACCTCCTCCGCCAGCACCACAAAGTTTTATAGAAAGGTTATCTCTATCCAAAGTATCTTTCCATAAATCACGATAGTCATCCAGTATAGCAAAATCAAGGTATTCATATTGCCAATGGCTAATATCTGATATTGCAGCACAAAGTGATGCTTGATTATCATTCATTTGAGCGGCAATAGCGGCAGAACACATTTTCTTGTAACGATCTATAGACGATAAATATGATTCATCCTGAGCCCTATCGATATATTGTTTTACAAAAGGCGATGTCTTTCTAGAAATACCAGTGTCGATCAAGAAGTAATGGCTAAGATCAATATTGTCTTCTAAAATATGTATTACATCTTCATCAATATGTATAGATTGATTGAGATATATTACTAAAGGATCTATACCTGAGCTCACACCATGAAAATAAGATTCTATGCCTAATAGATCTTCTTTGAGAAGGGAAGTGTCAGAAGCCCTCTTTTCATCTAGAACGAATAGATCGTATATCGCAGCTGTAATCGCTCCACTACTACCTAATCCATATCCTGAAGGAATGTTACTATGCAAGTACATACCATTACCGATGGCTTGGGCAAAAGCTTTGAGGTCTACTTTAGTATTATTGGTATACCTGAGGTATTCCAAAATGGGCTGTAAGCTTTTAGTTAGATTTGAGGTAGGTTTATTTTTTTTCCATCTAGCTGAGTATTGGTTTATTGGTGTAGCTAATATCTCTCCACCGTGTATTACAGAGTACTCACCTAATAATATGATTTTCGATGAGTATGATTTATCTGATATGTTATATAGTGACTTCATTTGAGTAAAGACGAATACGCCTTTTTTATCTTTTCAAGATTCGCATTTAAATGATACATACTGAATGCGATTAGATTGCTAAAATTAACCTTTAGATAAGAGTTTTTCTGATATTTTTTGCACACACAATATCTTCCTTCCGTAGTTTTGTAACGATGATGGCTAAATTGGAGCAGTAGCTATTTTTTATCCAAAAAAAATTAGTGGCATTTAAAGTAGTCGAAAGGCTCTTTGCAATCTAAGCACTTATAAAATGCTTTACAAGCGGTCGAGCCAAATAAACTAACCATCTCAGTATTAATAGATTCACATTGTGGGCAAGGTATTATTTTCTTTTCCCCTTTGATAAATGATTTATCAGTAGTTTGTTCTATCGGAGGTGCAATACCATATTCCTTTAGTTTTCGTTTACCATCTTCCGAAATCCAGTCTGTAGTCCATATGGGATTAAGAGATTGTATTACTTCTACATTAGATATACCATGCTCTTGAAGTGCCGCAAGGATATTGACGCGTATCATATCCATAGCAGGACAGCCAGTATATGTTGGAGTGATATGAACAGTTACATTGCCATTGTCATCGACTATAGCATTTCTAAGTATGCCGAGATCTTCTATCGTAAGCACCGGTATTTCTGGATCACTTACCTCTTTGAGTATTTCTAGAATATGATTTCGATCTATTACCATGTTAAATTAGGATAAGATTTTTGCATATATTGTAACTCAGCTAAGATAAAACCTAAGTACTCAGTGTGATTTCCCTTACGTCCTCCTTGCTGAGGAAATATATCTTCTGGAAGAGATAAAGTAGATTCTTGTAATACTGCATTGAGCTTAGCATATGCTTTTTCTCTTATCAAAGACAAGTCTGGCGCTATGCCTATTTTCAACAGCCTAGTTTCTGTTTCCGTAGGTATAAATAACTCTTCAAAATAGTGGATTTTATCTTCTAGAGCCTGTTGCATTCGGCTATGACTTTCTTCTGTACCATCACCCAATCTTACCATCCACTCAGCACTATATTGTAAGTGATATTTTGCTTCTTTCACTGACTTAGCTCCAATATATGCCATCTGTTCATCTGTAGATTTGCTTAACGCTTTTAAATGATAGAAATGATAACAATCAAATAAAAATTGACGAACTATCGTCTGAGCAAAGTCTCCATTTTTTTGCTCCACTAGAAGGGCATTAGTCCATTCGCGCGCATCTCTTTTATAAGGATAATCATCCTCGGTCTTACCATTACCTTCTTGCTTAGCAGCATATTGATATAGATTTCGAGCTTTTCCTATTAAGTCTAGGGAGATATTAGTTAACGCTATATCTTGTTCTAATACAGGTCCATGTCCTGTCCATTCAGACACTCGATGTCCAAGGATCATCACATCATCTGCTAGCTGTATAGTATAGTTGAGTAGATCTTTGTTTACCATGGCATTACATATATTTTACTTCATCTGGAAGTTTGTAGAAAGTAGGGTGGCGGTATACCTTATCTTCAGCAGGTGCATAGAATGCATCGCTATCCGTAGGATTACTTGCTGTGATATCCTTAGACTCGATTACCCAAATACTTATTCCTTCTTGTCTGCGTGTATATACATCTCGGGCGTTCATAATAGCCATCTGCGGGTCTGATGCATGTAGGCTGCCTACATGCTTGTGATGCAGTCCGTTCTTTGATCTGATGAAGATCTCGTATAAAGGGAGGTTCTTGTTCATCGTTACGCAGTTTTTACTTCTATCTGATTCAGTTTTCTTTGCTCTTGCTTCTCAGCATATGCCATGGAAGCTTCTCTTACCCAAGCACCGTCTTCGTGTGCTTTGACTCTAGCTGCAAGTCTATCTTTATTACATGGGCCATGTCCTTTTACCACTTGCCAAAATTCATCCCAGTCGATTTCTCCGAAGTCATAATTACTAGTGGCTTCATTGAACTTGAGCTCTGGATCAGGAATATTAATACCGAGAAGTTCTGCTTGGGGTACAGTCATATCAACAAATCGCTGACGCAGCTCATCATTCGAAAATCTCTTGATATTCCAAGCCATAGATTGCTGCGTATGCGGCGAATCTATATCGCTTGGTCCAAACATCATTAGCGATGGCCACCACCATCTATTAAGTGCATCTTGTGCCATTGCTTTTTGCTCAGGGCTACCCTGGCATAGTGAAAGTAAGATTTCGAATCCCTGTCTCTGGTGAAACGATTCTTCTTTACATACTCTTACCATAGCTCTTGCATAAGGACCGTATGAGCATCTGCATAACGGTACTTGATTCATGATAGCAGCACCATCTACTAGCCATCCAATAGTTCCAATATCTGCCCATGTTAGAGTAGGGTAGTTAAATATACTTGAGTACTTAGCCTTTCCTGTGTGCAACTGATCGATCAAAGTATCTCTCTCTATACCCAAAGTTTCTGCTGCAGAATATAGATACAAACCATGTCCGGCTTCATCTTGTACTTTGGCCATGAGACCTAGTTTTCTTCTGAGACTAGGAGCTCTAGAGATCCAGTTTCCTTCTGGTAGCATTCCTACTACTTCAGAGTGTGCATGTTGAGATATCTGGCGGACAAGTGTCTTACGATAGCTATCGGGCATCCAATCTCTTGGCTCGATGCGTTCATCCCTATCTATCTTTTCCTGAAATTTTTGCTCTAATGAAAGCTCCATATTTAATTGTTCAGCATTGAATGGCATTATAGCCAAAATATCCTACAAAACTAAACTAATCAAGGCCACTAATCAAGTAAAAAGCGAACAAATGTTCGTAAAAGTGAATTAGTGTTAATTTCTGGACCTTAATTGTGTCTAAAACTTTAATTTCTTTTGAGAGGATTACTAATATTTTATACCACTCATCACAATATTCTTAACTGTATTCTGCACGGTAGATCGCTCAACTTTACCATACTCACTATTGCTATAATGAATCCACCTCATAGCACTAAGTACAGTATTCATTAAAATATCTAGTGGATACTCTTTGAATACTTTTTCATCCATACCGTTTTGCAGCACTGACTTCACAACTTTTTCATAATTCTTTCTGACCTTAAGAAATTCAGTTAAATCTGCGACGCCAAGATGTTTCCATTCATCATTAAAAACAGTAATCGAACTAGGATGATCAATTGCAATATTGATATGAAGGTCCATAATGGCATCTAATTTTTGCATCGCACCGGTGTCCATGTCCATTATTTGATTCAGCCCTTGTGAGTATAGATTAGCACAATTAAAACAAAGTGTAATAAGGATTTCTTCTTTGGATTTGATGTGACTATATAAACTTGATACTTCTAAACCTACTTTTTCTGCTAGATCTCGCATAGAGGTCGCTGAATATCCTTTGTATCTGAATAATATAGCCGCAGCATTGAGGATCTCTCTTTTACGTTTACTTATTTTTATCGTTCTAGACATCGAAGTCAATTTCTATAGTTTCTGTTCTCGGATGCGACTGACAAGTAAGAATATATCCAGCTTCTATTTCATCAGGTTCTAGCGTATAGTTGACATCCATTACTACTTCTCCTTTTACGAGCTTAGCTTTACATGTACAACACACTCCACCCTTACATGCAAATGGTAAATCTGCTCCATAACCTAATGATGCGTCTAGCACATTTTCACCATCATAAGCAAGATCAAAGTCAAAAGAGACACCATCTACGGTTACTTTTACTGAACTCATTTTCCCTCTGTCCAATTCAGCTATTTCAGCGATATGTTTTTGGCCAGTAGGCATATCGTCTGTGGTAAACAATTCAAATTTTATACTGTTCTCACTTACTTCAAGATCTTTTAATGTATCTCTAACTGCAAATATCATTTGCGACGGTCCACAGAGGTAATAAGAATGAATTTCAGCAGGATTGAAGAACGATTTGGCATACATTCTGCATTTCTCCTCATCGATACGACCATTGAATATCTCGCTCATCAGCTTCTCTCTACTCAGTACGTAGTGTACAGAAAGCCTATCTAGATATTTATTTTTGATGCCTTCTATTTCTTCACGAAATATGATAGACTCTGTATTTTTATTTCCATAAAACACAGTGAATTGACTCATAGGCTCAGTTTCCATGACTTCTTTGATCATAGAAAGCATAGGAGTTATACCACTTCCTGCAGCAAATGATACATAATGATTATCATTTTCCGCATTACACTGCAGTTTGAAATTACCCATAGGGCTCATCACATTGACTTCATCACCTGCCTTGAGTACATCATTAGCGTAAGTTGAGAATTTTCCTTGTGGTACTTTCTTCACTGCTACTTTCCATTTATTCTCATGTGGAGCACTGCAGAGTGAGTAAGATCGCCTCACTTTCTCGCCATCTATATCGGCCTCTAAGGTGAGATACTGACCAGGTATATAGCTGAATAATTTGTGTAAATCGCTCGGTATATCGAAGCTCACCGACACACAGTCTTCTGTTTCTTTGATTATCTTACTAACCTTTATTTTGTGTATTGTACTCATACTATCTTATTGTTCCGTTTGACAAAAATACGAATGATTGTTCGTATTTGTGAATTGGATTTCAAATGCTTTTGAAGTCATCTAGTATTATACAATTCAAGCTCTTATTTATCGTCTTGATTAACAGCTATGAATTTTTTAATCGATTACAGAGTTCTAAACATGTAATTACTGAGATGCTCTCATTTTAGATTAAGTACCCATTACCACTGAAAAGTTAATGATTGTATTCGCTTTTTTGAATATGTATTGGCATTTGGCTAAAATAATTATTGCAATACTGCAGCTAAATAGGTAGAACAAGTATTCTTATTTGAAGATAAAAAACCTCTTAGCACATTACTCTTATGAATGAGAATTACCTGTCAGGATTTATTTCTTTCTCATTGATTCCTCAGTTTTAGAAATAATTTAATAATAAGTAATTATCAATCTCTGTCGTAAAAAGTGTACTGAATTTTGAGAATAAAATTTCTTTGAAAAGCATCTTTTGTTTCGACGATAAAAAAATGAAAGCCTAACTTGTGAAGCGATGTAATATGAGCCATATTAATGATTGACTGAAAAATTTGAAAGCGATAGAATTAAGTTATTAATAAAGTTCTAATAAATAGCGAAAAAGTGATGCAATTATCTACTATTTAATAGGCGCCAGTTTAAATTCCTCAGGAATTTCTTTTATGCTTGGGCTATTGGGCTTTATAGGTTTATTGGGAAAGTCCATAGTATCGAGGTTCAGTTGCTGAGAGATGATGGAGTCTACCAGTATTTCTGCATCTGTATATGTGTTTTCATAGCACTCTGCACGCTTATTTTCTTTGAATTTTTCTATCTTTTGGTTCAGTGCCTTTTCAATTAGGACAGTCGCTTTTTTGGGTTTCTCCTTTTGACAAGACTGTATCCCTAATATGGATAATACACCTATAATTATTATGTTACTTCTCATTTCCTTTTACTTTAGTGATGAGCAGTATTTCTTTTAACCTAGTATTCTTAAGTGAGTCAACTATAGAGTTGAAATTTTTCTTTCTATTTTCTTTACATTCATCGATGAGAGATTTGTTGAGTGAGTCTAATATTGCTTTATATTTTTCATTGACTTCTTTACGTTCAACTACATTGAGACTTGTACGCTCTTCTTCACCACAACTCAATATTGTGAATGCCATTATAACGATTATACAAGATGCAACTGTTCTACCCATTATTGACCTTTTTTCTGAGCTCAAAATTTTTACCTAGATACACTTTACGAACCATTTCATCTGCAGCGAGTTCTTCTGCTGTCCCAGCCTTAAGTATATTTCCTTCAAACATTAGATAGGCTCGTTCTGTAATCGAAAGTGTTTCTTGTACGTTGTGATCTGTAATGAGGATGCCAATATTCTTATCCTTTAGTTTCTCTACAATACCTTGTATATCTTCTACAGCGATAGGATCGATTCCTGCAAATGGCTCATCCAACAAAATAAACTTAGGACTAGAAGCTAACGCTCTTGCAATTTCAGTACGTCTACGTTCTCCACCCGAAAGAGAATCGCCTATATTATTTCTTACTTTATGTAATCTAAACTCGTCAATAAGGCTCTCCAATTTATCACTTTGTTCTGCCTTGGTAAGATCAGTCATCTCTAGTATCGCTTTGATATTATCTTCCACGGATAATTTTCTAAATACTGATGGTTCCTGCGGCAAGTAACCCACTCCCTTTTGGGCACGCTTGTACATGGGTAAGTTGGTGATCTCTTCATCATCTAAGAATACATGACCTTCATTGGGCTGAATAAATCCTACAACCATATAAAAAGTAGTCGTTTTACCTGCACCATTTGGACCTAAGAGCCCTACAATCTCTCCTTGATTAACATTGATAGATACTGACTTTACCACTTCACGTTGGCCATATATTTTGACTAATTTTTCTGCTCTTAGTTGCATCGTTATTTGTTTTTATTTTTGGACTTTTCGTCAAGTACTTGACTCCAATTTACTATAACTTCTATTTCCCAGTTTTCTCTAAGTTCTTCTATGTCTACAGTTCGAATGACTTCGGATTGTCTATGCTCGAGATAGTTTCCAGCGTCCCATCTGCGATTTTTATTTATATCTTCTATGATAATTGCTTTGTATTTTCCGGCTTTGAGGCCAGGTAATATTACTGTATTATTTTCTGAATTCATTACTAACTTCTTGACTGACTTGTTGCTTTTTTGGAACTCCACTACATAGTCGATATTATCCTTTATTTCGGTCAGCTCAAACTGAATGATTCCACGTGTTTCTGTTTGTTCTATTTTGAATTTTAGGCCAAAGCTATCTATTGTATTTTTGTATATGTCTAGCAATGCCAAGGAGTCTATACTAACGGAAATAGTATCTTTCTCTTTCCAACTGTAAGTGATATAAAGGCCAAATGGATCATTACTTAATATGCCAGTTTTCCAACCAGCCAAAGCTTGCTCCAAGGAATCATTAGTGTAATGGAGTTTTATCAAATCTGTATCAATGGAGGACAGTGGATGGTTGAATGTAAATTTTAAACTATCACCTTTCATGATTCCAGAAGATAGTTTTGCATTGACATCTATATTGGTCAATGGCCCAGTTTTACTTTTTTTCAGAGTGTTGATATTGATGTTAATCGTATCCTCTTGTATGAAGAATGTCAACAAAGTATCACTTGGCATATCATACCATAAAAGCAGACTATCGTTCTTTACCTGTGGATATACACTCATAATCGTATCCGAGGCCCTATTGCTTACATCCACTGGAGATTGGTCAAATTCTAGCCGAACTACTCCAAACTCATCTTTATTGACATCAAATATAGAAGGCTCGGTTTGTCCAGTAAATACCTCTATTTTTATAGAGCTACGCATACTGTCACTAATGATGTATAGACTATCTGAAAAACCTATCAGCTCTGTATCTTGATCGTATATATAATTGAGATTAGCATCACCTAGAGCGAATATTCTGAAAGTATCACTCTTCATATTCTCAATTCTAAACTTGCCATTCTCATCTGTTTTGGCAAAGTAATAGGGCCTATCTTGATAAGGTATACTATCTCGGTATAATGTGTCATAAAGCATCACCAATATATCTTTAGCTGGCTCACGCGTGTATGAATCAAGTACACTCCCTGTGAAGCTTAGTGAGTCTAAAATGTCGCCTGTTCCAAACACGAATTTTAAATTTTCAAGTTTATTGCTTTCTCTAAAATCTTCTATTGCGTCTCCAAAGCTTATGCTATAAGTTACATCGTCCTTGAGGATTTCATCTTCATGAAAATTGATGCGTATTCTCTTGCCTCTATGATCAAACTGTAATGGATAGATCAATGGAGGCGATACTACTACTTGCTGCTGAGGGTTCTTGAGATTGATAAATTCATCAAAGTTGAGCTCTATCTGTTGTTTGGTGAAATTTGTTTGGAAGTTGGTCGTAGACTTTTCATCAAGAATCTTGGGTGGAATCTTGTCTCTAGATCCTCCACTAGGATTACCTGTACTTGCGCAGCTATAAAGCAAAAGCATCATAGCTAAGGCTATGATATGGTATATACTTTTGTATGATATAGATATATTCACTTATTCTGTAACGATATGCTCCAAGGCTTGTTTATAGGTAAAAGCCTAAAGATAAGTTAAGTGCGCTAATAGAAGGTAATATCAAGATATTATACAAATTGCTTATTTTGTATAATTAGATTCTGGATCGTATTGCACTACTGCATGTATCCATATCGATCTAGAGACTCTCAGTATCTTGAAATATACCATTATCGCAAGGAATAGGACAAATGTCATTGCTTGATTAGCTGACCAGTCAAAATAGAATACCAATAGTAATGCACTACCAAGCAATAAAAATCCAGACATGATATAAGAAAGGAACATTGATCCGTAGTAAAACCCAGGCTCGGGATTTGTCTTTTGCCCGCATACGGAGCATTCTTCTGGCATATTAAGAGGATCAGAGATGACTAACGGTTCGGTAAATATTTTACCCTTTCGACATCTAGGACAATAGTAATTCCAGGCACTTTTGATTATATTCATTTAAAAGATTTCTGTGTGCGTAAATGTAATTCATTTGGACATACTAATAGTGAAGCAACATCAATAAGGATGAACACTTTTCTTTGCCTTTGCGAACTGAAGACTGAGAATTACATAAATCCCTTATATTCACATCCACAACTAATCATAGCCACTACTATGGGAAATATAAGCCCTACTACTATAATAGCAATCATTGGACTGTACTTTTCACTATTGATGGTAGTATCTTGGTTTACGTCTCGTAAGGCTGATACTGAGACCTTCTTTACGGCTAAACGTAGCTCACCATGGTTGTTAGTTGCTATTGGGATGATAGGAGCTAGTTTGTCAGGTGTAACATTTATATCTCTTCCTGGTGCGGTGGGAGCTCCACATACTTATCTCAGCGATTCGGGCGACCTACTTTACAATAAGAATGTAGGATTCAGTTGGATGCAGATGGTGATAGGATTTCTAATAGGTTATTTTGTAATTGCTACTGTACTCTTGCCCATATACTATAAGTTGGGCGTGTCTACGATTTATAGTTACTTAGGTGATCGATTCGGCCCTCAATCACATAAGACAGGATCAGCATTTTTCATATTGTCGAGAGTCGTAGGAGCTGCCTTCAGATTGTTTTTGGTGGCTATAGTACTACAGGAGTTTCTTATGGATCCATTAGGCGTTTCATTTTTTTGGACTGTACTAATTACAATTGTACTCATCTGGGTGTATACATTTAGCGGAGGTATCAAGACTATCGTAGTGACGGATACACTGCAGACGGTATGTATGTTAGGAGCTGTGATAATGACTATCTATTATATTATGCAGGGTCTCAATACAGATTTCTCTGGTATGGTTGATATGATTCAAGAGAGTCAATATTCCCAGATGTTTTTCTTTGATACTGGATGGGTAGACCCTAATAATTTCTACAAGCAGATTATATCTGGAGCGCTTATGGCCATAGTAATGACAGGGTTGGATCAAGATATGATGCAAAAAAACCTTACTTGCAAAACTTTAGGTGAGTCACAGAAAAATATTTTTACTTTTAGTTTCATTCTCATCTTCGCCAATATTCTGTTTCTTTCTCTTGGAGCCTTGCTGTATATATATGCCGCAAAAGAAGGAATAGAATTTACAGAAGTCAGAGATCAAATATATCCAACTATTGCTCTTAATCATTTGCCATCTATAATTGGTATTGTATTTATACTTGGATTGATAGCGGCGGCTTATTCATCAGCAGATTCTGCATTGACGGCATTGACGACTACTTTCTGTTTAGACTTTTTGGATTTTGGTAAAAAAGAAAGATCTGAATCCTTAAAGAGGAAAACAAGATTGATAGTGCATGTAGGATTTTCTCTAGTATTATTAGTAACTATATTATTAGCCAAACAGCTAGAAGAGACTTCGATTATCAATCAACTATTTACATTTGCTGGATATACCTATGGACCGATATTAGGCTTGTTTGCTTTTGGTATATTGACTAAGAGATTGATCAAAGACAATTTGGTTATTCCTATTTGTATCACTGCACCGATCATCTCGTATTTTATTAATACTAATTCAGTTGCTTGGTTAGGAGGATTTACATTTGGGCATACCATCATAGCACTCAATGGATTTATTACACTCATTGGCCTTTGGTTTATCTCTTCTTCGCGTGAACCAAAGAATGATTAATTAGGCAGCGTCAGTATATATAAGTTAATAAGACAGTGAGTTCGAAGTTGGTTTAAACAAGACACTAGGTTGGCATTGGAGAGTGAAGAGCGTTGCGGGAGCGGCGAAATTGAATAAGGAATTACTTAGTGCATTACACACACCAAGAGTTTTCATTTCGTTTTGGGTAATGCAAAAGTAGAACTGTCGGTAGACAAAGAAATATACGTAAAAAAAAGACAATTAAAATCAAAATGAACCGCATAACAGAATCAGAATCTCTCTACAATGATTTGGACCGGATGACCACATCAGAACTTCTTCTATCAATCAATCAAGAAGATCAAAAAGTAGCACTTTTGGTGCAATCCAAATTACCACAAATCGAAAAACTAGTAGACGCAGTATACCAACAGATGAAAGATGGCGGAAGGTTATTTTATATCGGAGCAGGTACAAGTGGTAGATTAGGAATCGTAGATGCATCAGAATGTCCACCTACATTTGGAGTGCCACATGATTGGGTAGTAGGTATCATCTCTGGAGGTGACAGAGCCATCCGTAAAGCAGTAGAATTTGCAGAAGACGATTCTATGCAAGCATGGAATGATTTAGCTGAGTATGGACTCAATACACAAGACATAGTAGTGGGAATAGCAGCATCAGGCACCACGCCGTATGTATTGGGTGGATTGCAAAAATGTAATGAAGAAGGTATCCCAACTGGGTGTATTGTGTGTAATGAAGAGAGCCCAATAGAATCGCAATCTAAATTTCCTGTTGCTGTGCCAGTAGGTCCAGAGTTTGTCACAGGCAGTACACGCATGAAATCTGGCACAGCACAAAAGTTAGTACTCAATATGCTCACCACCGCAGTAATGGTCAAATTGGGTAGGGTTGTAGGTAATCGTATGGTAGATATGCAACTCAGCAATAACAAACTTGTAGATAGAGGTGCCAATCTAGTAGTAGAGCTTACAGGACTGGCTTATGAGGAAGCTAAAAAATTGTTATTGGATAAAGGTTCTATTCGCGCAGCTTTGGAAGCGTTTAAGTAATGTATTCTACGTCGTTGTCTTTTCTCCTATTTAAACTGGCATTAATATTCTTGAAATTAATAAACAAAAGAAAGTTTCTTCCCTAAATAAGGAGATACACATGAAGTATATTCATTTTTTGATCAAAAGGAAGTCACCTCATAACAAGTAAAAAATCTAACCAATCTTTATTTCATCAGTTTGGAAGCCTCTTTGAGACCACACTCTAGATATTCAGTGTAAGTTTCTGCACCATTTCGACTATTGAAGTAGTCAAATCCTTGTGGTTGGGTGACTACCTGCTCTTCAGTAGTTATTAAAGTATACCAAGGTTGTGAGTTTCTTTCAAAATTCACCACTTGGAAATCTGCCCATTGGTTACCTACATTACGTTTCTTTTTATCGTCATATGCAGAGATAAAAGGCTTCTCTAGTGCTTCTCTATCATCTACATAAAGCGATACTAGTACTACTTCATCATTGAGTATACGACGGACATTATCATTTACCCAATATTGATCTTCTACACGTCTGCAGTTTTGGCATCCGTGGCCTGTGAAATCTACAAATACAGGCTTATTCACTTCTTTAGCATATTCAAGTCCTTCGAAGTAATTTTTGAAGCAATCGATATTGTTAGCACATTTGGTGAATGATGGGTATTTAGCTTTTATTGTTTCATCAGCTTTCCCTTTCTCTAAGAGCAGATTATAATTTACTGGTGGCGAAAATCCACTAGTCAACCAAAGGGAATTATAAATCCCAGTGTCTTTGTTTACTGTAAATCCAGTACAGAGATATATGGCCAGAACCGCAAAGGTGGCACCTAATATCTTACGTGTATTGCTAAGCTTCTTGATTTTACTATCATGTGGAAATTTAATAAATCCGAATAGGTATAATGCAATGGCTACAGCTACTGCGATCATGACACCCATGAAAACTTCGTATGGAAGTATACCCCAGTGTTGAGTGAGATCGGCAGTAGAGAGGAATTTGAAAGCAAATCCTACTTCTAAAAAGCCTAGTACTACTTTTACACTATTCATCCAGCCACCTGATCTTGGTAAAGAATTAAGCCATGATGGGAATGCTGCAAACAACCCAAAAGGAAGGGCTAGAGCTAATGAAAATCCTAACATTACAACTAATGGTCCTACGTATCCACCATTAGCAGCTGCCACTAGTGCGGATCCTACTATGGGTCCTGTGCAAGAGAATGAAACTAATGAAAGTGTTGCAGCCATAAAGAAAATCCCTAAAAGACCACCTTTATCTGCCATACTATCGGTCTTTGTAGTCCAAGAGCTAGGTAATGTCAGTTCGTAGTATCCAAAGAATGAGAATGCAAAAACTATGAATATTACGAAGAAAGCCACATTGGCAATCCAGTTTGTAGATAAGGCATTGAGCGCTTCAGGTCCTGCGAATATGGTGATTAACAATCCTAGAGCTACGTATATTACTATAATGGACAATCCATAGATCAATCCGTTCATTAATCCACTGCGCTTGGTATCCTTAGTAAAGAAACTAACGGTAATAGGGATCATAGGAAATACACATGGAGTCATCAATGCAGCAAAGCCACCTAGCATACCTGCGAAGAATAGCCATATGAAACTCTTAGAATCGCTATCGCTACTTCCTCCAGCTCCACAGCCGCTTACAGGAGCATTGTAAGTAGCTCTTAATTGAGGTCTACTTTGATCTACTTTGTCTTCAGATGATAATGCTACTTCAGTATTATTTGTTCTAGTAGAACTGCCATCCATTGAAAAACTAAACTCTACATCTGTTGGTGGCAGACACTTCGTAGCATCACAAGCCATATAAGTGAGGTATCCACTTACGGGCTTAGTCTTATCAGTTAGTGTAATATTTTGAGTAATTGTTAATGGTTGATCGGCTAGATACTTTACTACATTGACATTGTCAAATAATGGATCTGGACCTTCTTTTTTGTGACCTGATTCTATACTTTTACCATCAAGAGTAATCCCTTCAGCATTTTCATAGTAGACCTCTGTAGGTACAGGTCCATCATCACTAGTAAATTGTGAGTAGACAGTCCATCCTTCTTGTATAGTAGCAGTATATACCAACTTATATTGAGTTTCAGATTTTTTTTCTTTTGTCCATTTCCAAGTAACTGGATTTAAAATTCCGCTTGATTGGTCAGTATCATCAACATAGTCACCTCCCATAGTTATAGACATTGGTTTCGAGTCTGCTTCATCATTAGAATTGACAGCTGGTAATTCTAGATTAAATTCTACATCAGTAGGCGGTAGACATTGCTTATTGTCGCAAGTCATATAGGTCAGATATCCTATTACAGGTATAGATGCATCTTTAACAGATATCTTTTGTTTGATGACAAATGCCTCATCGGAGAGATACTTGACTACATTGACATTTTCAAATAGTGGATCTGGCCCTTCTTTCTTATGACCGCTTTCTATATTATCTCCTTCTAAGCTGATACCAGCAAAATCTTCGTACACGATCTCAGTAGGTACTGGACCATCATCACTTGTATGCTGAGAGTATATTGTCCATCCAAATTCAGCAGTGGCCTTATATACGATATTGTACATGCCGTCTTCAGCAGATTCTATTCCTATCTTCCACTTTACCGGATTTTTGAGTTGACTGTAAGAAGTGTTAGCTATAGTAATGATAGCTAGGAGACTGAATAATATCTTATTCATCATGATAGATGGGGTTTACTATCGTCGAAGATATTAGAACTATTAAAAGATCAGAATAACTTCAATTGGTTAATTAAGTAGTGATTTCGTTAATTGTCAAAATGAATAAATCAAAACGACAAGCACGAAAATATATAATAATACCGTATTAAAGGCTCACATTGAATTCTAGATCTTTAGGAGGTAGGCATCTTAATTCGTTGCAAGCCATGTAGGTGACGTACCCTGCGATGTTTGCAGTATTATTTGTAGACTTATATTTCTGTCGGAATACCACTTTTGACTTGTATTTGGATATTACCATTTCAAACAGTTCGTCGTGTTTTTTGATAACCTTTCCTTCTTCTTTTACATTTTGTAACATCAAGATTGTAGGTGATTTTGAGAAAGTAAAGCTTGTAGGTACTGGTCCTTCATCCGTATTGTTTTGAGAATATAAGTACCAGTCTTTCTTGATGTCGGCAGTTGCCACCAGAACGTATTCTAGATCACTTACTTTTTCTACAGTAAAAGACCATTTGATAGGGTCAGGAATAGTATCAGTAGTAGATAAATTAATCCCTGTAAGTACTAAGAGTACGGTGTATATTGATTGTATTATCATAACTTGATTAGTTATTAAGTTTAAAATGCCTAATTTTCAAATGTATACTAATACTAGGCAGACTTCAATCATCATTGTACGATTAATAAAACATTAACTAATCAATCGTGGCTCAAACTTTTATGATGGTCGTTGATACTTGTTAAATAAGAAATTAGTTCTGTATCATAAACGTGAATGACAATGCTGATTTATACCCAAAACACAAATTTTATTCTCCAAAAGGTATTAATATTTTGGAAATATTATTGAAGAGTAGGTCTATAAGATCAGTATTTCAAAATGTAATACGAAAATAAGGATGATAATTCCTAAGTGTATCAATTCTGGGAAGATTGCACTTTTAATTTTTAATAGATTCATACTTAGCAATATACCTAGAGGTGCGGACAACATTAGTAGATGATCTATACTAAGACTATCACTGATAAATAATGCGATCAGGGCACTTAAAATCATCCAAAAGAGGATATTTATTTTTTTTTGGACTTGTATCCTTTTCTTCATACTATAGGAATTATAAGAGAATATGGCAATAATGATAAAAATAAAAATGAGGCCTATAAATATATATCCGTTTGTATCTATTGGCATGATATCCGAAGAAAATCCAAATTTAACTTTCACGAGCCCAACCATCTTTTCTTGGAATGTACCACAATAAAAAGACCAGCTTCCAAATAACATAAACGGTACTAATATGCCTGAGAGATACTGAAGCATTTCCTTAGTTTTAAATGATCGGATAATTGACAAACCTATAAAACCAGTTAACAAATATGCGATATATGGTGGGTATATCATGGCAGAAATACTTATGAAGATACCACTGTTGAAAATAAATTTTATTGCAAATGGGCGTTTATATATCTTGAATATATCAGAGAATGCTACTAATATAAATAAATTGGCAATCAATACTGCGGACAGATAAGTGCATTGAGGAACGATACTACATAGGAGGATATACACTAGTCCAGGCCATAAGGTAATCTGGACATTTATACGGTGTTTTATAACTATTTTATTTATATAGACAGCCTGAAGAAAGACAAGTATACAGGCCAATAAATTTTGTACTATTAAAGAAGGTATGATTTCATTTATCCAAGCTATAAAAGGAGATATGTCGCTAGCGTAAGCAGGTTGATCAGCATGCAATAGACTCTCAATCCTAACCAGTAAGGTATAGGGTAACAGCATGAGGCTGTTCAAAAAGAGATTACGTCTAAAAAATTCTAACACGGATAGTTACCAATTATATTGATTTACAAAGTATAATTTTTTATCAAAGATATCGATATGTTACGATATATCATATTTGAGTTGCCTTTGTAGCAAATGCAAATTAATTGGTAGAATTGTAAATAGCTAGCTATTTGCTAAACAAAATAGGCAGTTTTGATGATAGTTAGATGTATCTTTCACATTCCTAACTGACACTATCGCCTATAGCTGGCATTCTATGAAACCCTCTCTCAAACAGATTCAATCACCAATACAAACTGATCTTAAAGAATTTGAGTCTCACTTTCGTGACTCAATGAAGTCTAATGTGGCGCTGTTAGATAAAATCATGTACTATATCGTACAGCGCAAGGGGAAGCAAATGAGGCCAATGTTAGTATTTTTAACAGCTCAACTTCATGGTGATATCAATAAGAATACTCATCTCGCAGCAAGTATGATTGAGTTGCTTCATACTGCCACATTGGTACATGACGATATCGTAGATGATGCAGATAAGCGAAGAGGTTTTTTCTCTGTTAGTGCACTTTGGAAAAATAAGATAGCAGTTCTAGTAGGTGATTATCTATTATCAAAAGGCCTTCTTTTGGCGTTGGAGAATAATCAGTTTTATCAACTCAAGCTATTATCTAGATCTGTAAAGATGGTAATCGAAGGTGAGCTCCTTCAGCAAGAGAAAGCTCGTAGATTAGATATAAAAGAGGAAGTATACTATGACATAATTAATCGCAAAACCGCTAGTTTACTAGCTGCATCATGTGCAGTGGGAGCATCTACGACAACAGAAGACTCTAAGTTGATAGAACGAATGGAACTTTTCGGTGAGAAAATAGGTATGGCTTTCCAAATTAAAGATGATTTATTTGACTTCGGAGATAAGGATATCGGTAAACCCGTAGGTATTGACATAAAAGAGAAGAAGATGACACTTCCACTCATCTATGCCTTACAGAATGCTAATATCTCAGATCGAAAAAAGTATATCCGATACGTTAGTAAGTCAGAGAAGAATAAAAAGTACGTTACAGAAGTAGTAGCTTTCGTAAAAGCTAGTGGAGGTTTGGAGTATGCAACTCAGAAGATGCTAGAGTTTCAACAAGAAGCATTTGACATATTAGATGAGTTTCCGAATAGCGAAACTAAGGCATCACTCAAGATGTTGATAGAGTATGTAACCAAGAGGAGCAAGTAAGTATTTCTTTTTCACACACCAAACGTTTTATTATCTTCGATACTGCTGGCTAAATTAATTGAAGCTAGTTTATTATGAACATTAACTATGCTATTTTTTCAAAAGTGAAAACAAATAGTTGTATTGGGAATTTGAATTATTTGAAGAAATAAGACATTTAATCTGATATAAATGGACTCCTAAAAAAGATCAGGACTTGTATTAGATTGTACTATTCAATGTAGGAAAAATAATTTAGTTTAACTAGCATTAGTTCAAGACGAAAAACGTAGGAAAATCTTATGGCTTCATTCGCTTGCTAATATAATCCAATAACGATTACAAATTTGACCGTAGTAACGATGATTAGTTTTGACGCAGAAATTAGATTATTGAGATAGATTACATGCGGCATAAAGTTGTAAAATCTGTTTACAGTTTTTATCTCTATCTTTTCTTGTGAAATGACTCTTATTTACACAAATGTGCTAGATTTTCAAGGAGTAGCACATTTGTTAATTTTAAAAATTTAGTTATTGATCGCACTCTATACAGTTATTCTCTCTATCTGAGCACCTATTGCATTGAGTCTTGTATCGATATTTTGGTATCCACGATCGATCTGAGATACGTTATGGATTATACTCTCACTATTAGCAGACAATGCGGCTATTAGTAGAGAAACACCAGCTCTGATATCTGGAGAACTCATCTCTATACCACGCAGTTGATTCTGTCTGGCCATACCTATTACAGTGGCTCTATGCGGATCACATAATATAATTTTAGCACCCATATCTATTAACTTATCTACAAAGAATAGTCTACTCTCAAACATCTTTTGATGGATAAGAACTGAACCCTTGGCTTGAGTAGCTACCACCAGGAGTATACTCATAAGATCTGGAGTAAATCCAGGCCATGGAGAATCGTATACTGTTAAGATAGATCCATCTATGAAATTTTGTATTTCATATACATCTTGGGCAGGGATATGTATATTATCTTCTTGGATATCTAATTGGATACCCATCTTACGGAATGTCGCAGGGATTACACCGAGATCTGGTATCGATACATTATTTATCGTAATAGATGACTGCGTCATAGCTGCCAAACCGATAAAACTACCGATCTCTATCATATCTGGTAGTATTCTATGTTCGGTACCACCTAGTTTTTCTACACCTTCTATAGTTAGTAGGTTAGACCCTACACCTTGTATCTTGGCGCCCATTCGGTTGAGCATTTTACAAAGTTGTTGTAAGTATGGCTCGCACGCAGCGTTATAGATTTGAGTTTTACCTTCAGCGAGTACAGCCGCCATCACTATGTTGGCTGTTCCAGTTACTGATATTTCATCCATGAGTATGTAAGCTCCTTTCAGTTTTTCTGCTTCTAGGAAAAATTGTTCTCCTGACTCATCAAACTTAAAATTTGCTCCCAATTTTTTGAATCCTCCAAAGTGTGTATCTAATCTACGTCTACCTATTTTATCACCACCTGGCTTAGGTAGGTATGCTCGGCCAAATCTTGCAAGAAGTGGTCCCATCAACATCACTGATCCTCGGATACGCCTGGCGTTGTCTAAGTAAGTCTGTGAAGCAAAGTAGTCTAAATCTATATTGTCTGCTTGGAAAGTAAACTCCTCGTCAGCATGCCTTTCTACTTTTACACCCAAACCTATGAGTAGCTCTATTAGCTTACGTACATCTAGGATGTCTGGTACATTGTTGATACGTATTTTATCTTCTGAGAGCAATACTGCACTAAGTATCTGTAATGCTTCATTTTTTGCTCCCTGCGGTGTGATAATTCCACTTAGATTTGCGTTTCCTTGTACTCTGAATGATTCACTGTTCATACTATATCTTCTGTTGAATGGTATATGTTTAAGGCTTCATCTTTAGCGAACATACTAACTCAATTATGCTATTTAGTTTATATCCTGTTCGCTTAAATTAAAAAAGCCAATACTCCTTATAGAATATTGGCTCTAATGTATTAAATATTTTTATAATATATAGCCATCAGACAGTAAACGATGTATATCAACTATTATTCATTTATGGCATTTTGATTTCTTGCAGGTGTCTATTTACGATTTCTGTTACGATTGTTGTTGTTTCTATTGTTGGAGTTTCTGCTATTAGAATTACGGTTGTTTCTATTTTTGCTCCCTTGGTTTCTACCTCGATTGTGAGGCTTAGGTGGAGTATATTTCAGATTATTGAAAGTAATATCATCACTCATGACTAATTCTCCTTTTGATAAGGCTCTCAGGTCAGCCATAATGATCTCATCATTAACGTAATGCTCTCTATTCCAAGTACGGTACGCGAGTTTCATGTAGGATCCGATAATCTCTACAAAGGCATCTCTCTTTTCGCCTATTTCCATCGTTAGTGCCTTACGTACAAGTTCTTGTACATTACGACCATAATGACGAAATCTCTTTTCCATTTTAGGGTATCCAAGATTTGCTACTCTTTTGTCTTCACTAGGTTTTGTGATAAGCACGCCCTCGGGGGCATCTACATCTAATTTGTAGTCAGAGATGCGAAATACATGTTTCCAGAGTCTTTCTTTGTATTCAGCGACATTCTTAGTCTGCGGGTTCATTTGATGCATGAGGTTGACTACAGACTCTACGAAGCGTTGTCTCTTACTTCGATCCTCTATTGTTATCGCATGATTGATGAGCTTCTGTACATGTCTTCCATGCTCTGAGATAATAAGGTTTTCTCTTTCTGAATTGTATTCTAGTGCGTATAGTTGCATTATTTATATTTTTATTATGATCTTGAGTCTATTACTCTACAGTCACGGATTTAGCAAGATTACGTGGCTGATCGACATCGCACTCTCTCATAACTGCAATATGGTATGAGAGTAGTTGTAGAGGGATTACTGATAGTAATGGAGTAAGTGACTCCATTGTACCTGGAATTTCTATAGTGTAATCTGCCATTTCTTTGATTATTTCATCTCCTTCTTTTACGATGGCTATGACAATTCCTTTTCTTGCTTTGACTTCTTGTATATTTGAAATGATTTTTTCCCTAGCACTTAGATTGGTAGCTATAACTACTACAGGCATATTTTCATCTATCAAGGCAATAGGACCGTGTTTCATCTCTGCTGCAGGGTAACCTTCGGCATGTACGTATGAAATTTCTTTGAGTTTGAGTGCTCCCTCGAGTGCTATAGGGAAGTTAAGGCCTCTACCTAAATAGAGTGCATGATTGCTTCCTTGGATTTCACCTGCTATGAATTTAATTTTATCATTTAGGGTAAGTATTTTTTCTACTCTGCGCGGAAGATCTTCCATAGCTTGTAAAAGCGCTCTGAAATCCTCTTCCGATATATTTCCTTTTTCTTGACCTAATCTAATTGCCATGAGAGTCAATACGACTAGCTGACTTGTAAATGCCTTAGTACTAGCCACTCCGATTTCTGGTCCTGCGTGTATATAAGATCCAGAATCTGTAATACGAGCAATAGAAGACCCTACTACATTGACGATACCATATGTAATTGCTCCTTTATCTTTAGCTAATTTAAGAGCGGCTAAGGTGTCTGCCGTTTCTCCACTTTGAGAGAGTGCTATGACTACATCATCAGAATAGACTATAGGATTTCTATAACGAAATTCTGAAGCGTATTCTACATCAGCAGGAATACGAGCCAACTCTTCAAATAAATACTTGGCTATCAGTGCTGAGTGCCATGAGGTACCGCATGCTACTAAAGTAATACGTTTGGCATTTATGAATCGTTTCATATACTTCTCTAGTCCATTGAGGAGTATCCATCCTTCGTCTGCGTTGATTCGGCCTCTCATACTTTCAGCTATAGTCGTGGGCTGCTGAAATATTTCTTTGAGCATGAAATGATCAAAGCCATCTTTTTCTAGCTCTTCCAATTTAAGATCTAGTTCTTTGATAGTAGGAGTCTGTATTAGCTCGTTGCCTATTGTTTTGATGCTGAAAGTCCCATTACGTGATATCTTTACTATCTCTTCGTCATTTAAGTAAACTACCTTATTGGTGTATTTGATGATAGGAGTTGCATCAGATGCCAAGAAGTACTCATTCTCTCCTATACCCAATACTAGCGGGCTAGATTTTCGTGCTCCTACGATTGTATTGGGGTCTTGACTATCTATCACTACTATCGCATATGCTCCAACTACTTTTTTGAGTGCAAGTCTAACTGCCTCTTCTAGTTCACAACTATGTCTTGTTTGATATTCTTCTATTAAGTGTATTAGTACTTCAGTATCTGTTTCTGAGCGAAATTCGTGGCCTAACTCTGATAGAGCTTTTTTAAGAATAGCGTAATTCTCTATGATTCCATTGTGAATGAGAGATAACCTCGTATTTCCTGAGATGTGTGGGTGAGCATTGATATCATCTGGTTTGCCATGAGTTGCCCATCTTGTATGGCCTATTCCTAAAGTGCCCACCAAATTGAAATCTGCTGCAGCATCTACAAGTGCTTGCACTTTGCCTTTTTTCTTTACCGTCTGTATATTACCGTTAAGTATAGAGATACCCGCACTATCGTAACCTCTATATTCTAATCTTTTGAGTCCCTCTATGATGATAGGGTAAGCATCTTTTTCACCAATGTATGCAACTATTCCACACATTATACTATGTATTTTTTATTACAACAAAGACATAAATTAACCATAAATAGTTAGGGTTTAGTTGATTTTTTTGGGTTAGTCATTTGATAGATACGAAAACACTTATCTAAATGTTCGTGTATGTAACCTCTAATACTGGCTTGTATTGCGTACTTCCTGATCCAAATATAATAGTTCTTGATGATCTTTCAGAACGTTGTAATGGAGTTAATATTACCGACTCACTAACACCCTCTTGACTAAATACAGTATGAAAGTGGTTAGTCAGATTAACGGAGGTTCGATAAATACCGTTCGTCTCATCAATAAGTTCAGGTATACCACCAAGTACTGAACTGTAAGGTCCAGGGTTGATACCAAATGATGCATCAGAAGTTAATGTCCTCTCTCCATCAACGTCAATGTATGTTAGAGTAGAAATATCAACAGGTGAATTAATCATATTTGTTTCATTAGGGTCTGATAAACTATAATATATTAATTCTGCCTTGTTAATTATTTTGTCTCTGAGTTCTTCTATTGATGGAAAGTCAATTTGACCTTCTACCCCTGACATTCCTTGGAAAAATAATAGATCGTCATTATTAAAATTTTCGTCCGCTAAGTAATTTTCAATATCTGCTCCTTGTATGTCATGTACAAACGTAGACGCTGTACGAGATCTAAAGGAAAAGTCAAACACTTTTGTAGTATCCGAAGTTGCTGCTGAAGTAGTATAATATATTCTTAATTTATTAGTACCTGAAAAATTAGTAATGTCACTAAAGTCCAATCCCATCATAGAACTACTGCTAGTTGTAGCTGAGATATTAAGTCCATTAATAAATTCTATGAGGGCATCACTATTAACGTAATTTGTAGATTCTGCGTCAATTAATTCTTGTCCAAATTCATTTGTCATAGGCACTCTAAGTTGTGGTCCCACTTTTATAAGTTCGCCACCAGCTTCATGACTAGCTATAGTTATTGAGTCAAATCTAGAAGGTACTATGGATCTGCTACCAATTACGGTAGGATCTATGCTCCATGTCTGATCAGATAATATAGTATCACCATCCATGCGTTCTAGCATTCTTCTAATTTCAATGTCGAATGTAGCTAAGGTGTCACCATAGAAGCCATTTTCTGCATATTCTAAAATAAGAACAGTAGAATCTAATACGGCATCACTAAAGTCAGGAAGACTTCCTGCAAAATCAATTTCTACATATATATCAGACGTACTTTTACCGAATATAGAATTATCTAGCGATCCTAGAAGGAAGGTCGTATAGTTTACTCCTAGGTCATAAGTTGATGTAGTTTCACCTTGGATAGTTTTAGTATTCAATGAAAAAGTATCTGAATAAATAATCTCTAAATCATCTTCGGTTGGGATACCGATCGTAATAGGATCATTGCAACTGTATCCTAATAGAGTCAAGGCAAGTGTAAAACTCAACAGTAATCTGTACATGTATGTATATTAATAAGTATTATTTCTAACTATGCTTCTTCTTCCTCTTCTTCTGCAGTAATCTCCTTATATAATTCAATACACTGCATTACAGATTCCTCAATCTCTTCTATGTAAGGTATCACTCTTGCTTCAGTAGCATTTATAAGTGATTTAACGTTGTCATCATATGATTCGCTTCCCTCTATTAAGATATCTATGTGATTAAGCACACCTTTTGCCAGTGTAGCTTTATCTCCATCCATGTATTCAGCAAGCTGCTCAGGACCAAGATCGTTAATAGCAGCTTTCTCGAGAAACTTGGCTGTAAAGGATTCACTCAAGTCATTATTATATAAACTATATACAATTTTGCTGTCTTGGAAGATAGGATCGTTTTGGTATACAGTCTTGATATACTTAGGTACTAGACTGGTCATCCATCCGTGACAGTGAATAACGTCTGGAGCCCAGCCAAATTTCTTAACAGTCTCTAAAACACCTTTACAGAAGAATACCATTCGGTCTTCATTGTCTTCGTATATTTTTTCGTTTTTGTCATGGAAGATGAATTTTCTTTTGAAGAACTCCTCATTATCTAAGAAGTACACTTGAAGTCTTGCTCCTGGAAGTGATGCTACCTTAATGATTAATGGATAATCCTCATCATCTACGATGATATTCATTCCTGATAATCTTACTACCTCATGAAGTCTGTGTCTTCTTTCATTGATGCTACCAAATTTTGGCATAAGCACTCTGATCTCGAATCCCTTCTCTACAGTCTTTTGAGGCAATTTTCTGACAAAATCAGATATCTCCCCTAATGCCGTATACGGATTCATTTCCTGGGTAATAAATAGTACTCTTTTTTTACTCATAATCAAATTGTTCTTAAAGGGCTGCAAAGATAAAAAAAATATTGAGATATTATCCTATTGAAGATACTATTGGTAACGATTATCCTTGATTATCAATAAGATATGAAATTTTGTTTACGAGATAAAGATCTATAGATAGAGACCTTGCAAACTTTGAAAGTCAAATTAGGCTGACATGATTAATACTGTCAGCCTATCAATATCATTTAACGGTATTTAAGGATGATCATCAACGTTTGGTTTGCTAAAAACAAACACTTGGATACATTGCACTGCGTCTAAGCGCGTTTGCAACTCATGCTATTGCCTATCCACTGACAGCACTCATTAGCTGAGCACAAATGATCGCTCCGTATGTTCCAAGTGCATAACCCAATACTGCCATCAACACTCCAACAGGAGCCAAACTAGGGCTGAATGCTGCAGCTACAATAGGCGCAGACGCTGCTCCTCCAATATTGGCCTGGCTACCGACTGCTACATAGAAAAACGGTGCTTTGATAAAATAAGCTACGATCAATAAGATGATGACGTGAATTAGCATCCATATGATTCCAATGGCAAATAGTCCAAGATTATCAAATACTTCACCGAGATTCATTTTCATACCTATAGTAGCCACTAATACATATATAAATATACTTCCCCAGCGAGATGCACCCACACCTTCTAGCTTACGAGCTTTGGTAAAAGAAAGCGTTAATCCGAAAGTAGTTGATATCACCACGATCCAAAAAAAGCTAGAAGTAAGTGATGTAATATTGAGAGACTGAAGTGTCTCTTTGTTGTTTTCCATAATTGGAACAATTAATTCTGATCCAAGATGGGCAATTGCTACTCCTCCGAAGGCTATAGCCATTAAGGTAAATAATTTATTGACAGTTGGCATTTCTTCTACATTGGCTCTGTAATCTGAGATTCGTTGTTTAAGTTCAGAAATAGCACTATTGTCCGCACCAAGTTTTTCGTCTATTTTATCACTAATGTTGGCACCATATAATAGGAATCCCATCCATATATTAGCCACTACTACATCGACGACAATCATAGTACCAAATAGATTATCGCTCACTTCGTATATCTCTTTCATTGCGGTCTGATTGGCTCCACCACCAATCCAACTTCCTGCTATAGTCGACAATCCTTTCCAAAGATCATCTGTGCTTGCTCCAATAACGTCTGGCATAATGCTAGATGCTACAAGTAATGCTATAGGTCCACCAATAATAATACCCACAGATGCAGCTAAGAACATAATAATTGCCTTTGGTCCAAGATTGAGTAATCCCTTGAAATCAATTCCTAGACAGAATAGTATTAAGCTTGCTGGCAATAAATATCTAGAGGCTACATAATATAGATTAGATCCTTCTCCTGTGATAATGCCAAATGGCCAGTTGAATAATGCTGGTATGAAATAACATAAAAGTAATGATGGAACAAAGGTGTAAAACCTCTTCCATCCGGGACTTTCAAGGGATGATGTGTAGAAAATAGCAGCTAGAATACATATGAGTAGTCCGAGCGTAATCGCATCATTAGAGAAGGGTAGAGATAATAGAATGGCTGAATGCATAAGTATTATTGGATTTCAAATTGAACACCAATATAAGAAATGAATTTCTATCGATCGATCAAATCGCTAATTCCCAGTGAATCCTTCTGTCTGGTTTAGTATTGTAAGCTGTCCACCATATGCCTTACTAATATTAATCTGGGTGAAAGTCTCTTTAGTATCTCCGCTGGCAATAAGTCGCTGATTGAGCAATATTACTTTATCAAAATAGTCTTCGACCGTAGATAAATCATGATGCACTACAAGTAATGTTTTACCCTTATCAGCTAGTTTATGTAGTATCGTAATAATTTTCTCTTCTGTCAGCATATCTACTCCGACAAAGGGTTCATCTAGGAAAAATATCTCTGCCTGCTGGCATAATGCTCTTGCAATAAATACTCTTTGTTGTTGACCACCAGACAGTTGTCCTATCTGACGATTTACGAGTTCTTCGATTCCGAGATCAGCCAATGCTTCGGCTGCTAATCGGCGATCTTCTTTATTGATTCTCTCTAAGATTTTTTTATGTGGGTATCGCCCCATAAGGACGATATCCTCTACTGTAGCAGGAAAGTCCCAATCTACCTCATCACGTTGCGGTACGTAAGCAATCTTCTTACGTATTTCTTCCACATTTTTACTTAATACTTTTATGTATCCGGTGTTAATATCGATCATCCCTAGTATAGATTTAAATAGGGTAGACTTACCTGCACCATTGGGTCCAATTACGCCATATACTTTTCCTTTCTCTACTTCTATATGGATGTTGGTAAGGACACGTTTTCGTTCGTATGATACAGATAAACCTTTAACAGATATTGCGGTCGGAGTTACCATTAGTTATTTATTTTCACTACTAAAAATAATAGACTGACTAACATCATAGCCCCTAATCCGACGTAGATCCAAAGATTATTAGACGTATCATCACTATCTATCTTTGTGCTCTTTATGGATGTACCTGTTAGTGCATTCACTATTACATCAGTATTATGAGTAAGCAACTTTAGATAAGTAGACGCTTCGCTGTCTTCATCACCTAAACTATCAGCATATAGTTCTCCGCCTATCTTTACTCCTGTGTCATTAGCGATCTGTTGAAGCATTTGAGGATTTATCGTACTCTCAATAAATACTGCAGGCACCTTTTTTTCTTTAATTACATTGATTACTCGCTGTACATCTTTGCTCTGAGCTTCTGATTCTGTAGAGATACCCATGATAGCATTAAGTGTAATGTCATATGCTCGCCCATAATATTGGAAAGCATCGTGTGATGTAATTAATATTCTTTGCTCGATTGGGATAGTAGCTATTTGATTTTTAATGTAGTTATGAGCATTTTTGATCTCAGCATTATATTTCACTCCGTTATCTGCGTAGAATAAAGCATTGTCCGGATCTATTGAAGCTAACCCCGCAGATATATTATATACGTATTTTACTCCATTAATTGCATCCATCCATGCATGAGGATCAGATGCGTTGTGGTATTTCTGACTTATAATTGGTTCTACGCCTTCAGAGATGAGTATTATTTTTGCCTTAGTACCGCTATTTTCTATAAGCTCTGTAATCCATCCTTCGAAGGTGAGACCATTGATGAGAATCAGATCAGCAGAAGATACTAGTTCCACATCACTCGGCTTAGGTGTATAGGTGTGTGGATCTCTACCGATAGGCACAATGCTCATGGAAGTAATCTTGTCGCCACCGATATTTTTAGCCATATCTTGGAAGATAGAAGCAGATGAAACGACTTTTATTTTCTCTTGTGAAAAACTAATAAGCGTTGCTAAGCAAAGAATCGATGTAAGTATATGTTTAATCATTTATATTTTTTTCACAAGTAGAATCTGACAAACTTTCTCTGATAATAACGTCTCTTTATTATGGTCTACAAGTATGTTCATAGATTTATCAAAATTATTGAATGCCTTAATTGTAAATTCTGTACCTAAGCCAATATTAAGTTCATTGAGGTATTCAAGAAAGCTAGTTTCATGCTCACGTACGCCAAGTAAGACTACTTTGTTACCTGGTAGTGCCGCTAATAGAGACATCTGATTTCTTAGCGTAAATTTTCCTTGAGCATTAGGTATAGGATCTCCGTGAGGATCGAACTTTGGATAGTCTAGATAAGCGTCTAATCTATTCACTAGTTCTTCGGACTTGATATGTTCTAGTTCTTCAGCAATATCGTGCACCGCTTCCCAACTAAATCTCAGCCTTGAAGCTAAGAATACCTCCCACAGCCTATGTCTACGGATAAGTTGTGTTGCTTCTCTTCCTCCAATGGTTGTGAGTGTAACTCCTTTGTATCGCTCATAGTTGATCATTTGCTTTCCAGCTAGTCGCTTAAGCATATCAGTAACAGAGGCAGGTGCCGTACCGAGATACTTGGCTATAGTATTTGTGCTAGCTGATTTATTTTTGCGTTCAGCTATCTTATATATGGCTTTGAGATAGTTTTCTTCAGTATTGGATAGATGCATACGTGTGAGTTACGTTGCAAAAATACAGTTATTTTTAGATTGGGCTAAATTTATTGTTTTGTGTTATTTCATTTGGGCGTTTATTGTGATCCGTAAGCCTGACTAGAGAAAGATTGATGAGTACACGATCGACTAATATGTAAAAAAACACAACTATACTCATCAGGTGCTCTTGCGCAAATCGATTATATTTTTCAATAGAAAACTAAAACTCTCCGTCTCCGCTTGATCTAACGCTTCTGCCTCGTTGTTTTTTCATATTGATACGATAATTGGCTGTGAGCGAAGCTGATCTATTTCTCCATTGGAATTCTCCATCCTCGTAGAAGTCTGAACCAAAGCGCTCATAGATACGCTTACGACTATTGAATAGATCTCTGACGCTGAAGGTAATGGTTAGGTTTTTATTGAGGAGGTCTTTGGTAAACCCTAGGTCTAAAGATGTTACCGCCCCTCTTGTGCCTTGTTGTGTTTCTCTTCCTGCTCTGTGGTTGGCTCTTACTTGGAAGTCTGCTCCATCCCAGAAAGTAAATCTTGATGTCAATCTTCCTGTCCAAGAGTAAGTATCTACATCAAAGTTTTGTCCGTTGTATTCGCCTTCTGTCTGCGCTCTAAATAGGTTGGCATTTCCATCTAATCTGAGCCAGTTTATACCACTGTATGAGAATAGCATTTCTAATCCTATATTATCCTGAGTAGCTAGATTGACAGGTATAGTAATTGATGTACCTTCTAATGGATCTACTTCTTTGATTCTTTGGCGAGTGTCTTCTGTATGTCTGTAATAGATACTACCACCTATGTTACCACTGTCCCATATTTTGATGTATTGCGTTTCGTAACTATCTGTGTATTCAGGGTCCAGATTTGGATTTCCACTAAAGAAGTTTCGTTCATCTGTAAATGAGAAAAATGGATTTAGATCCCAAAATCTAGGACGTTGAATACGTCTACTATAACTCAGTTGAATTGACTGCCCTGCTGGTAGGTCATAGTTGAGAAATGCACTTGGAAATAATCCAAAGTAGTCTCTATCATTCACTTTTTCTGTCTGAAGTAACTCTGTTTTTACTATCGAATATTCTGATCTAAGCCCTACTTGGTAAGACCATTTTTTGAGTTTCGAGCCATAAATCAGGTAAGCGGCATGCACGTCTTCATTATATTGAAAGTCGTTAGTTCTTTCTGCGATTTCTAGAAAGTCTTCTCCTTCTTTCTCAGATACTGCGAAGTCGTTGCGAATCTTTCTAATACTCGTTTGACCGCCTACTTCTATTTTTCCATCTTTTCCTATTGGGTGCTTGTAGTCAAGTTGTACAAGAGTACGAGTTTCGTTTTCGTCATTCGTGGATAATTGTTCTTTGGTGATATTTTCAAGAGAAAGTCCAGATTGGTATGATTGATTAGTTAGGATTGATTGTTCTGTTTCTCCGTTGTCTTGAAAACTAGCTCGACCACTTAACGATCTTCCTTTTTCAACAAATTTTTTGCGATAATCTAGGCTGTACTCATGCTTAGATTCATCTTCTAGTTCGTCGTCGGTTCGTAATGTATATGGATCATCAAAACTTGGAATAATACGATTAGTAGATGATAAGATTCCAGGAACTGTTAAGTCTCTATATGTGATGGTATTTGTATTGTCATCATCACCGATTCTATAGTTGAGTGATGCAGTGATTGTTTGATTATCAGTAAGAAAGTAATCTGCTCCAAATCTCATATTGTGAGACATCCCAGAACGACTCATATCTCTATCTATCTGAGTAATGAGGGTTGAGTCTCCTTGATAATAATTTTGATAAGCAACTCCAAATCCTGGACTTTCACGATATTGCAAATTATAACTAGCAAACCAGTTGATCTTACCACTACGATAATTAATATTAGCTCCAGCTCCATATTGAGAGGGATTGCCTAAGGTCATTTCGAAGCTTCCGTTGAATCCTGCACGTTTATCTTTTTTGAGTACAATATTGATAATTCCAGCAGTTCCAGCGGCTTCATATTTGGCAGATGGGTTAGTTACCACTTCCACTTGAGATATAAGATTAGATGGAATAGATCTGAGTCCTCCACTTTCACCTATGCCGATAAGACCAGAAGGCTTACCGTCTATAAGAATACGAACATTTTCACTTCCACGAAGACTTACATTACCTTCTACATCTACTGTTACAGATGGTACATTGTCGAGTATTTCTTGTGCTGTACCGCCTCTATTGGCTAGATCTTTTCCTACGGTGAATACTTTTTTATCCAATGCGAAAGTTGTCTCGCTAAGCTCAGCTATAATTTCAATATCATCTAGATTCACTCCACCAGGTGATAATGATATAATCTTCATATCGATCACCTTAGATCCATTAGGTATCGGTACATCGGTTACTCTAGTCGTCTTATAACCTATGAAATCTAAAGCTAGATATACTTCAGAACTAGGTGACTCTACAGAGAATTTACCACTCATATCTGTTACCCCTCCAGCAACCAAAGCAGAATCCTTAACTGAATGAACTGAGATAGTGGCAAACTCTAAAGTTTGTTGAGTCTCTGCATCTAGGAGTGTCCCTTTTATAGTGATTCTTTCCACTTGTTTAACAATTCTCTTTCCACTTGGCCTTTGAGCGGTTAATGCGGTTAAAAAAAGTAAGGAAGTAATTAAAAGTAGTATTAATCTCATATATTGAAGAAATGGTACTGATATTTGTTAGAACAAATCTATTATTTATAACTCATTATAAGAAGAATAGTTCTAACGTTAACTAATCATTGATAGTAATACCTACTAGTGATAGTTTACCATCTTCAAATTCGAAGTGGTCAGTCACTTCACAATGATCTAAAAGTCTTGTTATTTCCTATACTGCCAGTTGAGTAGGGCTAATGATTTTATCTATACCCAGAGAGCTAAACATCTCTTGTTTGTCAGGCCTCACATATTCTAGGTTGGTTAAAGTTGATATTGTAACTGCAGCGCCCATTTTTTTCGCCACAATAGCGCTGATGAGATTGTTACTTACTATTTTCACGTTTTGTTGTGTATATGATAAGTAGTGCAAATGTACTCGTCATGTTAGTAATATGTGATCTAGGAAATTAAAAAAATGTTGAACTTAGAAAACTATTTTACATTTGAATAACAATTTCACACGTATGAATGTATTAACTGTCTGTCTTGGAAATATATGTAGGTCGCCCCTAGCTGAAGGAATACTTGCGGCAAAAGCGAAAGATGCTAATCTTAAATGGTACGTAGATAGCGCTGGTACTTCTGGCTGGCACGATGGTGAAAAAGCAGACCGTAGATCAAGGGAGATCGCTAAAGAAAGAGGTCTGGATATAGAGCATCAGCGATCGAGAAAATTTATCGCAGAGGATTTTGAAAAATTTGATTTGATTCTTGTAATGGACTCAAGTAATTATCAGAATGTAATCAAATTAGCCAGAAGCGATGGGGATATTGACAAGGTGAAGATCTTATTAAATTATAGTTTTCCTGGGCAAAATAGGGCTGTTCCTGATCCTTATTTTGAAGGAGAATTTGGCCATGTGTACGACTTGATAGATGCAGCTTGTGATAAGGTGTTAGAAATAGAAAATATTGATAAATCCTAGTTTCCTGCTATATTTAGAGTATTCTTTTTATGGATAATAGGAAGCAAAATTATGAATATCAATCCAAAGAAGATATTGCAAAATAGATTGATAGATATGAATACAATCATGGCAAAAGAGAATGCATCAGCTCCACCAATATTATAAAAGCCTAGAGCTTCACCAACTAGATAGTGATAACTACCCATCCCTCCTGGAGAAGGGAATACGATACCCAGACTACCAAATACAAAGACTGTCAATCCAGCTACCAATCCAAGGTCAGATGTAGGTGCAAAAGCGAAAAAGCATAAATAGGTCATCACATAATACATTGTCCAAATTATGACTGAGTGAAAGATGAAAACAGTTACGTTTTCTACATCTTTTATTGACTTGATGCCATCTGAAAAGCCTGATACGATCTTATATATTTTTTGCCCTAGCATGGTATCTAAGAGCTTATCCCAGTTTCGATAGGTGAGATAAATTGTACAAAGTCCTATGACCAGAACTATGGCTAATGCAGGGAATGATAAAATTTGTTCTAGTGTATTATTTAAGTCCATATTTTCTTTGAAGTAGGTATTCATTTTGCCAAAAGACAAAATGAATGCCAAGCCTATTGCAATCATTAGACTGAGAACATCTATGATTCTATCCGTAACAATTGTGCCCATCGCTTTTTCGATTTCGACATCTTCGTATCGACTGATCATCACAGATCTGATAATCTCCCCAGATCTTGGTATAGTGAGATTAGCAAAATAGGCAATCATGATAGATCCAAACGTATTATGCAGCTTAGCATCTAGACCAAGTGGCTTAAGTAGCATATTCCACCTCAGCGCTCTACTTAAATTACTGATCATAAAGCACAGTATCACTATAGCTATCCAACCGAAGTCAGCGCTAGAAAGATCAGCGAGCATCTTATCCCAAAGACTACAATTATCTAAATCTGTACCTTCGAGCATACATTGCTCTTCAAATGCGATCTGCTGATTATGAAAGACCCAGTATAATACCGCAAAGCCTATTCCGAAGAATATGAGTGTCTTGAATATGTTTTTGAATGTGGTGGACAAGGATTAGTTCAGGCTATTGTTTTCATCAGGAAATATTACTGTAGGCACGTGCACCTTTGCTTCCTCGGGAGTCATGAGGCCATATGATATGATGATCACTATATCACCCACTTGGCATCTACGTGCAGCAGCTCCATTGAGGCATATAATACCACTTTCGCGTTCGCCTTTGATGACATAAGTCTCTATTCGCTCACCATTATTATTGTTTACGATTTGTACTCTTTCACCTTCGAAAAGGTTAGCAGCATCAGCGAGATCCGCGTCTATAGTGATAGAGCCTACATAGTTGAGGTCCGCATGTGTGATCGTAGCTCTATGGATTTTTGATTTGTGTATTTGTAATAACATAGGGTAAAGGTACGTGCTTTCAGTAATATGAGGTTAATAGAAATTGGATAAAAAAAGTCAGGTAGAAACTGAATGTTAATCGCAAAGGGGTGAGTCTAATATATTTGAAGTATTTTCATCAGCATAACTCATGAAATCAAAATTAAATAATATGAAATGAGAAAGTTACAAACTTAAGTCTTTTGATATATTTAATTGAAGTATTGTTCAGTGTTTGCACTATGGTTGTTTCGCTAGTAGAAACTAGTATTATGTAAAAGGAATAAATTTGAATCTCACACTATTGCGCTTAATACAATTTCAGAGACCTTGGCTTTTTCATGATCATGTTATCGATCAGTCTTACATCTCCAGCCCAGACGGCACAGCAACATACTATATAATCATGTTTGTCCCAAGACTTAATACTCTTAAGTGTGTATCCATCTGCGATATAAAAGTACTCAGGCTTAAACCCATCTAGATCACATTGCTTCATCGCATATTTTATGCATTTTTCGGGTGTGAGGTGATATTTTTTACGCTTTATGGCTTTTAGTATTTTGTATATAACTACAGCTCTAGATTTGTCATGTGGCAAAAGTCTCACGTTACGCGAACTCATGGCCAGTCCATCGTCTTGTCTTTGGATCGGTACGACGACTAATTGTGTAGGGACGTATAATTCATCGATCATTTTCTGAATGATAGTAAACTGCTGAAAATCTTTCTGACCCATAAATAGCTGAGTGGGATTAATGATATCTAGCATTCGCTTTACTACTTGCACTACACCTTCGAAATGACCGGGGCGAAAGGCGCCTTCCATCTGTGCGTCTAGTCCACCGAGCCCTACTTTGACATTCGTATTCAGTCCTTTGGGATAGACTTCAGACGTCGAGGGAGCGAATATGATCACGTTTCCGAGTTTGTTTAGGAGTTTCTCATCTGACTTGAGCGTTCGTGGGTAGTTATTCAAATCTTTTTTTTCATTGAATTGTGTAGGATTGACAAATATGCTAACTATACTGATGTCATTCTGCTCTATAGATAAACTTACTAATGCTCCGTGACCATCATGTAATGCACCCATCGTTGGTGTAAATCCTATAGTTTTGCCCTTGGCTCTTTCCTTGTTTAATCGTTTTTGTAAGTTAGCTATTGTGAAAACTATCATTATCTTTTTCTTATACGTGAAGCACTTCTAAAATTTAAAATTACATAATTCTATTATCTGATTACACAATTATGATTTATCGAATATAAGCCTTTATCTATTTTTTTTACTTTTTCGTAGCTGTATGACTGTAGGTCTTTACTCCTTCAGCCTACAAAGTAAGATAGCTTTCGCTGGCACTGAGATTTCTTAGACTAAAAGTGATTCATTTTTCTGAGTAGCCCGACCGACAGCTACATTAGATATGTTGATAAAGATGGTAATCGATTTTTCAAAGAAGAGTATCAGTATCGTGGTTATGGCACATTTGTTTGTGAAGGTGAGTTACTTGATTTGACCTTTTGCAATGATGATTTTATAACCATTATACTGAATCTAGATAAACGAAAAGAAGCCTAAATAACTTTTTAATTTTTTGATAAATTAGGAAATATTGCTATTTCAAATGTTCAAATACTAAGTGATACAAATCAGATTATTAAACGTAAGCTAGTTCAAATAGAGGACACTTACAATATTGTTCTTTTAAATTTAGAAAATCCTTAATGCATCAGAATTAAAGGTTTTGGGATGAGTATAAAACTCGATTATTGATTTTTCAAGATTAGAAAGTGGAAGCTACACATTCAAGAGGAAGACTTATGATGGTTATTTTGCACATGGTGAAGTGAAGAAAATATGATTTAGGAAAAGGCCTTCAAGAATTTGCTTTCAACTCAACGAGAGGAAGAGATTCCTTCCTAGTACATGTTGAGGTCTTGGATCAAATAATTCTACAGCGATTTTTAAGGTTGAATTTGGATTACTCTGAACCAAACCATTTAGCTACCGTTTTGGCTGCTAATTTTCCTTGCGGTGTATAGTCTTTATCAAAATACCCTTCGTGACCCATACCATTAGGAAACCACTTCCACATAAAACCTCCTGCCCACCAAGACTCTTCCCAGAATACTGAGTAGAGTGCTTCTAGTGCGTTGGCTTGAGCTTGTTCATTGATTGGAAGTTTGTGTCTTTCTTTTTCTATTTCCCAAGCTCTCCAAGCACATTTATCTATAGACATATAGCCATACTCTGTGAATAGTATTGGCTTTCCTTCTCGTCTTGATAGTTTCTTGAGTGTTTTTTTTGTGTCCCTCCATTTCTTGATTAGATCATCTACACTAGGTGTTATGTCATTAGTTAGCGGAAAGTAAGCGCTTAGCCCTACATAATCAAGATCATCCCAAAATGGAACAGTCTGATATCCATCCCAGTTAGAGGAGTAAGTGATTTCTCCTTTATAGAAGGTTCTGATTTCTTTGATGAGTGACCTCCAGAAAGTTTCTCTCTTTTTAGCAGCAAGTTTAAATTCTGTTCCGACGCAAAATATTTCAGCCTTATGATCAGCAGCTACTTTAGCGAATGTTATTATGTAATTGCGGTAGCTATCTTCCCATTTTTTCCATTTCTCTTCCGTATCAAAATCCATGTGGCCAACCCAATCATTATGCATATAGACTTGAGGTTTGATCATTACTTTTACCCCCGCTTTGTGAGCTCTTTGGATGCAATCTTCTATACCTTCCGTACGCTCTCCCCACCATTGTCTATCAGATCCGAATTTGACATCAGTTTCTCCAGATCTAGTAAATCCAAATGGAACCAAGGCGATCCATCCAGCATTTACCTCAGCTATTTCGAGCATAGGATCACTATTAAATGGTCTTGGAGGTGCGACCATAGTCAGTCCATCTATTTTTTGAACAACAGTATGCGTTGATCTCTGTGCATGGCTAATCAAGGATATTGAAAGCAGGAAAACGAAGACTGGTATTCTATTCATATGCTATAAAGATAATCGTCTATATGGACTAGATGGCCTAATGGTATGAAGATTAGTAAATATTAACATCCAGTGGTTTAATTGATCAAGAATTAAGTATGACATTAAATATTTCCAATTCAATATCCAAAAATCTTACTTTTGCATCATAATACCAACCATTATATGTCAACACCACTCAACGTAGCATTCCATACATTAGGCTGTAAACTCAACTTTTCAGAGACGAGTAGTATTAGACGTATGTTCGAAGATCACGGATATGGAACTTGTAAGATTGAGGAAGGAGCGGATATCTATATCATCAATACATGCTCAGTAACAGATTTTGCAGATAAGAAGTGCAGATATGAAGTGAGACGTGCACTTAAGTATTCGCCTAATGCAAGAGTGGTTGTAATTGGCTGCTATGCTCAACTGAAACCTAAAGAGATATCTGAGATTCCTGGAGTAGATTTAGTGCTAGGTGCGGCAGAGAAATTCAATATCATAAAGTATATAGATGGTCTATCAAAGACTACTGATAAAGGAATGGTCATGGCTGGAGAAGTATCAGAGGCCAATAGTTTCATAGATGCTTTTAGTTTTGGAGATCGTACAAGATCATTTCTTAAGGTGCAAGATGGATGTAACTATAAATGTACTTTCTGTACAATACCACAGGCTAGGGGAGCGAGTAGATCAGATACTATTGAAAATGCTTTAATGAATGCAAAGAAAATAGGTGCCTCTGGTGTGAAAGAGATAGTCTTAACAGGTGTCAATTTAGGTGATTTTGGTAACGGTACTGAAGTGATAGAAGGAACTAAACCTAAGAAGGAAGCGATGTTTATCGATCTGATCCGAGAGCTAGACCAAGTAGAAGGTGTAGAGAGATATCGCATTTCCTCCATCGAGCCAAATCTATTAACTGATGAGATTATTGAATTTGTATCTCAAAGCAATAAATTTCTTCCGCACTTTCATGTACCACTGCAGTCAGGATCAGATAAGATCCTCAAAGCTATGCAACGTAGATATCTCACTCCATTATATACATCGAGAGTGGCTAGCATCAAGAAGTATATGCCACATGCGTGTATAGGAGTTGATGTGATCGTAGGATTTCCAGGAGAGACTGAAGAAGATTTTAAAGAGACCTTTAACTTTCTTAAGGACTTGGATATTTCTTATTTACATGTTTTTACGTATAGTGAAAGAGTCAACACACCAGCTGCTGAAATGGGAGAACCAGTACCAATGAATATCCGTAGAGAGCGTAATGAAATGCTAAGAATCTTGTCAGAAAAAAAGAAAAGAGCATTCTACGAGCAACATCTTGGATTAACGAAACAAGTACTTTGGGAGCCTAGTAAGCAAGAAGATACGATGAATGGATTTACTGACAATTATGTGAAGGTGCAAGCGCCTCTTAAATCAGATCAGTTAGGAAAAGTACAGCAAGTTACTCTTAGAGAAATCGAAGAGAATTCTTTGGTGAGTATATCTATTTAATTTTTTTAATAACATTTTTCTATCATTTCTGATTAAGATTCTAATTACCTTTAGCTACTCGTATTTTGCTAACTAAATAAACAGTGATTATACAAAAGAAGATTGCTAGATATCCAGTGTAATTATAGTTTTGATATTTTCCATCTGCTCCGATAGTGACAATTGTACCACTGATAAACGCAGTCGAAGCTATCGCTAATTGTTGGAGTGCAGACTTGAGACTCATAAAACTTCCTCTAGTCTTTGTACTAGCTGCAGCGGTGATAATTGTATTTGGAGATATCATTCGACCGCTTCCAAAAATAAAGAAGAAGGCTACTAAGGAAATCGCGATAGATAACGGCGCTGTGGTCAAGTGGGTAATTAGTAATGTAGGAACCCAACTGATTACCATGACAATGATAAATACTATCATAATGCCATACTTGTCCGTCATCTTACCTATGGCAGGTGAAGTGATAAATGTAGCCACTCCTCCAGCAAAGAATTGATATGCTACTTCTATCTGCGTTAGACCAATGTTTTTAATCATAAAAGGCGATATGAAAGGAATGATCATAAAATGCCCCATAATCAATACAAATCCAGCTGTCAATGCATACACTTGATTTTTATCTTCTATAACATTGCCTAAAATCTGAAAAAGAGAATTACGTTTTTTAGGTTGCAGATGGAGATGATCATTCATAGCAGGAAAAGTGAAAAATATAATTATTGCGATCACTACTCCTAATAAGCCTAAGATCATAAATGGAATCTGCCAAGATCCTTTAGCAGCCAAGTAGATTCCAAATGGTACACCTAATGCAGAAGCAGCAGAAAAAGAGGCAAACAGAATTCCCATAGCAGTTCCTCTCTCTTTGAATGGGAATAGATCACTTATAATAGATAATACTAATGCACCTATCATCCCACCAAAAAATCCTGTTGCAGCCCTAAGGGTGATTAATGTCTCGTAAGTCGTGCAAAGTGAACAGAGAAATGTTCCAATTGCAAATCCTCCATAAAGAAAAAGCAATGCATTTTTTCGAGGTAATCTGTCCAGAAATAAGATGCCCAGTATACAGCTAATACTGGCGGTTAGGGCATATGCTGAGACTAACCAACTATACTCGCGTGGAGAAATGTTAAATTCTGAAATGAATATATCTCCCAGAGGCATGATCAGCATAGAATCTATAATGTGTGTGAAATTCATCACTGCTAGAATATAAAGAATATACTTTCTGGAAGGCTTTTTTGGCATAGATAAGGGTTAATTATAGATTACAATCTACAGCAACAATAGTTGTTAATAAGAGAGTGCTAGTAACAAGAAAATTAATCGAAGATCAAAAGATCAAACCTAAGTTTATGCTCGGTTTCAGTAAGTAGACTTTGTCTTAGGTTGTACTTGACTTGTAAGTCGAATACTCCATCCAACATTATGTCCTTAAGCTCTGATATACTGCTGAGTAATTCTAGACTACCGTTATGGTCAAATTCGATGAAATCATTATAGTACATTTCATTCAAGTCATCATTGTCTACTGAACTCACGTTCACAACTACATTATTTATTAGTTGGTACTGTACATTAGGAGATACAGGAATGATTTGACCTCTACCAGCTACTATACTCGTGACCTGATCTGCTGTCATACTATTCTGTGCCAATCTAGTGTTTATGAAGTTAGGTAGGCTAAAGAGTTCTATTGTATGTGTGGCAACAGTATTGAATTCCGCAGGGAAGGATACAAATACTTCCACAGACATACTGAATCTTGGTTCTTCATCTTTGCTACAACCTAAAAACAATAGTATAGATCCTATTGCAGCGAATAATATTGATAATTGATTTAACCTTATTTTCATATTATACCTTTCAAATTGTTTAATAAGAACGTGCTTGAATAGAAAATGCCCATAAATGTAACGTCAAAAAAAATATTTCGATATCTTGATCTTGCAATTCTACATAGAAATACTATCGAAACATAATGCCACATGGGAGAACAGAGAGTATCAGCACTCAATGATGAGAAAAAAATGCAAAAGTTTGTCAAGGCTCTTCTAGCCGACGTACAAGCTATGGAATATATGCTTGAGCATAAATGGTTTGAGTCTGGTACTATTCGTATAGGCGCTGAACAAGAGATGGTAATGGTAAATAAGCAAAGCCAAAAGCCTGCTTGTGTTGCAATGGAAGCCCTGGAAAAGATGAAAGATTATGACTGGGTAGAGACCGAATTGGCTAAGTTTAACCTAGAGACGAATCTTACTCCAAGAAAATTTATAGGTTCTTGCTTTTCTGATCTCGAGAAAGAAAATTCCGAGAAACTAGATAAAATACAAGAAGTACTTGATACAATGGATACTGATCTCGTGCTTACAGGGATATTACCCACGCTTAAGAAGAGAGACTTAATCATGGATAATCTCACCCCCAAAAAGAGGTACTATGCATTGATGGAAGCTATTAATCAACAACTAATAGGTAATTCATATGAACTCAAGCTGAGTGGAATAGATGAATTGGCCCTCAAGCATGATAGTCCGCTTCTAGAGGCGGTGAATACTAGTTTTCAAATACACTTACAGATAGAGCCTAGTGATTTTGTGAAGATGTATAACATTGCTCAGGCCATAACAGGTCCTGTTATGGCGATCTCTGCTAATAGTCCATTAGTATTCGGTAAAAGGCTTTGGCATGAGAGTAGGATTGCGATGTTTCAGCAAGCATTGGATACTAGATCGTCACATGATCATATGCGTGAGCGTAGTGCTAGGGTAAGTTTTGGTAGAGATTGGTTACACAAGTCTATCATGGAAATATATAAAGAGGATATTGCCAGATTCCGTGTATTATTGAGTTCTGATGTAAAAGAAGATTCTTTAGCATGTATCAAGAAAGGTGAAATACCAAGGCTTAGGTCTTTGCAAGTACATAATTCAACAGTGTATAGATGGAATCGCCCTTGTTACGGAATAAGTGATAACGGAAAGCCGCACTTAAGAATAGAAAATCGTGTAATCGCCGCTGGACCAACCGTGATAGATGAGGTAGCAAGTGCGTGTTTTTGGTTAGGATTGATGGAAGGAATGGCGCAACGTACAGATGATATTACAAAGCATATTTCCTTTGAGGATGCGCGTGACAATTTTGCTAAGGCGGCTCAGTTTGGTATCGATTCTAAGTTCAATTGGTTTGATGATGAAAAGATACCAGCATCTCAACTGATAAGAGAAAAGCTTATCCCAATTGCTAGAAAAGGCCTAGAATACCGAAAAGTTAATAAAGCGGATATAGACAAATACTTAGGTGTAATTGAAGAGCGTGCCAAAAAACATATGACAGGTGCAAGATGGATGCTCAGAGGATATTCTGAACTGAAAAAAACAATAGGAGAAGACGAAGCATTAAGAGTGATTACTGCTGAAATCGTAAACAATCAAAAGAAAAATATACCTGTACACAATTGGCCAGCTCCAGATGCAAATAGTCTAAAACAGTATAAGATTTCAGAGATGATAGTTTCTGATTTTATGGCTACTGACTTATTTACAGTTCAGAAGAATGATATCATTCAACTGGTTGCAGAACTCATGGATTGGAACAAAATAAAATATACTCCAGTAGAGGATGCTAAAGGGAAGTTAATAGGCTTGGTTTCGGCAAGATTAATATTGAGAGAGTTGACTCGAAATCCTACTAAAAGAACAACTCGTACTGTAGAAGATATAATGGTTACGGATATTGTTACTGTCACCGAAGAGACGACTATTAAGGAAGCTATTAGACTCATGCGTGAGCATGACATTGGTTGTCTACCAGTGGTAGTTAACGGGGTCGACCTTGTAGGGCTAATTACAGAGAACGACTTTATTCGTATCAGTAGAAGGTTGATTGAGAGAATGGATTAGGCTAGCGCCTTTTTTCGCAAAAAAAGTGCGAGCAGTATATTATACGTGTTTTGCAAAAAAAAACACGTGTAGTACGCCACGACAAAGCAAAGTGAAATCACGACAAAGGGATACCAAATTATTTTCAAAAAACAATTGTAATATGACAATGAGCAAAACGACAAGTCTCATCAAGCTATCATTACTCTTCAAAGATGTTTTGAGGATATGATTATAACTAAGGCGCTTTCCTTTACGGAGTTTAAAATCAATATCAGGATTACTACTTTAATAATTCTGAGAAAGCTTTTTGTAAAAATAAAATCGAACCAAAACTCAAAAAATTAATGGCTACGACAGCTTAGAGAGTAGAAAATAGTAGTTTAAAACTTTAATGGCTCTGAGTAGTTTAGTTATTTATAGCAATGATTATATCCAGTGAAACTTAATATACAAGATACTTTCAATAAAAAGTTGCAAGCAGATCCTAGCTTACGCAACTATCGAAGACAAGTTGAAGAAGCTTGTTTTTCATATGTGACACCAAGGATTCCAAGTAATCCTAGTGTAGTACATGTTTCAGATGATATGTTGACAGCTATTGGGTTAGATGCGGATGATGCTAAGTCGGAGTCTTTTAGGAAAGTATTTTCTGGTGCGGAAGTGATGCCTAACACTTCTCCATATGCAATGTGTTATGCTGGTCATCAGTTTGGACATTGGGCTGGACAATTGGGTGATGGTAGAGCGATTAATCTCTGTGAAGTAAAAAACAATAATACTAGTTGGGCTTTACAACTCAAAGGTGCAGGAGAGACGCCATATTCTAGATCTGCAGATGGATTAGCCGTACTTAGATCGTCTATAAGAGAACATCTGTGTAGTGAAGCGATGCACCACCTAGGAGTGCCTACTACAAGATCCCTTTCATTATCACTTACTGGTGATGAAGTGATGCGTGATATGTTGTATGATGGTAATGCTGATTATGAAAAAGGTGCAGTGGTGTGTAGGGTAGCGCCCAGTTTTTTGAGGTTTGGTAGCTATCAGATTTTCATGGCACGAGAAGATAAGGATACACTCAAGACCATAGTCGATTATACGATAAATCATTTTCATTCTCATATCATTAATAGAGAGAATGAAGGTTATCTACAGTTTTTTCAAGAGGTCGTGGATAAAACATTGGATATGGTACTCCATTGGCAACGAGTCGGTTTTGTTCATGGAGTGATGAATACTGATAATATGTCTATCCTCGGTCTTACGATAGACTATGGTCCGTATGGGTGGTTAGAGGGATATGATCCAGGGTGGACACCGAATACTACTGATGCTCAAGGCAAAAGGTATAGATATGGTAATCAGCCCAATATGGCGCTTTGGAATCTTATGCAATTGGCTAATGCACTCTATGTTTTGGTAGAAGATGTACCCGCTTTGGAAGCGATACTCGAGACTTATCAGCATGCTTATCCTAAAAGATATTTCGTGATGATGGGTCAAAAAATAGGAGTCGTGACACAAGGTGAATCAGACATGGAACTCATTCAAGAACTGGAGCAAGTATTGCAGTTGACAGAGACGGATATGACAATTTTCTTTCGATTATTATCAGATATAGATCAAGTGGCTATGAATGAAAAAGATGCTTTAAATTTAGTTAAAGAAGCTTTTTATGTTCCAACTGAAGTAATAGATGATTTACAACATTCTTGGTTAAGTTGGTTCAGAAAATATCTTGATAGATTATCTGAAGTAGACGCCATTACTTCCGATCGAAAAGAGAAAATGGATGCTGTAAATCCAAAGTATGTATTGCGAAATTATATGGCTCAGTTAGCTATCGATAAAGCTAATGATGGCGATTATGCATTGATCGATGAATTGTATCAATTACTTAAAGATCCTTATTCAGATCAACCAGAAAATCAAGAATGGTTTGCGAAGAGACCAGAGTGGGCAAGAAACAAAGTGGGATGTTCGATGTTGAGTTGTAGCTCGTAAGTAACTTCAAAATAAAAGGTTATTTGCAGTCTTTACGATCTTCAATCTTCAAAAACTGATAAGGATATATAGCATCAATCTTCTTAGTTCCTTCCCTACCCATTTTTTTGATCATAGCGCCTTCTATTTCAAGATAAACATCTTCTCCAGATCTATTTATTTTGGAGTATGCCTGTTCTATTTTAATATTATCTCCTAACATCGAAATAGATATTTTTTGGTCTTCATCGCACAGTTTGAAAGAGTTAGCATCTGCCATATAGGAATATAAACCTTTATAAACTTGAGGACTCTTCAGGTTGTCAGTTTTCTTTTCACTATTTTCAAATATAGCTTCATCCCCTTTGATCCAAAAGATATTACCAGCATTGCTAGAATATTTTTCTCCATTAGGAGATTCTACTTGTCTGAGATTGTAAGTTACAATTTCATTAAGCTCTGTAAGTTTTATCCATGTAAGGCCATTTTTTTCTTTACGACTTACAATTTTGTAAATCTTATTTCCATCGCTAGAGATCCATGGTTTAGCTTCATCCAAGTATTTTTTATCCGCTCTTTTCTTTGATTGACTTGCTTCTATTTGTTGTCTTTCATAATCAGATTGGGCTTGCTTCCAATTCTGAGTACTATAATAATATAGCACGTATACAAGTATCCCTATTCCAATAGATACATAGGGCAATAATGTTCTCATTCGTTCTGATGCCATGATACATTTTTATTTCTGTTGAAATTAGAAATGTGAATAAAAGTTAATTGCCCTTCAAGTAATTACGTAAGTACTCAAAGTGTTTACCCAAATCGCCATCTCGTGTAACGCTTCCTTTATCAAGCATTGGTCCACCACCTGCGATCAACTCAGGCATCACATGCTCTATGAACATTTCTCCAAATGCTGTAGATGCATCACGTGGGAGTTCGTTAGGTAGGTTGTCGATAGTCATCATATCTAATGTATGCGCTTGAAACGGTTTTGATTCAGCTTGTGATTGAGGATCATAACCAAATACTGGATCAGCAATAGTACTCGCTTTGATAGTAGTAGGGATAGAACTGACAGGTGCTATATCACAAGTTACATCTGCGATCACTTTGATATTAAAGTCATCAGTAGTTAATTGTTCTAGAGTAAAGAATGCCGGAGCATCATTATTCCAATAAATTCCATTGACCATGATATCACTGTTCAATAAAAAGTGATCAAAATCTGATTCGTACAAAGATGGATTGTTATAGAAGTCTCTCACATCATCAAATTCCCTTTTATCTTTTCGTTTAGTATAGTAGAAACTACTTAGTTGAGTATAGACTGGATGATCATATTGCTTTGTAATATAATCCATCGGTCTTACTTTGTGGAATCCCATATCATCTAATACTTGTGCGGCTCCATTTGCAACCCTTCCAGTGCCAGTCAAAACGAGTTTTACATTTGGAAATTTCGTTTTATTATATACATCTTTGGCTGCGGCATAATTATAGAGATCTTTCATTCTCGGTAATTCGAAAGTGCCAGTACGTTGAGCATATGTCCAAAGTGCATTATGCGCACCTACCATACCAGCGAACTTTCCAAATGCGATAACTCTAGCTCCACTCTTATTGGTCAAAACTTCGTAGTCAAGAAGTCTAATATTACGTTCTATAACAGCTTGTAATAGTTTACGATTATATACTTGTTTCTTGATCGTATGAGAAAAGAAGAAGTATGTTTTATTGGGTATCAATTTACCTATCGGTACTTCTTTAACTCCTATTAGTATGTCTCTATCTACGACATCGATAACCACAGGTACTCCTGCAGATTGATAGTCTTTATCGGTAAAGCATCTCACTTGAGAAGATTGCACCACTATATCAATGCCATCGTCTATCAATGTTTTACACTGAGTTGGATTAAGTGGCACTCTACTATCAGGTGGAGACTTGTCTTCGCGTATGATTCCTATTTTGAGCATATTGATCTTCTAAAGCAATAAATGCATAAAAGTAATGAAAGCAACGATTTACAATAGGCTGATCTCTAATTATTATGAGATCTTTATTTGGCATGTTTGCATCATCAATGATTTCGTTATATGATAGCGAAGAAGATTCAGCCTGTAGAGATTTAATCATATTGGATGGTGCAAATAAACTTCTCAATAGTAATAGGTTGCAAGATTATAATGTCTTATTCGATGAATAGCTTAGTTATGTTTTAGTTCAAACATTTTTCTTAGATAGTTGTGATATACCGGCAATATAGGCACTTGATTTTGAGATTTTTATTAACGATGTATTATCTTACAATACTAGTGACACTTCCTTTAAATTAAAAGAATGGTAGATATATTGCTGTGCTGCAGATTATCATGTGATAGTAAAAGTTGAAGATAAAATACTCGGTACAGAACCTGAGCGAGTTGATCACTTCCATGAGAAAGCGGTCATCGGAGTGGGTAGAGAAAACTGGGTAGGAGAAGATGGAAGAGTGAAAGTCGATTCTTTAGGTAATATACTCATAATACCTATCAACCAAGAAGTATATGTTTCAGCAACATATGTGAAGAGAGAGGTCAGCATATATATACTCTGAAATCATCATCAAAGATGAAAAGAGAAATCGCGTTAAGAGAAATATACCAATCATTGTAAACGAATTTTTAACGATTTTATATTTTGCGTTCACTGGTGATAAAAGAGCATTACTTACTAATTTTGTGGAGTGAGTGGATAAGTACCTAGCAGCGTTTCTGAAAGATATCAATATGGTGGAGAACATGAGTTAACAGCTCAGAGATGCTGCCTTGAGTACAATTGAACGTGAGATGAGAGATGCCATTAGAGGCATAGCAGTTCTTAATAAATGATCTAAGCGGACTAGACTAAAAATCTAGTCCGCTTTCTTTTGACAAAGTGATACATACAATCATCGAATTAATTACATTTGCACCCTTTAAAACATTTTATAATATATACTACTAATACAGAATATGAATCTCTCTAATGTACTAGCCGTGAGTGGCCTTCCAGGATTATACGAATTAGCAGCTAACAGACCGAATGGTCTACTTTTAATACCTATCGAAGGAGGTAAGAGTAAATTCTGTTCATCTCGTAAACATCAGTTTACACCGCTTGAGACTGTGGCAATTTACACTTGGTCGGATACTGCTGAGCTCAAAAATGTATTCAACTCAATGACTGTAAAGATTCAAGAAGTACCGCTTCCTGATTTAAAAGGCGGTAGAGATGTACTGAATTCATATTTTGAGCAGATACTTCCTGAGTTTGATAGAGAGAGAGTATATCCTAATGATATCAAGAAGGTAATCAAATGGTATGTGGCTTTAGAAGCTCAAGGATACTTAAGTGCAACTGACGAAGAGGAGTAGATTAATCGCCGAATGTCTTCAATATTTTTTTTAAAATTCTGCGCTACCTGGATATCTTGGGAAAGGAATTACGTCACGGATATTTGCCATCCCAGTAACGAATTGCACCAATCTTTCAAATCCTAAACCATACCCAGCATGTGGAACAGTTCCGTACATTCTGGTATCAAGAAACCATTGCATTTCCTCCTTAGGAATACCCATTTCATCCATACGCTGAGTGAGTTTATCTAGACGCTCTTCACGAGCTGACCCACCGATGATCTCTCCGATTCCAGGAAACAATACGTCCATTGCACCTACAGTCGTACCATCATCATTTTGTCTCATATAGAATGACTTGATGTCTTTAGGATAGTCAGTTAAAATTACCGGCTTCTTGAAATGTTTTTCTACTAAGAAACGTTCGTGCTCTGATTGCAGATCTGCTCCCCACTCGTCTAAGACAAATTGAAATTTCTTCTTCTTATTCGGTTTACTATTTCTCAGTATTTGGAAAGCCTGAGTATAAGTTAATCTTTCAAAGTCATTATCTACACAAAACTTCAACTTCTCTCTGAGATCCATTGGTTGTCTTTCTGCAGTTGGTTTGTGCTTGTCTTCTTGTACGATTCTATTTTCGAGAAACTGTAGATCGTCATCACATTTTTCCATTACGTATTGGATAACATACTTAAGCATATCTTCTGCGAGATCCATGTTATCATCTAAATCCGAAAATGCTACCTCTGGTTCTATCATCCAAAATTCTGCAAGGTGACGACTCGTGTTACTATTCTCCGCTCGGAAAGTAGGACCAAAAGTATATACTTGGCTCAGACCAAGAGCTGCTAATTCCGCTTGGAGTTGGCCAGATACGGTTAAGTTAGTTGCCTTGCCGAAAAAGTCTTGCTTGTAATCTACTTTTCCATCTTCTCCTAGTGGAATACTATTCATATCCATGGTAGTCACTTGGAACATTTCTCCTGCACCTTCGGCATCACTGCCTGTGATGATAGGACTATGGACGTTGTAGAATCCTTTATCATTAAAAAATTTATGTATTGCAAACGTAACTGCATGACGAATACGGAATACTGCACTAAATGTATTAGTACGAACTCTGAGATGCGCTATATCTCTCAAAAATTCTAAAGAATGCTTCTTGGGCTGTAGAGGATACTTATCAGCGTCACAATCCCCTAATACTACTAATGTCTCAGCTACAAGCTCTACAGATTGACCTTTACCTTGAGATTCTATGATCCTACCAGTGGCCTTGATAGCTGCACCTACGGTAAATCTCTTTAGCAATGCAAAGTCTTCATTTTCTTGATCTATAACTACTTGTAGTGTCTTGATTGTCGATCCATCATTAAGTGCAATGAATCTATCATTACGAAACGAACGTATCCATCCCATTACCGTTACTTCTCTGTCTAGCTGAACACTTTGGATCAGATCTACGATTTTCTCTCTTTTCTGCATAACCTATTGTATATATTATAAGCTCGTAAAGATAGTACTTGTTTGGAAATTGTAATTGATAAATTGTTATCAACAATATGGATGGTACTTTAAAAGAACCCACGTATTATCTGTTATACCCTGTAACTGCGCAAAGTATGCCCTAGTCCTCTGACAGTATTTAGTTTATTACATTTGTAAAGTTTATTAAATCAACAATCGACAACATGCAATTATTAAAAGATAAAGTAGCCCTCATTACTGGGGGTTCAAGAGGTATAGGAGAAGCTATCGTAAGACAATTCGCTGAGATGGGATGTGATGTAGCATTTACATATAGATCATCAGGCGAAAGCGCTGAAAATATAGTAAAAGAAGCTTCAGTGGCTGGCCGTAATGTGAAGGCATATAAGTCAGATGCGGCTAACTTTGATCAAGCAGGAGAATTAGTGAAATCTGTAATTGAAGATTTTGGGAAAATTGATATTCTCATCAATAATGCTGGAATCACTAAGGATAACCTTATGCTACGAATGGGAGAAGATCAGTGGGACCAAGTAATTGAAGTCAATCTCAAATCTGTATTTAATCTTACTAAGCATACAATACGTTATATGCTCAAGGCTAGATTCGGATCTATTATCAATATGAGTTCTGTAGTAGGTGTTTTTGGTAATGCTGGTCAGGCAAACTATGCTGCGTCTAAAGCTGGTATCATAGGATTCACTAAGTCTATTGCTAAGGAATTAGGATCTAGAGGAATCAGGTGCAATGCCATTGCTCCAGGATTCATAGAGACTGATATGACAGGAGAACTTTCTGAAGAAGTAATAAAAGGATATACCGAGAATATTCCACTCAAAAGATTAGGTAGTAGTGTTGATATAGCTAATACTTGCGCATTTCTTGGATCTGATATGGGAAGGTATATATCTGGTCAGACTATAAGTGTATGTGGAGGACTCAATACTTAGAATTTAATTCATAAGTATTATAAAAAGCAAATTCTATTGATGTCCTTATTAGTTATTTGTCTTTGACCTCAGCCAAGTCATACATTTTTCTAGCACAAAAGAGTCGTTATCGTTGCATGACTCTAGAGGGGTCAGACTATATGTTAAAAACTGACCAATCCGAAAGAATAACAATATGAAAGTAGTTTGGACGCTCTTATTATGTATCGTGTTATTTTCTAGTTGTAATAATAAGATCAATTCGTTACGTATTAGTGATTTAGCACAATCCTACGAACATATTTCTCATTTTGATGTCCCTGAGGGATATAGTAGTACTTGTCGTGAGCCTATAAACTATGCTCCAGACTTGGATTATCCATTAGAATACTATAAACAGGAAGTGCGGATAAATGTGCATTACATGGATGCGGAAAAAGGGAAGTACAACTTTGATAGGTCGGAAGGAGAATTATATTTCGATCAGATCATGGAAAATGCCATTATGCGTCTTGAAATTAATGAAAAGATGAGGCTTCCAGAAGGAAACGAAACTCCTGTTTTAGCAGCCAATTTTACATATGTTCTGAGGGATATGGATACGGAAGTAGGGCGTAGCCCATATGCTTTTCATAAGGATGATGATCTATATTGGTTTCTTAGTAAGGGAAAGAATCGGAACAATAGTCGAAAAGAAGTGCTCACGAAGTATCAACAAGATGAAGGTTCAGTACTCAATATATTTATACAACCTACTCATCCAGATAGTGTAGCTAGTAAAACGTATACTACAGATATCACAGGTATAGCGATGGGTACTAATGTAAAAATTGCAGGCGTCTATGAACTAGGACTACCAGCATGGCAACATGCCACTAACCTTAATCATGAGATCGCACATATTCTGGGCCTTAGTCACTCGTGGTATCGTAATGATGGCTGCGACGATACACCACCAAATAGTAACTGTTGGAATTCTTCAGGTAAGCCACCATGTGAGGGGCCAACAAGCAACAACATGATGGACTATAATTCAAGTCAGATGGCACTCACGCCTTGTCAGATAGGGAAGATACACCGTAACTTCCATAAGCAAGATTCCAAACAACGTAAACTATTAGTACCTCGGTGGTGTGAATCAGATGATTTTCAATCTATAGTGATCGATCAGGATAGAAAATGGCTAGGTTCCAAAGATCTTAAGAATGATGTCATTGTCAAAAGTGGAAATACCTTAGAAATATACTGTAGAGTTTCTATGGCGGAAGGCCGAAAAATAACTGTTGAGCCAGGAGCCACACTTAAGCTTTATAATGCTCATTTACATAATGACTGTGGAGATACTTGGGAAGGTATTGATCTTCAATCTACAAAGAGAAAAAACGGTAAGATCGAAATGTACGGAAAGTGTAGTATTGAGAATGTAATAAAGTGATATCCTTAAACGAACAAAGCGAATCTCAATCCCTTAATCACTAGAGTTTACTTATAATATTTAATTACCTCTTGCTCATTCTTTCTCTCTAGTAGAGGCACTACAGCATCATCAATAGGATAGCCGATAGGTAAAAGCAAGAAAGGTCTTTCATTGTCAGGTCTCTCTAGTATCTTTTGAAGAAAATTCATTGGACTAGGAGTATGCGTAAGTGTAACTAGTCCAGCATTATGAATAGCAGATATTAATATTCCAGCAGCAATACCTACAGATTCGTTTACGTAGTAATTTTTCCTTTTCTCTTCGCCATCATAGTCAAATGCTTTTTTGAAAACGATAATCAACCACGGCGCAACAGTTAAAAATTCTTTGTGCCAGTCTGTACCAAATGGCTTGAGATCTTCGATCCACTCTTCAGACATACGTCCATGGTAACTTTTATATTCCTCTTCTTCGGCGGCTTTACGGATGGCAGTTTTGATCTCAGGATTGGACACTGCACAGAACGTCCAAGGTTGCTTATGTGCACCTGATGGAGCAGTAGATGCAGCCATTATCAGATTTTTGATGACCTCTTCTGATACAGGTTTATTCGAAAAAAATCGAATTGATCTTCTTTGGTCCATATAAGCTCTATAGTCTGCACTTCGCTTCGCAGATTCTTTCCCACTTATTCTTTGCGCTTCATAGGGTATAAAACTATCACTGTGAGCCATTTTAGTAATTCTATTTTTTATTATCAATTATTCAATCATTGTCAAGTTATATTATAGATCTCCTAACTGAGGTCTAAGAACTATCTCTTCTACAACAGCACTAGTACTCATCTGTAATGCACCCCAAATCGCTATTGCGATATCGTTCGCTTCCATCAACCTTTCTCGAGGCAAATCTATGCCAGCCCAACTATTCGACCAAGTTGCTCCTGGTAGTACCGACGTCACTTTGATGGCATTATCCTTCAGTTCTTCTCTCAGTACTTTGGAGAACCCTAATAAAGCAAATTTCGAAATACTGTATGACCCACCATTGGGATATGCAATTTTACTAGCGACTGAGCAAATATTAAATATATGCCCATTCCTTCGATCCATCATACTAGGAAGTAATGCTCTTGTGAGATAATACGCACTATAGAGATTCGTATTGATCATTTGTTCTAGAGCCCCATCTTCCTCATCCGCTAACGCGCCAGGAATAAACATGCCCGCATTATTGACTAATATATCTATTTGCTCCACGTTTTTCAAAATGTTAGCCGCGAATGCCTGAACTTCAGCTTTTACAGACATATCGACTACTGTTGTTTGTACTTTTGAATTATTGTTTTTTTCTATAGTGAATTTCATCTCTTCTAGGTCACTTTCATTTCGAGAGCAGACAAATAGATTGATTCCTTTTGACGCAAGTAAGTCAGCAATTGCTCGTCCTATTCCTTTTGTTCCTCCTGTGATAACAGCGTTCATACTTTATGATTTTATATTAAATGCTAATGTAACGAGATTGTGAAGATATATTCGGTCAAAACACCAATATGTTAATGAGCCCATTTATATAAATTCAAGTATCAAGAACGTTAAAGATGATGCTTATAAATGGCTTTAAGAAAAAACTATCTTTGTGCCTTATCGTTGTAAATGGCTAACACATTATATGAAACTCAGATATTTATCAGATCTTGGGAAGTTTGTACTCTGGCAAAAGGAAGTATTCCGCAAGCCGGAGAATTGGGGTATGTATTATAAGGAACTTATACGTCAGATGTATGATATTGGTATAGGCTCGCTTCCAATTGTATTGCTTATAGCAGTATTCTTAGGAGCAGTGACCGTAGTTCAGTTCTACTATCAGATGGAAGGAACTTTGATACCGCCCTATTATATAGGCTATATCGTAAGAGATATGATGATTATTGAGCTTGCGCCTATGGTTACCTGCTTGGTCTTAGCGGGTAATGTAGGGTCGACTATGGCCGCTGAGATCGGTGGTATGCGACAAAAAGAACATATCGACGCTATGGAAATAATGGGTCTCAATACATCGAGTTACCTTATTATGCCCAAGTTGATAGCCGCTGCGTATGTGGTTCCTCTGCTCGTATGTGTAGCTGCAATAGTTGGTATTACAGGCGGATATCTAGCTAGTGTACCAGCAGATCTCTTTACTCAAGCTGAATATATTCAGGGACTAAGAGCATTCTTTATACCTTTTAATGTAGTTATGATGCTTGTTAAGTCCGTAACATTCGCGATTATATTAGTATCGGTATCATGCTTTCAAGGTTATTTTGTTAAAGGCGGTAGCATAGAACTTGGGGCAGCGAGTACTAGAGCTGTAGTTTATAGTGATATATTAATCTTACTAGCAGATTACTTCATCGTAGTATTACTTACACAGTAGAGATATGATTAGAGCAGAAGGCATTTTCAAGCAATTTGGAGACCAAGAAGTACTTAAAGGAGTTGACTTTACCTTCGAATCTGGGAAGACCAATTTAATCATAGGTCGTAGTGGGGCTGGTAAGACGGTATTATTAAAAATATTGGTAGGACTATTCCCTCCTACACAAGGCCGTGTATGGTTTAATGACATTGATTATACTAACTTAGATAAAAAAGGAATACTAGCAATTCGTAAGAAAGTAGGTATGCTGTTTCAAGGAAATGCGCTATTTGATTCAATGACAATAGAAGAAAACATTCGATTTCCAATGGATATGTTTACTCCTATGACTCCTTTAGAGAAGCAAATGAGAGTAGATGAAGTGTTAGAGCGCGTAAGTTTAAGCGGAGTGAATCCTAAGTATCCATCAGAGATTAGTGGAGGTATGCAAAAGCGTGTCGGTATCGCAAGAGCAATAGTACTTAAGCCTAAGTATCTTTTCTGTGATGAACCTAATTCTGGATTAGATCCAAAAACTTCCATCACGATAGACGAATTGATTAGTGATATAACTAATGAAGAAGATATTACTACTATCATCAATACACATGATATGAATTCCGTGATGGAGATTGGTGAAAATATAATTCTACTTGAGGCAGGAAGGTTAGCTTGGAAGGGTAATAAAGAGCAAGTACTGGGTACTGTTAACAAAGAATTAGATGCTTTTATCTTTGCATCTCCCTTTCTCAAAAAGCTAGTAGAAGCAGCTAAAAATAATGGCAAAAATAGCCTTGAAAATCTTTAGGTGTATATAGTTGAGTTTTAAAAGATTTTACAATCTTTGTGACAAATTTGGAAAGCAACTCAAACGTGAGTGGGCTAATTATAATTTATTTATTATAATTAGAATTTTGACTA
>OCVR010000121.1_pt1 | contig 61842 bp, 57 predicted proteins | sample 1539091 | NCBI WGS metagenome assembly OCVR01 (sample SAMEA3355530, study PRJEB22509) | marine metagenome | biome: marine; feature: coastal ocean; material: water | place: USA | collected 2010-08-07 | depth 16 m | reverse complement strand
GTGGTGATGACACCAATTTCAGGCATGTCGCGAATAACGCGTTGAATAATACTCGGTGCGGTCGTCACGATTCCAGAAGGAACAGTAAAACCACCGCTTAGGGTTTTGCCAAGGAAAGAAAACGGCACGTGGGAGCTCTCAAGATTTTCGCTGATTATACACTCAGGGTATCAGGTGCCACAAAAGGTTCGGTGCACTTGTTCTTCGCGCTTTGGCGCCGCAGCAAATTGTTCGTCACCGGCATGCCAGTTAAAGGGGTCTTGCCACCGAGACTGCAGGGTTTCCATCAGCTCGTTGTCACCAGCTTCGGCCATGCCAATAGCCTGTGCCACCCAGTGATTGCGGGGGATAACTACAGGGTTGGCGGTTTTCATGTGTTCACAGCTCGCCGATGTTGCCTGGAGGCGGCGGTTAGACCATTGAGTCTGCCAATTTAATAAACCGCTGCTAGGGGTGAACAAGCTCTCCAAGATCGTCGCGTCCATATTGCCGTTAGCCACCTCAGTTAACCATCGGAAGGCGAGGGTAAAGTCGAGTTTATCCTCTTCGAGTTGACTAAAAAAACTTTCAATTAATGCGTGATCACTGTCGCGCATGGCATCGAGGCCAAATTTTGCAGCGAGGCGAGCACTGTAGATATCGGTGAACAGCGTCGGGAATTGGTCCACACTTTTTTGAGCTACCGCCACCGCCTTTTCTTGGTCTTCGTCGATAAGGGGCAGCAAGCATTGCGCCAATACACTTAAGTTCCAGTGCACGATGCCGGGCTGATTACCAAAGGCGTAACGCCCGCCGGTATCAATGCTGCTGAAAACCTGCCCCGCGGCAAAGGTGTCCATAAAAGCACAGGGCCCATAGTCTACGGTCTCACCGCATAGCAGCATATTGTCTGTGTTGAGAACGCCATGAATAAAACCTAGGCTCTGCCAGTGGGCGACCAGATTGGCCAAGGCTCGGGTGACTTCATTCAGTAAAACTTGTGCATGCGTTGCTTGTGGATTCAGCGCCTGAGCTTTTTGCAGTGCTGCCCCGTAGTGCCGCTGGGTAACATAGCTCACCAATTCCTTCAGGCCTTTCCCTTGACGGGTCATGGCGAAAAATTGAACGGTGCCAATTCTTATGTGGCTTTTGGCGACGCGAGTGAGAATGGCACCGGGTTCAAGTTGCTGTCGATACACAGGATCACCGGTGGCTACGGCGGCGAGGGCGCGTGTGGTGGGCACGCCCAAAGAATGCATCGCTTCGCTCATCAAATATTCCCGCACCACGGGCCCAACTGGCGAGCGGCCATCGCCTCCTCTAGAGTAAGGGGTGGGCCCAGCGCCTTTGAGCTGAATGTCGAAAAGCTGGCCATCTGGACGTCGCCACTCTCCCAATAAAATGGCCCGGCCGTCTCCCAGCTGCGGGTTGTAGTTGCCAAACTGATGACCAGCGTAGGCCGCAGATCCCGGCTGTGAACCCTCAAACTGACCGTTGCCAGCGAGAGTGATCAACGTTTGCTCATTATGTCCCCAAGCCTCCGGCCACCCCAGCTGCTCAGCAAGCCGATTATTCCAAGCCAGCCATTTTGGCGCCGATACCGGTGTTGCGGCTGTCGGGGTAACGTATTCACTCCCGAGGGCATGAAAACTGTGTTCGAAATGCTGACTTGTCGACATATTTTCCTGAATTCTAGTTACCAAATAATTTTTTGAGCGCGTTGCCGGCTTTCTCGCCCAGCTTGTCGGCCTCTTTTGCAAACTTCGATCGAGCTTCCCGCTCCAGTAGCTGTAGCGCGATAGCTTCCACGTCAACCCGACAAAGATTGCCGGTCTCATCGGCGAGATTGCCCGCGCAGTTGACGGGCAAATCAAGGCCGGCATAACGATCATCAATACGGCAGGCAGGGTCAATGGCTTCGAGTTCTTTGTTGACCTGCGCTTCTAGAGTGGCGGCAAAATCGAGAGAAGCCAAACTGGCCGTACCGACACCCGTAAGGGCAACTCCCGGGGTCCCAAGATTGAGAGGCGCAAGCCGTGCTTGCCCATCCTCAAACCTAACCTTCATATCTAACGCAGACACTTTAGTTGTCTCTGGGAATGTTTGAGTCAGGGTTGTTTGTTGAATTTGGGCAACCGCAGTACACAAGAGTGCTTGGGCCGATACGCTGGTAATCTCGACATTTCGCCCGTTAACGTTGAGCTCGCCATCCAGCCCTTCTTGCAGTGCTTGTGTGCTGGTGCCAGCGGTATCGATTCCCCACTCCATATCGACGTAACCTGCGGCGGTATTGGGTTTTTCGAGGCTAGTTAGAAGACTGTTGAGCTCTACCCCTTTTAGTCCTCCTGCCAGCGCGACTTTGACCGTAGGTTGTCGCACATCGACGGTAAGCTGGGTATCCAGCTGGCCCTCGTGCAGGGTGCCTCGTAAATATTCAAGGTCACTGATTCCGTCGACTACCCGCAACAGCAGCTGAGCATTAGTGACCGTTTGTCCTGCGCTAATCAGGCTGCCCGCACTGATTGTCAGTTGCATGTCGAGATCTTTTAAAGGCCCTACCGGTAAAGGTAAGGGAGGTGGCGCCGGTGATGTGGGAGCGTCGTCAGGTGTCGTCGGTGTTGATTGGGTGGCAGATTCTCCACCTGTGCCATCGGTTTGATTAGCTGGTTGAAGCCGGTCGAGATCGAGGCGTTCGCTGCGAAAATCCAAATCAATTTGGGGGCTGGCCGCCACGTTATAGTTTAGGTCTGCGTCAATGACGCCTCCGGGAGAATTGACGTTCAGATCTAGGTCTGCGGAGAGTGGTGATAGTTTCGCGGTACCAGATAGTTCAGTTTTAACCGGCGCACTTAGCGCTCCGATTATTTCCGTGCTGAATCCATCGAGGGTTACTTGATCGAAAGTGCTGGGTACTCGCACGGCACCGTCAAATCGAATTTGAATGGGCTGGGACTGTGGGTCAGCGGCGACTGCCAACGCACCCTTCAAACCAATGGGTTGGCCCGCCATATTCAGCCCTTGGGCCACAAGATCGGTAATGGTTAGCTGTGTTTGAAGGGCGCCGGTATTGTCCAAAAGTTGGACGTCTGCGCCGCTTAGGTGCACGTCTCCGACCTCATCAGAGCCGCTCAAAATGGCAAGAACTGACAGACCGATGTCAACTCCTTGGGCGGTTACAACCAGTCTCGACCCGTCTTCAGTTTGCGGTGGTAAATCGATAGTCGTGTTGCCGAGATTAAGTTTTAATTCCGGAAACAACCCGAGATCAACGTTGCCCTCAACCACGAGTTCACCGGCTGTGGCTTCCTTAAATTGTTGTTGCGCGAGATTAATCACGGCTTGTTCATCAATAAACATGGGTAGCAACACTAACCCCACGACGACCAGTGCTATTAACGCACCAACAACATAAAGAACAACTAGCATGACATGCGCTCCGTGATTATTTTGCCCAGCATAACAAAGGTTTTGAGAAGTTAGTCACGTTCTACGAAACGCGATTGAAAACGTCGCTCCACGTGACGATTCAAAATACGTTCGCGCTCCTGATAAATCATCGGATCAGACTTCAGTTCCCACAAGACATCCCGAGCTCTCCGGTGACTTACATCTAAATTTACGATGGGTTCGGGGTAATCAACGGGATGTAAAACGTGTTCAAGCGGCGAGCGCAGCCAGGGCTGGTGTACCAATGGTGTTGGGAGCTCCGCAATTTCTGGCACCCACCGCCTTATAAAGCTTGCTGTGGGGTCGTGTTCGAGGCTTTGCTTCACCGGGTTGTAGATTCGGATCGTATTAATGCCCGTTACTCCAGCCTGCATTTGCATCTGGGGGTAATGAATTCCCGGCTCAAAATCTAGAAACAAGGACCCCAACCATGTCACTCCCAACCGCCAGTCCTGCCAGAGGTGATGGGTGAGAAAACTCACTAGCATCGCTCGTGCCCGAAAATGCAAATAGCCGGTGGCCTCTAGGCAGCGCATACAGGCATCGACATAGGGAAAGCCCGTTTGGCCTTCACACCAAGCGGCCACCAGATGGCTGTTTTGGTCTCTGGGATAGTTTAAAAAGCCGCGGTTAATACTTTCAAACTCCATAGTGCATTCGCTTTCAAATTTTTGGATAAAGTGGCAATGCCAATGCAGCCGCGATTCGAAGGCGCTCAGGGGTCGTGCCCATCCGCCTTTGGACTGACGCTCCTTAAGGGCCTGTTGCACTTGGCGAATCGATAAATTACCCCAGGCCAGGTGTGGTGATAAACGTGAGCAGTGCTGGCGACTGCCCTCCGGTTTTGATATGTGGCGTTGGTAGCCACCCGCTCGATGGGTCAGAAAGTCCTCAAGGGTTTGGTGTGCCTGCTGCTCGCCACCTGGCTGAAAGTTTGGGTGCTGGGGTAGCCAGCCGCCCAGTCGTTGGCAAAGCGCGCCTTTTAAATCTTCAGGGAGGTCGCTACGAAGGGCGTTGAGCTGAGCAGGAATTATCGTTTCCGCAGGCGCGGCCATCAATTTTCCCCAGCGATGATTCCAGCCTTTGCGGTGTTTGCGTCCCCGTTGCACACCATTAGTTGGAAATTCCTGCCAACATACGCCCTGGGACTTTGCCCAAGTGATGACTTCCCGGTCTCTTGCGAAAGTCACTTCAAGACCGGTTTCTTCATAGCTGAAAAGGTGGTGGATGCGTTGCGATTGATTAATCGCAGTAAAAAGCGTGATGGGATCGCCCTCAAGTACCCAGACTTTCGTGCCATGAGGTTGAAGTTGATGATTCAGATCAGCGAGAGATTGAGCAATAAAGTGCCAGTGCCGCCTCCTGTAGTGCGGGTTTTTTAGCAGCTCAGGCTCAACAATGTAGACGAGCAACATTGGCTGCCCCAGTGCGACCGCTGCTGAGAGCGGGGCATGGTCTGCCAAACGGAGATCACGCTTGAACCAAACAACCGATAAACTCAAGCGTCGCGACCTGATCCCAATAAAGGATTATCGATTGACTGCCCTGATTTGGCGTCTAGGATTTCGAGCCGTCCTTTGCGCAGTGCTGATAGCAATAAGTGGTAGCCATCTCGGTCAAAAAGGCGCGGTGTGCCTTTTTTTAGTTCCCGTGTGGCATCAGCGCGGGTTGCGAAAGTGCCCAAATAGGCCCAGTGGTGCACCAAGTGGTATTGGGCTTTTGGCTGCTTGGGCAAAGGACTGATGTTGCGCTCGAGCAAAGCAAGGGCGCCGGGGAATGGCCATGCGGCGATGCGGTCGCGGTCTAAAGCCGAGAGCAGTCGGGCATTGTGTTCCTCTGCCGACTCTACACCGGCGCAGGCGCCGTCACAGCGCCCTAGTTGGTATTGAAAACAGGGACCACGACCTCGATCCATACCCATGCACCGCAGGCAAAGGCCGTGATCCCTGGCATGACGCTGCAGTGTTGATTCAATATGACGCTTGTTTTGATACAGCCCGTAACTGTCGACAGCTCGGTCTGATTCGAGCAGAAAATCCGCCGCCGATGGTTGCAAAAATCCGTGTTCTGAAAGTTTTAGATGAAGGGTCCAAAGTTTCTTCACGCGACGCTGGCGACGGTTATACAGCGGAGTTTCTGCCTTAATAGCTGCGTTCTCCGTCAACAAAGCCCCCACTTCTCCAGCTGTTGGAGAACAATCAATATGGGTGACTTGACCCATAATTCGCTGATGTCTGCCGACCTTCCGGCCCTCTTGATAATGGGCATTGATTCGCGACTTGATATCGATACTTTTGCCGATATAGAGAAGTGCCTCGTCGGCGTCAAAAAAGCGATAGACACCGCTATATGAAGGCAAGACCTCAAGGGTCTCACCCGCAGCGGTGAAGCGAACATGTTCAAGCTCAGGCAACATGAGGGCTATGATCACCGTTCCGGCGTTAAAACACTGGGCTCGTCCAGCTTTTGTAGGGATCGCTTTTGCGCGTTGCTGTTCCGACTAACGGGTTTTGAAGCCAACGATTTCAGGTCATACCGAGCACTCCAGACGTCAAAGAGTGTCAGCTTAGGTATTAGAAATGGCATTAGACAAATAGCGAACGGTATCGGGCTGGAACGGGCCAACTGCCGTATCACTCATGTTAAATCGCGGATGGGAGCGTCTCAGTGAAAATCACTCTAAAGCAATTAAAGAAGCAAGCCGAGCATATCGAGCAATGGATTGTGGAGTCTGTAGATCTCAGCCTGTATATCGCCCACGCGCGCATCAACGGCGAAGAGCATGTTATTGCTGAAGACGAGAAGAAAATTTTAAAGCGCCACAATTTGCTGGAGATGAAGCGGGTTCTTAAAACCGTGGCAGGGTGTGAGATGATTTTACGTCAGCGTAGTGCCTACGACGAAATGGTGGGGCACAGTCACCCAGCAGCGGCCAATACCCTAGAAATCTCCTTAGGTGATGCGCCTTTACCCGAATGGCTTAATTGACGCCAAAAGACTTTCAGCTGTTTAGGTCGTCCTCATCAATCGAGTGTCCCCAAGCCTGCTTAGCCTTTAGGTAGCGCAAATTGTGGTCGTCCACCCCCGTTACATGCTTGACTCTTTCGATGTTGGTGAGCCCGCTGGCCAAGAGATCGTCGATCTTTTTGGGGTTGTTGGTGAGTAGACGTAGTGGTCGCCCACGTCCGAAATACTTCAATAGCGTTGCCGCGTCGCTAAAATCACGTGAGTCATCAGGGAGGCCTAGTGATCGGTTGGCCTGATAGGTGTCTTCTCCTTCATCTTGCAGCAGGTAAGTGGCGGCTTTGGCCCACAAACCAATGCCTCGACCTTCATGGCCAGCCATATAGATGAGATAGCCGCCGCCGGGCTCTTCTGCCAAACGATCAATGGCGGCCTCTAACTGAGGTCCACACTCACAGCGTCTTGAGCCAAACACATCACCTGTCAGGCAGTTGGAATGTACGCGTACCAAGGGAGATTCGGTGGTCTCGGCATCCCCAATAGCGAGCACGCTGTTGACGGCCATACTGGAGGCAAGCTGGGAGAATAGATGCTGCCCACCTTGTTCCCTCAGCGTAGTGGCGAGCCCTTCGACCTCGGATAATTCGGTGCTGCGAACAGTGGCGTACCAATCAGCCATGGGTTGTTTCGTGCCACGTGCGAGAGGCAAAGGCACGGGTCCCAACAGATTTAAGCTGCGCTGCCCGGCAGGGGAGGCACCTTCTGAGTCGATTTGACGGCCCTCCTCATCGATTCTGACGAGTTTATTCCGGGCTATCAGCTTTTTCCGAACATCGGGATTTATGTAAGTAAACATCAGATTCGTGGTTGCTGTTGGGTGATGCAGTGTATCCCACCACCCATAGCAAAAATAACCCGTGCATCAACAATTCGTATATCGCGTTCGGGCCAAGCTTCTGCGAGCTGTTCGCAGGCAAGGCCGTCATTGGGATCAGAAAACGTGGGCACGACAACCGCACCGTTGAGTACGTAGTGGTTAATGTAGCTGTAATCCACCCATCCGTGGCGATCCTCGAGTGTTTTGGGCGCCACGATATCGGTGTATTTCAGGTCAGCTTGCTCTAGCGCTTGCCGATGCAGCTCGTAGCGTTCGCAGTCGGGGTGACTACGATTTTGCTGTCGGTGCAAAAGCACTGACCCGAGTTCGTTAAAGCAAGCCACAATATCGACATGGCCGCGGGTACCGTGGGCCGCGTAATCTCGCCACAACCCATGGGGGAGCCATATTGCGCTACCAGTACCCAGCAATCTGTGAACCTCCTCTTCGACCTGTCGTCGGGTCCACTTGGGGTTGCGATCAGGATCCAACTGAACTGTATCGGTAAGGAGCACCAGACCATCTCCACTCACATGAAGTCCCCCACCTTCATTGGTGAGTTGCGATGAGATTCTCTCGATATCCAGTAATTCAGCGATGTGAGTTGCGATTTTAGCGTCCTCACCCCAAGCAAAAGTGGTGTTATCGCCCCAGCCATTGAAGCGCCAATCCACCGCTTTCAACGCATTATCTGCCGCGACAAAAGTCGGGCCTGTATCTCGCAGCCAAGCATCTTCAATGGGAAATTCGTGCAATGTAACCGCCGAACTTAGTAAGCGCCTCGCAATGGGCAACTGTTCGGGGCGACACAGCATGTTGACTGGTTCATGGTCAACAATGACATTGGCGACTGTTGCCCAAGCCTGCCACACGTCGTCATTGGTAACATCCGCTTCGGGATAAGCAGCAGCGGGAAAACCCATCCAGGTGGCGCTGTGAGGTGCCCACTCAGGTGGCATGACGCTGCTCATGATGTCAGCCCTGGAATACCTCCGTGGAGTCCTTCACCAGTGGGCTGGCGTGGATTTTGTAGCGCCTCGGTGAGTGCGCTATAGGTATCTGGGCGGCGTGTCCCAAAGAAGGGAAAGAGTGTTAACCAGTCTTCTCGCAGCCCCAGATCAATATCAACGACAAGGGTGGCCTCTTCATCTTTGGGGGCTTGAGCTAAAACGCGCCCCAGAGGGTCGACGATAAAGCTGGAACCGTAAAACTCCAAAGTCCCCTCTGATCCAAAACGATTGGGTATGACAATAAATAATCCGTTAGCTATGGCATGGCCAACTACTACCTGTCGTAACAAAGGCTCAGTGTCGAAGTTCGGATAATCTGGCTCTGAGCCAATGGCGGTGGGGTAGCACAGTAACTCTGCGCCTCCCAATGCATAGCAGCGCGGTACCTCGGGAAACCACTCGTCCCAGCATGTGGGCAAGCCGACGGCCATCTCGCCACTGTCTAGGGAAAGTGCGTGCACTGGGTAGGGGTTGTCAGCGGGCCCCGGAGAAAAATAGTGGTCTTCGTAATATCCTGTGGTTACCGGGATATGTAGCTTCCTTGTTTGGGCTACGATCTCTCCCGAAGTGTCCACAACCATAGCCGTGTTAAATCCACGATGGTCCGCAGCGTCGGTGTGCTCAAAGATCGAACAGTGCACCATAACGTCATTATCCCGAGCCAATTGTGCGGCAAACTGGTGCGTGGGTCCGCCCAGTAAGACCTCGGCGGTGCTGTCAGCTGGCCCCGAGGGCAGTGTGTCTGCTGGATATCGTGACAATGTTAGCTCTGGCAGAAAAACAATCGCCGCACCGGCACTCGCGGCGGTGGCGACACCATGGCTCAATGCTTCCCGATGGCGCTGAGGATCTTCCTGCCACCGGCATTGAACCAAGCCTATGGAAACATCTCGACGGCTTCTATGGGGTAGAGGGCATGGGCTGGGCAGCTGCGACTTGCGGATGAGTTTCAAAAAATTTCTCCCGATGTCTCTTTGAATATTGTGTAATCCAACGGCCGACTGGCGTGCTCAAATACTATTGATTTGAGCGCGAGACTGAATTCTAGAGATCAGTTTACGTCAGTATGCCGGTACCCGGGGCCTACCCGAAAGGGGTATTGGGCTATCGTCTGTAGCTCGAGTTATGGGTGGGAGCTGCGCCAATATAAGGGGGCTTTGGTCATGGCCCCAGCGAAAGTGCTGAGACCATGTGGAGCGTTTTTGATCAGTTTGTGATGCTAACCGTGGCGTTTAAGGGGCCATTGGAAAGTCAGCGAGTACCAAACGTGCGGCACTATCGATGGTTGTTTGGTCCTTGACCATTTCTCCTTTCATTTTTGATTGGGTCACACTGCGCCAAACCGACCGGTTTTTAACAGGATCGACCATATCGACAATAAAAGTACCCTGAGTGTAGTCCGTAACTTTCACATCGGTACTGCTCATACAGTTGTAGCAATTGTACATAGCGTAGCGGTTGTACCGGCTGTAGCCCACTCCCATGCTGTAATTTGGGGATGAGGTTGTTCTGACGTCTTGCTTTTCGACGGTATTGAGGTGCCAGCTGATCAAGAGGTCGGCATCCTTTGCACTGTCTACAAGCGTGTACCCCTTCCCTTCGAGCGCATTACCTAGAGCCTCTTTGATGCGGTCTTTTTGGAAGTCGGTCATCTGCATGGGATTGCTACCGGTCACGCCACCGCTGAGGGCATAAAAACCAATGTTTTTGTCTTGGGCAAAGTCGTGGTCAACATCGAAGTCCACAGAAGGCTTGGGTGGAGCGGTTGCGCAGGCAGCCAGCAACGCCAAAAATAAACTGATTACCGAAAATTTGCGTGTTCGTGACATGGTGTGTCTCCTCAAATCGAGCGCAAAGTGTAGCAGAGAGATTAACTCTGAGTAGGGATCCTTAAAAGAGAGCTTGAGCATGTCCCTGCAAGGTCTTGCAGCGAGGCAATGTGTTCTCGGGGGGTGTCGCGTAAAAGGTTCAGTGTCCGTAGGCGCCTATCGACCCACTGGCGATAGCTCAGGGGTAGCACTGTAGCTAGCTGAGCTTCTATGTTTTCAATAGGCGACATAAGTTGTCTTTCCCGGCGACTGAGGTCTGCAAGCCAAGTTTGCACGCCGGTTGCAAAATACTTAACCACGACGGTTTCCAGAGTTTTAGCTTGTGTTGAGGAGCTGCCGTTCGGGCAAAGTGGCCCCGCGGCAGCCCGTGAGACTAGTAGCTGATTAGCTCTTTGCAGCGACCGCGCTTGGTTAACTGCGGCGAGTAGCAGTGCCCCACCATCACCAGCGCGGAGTTCATACAGCCGCTGTTCAAGTTGGTCAGTTTGGAACTGAAAGTTGCCTGAGAGCCACTGCGTAGCGGCATACTCGAACCAATGCAGCGTATCGAAGACATCACCTCCGACAGCTGAGGGATATTGGCCTAGCTCGTGGGGTAGCTGCCAAAATTGGCGGTACTCGGGTCCTGCCAGCACCGCATTGAAAATGCGATGAGGTAGGTATCGGGTTTTTGTCACGATGGTAGCCGTTAATGCCTCCACCAAGTTGGTTTCCGCTTCCTGTTTTAGTGTTTGTACACACGCCGGTGCCAGTGCCAGGAATTCAAGGTCCAGAAGCAGTATTTGTGATGGCGCGGCATTTCGCCCTAAGCTGCTATTGCGACGTCCAATATTGACCTGCAGCGCGCAGTCCGAGAGTGCTAAAAAGTCGAGCAAATTGAGCTTGCTTGCAGGAATATCCAGCAGTGTTATCTCGGCATCTGAAATCCTTGGCGGTATCAACATGACATCGTGCTCTGGCACGACAGTCCCCAGCGTTCTTGCCAGCCGCTGGCTATAATCCAGCAGTTGCTCGGGACCTTGTTCAGGGGGCGAGCACCCCGTGATCAGACTGACTAACCAGCCGACAAAAAGCACTTTTACACAGCGGGCTTTTTGGTCGGCTAACCAATGCCGCTGCCTATTAGCGTCACCGGGCATCGGCAGGCTCACTGACGGGTGCTTGTCGGTTTAGGTGTTATCGTGGAGTGCCTCGGTAGCACGCTGTCGCCATGCATTAAGGTCTGACATGGCTTCCGTGGGTTCTGTTTTAGCCGCCCACTTCGCGAAGGTCATAACAGCGAGGAGATCAATGTCTGCAAAGGACAATTGCTGTCCGGCAATAAAGGGTCGATCGGCCAGCTCGGCATTGATCATTTCAAGACCGTCCATTAGGCGACTTTTACCTCTCTCAGCCAGTGCTGGTATTTGTTCGAAATTTTGAGGTCCCGGTAAAGCTCGGCCGGCATAAGCCGGATGGCCGTTACGAAAGGCCTCTGCGCAAGCCATAAACAGTGTATTAAAGATACGATGATTCCAGTTGAGGATGAGTCCGCGCTCGGATGCCGTTGTACCCAAAAGGGGGCGATCGGGATAAATGCCTTCGAGGTAATGTGCAATAGCGATGACCTCGGTAAGGCGTGTGCCGTCATCAAGAACCAAAGCAGGCAGAGTGGCTTCGGGAACAATTTCGGTATAACTGGTATCCAGCTGAGCGGCCTTTGCCATGTCCATCTGCTGCGTATCGATGGCGATGCCCTTGTAGTCAATAAACATTTTTAGTCGGGCAGGATTGGGGGCCGAGTCAAAGGTGTAGAGTTTCATAATTTACAGTCCAAGTGATCTTTAGAGGTGCTCCAACTTAACAAATCCATAGCCCTGCCGTCCCCTTGAGTTTTATGCGGAGTCACAAGTGGTTATACTCCGCGCCTCTATGACTAGTGGCGTCCCTACAGGAGATACCCAACATGCGTTTATTTGCCCTTTTCATTGTTCTGCTACCCGCAATTGCCGTGGCGGCAGACCTGTCCAAATCACAGCGAGCCGAAATTGAGGCACGCATTCAGCCGTTCAGCCATGCTTGTGTTGCGGGAGACGAGAGTTGCGGGAGTGGCGCTGCAGAGTCCTCGGTGGCAGTGGCGCGATCGGGCGAGGAAGTCTACAACGGCGCGTGCATGGCTTGTCATGCTACCGGTGCCGCGGGCGCCCCCATGTTGGGAGACGCTGGAGCTTGGGCGCCTAGACTGGATAAAGGTATGGATGCGCTCTACGCCAGCGGTGTCAATGGCGTTGCGGGTACGAGCATGATTGCCAGAGGCGGGTGCAGTAACTGCTCCGATGACGAAATTTACGCCGCTGTTGATTACATGGTGAACAACAGCAAGTAGATTTAAGACAGCAGTTTTGATCGGTAACCTATAGCTTCTAGCAAAGTGACCTCACTCAGGGTTGATTCCTGGGCGAGGTCTGCGACTGACCGGGCAACTCTCAGAGTTTTGTGAATCCCACGTCCTGATAAGTGCAAATGGTCGCAAGCTTCCTCAAACCAGTGGCGCACTGTTGGCTCCATCGGACAAACTTGTAGCAGGTTGGCATTGTTCAGGGCCGCATTAAGACACTGTTGCCGTGCGTATTGGAAATGCCTCGCCTTATCAATATTTTCCCTTAGATCTTGGGTGTCTGAACCAGCTCTCGCGCCATGGAGTAGCATAGCGGCCGGCTGCCGGTCTAGGCTGACATGCAGATCAATACGATCTAAAAGCGGACCAGAGATGCGGCTCTGATAACGGCCCACAACGTCTGGCTTGCACCGACAGCGCTCGCTTTGGATGCCCGCGAAACCGCAGGGGCAGGGGTTCATTGCGGCTACCAATTGGAAGCGCGCGGGATAGCAGTAAGTGCCCTTGGCTCTACTGAGCGAAATGTGACCAGATTCTAAGGGCTGTCTCAATAAGTCCAATACCGAACGATTAAATTCAGCCAATTCGTCTAAAAATAAAACACCGCCGTGGGCGAGCGATACCTCTCCCGGCGTGGCGTTGACCCCACCACCGATCAGTCCAGCAGCCGTCGTATTGTGGTGTGGAGCCCTAAATGGGCGCCCCCGATTTGGCTCCAAGCCTAAAAGATCCCTGATCAGCGAGAGTTCTAACTCATCGCTGGGTTTAGGCTCTTCCATTAGCGGCGGCAAGCTCGCCGCGAGTAGCGTTTTCCCTGCTCCTGGAGGTCCAATCATGAGAAGGTGATGGCCTCCAGCGGCAGCAATTTCCAAGCAACGCTTAGCTACTTCTTGGCCACTGATTTTTGGTGTATCGGTATTCTGCTGCCCGGAACCTGTGCTCGCCTTCACCGCAACAACCGCTAAGCTTTTAGACTTTAGTAAGCCGCAAACACTTAATAGATCCCCCGCAGCTGCTACGCGACTGCCGGGCACGACAGCCATTTTTTTTGCCTGCTCAGCGGGCAAAATTACAGCACGTTGGTCCAACGTGGCGGCTTGCACAGCCGAAAGAAGACCGCGGCAGTGCCGTAAAGACCCATCGAGTCCCAGTTCTCCGAAAAACTCGCGATTGACTACGGTACTGGCGCTCAATTGCCCTGAAGCAACCAAAATAGCCAGAGCTATGGGTAGGTCAAAGCGACCCCCGCCTTTGGGTAGTTCCGCAGGCGCTAGGCTCACCGTAATTCGGCGGTCTGGCCATTTGAAGTGGGAGCAGATAAGTGCGCTGCGCACTCTTTCTCTAGATTCCCGTACCGAACTTTCAGGCAGGCCCACGACCGAAAATGCGGGTAAGCCTGTGCTGAGATGAGCTTCAACTTTGACGAGTGGCGCTTTAAGCCCAATTCCTGCTCGAGATAAGACGACAGAGTGGCTCATTAATCATCCTTGATTCGATTTGCTGTGAACAATCCATGTTCCAGCGCGATGCAGTGTATGAGATCGCGAAAGGGGCGAAGCCTGCGTTGAACTATGAGCTACTGCGGCCTTTTTCGACATTCTCAAGTTGCAGGGACAGCGCCTCGAGCTTGTCTTCAAGTTCCTCAATACGTTGCCGCGTTCTTTGTAAGACGGCTGACTGCGCATCAAATTCAGATCGGGGAACCACGTCGAGCTTAGATAGGGCTGATTGGGCTAGCAGGCGGGCGTTTTTATCCAGTTGTTCTATGACTGGATTGTCACGGCCGAGTAGACGCTCGAACAGATCTGCGGGGGAGCGACGTTGGCCGCCTTCACCGTTGGCAGTATTTTTATCTTCGTCCTGCATGGTTAATTTTTTCCTGTGTTCACATTGGCCGTCAATGTAACTCAGGATGGTGCATTCCCCCACATCTCAAACAACCTATTTCGCCCATCGGCGGGGCAGGGGTGCACTGCGATGGTGCAGGTTGTCTCATGCTTGGCGTGGGGGTTATGCGGATAAAAGCGACTAAGTGCATGAATTAATTAAACATAATATTTTTGGTACACCGATCGCAAAGGCAAGGGCATGTCGGCGCAACACCGGAGAGTGGAGCGTCGGAACGTCAATGTTCACTGATAAGGAGTTGCCATGCCACTTTGCTCACCCGCTCTCACTACGTCGCTCGTCGGCACGGTCAAATGGAGGTTCGCATGAAGTTAGTTACCGCGATTATTAAGCCCTTCAAGCTAGACGATGTTCGGGAAGCCCTATCCCACATCGGTATTCAGGGTATTACGGTTACTGAGGTGAAGGGCTTCGGGCGCCAGAAGGGACACACCGAGCTGTACCGGGGTGCAGAGTATGTTGTCGATTTTCTGCCCAAGGTAAAGATTGAGGCTGCCGTTACAGCCGAGCAGGCTGATGCGGTGATTGAAGCCATCACCACTGCATCACACACGGGAAAAATCGGTGACGGAAAGATTTTTGTGACCGCTATTGACCAAATCATTCGCATTCGTACCGGCGAGACCGGCGAAGCCGCCATTTAATCCATCGGGAACAGGAATCAATCATGGAGAACGAAATTTTTCAGTTGCAGTACGCGCTGGACACCTTTTATTTCTTGGTGTGTGGTGCTCTAGTGATGTGGATGGCGGCAGGGTTCGCCATGCTCGAAGCCGGGCTTGTTAGAGGCAAAAACACTGTCGAGATACTGACCAAAAACGTGGCTTTGTTCGCGGTTGCGTGCACCATGTACATGGTGTGTGGCTACGCCGTCATGTACGGCGGCGATTACTTGTTAAGCGGAATTAGTGGGAATGGTGTGACCGGTGCGGAAGAACCCGCTGCCTATGCGCCCTCCGCTGACTTTTTCTTTCAGGTGGTCTTCGTTGCCACGGCTATGTCGATTGTGTCTGGTGCAGTCGCTGAGCGTATGAAGCTATTTTCCTTCCTCGCTTTCGCTGTGGTAATGACCGGTATCATCTATCCGATGGAAGGTAGCTGGACGTGGGGCGGTAATGCGGTGTTTGGTGCTTACACTCTAGGCGACCTCGGATTTTTAGACTTCGCAGGCTCAGGTATTGTCCACATGGCGGGTGCCGCTGCTGCCTTAGCGGGCGTTGTTTTGGTCGGTCCTCGCAAGGGGAAGTACGGTCCTAACGGCGAGGTCAATGCGTTTCCTGGAGCCAACTTACCACTGGCAACACTAGGCACTTTCATTTTGTGGCTAGGTTGGTTTGGTTTCAACGGTGGATCCGTTCTCGCAACGGCATCCGTAGACGCAGCAAACTCGGTTGCAGTGGTGTTCATGAATACCAATGCTGCGGCAGCTGGCGGTTGTATCGCAGCGTTAATCACCGCCAAGTTGATGTTCGGTAAAGCCGATTTGACGATGGCTCTCAACGGATGTCTTGCCGGTTTAGTGGCAATTACGGCTGGTCCTGATACGCCTTCGGCGCTGCAAGCTACGCTCTTTGGTGGCCTCGGTGGTGTTCTGGTGGTCTTCTCCATCATTACTCTGGATAAGCTTAAGATCGACGATCCTGTGGGCGCTATCTCTGTTCACGGTGTTGTAGGTTTGCTCGGTCTGCTATTGGTGCCGGTTACTAATGACGGTGCGGCATTCTCAGGCCAAATTATTGGTGCTCTCACCATATTTGGTTGGGTATTTATTGCATCACTGATTACCTTTGGACTTATCAGGGCCACTATGGGCTTGCGAGTCTCAGAGGAAGAAGAGTACGAGGGCTCCGATATCGCTGAGTGTGGTATGGAAGCCTACCCGGAGTTCACCTCCGCCCGTTGATACCTCACACTGGGTGGTTTTTTGGGGCCCTTTGGGCCCCTTTTTTATGCGATCTATGCTTTAAAATGAATAAGGAATGTTCTGTTGGCATTGCCAAATTCTACGAGCCGATCATAATGCAGGGGTAGGCAACCTAAAGGTAGAAAGCATTCATGAAACTCGTTACCGCGATTATTAAACCTTTCAAGATGGACGACGTTCGCGCAGCACTCTCTGATGTGGGTGTGCAAGGCGTTACGGTGACTGAAGTTAAGGGGTTTGGGCGCCAACGGGGTCATACTGAGTTGTATCGTGGCGCGGAATATGTGGTCGATTTTTTACCGAAGCTTAAGCTCGAGGTTGCCTGTGCTGGTGATCAGGTTGATGGCGTTGTCGAAGCAATTATCTCTGCGGCAGGCACGGGTAAAATTGGTGACGGTAAGATTTTCGTCTCTGAACTCGAACAAGTGATTCGTATCCGTACTGGCGAGACTGGCACCGAGGCAATTTAGTACCCGGGTTTTGCGATTAGGCGGTTTCCTGCAAGCGTCGCAGCAAGCTCGGTAATTCTGTTAGGCATTCAATAATATGATCGGCAACGTCGCTCTCGCCTCCCTGTTGGGCGAACCAGACGGAGCGAATGCCTGCGCGATTGGCTCCGATGACGTCATGATCGTGGCTGTCTCCAATATGAATGAGAGCGCTTGAGTTGCCCGCTACTCTTTGCAGGGCGTGATTGAAAAGTGCGGGCTCGGGTTTGGCGGCTCCGACATCCTCGGCCTTAAGGGCGAAATCAAAAAACCGACCCAGAGGTGTTTTTGTGACATCGGCATTGCCGTTGGTCAGTGCCCCGAGAATGTAGTCTTGTGCCAGCTCTTCTAGCAAGGGCAATGACTCGGGGTATAGCGCCACGTCGTGACGTCGGGCGATGAAGGCTCCAAACGCTTCTTTGGCCGCCCACTCAGCTTCCGCCGTTGCAAGTCCCGTTTCTTCTAAAGATTGCTGCAGCACAGCCTGTCTGAAGGCACTTATTCGGTGAGCCAGTTGGGGCTCTCGGGTTAAAACGTCCCGGCGAATGCGCTTTAAATCCTCTGCACCCAGCTCGCTGATTGTGTTTGGGTAGTGAGTGTCCAGCCACAAATTCTGGGCAGCTTCCGCCTTAATAAGGGCGGGTCGCACATCCCAGAGCGTATCGTCTAAATCAAAGGTAATGACTTCAATCATGACTTATTTTTGCGCCGAGCTCGGGGATGCGCCGCATCGTAAACTTTTGATAAGTGTTGGAAGTCGAGGTGGGTATAAATTTGTGTGGTGCTGATATCAGAGTGTCCCAGTAACTCTTGAACTGCCCTCAAATCGCCGCTGGACTCCAGCATGTGGCTAGCGAAGGAGTGTCGCAGCATATGAGGGTGCAACTTGCCAGGGAGCGCGCTAAATCGAGCCATGCGCTGCAGACGGAGTTGCACGCTGCGAGGGCTGATACGTGTTCCTCGTGCTGACACGAACAGTGGCGAGGCCGGCCCCACGTCCTCGTTTCCTAAGGGACGAAGAGAGAGCCATTTTGTGACGGCTGTTAGCGCAGGTCCACCCACCGGTAAGGTGCGCGTTTTTCGCCCCTTACCGGTGACCGTAATCATTCGTTCATTAAAATCTAAGTCGTTAATGTTGGCAGATACTAGCTCTGAAAGACGCAACCCCGAGGAATACAACAGCTCTGCTATGGCCATGTCCCTGAAGTCTAGGGTTGTTTCAGGCTGCCACTGAAACAAATGATTCACGCTGTCTGCGTCTAGCGTTTTGGGCAGGTTGCGTGGTCGCTTTGGCGCTTGAACTCCCAATGCGGGATTTCCCAATGTAGCGTCGCGCTCTGAGAGGAAGCGATACAGTGAGCGTACCGACGAGAGGGCTCGTTGAATACTGGTTGGTGAGAGCCCCTGCCGATGCAACTGAGCGACCCAGTTCCTGACATCAGACTCTCTGACGGACGTCGCACTCTGCTTATTGGATACCGCACAAAAACTCACAAAACGTCGAATATCACGCCCGTAACCCTCGAGGGTATGACGAGATACCTGCCGAATGTCTCGTTGATAAGCTAAGAAAACGTCGCAGGCAGCTGCCAAGGAATCAGTCACGCCGTGGGTGTTTTCTCTGCTGACGGTAAGTGCATGATGACGTCTGCTAGATGCTCCAGGAACAGTGTGCCAACACTGCTGTCATAGCGGTGAACATCGCTTGAGCCAACACCAACGGCACCGATTAGCACGTTGTTAAGATGCAATGGTGCAATCGCGGCCGACCCTTCTGAGTCGCAACCAGGGAACATCGCTGACATCTCATCAGCACGGAAAACACCACAATAGGCGCGCTGACGTCGCAGTAAGGTTTCAATAATATCCTGGCGATCTGTTTCGCAAGCGATACCCTCGCCAAAGGCCTCGGACGCGGCGCTCAGCCAGATATGAGAGGCATATTCCACGCCAAAAAAATCCAGTAATCCAGCCTCGATAGTAGGTTTTAGGCCCGAGACCTCCGAGCATTGAAGAAGGGCTAGTATCATTTGCTGTGTTGCTTCGAGTATCGATTCACTGGTCTCGGCATTGTGAGTCAGTTCAGCGAGGTGACTCCGCATTGCAATATTGCGCTCTCGCAGTGCTGTTACTTGCCGCTCGACGAGAGATATAGAGCCCGCGCCGCCGTGAGGAATTTCGAGGGCTTCTAGCAGTTCTTTGCGGCCCTCAAAAAAGTCAGGATGATGCAGAAGAAACGATTCAACATCATCGGCATTGAGCGTTTCTGGCGACAGTTCTGCGGAAGATTTTGAAAAAGTATCACCCGTCATGGAAATCCTATCCCTGTTCCGCTGTCAGCGGTTTTGTAGGTTTATGGTGCCCTCGAATACCGAGGCGGTGGGTCCGCTTAGCCAGGCAGCAGTACCGGTGCCCTCCCAGGTAACCGAGAGCTTACCGCCGGGCAGGTGCACTGTCACGGCGTTGTTCAGCAGGTTTTTGCGAATTCCATGCACAACAGCAGCGCAGGCGCCCGTGCCGCAGGCGAGAGTTTCCCCTGCGCCGCGTTCAAACACGCGCAGTTTGATCTCGTCCCTAGACAGGACCTGCATAAAACCCACATTAACGCGGTCGGTAAACTTTGGGTGTCCCTCAATCGTTGCCCCTAGGCTTGCAACCGGCGCTGTTTGGACATTTTCAACGGTCATCACAGCATGTGGGTTACCCATTGATAGGACCCCCATGGTTAGGCGGGTGTCGGATACTGTGAGCGTGTATTCGAGCTGCTCTTTATCGGTGGTAAAGGGAACGGCGCTAGGTGTAAATATTGGAATGCCCATTTCGGCAAGAATTCGACCGTCATTGGCAGTGTCTAGTTGCATCAGGCCATTGGGGGCTTGCACTCTAAGCTTGGGCTTCAAAGACAGTCGCTGCTCTCGTACAAAGCGGGCAAAACACCGAGCACCGTTGCCGCACTGACCCGCCTCAGAGCCATCGGCATTAAAAATATGGTAGCGGAAATCAGCATCGGGACTATCGGGTGGCCCGACGATGAGCACTTGATCGCACCCAATCCCCCGCTGTCGGTTGGCAAGACGGCGGATTTGGCTGGCAGATAGATCGAGATTTTGCCGTACGTTGTCGATGACCACGAAGTCATTGCCAGCGCCGTGCATTTTGGTGAAGCGCACCTTCATAGATTGGCCTCGGGAAGTAAGCATTCGTCGGCCCAAAGCGTTTCGAGAGGTTCACGTGCACGAATAAGGTGCGAGCGGCTGCCGTCTACCATGACTTCGGCGGATCGCGGTCGCGTATTGTAATTTGACGCCATGACGAATCCGTAAGCGCCCGCTGTCATCACGGCGAGCACATCACCCTCAGTCAATGATAGGTTTCTATCCTTACCCAGAAAGTCTCCAGTTTCGCAGACGGGGCCTACAATATCCCAGCACTTCGCATCGCCGTTGCTGTCATTGAGCGGCACGATGTCCTGCCAGGCACCATAGAGGGCAGGGCGTAATAAATCATTCATAGCGGCATCGACTAAGGCAAAATTTTTGTGCGGAGTCGGTTTTAAATACATAACTTCGGTGAGCAACACGCCGGCCTCTGCAACAATGGAGCGACCGGGCTCTAAAATTAAAGTAAGGCTATGGTCAGAAAGACCCTGCGTCAGCGCAGCTACGTAATCGGCTATTTTGGGTGCGCTCTCGTTACCGTACGGAATACCCAGACCCCCGCCAAGGTCAATGTGCTCAAGCATGATGCCCTCAGATTTCAGGTTTTCAAGCACGTCAATCAGATGATCCATGGCTTCGGAAAATGGTGCTATGTCGAGTATCTGGCTGCCGATATGGCAATCAATACCGATCGGCTTAATACCGGGTAAGGCGACGGCTTTACGGTAAAGCCGCAGCGCGCTGTCGAGTTCGACACCGAATTTATTGTCTTTGAGCCCTGTTGCAATATAGGGATGTGTCTGCGCATCAACGTCAGGATTTACGCGAAGGGATATAGGAGCCACCATGCCGCTGGCTTGGGCAACCTCTGATAACGCTTCGAGTTCTGACTCTGACTCAACATTAAAGCAGTGAATACCCACCTCAAGAGCGCGTTTGATGGCGGCATGCGTCTTACAGACGCCCGAGAATACGACTTTGGTGGGATCTCCTCCTGCGGCAATAACGCGTTCTAGTTCACCTAAAGAGACAATGTCAAAGCCTGCGCCAAGTTTCGCCAGCACGCTGAGAATTGCGAGATTCGAATTAGCTTTAACGGCATAGCAAATGAGATGGTCATGATCTGCGAGAGCTGTCTGATATGCCAGATAGGCTTGTTCAATGCATGCGCGGGAATAAACATAAAGTGGCGTTCCGTACTTTGATGCCATTTCATCTAAAGCGACTCCCTCACAGAAGAGCCTATCTTTGTGTCGTTCAAAGCTATTCATTTTACCGTCTCTGCCGCCGGTTCAGCCGGTTCAGCGGGTTTAAGCGGACCAATTTGACCGCAGCCTACGATGAAGCCGAGCAGTAAGGTGGCAAGAATTAACAATTTCATGATGGTTTTACTCCAAAGCCCCTTATTATATCAGCGTGGAGCCGTCTAAAGTTCGCTAGGTGGGGCTTAGCTACGCTGCCACTGGTGTGGGGGTGCCATAAAACCCAAAACCCAAGGAGAGATAATGAGCAGCGCGACTTACTTTGACCGAATCGATGAGACGTTCGACTGTGTCGAAACGCGACTCGAGGAGCTTCCTGAAGATCCAGATTTATCCGTCGCCGAAGGTGTCATTAATGCACGATTCCCCAATGGTGTGGTTTTTGTCTTCAGTCGACAACCACCTACCGAGCAGCTGTGGCTGGCGACTCCAGGTGGCGGGTTCCATTACGTTTGGGATGATGCATCAGGTGACTGGCGAGACACTAAGACTGCTGACTTATTTCGAGATTTTCTTCCCAAACAGCTGCTTGAGCACGCGCAAGTGGAGTTTGCTTGGGAATAAAACTGAGTGAGCCGCAGAGGTTTTTGGTGGGGTGTTTACTGTTTTCTGCGCCGGTCTGGTCACAAGTGCCAGCAACATCAGAGCCTATGTGGGTGGAAAATCTTGCACCCTTAGCTGGACTGGTGGGTCTGCCGCCGCAGCGTGCCGCCACGCTATCTGATGGCTGGCGTATAGACACCCACCTCGCCATTGCCAGCCATTTTGTCGCCTCCGAAAGTTTGGCAGAGGCAGTGATTTTCGACGGAGAAACTACGCGCTATTCATTGGCGGTTGAGTACGGATGGCAGGAGGATTGGTCATTACGTCTTACCGTTCCCTGGGTGACCCATCGTGGGGGCTTTTTAGACGGCCCCATTAACGACTGGCATGACGCGTTTGGGCTGAGTGACGGGGGTCGAGCCGTGTTTCCAGAAAATCAATTTCGCTATCAATACAGCAGCGACACAATTGAGTTTGATTATCTGACGGGCGGTGATTCGATCGGTGATGTGCGCTTGGAGCTCAATCGAAGTCTGTTCCAAGACCCTGATCAGTCTGCAACGCTCACGCTCGGTTACAAGGCAGCTACGGGCGATGCCATGCATTTCACGGGCTCGGGTTCAGAGGACTTTTTTGTAACGTTTCGCTACAGCAATGCGGGGCTTTGGCAGTTACCGGTAAGTTGGCACACCCAGACCGGTTTTACCCGAGTGGGCAGCAGCAAACTATTGGGTCCTGATCAGCGCAACGGTTTGTGGTTTGCCGGTTTTGGAATTGACTGGCATATAACGCCACGTTGGTCTTTTCTCGCTCAACTTGACAGCCACTCGGGGCTTTTAGACAGCTCTATGACGGCCTTGGGAGACACCTCGGGCCTTCTGAGTTTCGGCTTCCGTTTCACTCCCCATCGCTCCTGGATGTTTGACGTGGGTGTCATCGAAGATATTGTTGTTGAGACGGCCCCAGACGTGACCTTTCAGGCCTCTTTGCGATGGCGCCCAACGCGCTCTGGACTTGACTAACGCAAGACCAAAAGTTTCAGCGCTGCTGTTGCGGCTGCTGTGACTTGAACGGGGCTGGTGCCACCAACGTGATTTCGAGCCGCTACGGATCCCTCGAGGGTAAGCACTTCAAAAACGTCATCATCTATGTCGTGATAGAAACCCTGCAGCGTGCTCAATGGCAGATCCTCTAGGCGACAGGACTCTGCCACGCAGTGAGCCACAGCACTTCCCACCACCTCATGGGCGTCACGAAAAGCGACGCCACGCCGAACAAGGTAGTCGGCTAAATCCGTTGCAGTAGCAAATCCCTCTAAAGCGGCATTGCGCATATTTTCCTGATTGGGGATCAGCGCAGGCACCATATCAGCAAACGCGCGCAAGCAGTCATGCAACGTCTGTACGGTATCAAAAAGAGGTTCCTTATCTTCTTGGTTGTCTTTGTTGTAAGCCAAAGGTTGAGACTTCATGAGGGTAAGTAGGGCGATGAGATGACCGTTAATGCGGCCGGTTTTACCTCGAACTAATTCCGGGACATCGGGGTTCTTCTTTTGCGGCATGATGGAGGAGCCGGTGCAAAAGCGATCAGGAATGGTAACGAAAGCAAACTGCGCTGATGTCCAGAGCACAAGTTCTTCCGACATGCGTGACAGATGCGTGGTGATGAGTGCAGCCGCAGCTGTGAACTCAATTGCGAAGTCCCGATCTGATACGGAATCCAAGGAGTTTCGCGTGGGTGATTCGAAGCCTAGCGCATCCGCCGTCATCATTCTGTCAATTGGGAAGGTGGTGCCGGCAAGAGCAGCCGCGCCCAGAGGACACTGATTTAGCCTTGTTTTACAATCCTGCAGCCGACCAAAGTCACGATCAAGCATTTCATACCATGCCATCAGGTGATGCCCAAAAGTAATGGGCTGAGCGACCTGTAAATGGGTAAACCCTGGCATAACAGTGGCGGCATGCTGAGCAGCTAGCTCAACAATTCCTTGTTGTAGGCGAGTAAGTTCTTGTGTGATGGCATCTATTGACTCCCGAAGCCACAGTCTAATATCGGTAGCGACCTGATCGTTGCGTGATCGACCTGTGTGCAATTTCTTTCCAGTTGCCCCAATAATTTCTGTAAGTCGGGCTTCGATGTTCATATGAACGTCTTCTCGATCAACGCGCCACTCGAATTTGCCCTGGGCAATTTCTTCAGAAATCTGTTCAAGGCCTGTTTCAATCTCGGCGAGATCAGCTGGAGATAAAATAGCTTGTGCGCACAACATCTTTGCATGGGCCAAAGAGCCGCGTATGTCTTGCGAGGCCAATCGTCGATCGAAGGCCTCAGAGGCCGTGAAGCGCTGTACAAAGGCGTCGGTAGGCTCTGCGAAGCGTCCACCCCACAATTTGCTGGTTGTAGCTTCTGAATTTTTGGATTGACTCATGTTCAGTCCTGAGATGTTGCCCCGTTGCAGTCGGGGTAAGGGCGGTATAGGCGAGCCCTAGTATACCATTGTGGCGCTATGGATTAGCGCTAGCCGTGGTAAGCTGAAGCCCCAAAATAAGGAGTATCTCGTGTCTAAGCTCGTGATTGCCACCCGAGAGAGCCCGCTAGCCCTCTGGCAGGCCAACTATGTCGCAGATCGACTGCGCGCACTGTACCCCGAACTCACGGTAGAACTGTTGGGTATGACCTCCCGCGGAGATCAATTACTCGATAAACCGCTCTATAAAGTCGGGGGGAAAGGATTATTCGTTAAAGAGTTAGAGACGGCTCTACTTGATGGTCGTGCTGATATTGCGGTGCACTCTATGAAAGACGTGCCCATGGCTTTGCCACCCGGACTTACGCTGGGCGTGATCTGTGAGCGTGAGGATCCAAGAGATGCTCTGGTGGGTATATCGGCCTTGTCTGAGCTTGAGCAGGGCGCACGGTTTGGGACCTCCAGTTTGCGCAGGGCTTGCCAAATAAGGCGCGTGCGGCCCGACCTGGAAATTGGTTTTTTGCGAGGTAATGTAAATACCCGGTTGGCAAAGCTAGATGCAGGCGAATTCGATGCCATTATCCTGGCGACAGCGGGCTTGGTGCGGCTGGGCTTTGAATCACGGATCGGCGCGCGTATTGAACCTGAGGTTTCTTTACCCGCAGGCGGGCAAGGTGCTGTGGGCATTGAATATCGCAGCGACGACGATCGGGTAGCCAAATTATTGGCACCATTGAATGATGCTGACACTGCAGAATGTGTGACGGCTGAGCGTGCCGTGGTGCGAGTGCTTGATGGTGGCTGTGATGTGCCTATTGCCAGCTATGCCGTTAAAGAGGGTAATGAACTCTGGCTTCGAGCTTTAGTGGGTTCTGTCGATGGACGCTCGGTCCTTGAAGCCCAATCTAGGGGCGCTAACGCCGAAGAATTGGGTCAAGAAGTCGCGCAAGCATTGCTCGATGGAGGTGCAGCTGCGGTACTCGAGGCCGCACGAGGGTGACACTCACTGCGGTCCTGACACGCCCGGGGGGCGTCGTTGAGCCCCTGCAGCTCGTATTAGAGCAGCGCGGTGTTGACACTTTTGTTCAGCCTCTAATAAATATTGCCCCGATTTCTGTCGAACACAGAGAACTTATTACGCTTTATCCCGGCGATATTTGCATCTTTATTAGCGTCAATGCGGTGGAGCAGGGGCTTTCTAATTTAGCGCCACAATTACGTGAGCTGGACTGTCCAATTTTGGCTGTTGGGCGCGCGACGGCAAGCGCCATATCCGCGGCTGGTTTTGATGTGAGCGTTCCTTCTCAGGCCGATTCTGAGGGCTTGTTGGGCCTTGATATTCTCCATGGTGTCAAAGGTAAACAAGTGGTTATCGTTAAGGGTGAGGGCGGGCGCGGGCTGTTGGCGGAGGCCCTGCGTGAGCGCGGCGCCGACGTCGTAAGCTACGTTTGTTATCGCAGGGACCCTACTGATATCGATGCCGGTCAATTTTGCTGGCAGCTGTGCGAACGCGAGCACGTGGTTTTTCAGGCTAGTTCTGGTGAGATAGTTGAACAGTTGACGGAGCTTCTGGGCCAGGGTGGTCAACCCAACCTTCTTGATAGTCCAGTGATTGTGCCCTCAGGTCGCGTTGCTAAAATCGCTGTAGGCCTAGGCTGGACTAACGTCATCACCGCAGCCGGTGCAGGTGATGATTCATTTCTTTCGGCCATCGAGCCATTGCGCATTCAGCAAATTGAAGAACAAAAGCAGGCACAAAAGCCATTGGAGGAGCAAAAAGGCATGGTCGCCGAAACACCTAATGAACTCACCAGTGAGTTAGCGGTAGCGCCAGAGAGCAAGCCGGTAACGCAGTCCGCTTCAGTTGATCCTGTTCCCGCGCCAGCAACAAAGCGAACCAGCGATCGCTTTGCACGAGTACTGCTTTTGCTATTGTTGTTGATCCTAGGTGGCAGCGCTTTTTTGGCCTGGTCCCATGGTTGGCCTCGCTACCAAGCGTTGCTACTGCAGATCGAAGCTAGTGACGCACGGCTGACGACGCTGGAAGGTGCTCCAGATACCTTGGCTGATGAGCTTGCTGCAGGCTTTAAGCAACAAATGGAAGCGTCTGAGGAGCTTACGTCTGCAGCACTAACTGCGGCTGCAGCTCGGCAGTCTCAGCGTTTGATCGAACAGGAGAGCGCGAATCAGCTCATGTCAGAGCGGCTCGAACGTGTCGATATCCGTCTGGCAAGACTAACGGCAACCGATCGTCGGGCATGGCTAGCTAACGAAGCTGCTTTTTTGGTGCGGTTGTCAGCACAGCGCTTACTCGTATCTCGAGATATTGACGCCGCGCAGGCGCTGTTGGCTAATGCTGATGCTTTGCTCATAGAGGTTGACGACCCTCGATTCACTACTGCCCGGCGAGCTCTCGCCGCAGATATGTCTAGCCTCGCTGTTGCCCCAAAGGTCGATACAGTGGGTTTATACGCTCGGTTTGCCGCACTTATTGAACAAGCTGGGTTATTGCAAGTCAGGGTGCCGCAAGTCCCTGTTGTTCAGGTACAACAAAGCGACGGGCTGTGGTCGCGCGCGAGCGCTGGTTGGCGCGCGGCGCTTGATAAGTTATCCCGCTATCTCGTCGTTCATCGCCGCAGTGACGAGCGAGCCGCCCTGTTGACACCGGATTGGGAAAATTTAATTCGTCAAAATCTTCGTATGTCTCTTGAGCAGGCCCAAATTGCAGCGCTTTCTGCTAATTCCATGCTGTTTGACCATGCAGTAGCGCGAGCTCAGGAATCTATTAGCATCTACTCAGAGACTGATCCCGACAGAGTCGCGGCCATGGTGGCAGAGCTCGATGCACTGGCGGCCCTAGATATAGCACCTGAAATCCCTGATTTGTTGAATTCTCGCGCGGCTTTGGCTGATGCGATTAGGGCGATAGGCGGTGCTGACGACGTTGTGGATGTCGCAGCTCCGGCGGAGCTCGACTGACTATGCGCGGCTTAATCGTCTTGGTTCTCATGGGCTTGGTACTGGGTGCTGTGCTGGTTAATCAGGTCGATCAAGGTGGCGGTTACGTTTACATCAGCCTTGGCGATGTAGTGGTGGAGACCAGTGCTTGGTTTGCCCTCTTGCTTTGGTTGGTGATCTGGGGGCTTTTAGCGTTCCTGCTCGGTACCATCCGGCGAGTATGGGGCACTCAGCGCGTATTGAGCGGTTGGATGGGGCTGCGCAAAAGCCGTAATGCTACTGCACTAACTAATCGTGGGTTGATCAGTTTCATTGAGGGAAATTGGGAGCGTGCGCACAAACAGTTGTTACGTTCGGCGCGTTACAGCGACGCCCCTCTGGTGAATCACCTCATTGCCGCGCGAGCAAGTTTCAGACTTGGAAATATTGACGAAGCTAAGGAACAGTTGGGAAAGGCTGAAAGCGTAGAGGCAGATGCGGGTGTTGCCGTTGAGCTGACGCAGGCCGAGCTGCAGTTGTCAGCAGGTAACTACGAGCAGGCATTGGCCACCTTGGTCCGAGCCCGAGCTAATGCGGCAAAACACCCCTATGTTCTGGCACTTTTGGCGAGGGCTCATCGCCATTTAGGTGAGTGGGAAGCTCTGCGCCCCTTGTTGCCAGAACTTCACAAATACGGGTTATTAGAAGATGTTGCGCTGCTTGGTCTTGAGGGTGAGCTCTGGGATGCTCTAATCAGATCTATTGCTGACCAGCCTGATGGAAGTGTTAAAGACTTATCGGGCTTGTGGCGAGATATCCCCCGTGCCCAGCGGGATCAATTGAAGCTGAAGGTTTGTTATGTCGATGTGTTGATTAGACTCGGCGGTCATCGTGAAGCAGAAAAACAACTTGTTGCTTGGTTAGGTAAGGAGAGACAGGGAGAGTTGGCGGCATTTTTGGGCCGCTTCCCACCTGAAAATCCGCGCAAACTCCTCAATACTATCCGTAAGTGGTTAGAAGCCCCCACTCATGACGGAGTTTTACTGCTCGCTGGAGCCAGGGTGGCGCTGCATGCTGGGGAATGGGAGGTCGCGAGAACTTGGCTTGAGGAGGCGCATCAGGGTGGGGCCACCGCGGAGAATTGTTGTGAGCTGGCGCGCTTGTGCACCGCGATGGGTGACCATGAGCGCGCGAGCGCATTATCGGCAGAAGCTGCGGCCCTGACTATGGAGCCCTTACCCGATCTCCCATTGCCAGAACCTAAGTAAACTGTACTGATGCCCGTTATGGGTTTGCCTAACGCCCGGGCAAATCTATGTTGAGGTCCTTCCACATTTCATCGATACGATCCTTGACGCTGCTATCCATAGCGATAGCCTCACCCCATTCTCGGTCGGTCTCTCCCTCCCACTTGTTAGTAGCATCCATGCCCACTTTGGACCCTAGGCCTGGCACCGGAGAGGCAAAATCGAGGTAGTCGATCGGTGTGTTGTCTATAAATACGCAGTCTCTTCGCGGATCCATGCGGGTTGTCATCGCCCAGATAACATCCTCCCAAGAGCGTGCATTGATATCCTCGTCGGCGACAATAATGAACTTGGTATACATAAATTGGCGCAGGAAAGACCAAATTCCCAACATGACGCGTTTGGCATGCCCCGGATACTCTTTGCGAATCGTGACGACGGCCATTCGGTAGGAACAGCCTTCAGGTGGCAAATAGAAATCGACGATCTCTGGAAATTGCTTCTGTAACAGAGGCACAAAGACCTCATTCAGCGCGACACCCAAAATCGCGGGCTCGTCGGGTGGGCGTCCCGTATAGGTGCTGTGATAAATAGGGTTTTTTCGTGTCGTCATTTTCTCAACGGTAAACACGGGGAAGCGTTCGACTTCGTTGTAGTAACCCGTATGGTCGCCATAGGGGCCTTCGTCTGCTTCCTCGTTTGGGTCTATATAACCCTCGAGAATAATTTCGGCATGGGCTGGCACCCGCAAATCATTTGCCCTGCAGCGATCGGTTAGGCATTCGGCCAGCTCAGTTTTACTGCCACGCAACAACCCTGCGAAGGCGTACTCGGACAGAGCATCAGGAACGGGTGTAACCGCTCCCAAGGTTGTTGCAGGGTCAGCTCCCAGTGCAACAGCCACTGGATAAGGCTCTCCCGGATGCTTGATAGTCCAGTCTCTAAAATCTAAGGCTCCGCCACGGTGCGACAGCCAACGCATAATTAATTTGCGAGGTCCCAAACGCTGCATCCGGTATATGCCAAGATTCATTCTTGGTTTTTCTGGGCCACGAGTGATTACCAGCGGCCAAGTAATGAGGGGAGCCACATCCCCCGGCCAGCATGTTTGAACCGGAATAGTGGTGAGGTCGACAGCGTCCCCCTCGAGAACGACTTCTTGGCAAGGAGGGCGCTTGATAGTTTTCGGCCCCATATTCAGGACTTTTTTTAGCAGCGGAGCCTTATCGATAAGGTCCCGCATCCCCTTTGGTGGGTCGGGTTGTCGTAAATAGGCCAAAAGCTCACCGATTTCTCGTAAGGCTCCAGTCGATGTTGCTCCCATACCCCGTGCCACACGGGTTTCGGTACCAAAGAGATTGGCCAGTACCGGCATGCTGTAACCCTTAGGGTTTTCAAACAGCAGCGCAGGACCGCCGCCACGAAGTGTGCGATCGGCGATTTCGGTCATTTCCAAGTTGGGGTCAACTTCGGTAGAAATTCTTACCAATTGCCCCTCTGCTTCGAGCGTGGCAATGAAGTCCCGCAAATCAGTGAACTGTGCTGCCATAAATAGTCCTCGCATAGTGCAGGTAGCGAGCCCCTAAAAGATTAGAGGCGAAAGGATAGAGGCCGTATTTTTAAGCCTCCGGGGGTGCTCACTTTCGTTTCATTGACTTGAAGAATTCTTCATTTGAGTTGGTGTTTTTCAGCTTATCTAGCAAAAACTCAACGGCAGGAAGATCTTCCATTCCGTGCAGCAGTTTACGCAGAATCCACATACGTTGAAGCTCGTCCTCGCCCGTGAGCAGTTCTTCGCGACGGGTACCGGATCGACGGATGTTAATAGCGGGGTAAATCCGCTTTTCGGCAATTTTTCGATCTAAATGCAACTCGAGGTTACCGGTGCCTTTGAACTCTTCATAGATCACTTCATCCATTTTGGAGCCGGTGTCAATAAGCGCAGTTGCGATAATTGAGAGGCTACCACCCTCTTCAATGTTACGCGCCGCACCAAAGAATCGTTTCGGTCTTTCAAGGGCGTGGGCGTCCACGCCCCCTGTTAAAACCTTACCGGAGCTAGGTACAACCGTGTTGTAGGCTCGCGCAAGTCGGGTTATGGAGTCCAGCAGGATGACAACATCACGCTTGTGTTCAACCAGTCGCTTGGCCTTTTCGATGACCATGTCGGCGACTTGAACATGGCGCGACGGAGGCTCATCAAAGGTAGAGGCAACAACTTCAGCTCCGCGTGCGCCTACCGAGCGCTGCATTTCGGTAACCTCTTCTGGACGCTCATCGATTAACAGCACAATGACATAGCACTCGGGATTATTGGTAATAATCGCCTGTGCAATGTTTTGCATCATGATGGTTTTACCCGCTTTGGGGGGTGCAACCAGCAGACCACGTTGGCCTTTACCGATAGGCGCTACGAGATCAATAATTCTCCCGGTTAAGTCTTCGGTAGAACCATTGCCTTTTTCAAGGGACAGCCTTTCATTGGGGAAGAGTGGTGTAAGGTTTTCAAATAAGATTTTACTCTTGGCGCTCTCAGGCACCTCGAAGTTGACGTCTTTAACTTTGAGCAATGCGAAATAGCGCTCAGAGTCTTTGGGCGGTCGGATCATGCCGGTAATGGTGTCACCCGTGCGTAAATTAAACCGCCGAATCTGACTGGGGCTTACATAAATATCGTCTGGACCGGCGAGATAAGACGAGTCAGAGGAGCGCAGAAATCCAAAGCCGTCTTGCAGAATTTCAAGGACGCCATCACCCCAGATATCCTCACCGCTTTTTGCATGGCGCTTGAGCAGGGCAAAAATAATATCCTGCTTGCGCGATCGCGCCATATTTTCGAGGCCCATTTCCTGAGCCATATCGATAAGTTCTTGGGTTGGCTTATCCTTTAGCTCAGTCAGGCTCAGCGGATTGGCGCTGGGCGTACTGGGTTCCCGCCGACGTTGTCGCCGGTTTCGTCCTCTGCGATTGTTATTACCGCCACCGTCTTTCTCGCTAGCTTCAGCCGTTTCCGTGCTTGCGCCTGCGTCTGATGCGGGGGTTTCTGAGCTCGGGGCCTCTGCACCTTCCGCACGATTTAATTTCAGAGTTTTGGTTTGCCCTGCGTCTGACTCAGCCTCGCCCGTGCTGCTAGAGGCCTCGGTGGGTTCTTTGGAGGTCGTTGCAGGAACATCGGGGGCGGCTGCTTCAGCAGTTGTTGTGCTGGCTGAGGCATCGGGGGCCGGTGAAACTGCGGCTTCGGTAGCGGCAGGTGTTTCTGAGGCACTTGCTGCCTCAACGTCTTTGCTCATTGAGCTATTGTTTTCATCCACGAGTAATGTCCGGATTCATTGGGAAAAGGGGTGCTACCGTAGTGGAAATCCACAGCAGTCTCGATTTGTCCCAAACCAACGTTTTGCACAAACATCCAAGCTAAAGGTCGCCTGAGGCATAAAGGTGTTGGAAAGGGGCAGAAGGCCGACCAGGCTGGCCGGTCCATATGGCTAAACTAGCATTGCGAAAAGGAGGCGTCCAGCCCCCTTTAACGATCTTTTTTTATCTGTGTTGTGCGTGGACTCTACTTTGAGGGTCTTTATTGCACCGCTTTAAAGGCATTCATCTACAAAAGCGGCGAGTTGTGATTTGCTGAGTGCGCCAACTTTAGTCTCGACGGCGTTGCCGTCTTTAAAAATTATTAAGGTGGGTATGCCACGTATGGCAAACTTTTCAGGAATTCCTGGGTTGGAGTCAACGTCGACTTTGCATATTTTCAAACGCCCTTCGTATTCGCTGGCGAGTTCGTCGAGAATAGGCGCTATCATCTTGCATGGGCCACACCACTCGGCCCAGAAGTCCACGAGAACTGGTAGCTCGGAGGACAATACTTCGGCGTCAAAAGTGGCTTCGCTAACGTGGACGATGCTTTGGCTCATGGGGACTCCCTAGAGTGAAAATTTAATAGGTTGGTTGATGACTTCTTATACTAACATCCCTAGGCCTGATGAAAAATGCCCAGCTGAACTTGGCGGTTGGTGGGTTTATTTGATCCGTTGTGCCGACCATACGCTTTACTCGGGAGTTACTGTAAATCTGGAAAGGCGGCTGCGGCAACACAATGGAGAGTTGGCTGGAGGCGCGCGGTATACCCGGGCGAGGCGGCCGGTGGAGTTAGTATGGACTCGAGCGGCAACGTCACGCAGCGAAGCACAAAAATTTGAGGCGCAAACCCGTCGGCTGTCTCGGCGGGACAAACTGCGGTTAATAGCAGGGGCGATAGATGACAACTTTGGCAAGCCCTGACCTGCTCAAGGTCGATAATTTTTGGGCGTGGGCATTAGCCCAATGGTCTGATCCGATCCTGGCGGCCGAAATGATGGCGCTACAAGAAGGGCATGATTGCGTTGTGTTGGAGCTGCTGCTCATGGGCTGGTTGGGCCGGCAACATTTGGCAATTAGCTCAGCGGCTCACGGTCGACTTGTTGAGATGGCGGTTCCGTGGCTAGAGGGTGTGGTAATTCCCTTGCGTCACACCCGTCGTGCTTGGCGTGGGATAGCTGCTCGTGCCAGCGAGCGCCAGAAATTACAGAGCCTTGAGCTTAAATGTGAATATGCCCTAGCGGAGTTATATTTTAGAACTTTAGAGCTCATGGAGCCGTCTGAGTTGGGTATGGTCGGGGAGTCAAGGGTGATTGATAATCTCGGCATTGCGCTCGCAAGTGCTGCCCCGCCGGTCGACGTGGAACGAATACGGGCCTTGGGGGCGCTACTATCAAAGTAGGGCAGCCGCTGGATATAAGGCAATGCTATGCGACGCCGTTGGTTATCACTGGCAGAAGCGCGATACTCTGAGTAAAATGCAACCGCACTTTCAACGACACCCTCTGGGGTCGACAACTTTTTTGCAGGATGAAACCATGTTTCGAATGACAACTCGTCGCCTTGCGACTTTTTTGATGGCGCCAGTTTTGGCAGGCGCTTTGTCCGCTTGTCAGGAGCAGGCTAAGGAGCCCGAACCGATGACACTAGATACCCCTGAAAAGCGCCTGTCCTACGGTATTGCCCTGCGAATGGGTGAGCGTATGGCTGCAGATGGCATGACGATGGATGTTGATGCGTATGCACTTGGAATGCGCGATGCATTTGACGGTACGGAGCCTAGGCTGTCTGAGGAAGAAATTACCGCTGAAATGATGGCGTTCCAAGAAAAAATGCAGGCCGAGCGTGATGGCGAGCAAGCGGCTATGTCCGAGGGTAACTCGGAAGCTGGGGCGGCATTCCTCGCGGAAAATGCTCAGCGTGAGGGAGTGATGGTGACTGAATCAGGACTTCAATATGAGGTCGTTGAGGCGGGTGCGGGTGCCAGTCCAAGCGTTGATGATCAAGTTGAGGTGCATTACCGCGGTACCTTAATAGACGGCACAGTGTTTGATAGCTCTTACGATCGCGGTCAAACAGTGACTTTTGGCGTCACTCAAGTGATTGCCGGCTGGACCGAAGCGTTGCAGCTGATGAAAGAAGGCGCAACCTACAAGTTGTATATTCCTAGCGAGCTGGCTTACGGAGCGGGTGGTGCCGGTCAAATTATTGGTCCCAACGCGACGCTTATTTTTGAGGTCGAGCTGGTCGCTATTGTTGCGGCGGATTAATACTGATCGCTGTGCGATGAGCGCAGCGCTCTAACACTGCTTAAATGAAAGCCCGGTTTCTGATAGCCGGGTTTTTTTTGTTCCCAAAAAAGCTCGTAACAAGGCCAAGGATTTTTTTTTGCGCCGATAAACGTTCATTTCGCTGTCTTGGTTAACTGTTGCTAGGTATTGCGGGTACAACTTCCGAAAGTAGCCTATGCAAATATTTTTCGATTTTGCAGCGTTTCGGGCAGTTTTAAAGCGGCTTCGCCTAGTCATCAACCCTTTCGTATTGACTGTAGAATCGACTCAGATACGTTTTAAAGGACTCCTGAGTATCTTTTTCCATAGCTTGTTGTTGATTCAGGGAGGCTGCTGTCGCCGTGCGAAATTCAGCCATTTCGATAGGGCTTAGAGGGTTCGTTAAGAAGTCTTTGTGCCACTGCTTTGAGTAATTCAGTGCTAATTGCCAAAAAGGCGTGTTGGTCTCTCGCATTTCCTGCAAAACGCGTCCTGAAGGAGTGCTTTCAGGGTCGGCGATTCGTGCATAGGCAGTGGCCACCGCTTGTTGGTGCAAGTCGGAACCCGCCTCCGCGTCCATTGTCTGAGCTGTTTTGGACATGCTATTGAGCAGTTGACGGGCAACAGCCTCTAAGGGTTTCTCTCCCTCAGGTGTCAGCAGTTGTAAGTTTGTGGCGCGACCCTCGTTAACAACGCGGCGCAGGTTTTCTTGATTGCGCCGTTGTCCGTCTTCATTGCACAGGGGGCTCTCCGATAGTATGGCGTCAACAAGGAATACATCGATTAAACGCATGGTTTCCGCATCGATTCCTAAAGGTAAGAAAGGATTGATATCGATGCAGCGAATCTCGATGTATTCAATGCCTCCCCGTTTCAGGGCGACGATCGGCGCCTCTCCTGATTGCGCAACCCGCTTTGGTCTTATGGGGCTATAGAACTCATTTTCAATTTGCAGCAAAGAGTCATTGAGCTGTGCCTGCTCGCCAGTCTCGGTAACATCAAATTGAGCATAGTCAGGATGTGGCGTAATGATCGCGTTGCTCAGTGTTGCCAAATAGTTGTCTAGGTTGTTGTAGCAAACGTTGAGGCCTGATTGGGCGTTGCTGGTGTAGCCAAGATCTCCCATGCGCAGTGATGTCGCATTGGGCAAATACAGGCTGTTACTTCCGGTATCAAACGGAATTAGGGGGTGATTGCGATTGCCGGCAAGAAAGCTAGCGCAAACGGCGGGTGAGGCCCCCAGTAAATAAATCAGCAACCAAGCGCGATCGAAAAAATTTCTAATAAGGCCGAGATAGCCTGCGGTTTGGAAGTCCTGAAGCGAGCCTTTAGCACCCTCGTGCTCCCAAGCGGCACGCCAAAAATCTTCAGGCATCGAGAAGTTGTAGTGGATTCCCGCGATGGCCTGCATCATTCGTCCATACCGGACACCGAGGCCGTTTCGGTACACGCGCTTCATTTGCCCAACATTAGAGGTACCGTAGTCGGCGATAGGAATGCTTCGGTTTCCAGCAACAATGCAGGGCATGCTGGCGCCCCAGACTAACTCGCCGTCTAACTGCGAAGCGGTAAACCGGTGAATAGCATCAAGTTGAGCGAGTGTGAGCTCCACGTCATGTGCTACTGGGGTAATAAACTCCAACAGGGACTCTGAATAATCGGTAGTGATCGATGGGTGCGTAAGTGCAGAGCCCAATGCCTGCGGATGTGGGCTTTGCGCGAGCATGCCAGTTGAAGAGTCGACGCGCAGCCCTTCCTTCTCAATACCTCGGCAAATACCGGCCAATAAACTCTTGCCAGAGCCCGAAACGAGGTTGTATTTAGCATTTAGCGGTAAGTCCAAGGGCGTCTATATCTCCAGAGACAGTGGCGCCTTAGGATGTAATGTGGGCGCCAGTCGGGTTTAATACCGGGGCAAGTGTAAGTGCTGGCTTCGCTGGGGTACAGACGGAGAGCAAAAAGTCTCAATGGTATTTGGCCGACAAGGAGGTGGGGCATGAAGATTGATGCGTGGTTAACTATTTTAGCGGAACAGGGGGGTTCCGATCTGTTTCTCAGTACGGGAGCACCGCCGTGTGCAAAAATCGATGGGCAGCTAACACCTATTGCCGCTGACGTGCTGAAACCCGGTGAGATTGCTGTTATCGCTGATGAGATAATGGACGACACTCAGCGTGAGGAATTTCGCAACGAACTAGAGCTAAATCTCGCCGTCTCGATATCAGGCGTAGGGCGGTTTCGGGTCAACGTTTTCAATCAGCGTAACCAAGTGTCGATTGTGGCTAGACATATTGTGACCAATATTCCGAATTGGGAAGATTTGGGACTACCGTCACTACTTACCGAACTCATCATGGAAAAGAGAGGGCTTATTCTTTTCGTTGGGGCTACTGGGTCAGGTAAGTCTACATCGTTGGCTGCACTCATTGATTACCGCAATGCAAATAACGCGGGCCACATTGTGACCATTGAAGATCCTATTGAGTTTGTACACCGGCATAAGCGCTCCATCGTCAATCAGCGCGAAGTTGGTGTTGACACTCGGAGTTGGCATAACGCCTTGAAAAATACTTTGCGACAGGCGCCCGATGCAATCTTAATTGGCGAAATTCGCGATCGCGAAACAATGGAGCAAGCGATCTCTTTCGCTGAAACGGGCCATTTATGCATTTCTACGCTCCATGCAAACAATGCCAATCAGGCGCTTGACCGTATTATCAATTTTTTTCCAGAAGCCAAGCGCTCGCAGCTGTTGCTAGATTTATCCCTAAATTTACGTGCCTTTATTTCTCAACGCCTGCTTCCTGCTACCGATGGCGGGCGGGCAGCAGCCGTAGAAATTTTACTGGGTACGCCCAGTGTCAGTGAACTTATAATCCGAGGGGAAATTGCAGGTATCAAAGAAATGATGGAGAAGTCTGAAAATCTGGGCATGAAAACCTTTGATAAGGCGCTCTTTGACCTGGTGAAGCAGGGGAGGATCACCGAAGAAGAGGCGCTGAAAAATGCCGACTCCGGGAATAATTTGAGACTTCGATTCAAGCTGGCAAAGGATGATGGCAGCCAAGGAGCAACCAGCGGGTTATCCCTAGAGGATATCAATTGAAACTTTAGGCGCGGCCTAAAACCTTCACTGTGGGCTTCTATCAATGCGCTCTTGTTGCTGAGAAAGCTGACTGATGGTCTCGCGAAAATTGGTTCTTCGCTCAAGAATATCGATCATATCTCTATCAATGAGTGCAACCAGTTGAGGAACCGTGAGTTCACGCATTTTGATACCCTCTCGATTGGTAAAGATATAGCTGTTCTTTTCCAGATCACAGGCCACGATTTTTGCCATAAGAGGGGGGTCACGATCGTGGAAGCCTAGCCAAGTCCCCATTGGAATCTGTAGCTTTACAATCGTGTTATTTTCTTGGGGTGGGTCAGTAAATGCTGATGATTGGTCTTGTTTTTTGTTGAGCGTAGGGCGCCACTGCTCGGTACCTTTTACCCCGGTTTGTTCATGCTGCAATAGTGAAGCGCTGTCATTTTGAGTCGGATCGGTTTGGTTGTTCTCGGCTAATCCGTAATCACTGGTTTTAGGTGTGGGATCCGGTCGTGCGCTAGCTTCAAAACTTTGCGCTTCACACAGGTCGATAGCGCTGCTCATAGCGAGACAGAAACTATCTTGTGCCTCGAGGCACCGTAGCTCCCCTGAATTTATTAATCGTTGAAATTCGTGCAGCGACTTGCGTAGTGCGCGATTACCCAGCAAATCCATAAAAATCAGGTAGTAGTTGTTGATGAGGGACCCCACGAAGCGGACACGGATCGCACCCTCAGTGGTCTGCATTAAAAACCAAGCACCCGGTTTCAGGTTTAATGCGGTTAAATCATTGGCATTGATTGGAAGGGTATTACCATCACCCCCGGAGATGGGGTCGACCTGTTTCAACCCTAGGTCCTCGCCGCGCAAATTCCTCAGCATGGCGTATTCAATTAACCCTACGGTGCTTGCGACCGCTTCAGCATCGTGTTTCAAGCTTACCAGCTGCTTAGACAGTGTGATCGAAATTTGCTGCATGGTCATGTATAGCCGATGTAGCTCATCGCTATTGGTTCGGCTCACCGGCTGTACGACATCGACCAACAGCTGGGTGGTGTCGGTAAAGGTTCGCCACTGGGTGCTGTCGAAGCCGTGTTCTTGCGCAATGCAAACGCCGCTTTCATACCAGTCGGATGCAATAAACTGGGCGACCGACTCTGGCAATTCGACCTGAGTTATTTCAGTATTAAGGAGCCAGGCAGCGGCTTGTCTGATTGCATCAGCCCCTAAGTTTGCTAACTCGCGCTCCAGCAATAGGGTGTCGAGCTTTTCAAGTTGCGCATGATGCTCGCCAATTTTTTGTTCAAAGAAAATCCTTGCTTCATCTACCCTCGGCTCACTGGGAAAGTCATGCCGAATGCGATCCAAGATATCTGCTGCTGTGGTAAGCCTATAAAGCGCTTTGTCTCCCAAGCCACCGTGCCAGCCTTTTAAGAAATCGTAAAAGACGTCGACAAGGCGATGTAAGCCATGCGCTCCAGGAGTGAAAAAACGCGAGTCAGTTAGGGCAAACGCAGCAGCAATGGGTCTAAATCGATTGGCTAGCTGCTGAGCTTCGGGAGCCAACGTGACTTCGTGTTCCCAGCAGGTAAAGGTAGCGTCAATCCAGCTAAGAATGGCGGCACTGTCACTGTCTATGGCTTCATAGCCGTCCTGTGCGAGTGCGTCTAGTAGGTTGGTTTGGTCGGGTTCTAGGTGGGCTAGAGCATCCCAGAGCACTATTTCGCTCAGGATCTTTTCACCGTGGCTTTCGCGCTGCTCTTCACTGATAAAACCAGCGAGCACCCTCGCTTCTAGCGACCGCGTAAGCGGTAACCGACTACCGTCCTTGGTAGGTCCTTGCTTTCCCACTGCTCACCCCGCGTCCATTCGGTTTCAGTACAGTATGTTTAATGTCTTTTTGAGTACGCTAATTCCCGTGCATGGCTGACAGTAATGTGTCGATGATGCGTTCCAATTGCTTGAGGTTATTACATTCCGAGGCCAGGTGACAGTGTTGAGTTACTGGCAGCATTGCTGAGTCACCGGTTCCCCAAGCTAGTCTGGGTTCGGGATTGAGCCAGATCAGGCGCTTACACTTCGCTTTAATCTCAGCGAGTAAATCGAGCCTGGGATCAGAATTATTGTTCCGTGCGTCTCCAAGAATGATTACCGTGGTGGCCTTGTTAATGTCCTGCAGAGCCAAGTCGTTAAAATCCGATAGCGCCCGGGCGTAATCAGTAGCGCCGCCGTACACACGGTTTACACGAGATACCGCCTCTTCCACGGGAAACTCGCTGAACCAGTCGGTAACCTCACCTAGTGAGCTAGAGAAAGCGAAGCTCCGTGTTCGGGGTAACACGTCCTGAAGCGCATATAAAAACATTAGCAAGAATTTGGCATAAGCTGCGACGGAGCCACTGACATCGCAGATAGCCATGACCTGAGGTTTCTTTCTTTGAATTTGCCGCCAATGTGTATTAAAGGGAATACCATCTGTAGCCACCGAGGCGCGCAGGGTCATTGGTACATTGAGCTGCCCGCGACGCTTTTTTCGCCGCCGTCTACCGTGGCGGCTCGCTAACTTACGGGCCATACGATCCATCAGCTTGCGCATTCTTGCCATCTGATGGGGGCTGATATTGGCTAATCTGACTTCCGCGAGGGCTTCATCTAAGAAATCTTCAGTGTCCCCCGCAGCGTGAACTAGGTAAGCGCGCTCAACGCGATCACGGGCACGGTGGCGAAGGCTTTCTCGTAGTCGCTGAATTTCCTCGAAGGCCCTGGGCTGGGTTTTCTCAAATTCAATCGCTGCATCTCTCAATGCGGTCTCACCTAGTGCATCGAGAAGCTTTCGCGTGAACTGACCTCGTTGTGTGAACAGGCGTATTTCATCGACCTTTGCGGCCTCAGCCGCGGCCTCAATTGCCATCGCTAACGTCCCCTCGTCGTCGCTGCGAAGGGCGTTCATAAGGTCTGAGTTCATGAGGCCAGCAAGGGTCGGATCGTTCTCTGCCGATGGGTTTTGTAGCAGGTCTTCTAAACTTTGTTCCGAGTCGGTGTTCGTCGAGGAATTATCCTGAGGGTTGTTTTGCGAAGATTCTGACGCGTCGTCTCGGTTTTCTTCGCCCGCTGGCGTTTTGGTGTCGGGGTATTGAGGCGCAAAAAATAGGTCAAAAGCTTCTAAATAGGCGGATTTTTCAAAAGTGCTTTTTGCTAACACTGCCGCAAGCCCGTCTCTTAGTGTCGTCCGATCTTCATAGCCTAAGAGTCCTGCGGCGTGCACTGCATCTAGGGTATCAGCGGGAGACACTGGAACATCTTTGCCGCGGAGAAATTTTATAAAAGCCAGTAGCTGGCTACTGCCCGCAGCTGGGGTCATAGACCATCCGCAATTTTCAAAAGTTTTCCAAGTTGGCCCTCGGCCTCAACGATGTCTTCCTCATATTTGAGCAATACGTTTAAGGTGTCATGAACTAAGCCTGAATCGAGTTGGTTGGCGTGCAGTAGCACTAGGCTTCGAGCCCAGTCTAGAGTCTCCGAAATAGCGGGTGATTTTTTCAGATCCAGTTCTCTGATGGCGTGCACGAAGCGTACCAGTTGGTCGCTCAACTGACTTTCAAGCTCTGGAACCCGGGCGGTAACAATGCGACTTTCCAGCTCGATGGAAGGAAATGGAATGTGCAGGTGCAAACAGCGACGCTTCAGGGCATCCGATAAGTCTCGGGTATCGTTACTCGTTAGGAATACCATGGGCTTGGAGCGCGCTTGAATCGTACCTATCTCTGGGATCGATATTTGGTAATCAGATAGCACTTCAAGGAGCAACGATTCAAACTCGAAGTCGGCTTTATCGATCTCATCAATGAGTAGTACCGCGCCATCATCCTGCTCCATAGCACGCAACAGCGGACGTGGCTCCAGAAATTCTTTGGCATAAAAAACATCGCCAGTGCTGTGCAAGCGTTGAATTGACTCTTTGAGCCCCTTTGCACCACCAAGGATGTCGCCTAATTGCTCCTTGAGTATTTGGGTGTAAAGCAATTGTTTGCCGTACTTCCATTCGTAAAGCGCTTTAGCTTCATCTAGCCCCTCATAGCACTGTAGTCGTACCAGAGGCTTTGCGATCACCTCCGCACAGGTCTTAGCCAATTCAGTCTTACCGACCCCTGGAGGGCCTTCAACCAAAATCGGCTTGTTGAGAGCTGCGGCAAGGTAGACGACTGTGGCAATTCTAGGCGTGCAAATATAGCCAGCGTCACCAAAGGCGGTGCTGATGGCATTCACGTCATCAAGTTGGGGGTATAGGGTGGTATCCAAGTTTATATCCTAAGTGTTCAGCCGCCCGAAGCATTCATGAAACGCATGATTTGGGGTTGGTCTGGTTGGTCAAAAACGTGTTGCTCGGGCTTGTCATTTAATGCCGCAACAATTGCGCTACTGAGTTCAAAATCGCTGGCGCCGTCACGAAGCAGGTCGCGCAGGCTGATGGAATGTTCATTGCCCAGGCACAGTAGCAGTTGTCCTTCTGCAGTCACGCGTAACCGATTACAGCTGGCGCAAAAATTATTACTGTGAGGAGATATTAGGCCCATACGACTCGATGAACCATCGATTCGCCAGTAGCGAGCGGGTCCACTGTGATCAGGTGCGGCCTCGCTTTTCAGGCTGTAGTGTTGTTGCACCTCACCAAGGATAGTGTCGCTGGGCAGGTATTCCAGGGGCTTCCCTGCGAGGTTTACTTGCCCTAGAGGCATCTCTTCGATGAAGGCAATATCTAGACCGCGTTCCAAAGCGAAGTCGAGTAAGGGTAGTATGTCTCCCTCGTTATTACCGCGTAGTACAACGGCATTGATGCGTATTCGAGGGAAGTTTTGGTCACGTGCTGCATCTATGCCCGCGATGACGTCTTCGAGAGTGCCAATTCGCGTCAATGCCCTAAATCGAGCAGAATTTAGAGTGTCCAGGCTAACGTTGAGGGTGGTCACGCCGGCAGCCCGTAATGCAGGGGCAAACCGCACTAATTGGCTGCCGTTAGTGGTGACGGCCAGCTCTTTCAGCCCGTCCTCGGCCAACAGCGAACCTAACTCTTGGAACAGCGTGGTGACGTCTCGGCGCACTAAAGGCTCACCACCGGTCACACGAAGCTTAGCAACGCCTAATTGAACAAATACTCCCGCAATGCGCGCAATTTCCTCGAGGCTGAGTACTTTGCTGCGGGGCAAAAAGGTCATCTCTTCAGCCATGCAATAGGTACAGCGAAAGTCGCACCGATCGGTTACCGACAGGCGCACGTAATCAATGCGGCGATTAAAGCTGTCGATCAATTGCAGGGGAGTACTTTCTGTCATCGCGAGAGTTTACACTTTCTTGGCTGTGATTCAGTATCGTGTTTTCGTTAATCGGGCGTTAAAGTTAAAAAGTGCTAAATCCAAACACATCCGTCGTTCCTGGTCTCTTCTTGGCTGCCCTGGTGGCATTGTTGGGGGTTAATAGCGGACTGTCTCAGGACATGGTTATCACGTCAGTGACGGCAACCTTGTGCATATTTTGGTGGATTTTTGAGCCCATACCAATTCCCGTAACGTCTTTATTACCCCTCGCGCTGATGCCGATGTTTGGGGTGCTTACTCCAGTCCAAACGGGGGCTGCCTATGGTTCACCCCTTATTTTACTGCTGTTGGGCGGCTTTCTTCTTTCTAGGGGGATGGAATCCACCGGCGCCCACAAGCGGGTAGCCCTGGGTGTCATTCGCTTGGTGGGTTCTGACAGTCCCAGGCGTTTGGTACTGGGTTTTATGATTGCGGGCGCAGTATTGAGTATGTGGATTTCCAATACTGCCACTGTGTTGATGTTGTTGCCGGTTGCACTGGCAGTTCTCGATAGTGCTGAGCAAAAGGAGCGGTTGGCCGCACCGCTGTTACTGGGTCTGGCTTGGTCATGCTCTATCGGGGGATTGGGAACCCCGATTGGTACTCCCCCCAATTTAATCTTCATGCAGGTTTATGAGGATACAACGGGGCTGACCATTGGCTTCACCCAGTGGATGTCATGGGGACTGCCCATTGTGGTGACCCTGATCGCCTTGGCGGCGCTTTGGTTAACTCGATCTTTGCCGGAAAAACTCAAGGTGACCCTGCCAGATGCGGTTGCATGGCGCAGTGCGGAAAAAAGGGTTCTCATGATCTTTGGTATCACAGCCTTTTTATGGATGACGCGGGCTGGGCCTTTTGGTGGCTGGCGAGAGCTGTTGGGTGTGCCGATTGCCAATGATGCGTCAGTGGCATTTTTGGCGGTGATTGTTTTATTTATTTCACGAGATGATGAAGGCGCGCCGCTGATTACCTGGCAGGAAGCCGCCAGTATACCTTGGGGAGTTTTATTGTTGTTTGCAGGTGGTATTTGCTTGGCGAGTGCCTTTGCGGCATCGGGCCTTTCTGCGCTCGCGGGAGAGGCTTTAGTAGGTCTGGCCACTTTGCCGACCTATCTCATGCTGCTGCTCATCTGCCTAGCGGTGATGTTCATGACTGAGGCCACTTCTAATACGGCGACAACGGCACTGTTAATGCCGATTCTTGCAGCTGCTGCAATTGCCGCTGGAGTGGAACCCTTATTACTGATGGTGCCTGCGGCGATGAGTGCCAGCTGCGCTTTTATGCTCCCGGTAGCTACGGCGCCCAATGCGGTGATCTACGGCACCAATAGAGTGGCGATTAGCACGATGTTTCGTGAGGGTTTGCTGCTCAATTTCGTGGGAGCATTTGTGGTGTCGTTGGGATTGTGGTGGTTGCTACCGCATTAGCAATGAGGGCATTGGTGACGCAATGGCTGTGTGGAGAGTGCCATCGCTCGTGGCGTAAACGGCCCGAGCGATGGTTAAAGCTGATTTACAGCTGCGCTAACATGGTCTCAGCGGAGCTCACGTCCACACCGGGCCCTTCTTCAATGTTGAGGTGCGTCACGGTACCGTTATCTACAACCATGGCGTAGCGTTGCGATCGTGTACCCAGCCCGAACCCGCTACCATCAAGCTCCAAACCAAGCTTACCGGTAAGCTCACCGTTGCCGTCAGCTAGCATTGTTATGTGGTCGGCGTTGTGTGCCTGGCCCCATGCGCCCATGACAAAGGCATCGTTGACAGATAGACAGATGATGCTGTCTATGCCCGCGGCTTTAATTTGATCGGCATGGGCTACATAGCCTGGTAGGTGTGTCATGGAGCAGCCGGGAGTGAATGCGCCTGGCACGGCAAAAAGGAGTACTTTTTTTCCATCAAACAGTTCATTGGTGGATACGCCGCCAGGGCCATTTTCACCCATTACCATGAGGTTGGCTGAGGGGATTGTGTCGCCGATTGCAATTGTCATATAAATTTTCCTGAGTAAGTAAAGCGGTCGTGTTTTGTAACGTATACCGATGGATCAGTCCAGTGGATGGGTCTCTTCGTCAACCATTTGTCGGTAAAGTTGCTCGCAAACATTATAGAAATTGCGTTGTTCACTCCCGAGGTAGGGTGCACAGTGAGATAGAATTTGGAGTACGCCACGGTGAACCAACAACATCTCGGCATCTTCAGGGTTCAGTATTGGGTCGTAACTCAGCCAGCAGGTCATACACAGTGTCATGGTGTTGGTGACCGTAGACAATTGGGGGTCAGTGTCTCTACCAGCAAGGGGGATAAGTTCTGCGGCTATGTTTCCACAAACCTTTTGTTTCATTCGCAGTAACCGTCGGAAGCCGCGATCGATGTCAGCAAAGCCGGCCATAACGCTACGAGGGCTTTCATAGAGATACCGATATTCCAGCATTTTTTCCAAAATTACAGTCAGAAACAGCCAGCTGGTTTCTATGGGAGATGTCGACCGGTCGCCGGTGAATAATCCCGGAGGCTGAATCGCAGGCCCCATGAGAACAAGCATCTCTCGCTGCATTTTGGCGAAGAGCGCAAGATGCAGCGCCTCTTTACCCTTAAAATGGTAGTAAAGGTTGCCAGTGCTTATCCCTAGCTCCAATGCGACGTCAGAAGCAGTGACCGAGCCCTCTCCGCGAGCGTTAAAAAGGTCCCGCGTCGTGTTTAAAATGTGTTCCGCGGTCTTCACCGTCACAGCAGGCTCCCAAGGCTTGCCAAGAAGTATGACAGGCAGCTTACCCTAGCTGTTAAGCAGAGTCCGCCTCGTCTTGCACTGGGACTGGGTATTGATCGTTAAGTCTCTGGAAATCGTCTATTTTTGAACCAAAAAAAGGGAGGCAGTGCCTCCCTGAACTCTGCAGGACCGAGTTTATGCAGTTTTGGTCACCTTTGCGCGCAGATCATCAAATCGCGCTTTAGCCTTGCTCATTTGCTCGTCGAGCATAGTGCGATCGGTAAGAGCGTCGAGCTCTAGATCTTCAAAGGCCTTCAGGGCATCCTTTTCTACAGCGGTGCCGCGCTTTACGAGGTTTTCGTAAACAGCTTCAGCCTGTTTGCGACGGTCATTAAGTTTGCCCTGAGCTTCGTCTACCTGGCTTTGTAACATTTCCAGTTGCTCAAGTACTTGATCGTAAGCCATGCCGTAAACGCCTAGACCGGCGCGCAGTGCGTTGCGACTGGTTTCAACAGCCACAGAGCGGAGATCACGAGGTGCGGCTTTACTAGCGGCAGCTGAGCGCTTGGTGCGTGTTTTCGCCGTTGTAGCCTTAGCGGGTGCTTTCTTGGCAGCGGGCTTTTTAACAGCGGCTTTTTTAGGTGCAATTTTTTTGCTCGCAACAGCCTTCTTGGCCGGTGTCTTGCGTGCTTTAGGGGTAGCTTTGGTGTCAGCCATAATAACTCTCTCCGTTTAGAACGATCACTTTAAGGGTATAAGCGGCGTGCTTGCTTACCCGACCGAGACAGAATCGCTTTTATAATTAGAAAATACTTTCTAAAAAAATAGTTAATTTTTTACAGACGTAAATCTCCGTTGGGTGCGTACAAGAGGTGTTGTGAGAGAAGCCGTCAGCGCTTGCTTTCGCGGTATACATTTTTGGCTATGGTAATCACTGTGACGACAACCCCTACACAAAGCTTGGGCCGGCAACGCCTGACGGTTAAAAAGTTTCTGATCGCGGCACTGCTCACTGGTTCTGGACTACTGGTTTCAGGATTGGTTTTGACCGGAAAGCCGGCGCCCGTAGCCAACGTACCGCCCGAACCTCTAAGACCTGTGGTATCCGTTTTGCGAGCCCAGCCTTCGGAAATTTCCCTCGCGGTCAATACACAGGGGACTGTTGAGGCCCGACGGCGGATAAATCTGGTGGCTGAGGTCGCTGGCAAAGTCTCGACTGTGTCAGAACGGTTTGAGGAAGGCGCTTTTTTTGACCAAGGTGACGTGCTGCTACAGCTCGAGCAAGCAGACTATGAGTTTGCAATCGCTAGGGCGCAGTCACAAGTCGCTGCTGCAGAGCAGCGTCTTGCAGAAGAGCGCGGTAGAAACCGACAAGCGAAGCGCGAATGGCGAGAGCTAGGGACTGTCGAGGCTAATGCTTTGTTCCTGCGTCAGCCGCAGATGAAAGCCGCGGAGGCTGCGCTTAAAGCTTCAGTGGCGGATTTGTCAGCCGCCCAACTAGCATTATCTAGAACTGAGATTCGGGCACCTTTCAGTGGCCGCATTGAGTCTAAACGGGCGGATCTTGGGCAATATATCGCTCCAGGTGCGGCGGTGGCCGAAATCTATGCGACCGATATCGTCGATGTCGCCCTACCTTTGAATGATAGTCAGCTTGCGGCGCTTAAATTGCCGATGAACGCGAATGTAGCTTTGGGAATCCCTGTCATTCTGAGTACTGCTTTTGGCGGACGTGAGTGGCAGTGGCAGGCTCAAATTCGAAGGGTGCAGGCGGTGGTCGACAGGCAGTCCAGAACAGTCAATGCGATCGCTGAGGTACTACAGCCTTTTGAGTCAGAGATCTCGGGGCGCCCCCCTCTCACGCCGGGTATGTTTGTGCGAGCGGAAATACCCACCCCCCCAATCCCCAATCTGGTGCAACTGCCTGCGTCAGCACTGCGCTCGGACAATACGGTATTGGTGGTGGGAACGGGCGAGAAGCTTGTTCGCCAGCCTGTGACGGTGCAACGCCGGACCGAGCAGTGGGCCTGGGTGTCAGGTCTTACTGAGGGAAGCCGCATTGTTCGCGCTCAGACGGGGCTTTTGGTCGTTGGCCTCACTGTTGAGGTTGCTGGAACAGCCATTGCTCTGGGAGACGGATAGTCATGCAAGGTCCCTTGAGTTGGATGATAAAAAATCCTATCGCCGCCAACCTGCTGATGCTGCTATTGATCGTTGGCGGTGTCCTGACGACCCCCAGCCTCGATAAACAGTTTTTTCCTACCGCTCAGATCAATCAGGTAAGCGTGACGATGCCATTCCCTGGTGCGGGTCCTGCAGAGGTGGAAGAGCAAATTTCTGTCCGTATTGAAGAGGCGATACACGATTTAAACGGCATTAAAGAAATTCGCTCTACGGCGGTGCAGGGGCTTGGCACGGTGATGGTTGAGGCCACGCAGAATTACCCCATGCAGCGATTGACCTCTGACATTAAGACGCGAGTTGATGCCATCAATAGCTTTCCCGCTGATGCAGAGCGGCCCATAGTCACGGAAATCACCTATCGACATTTGATGACAGTGGTGCAGCTGTCTGGCGATCTCGATGAATATGAACTTAAGGAGCTCGGTGAGGCGCTAAGGGATGATCTTGCAAGGCAGCCCTGGGTATCCATGGTGGATCTCATTACGGCCCGACCTTATGAAGTCTCTATTAATATTTCTGAGACCATGTTGAGGCGCTACGGGCTTACTTTTGATCAGGTAGTTGCGGCGATTCAAGGAACGTCTCTCAACCTTCCCGCAGGCGCGATTAAAACTCAGGAAGGTGATGTTCGTGTACAAACTCGCGGCCAAGCTTACGGCAGAGCAGATTTTGAGCGCATCACACTACTGACGCAAACAGATGGGACTGAATTGCTCTTAGGTGACGTGGCCATCATCGAAGACGGGTTTGTGGATTTAGACCTCAATGTCACTTTCGACGAAAATCCTGCGTTGGGGCTTAGAGTCTATGTAACCTCCAACCCCGATGTGCTCAAAACTAATCAAGTCGTCAAGGATTGGGTGGCCGAGCAGCAGCTTAGCTTACCGCCGGGGGTGAGCCTAACCATTTGGCGGGACATTTCTAAGTCTTTTCGTGGGCGGGTGACAACACTCTTGGAGAACGGTATCGGTGGTTTGCTATTAGTGGCCGCTGTCTTGGTGCTGTTTTTGAGACCTAAGTTGGCATTTTGGGTGGGTAGTGGAATCGCGGTAGCTTTTCTGGGAACCCTCTTCATGCTGCAGTTCACCGGGATAAGTCTCAATATGATTTCCCTGTTTGCCTTCCTCCTGGTTCTTGGAATTGTGGTTGACGACGCCATTATCGTAGGGGAGTCAATTCACACTCACCAGGCACGCGGCGAACGAGGTCACGTCGGTGCACTGTTAGGTGTTCGAGGTGTTTTTAAACCGGTGATGTTCGCCGTTATCAGTACCATGATTTTCTTTGTGCCCATGCTTTTACTCCCGGGAGATTGGTCAACGGCTGCCCGATCCATACCTGTCGTTGTGCTGCTGGCCCTCGCATTTTCTCTCGTCGAATGTCTGCTGATTTTGCCCGCACACTTGGCACATTTAGGCCCTGAAAAAGAACCTAAAACACGCGTCATGCAGCGCCTCGCAGGTTGGAGGCAGGCTTGTGCGTCAGGCATGGTTTGGTTTGCAAGGTATCGTTATAGACCGTTCCTTCGCTGGGCGCTAAGCCATCATTACGCGGCGGCGGGTGTCTTTTTGGTCGCCTTCTCTATGAGCATTGCGCTCTACGGTGGTGGCTGGGTGCGTTCAGCGTTTTTTCCAAAGGTAAATAGCGATTATGTTGTGGCCTCAGTTGAAATGCCTGAGGGCGGACCTTATTCCGATACCGTGGCGTTGCGAGATCGCATGGTCGCGGCCGCGCAAGTTTTAAAGGCAGACTGGAATGCGCGTCCCGAATTTTTCGTGACTCCCGCCATCAGCCATGTCTCGGCTACCACCAACGACAACAAAATCAATATTGAGATTGGGACGGTGTCAGAGGGCGTCGATACAGAACAGATTGCCCTGGACTTTCGCGACCTCGTGGGTCCGGTGCCTCAGGCGAAAGAAATTCGGATGGACTTTACCATTCAAGATCCAGGCAAGCAGATTAAGTTACTGTTCGCCTCGCGTAACACTGAAGATTTAGAGGATTTGGCACCAAGGGTACGAGCGGCTTTGCTCGCCTATCCTGGGGTTTTCGACGTCAGCGATAGCTTTGATTCACCTCGGGATGAGGTGGTGCTAGACCTTAAGCCTGCAGCGGAAGCATTGGGGGTGACGCTGGCGAGTGTCGCGAAGCAGGTGCGGCAAGCATTTTATGGCGCAGAGGCTCAACGTATTCCAAGGGGCCGTGAAGACGTGAAAGTCATGGTTCGTTATCCTGAAAGCGAGCGGCGTTCACTAGCCAACCTCGACGAAATGTACATTCGCACACCTACCGGCAAGGAAGTTCCTTTCGGGACAGTGGCCACGTATCGCATTGAACCGGGGTATCAGAAGTTGGAGCGTTTGAACCGCATGCGCACTCTAGAGATTGGCGCCGACGTTCGGGCCGATGGTGCCAGCCCCCGTGCAGTGGTGGACGGCATTGTCGTCAATAAGTTGCCTTTGTGGCAGCAAGAGTACCCGGGTCTGGAGCTGAATTTAGACGGAGAACTTCAGGAAGAGGCCGAGTTTAAAAGTTCTATGCTGATGTTCATGGGGTTGGCCATGCTTGTAATTTTTGGCCTTATGGCGATTGCCTTCAAATCCTATTGGCAGCCCTTTTTGGTACTGACCGCCATTCCTTTTGGCATCATGGGGGCCATTTTTGGCCACGCCTTGCTCGATTGGGAAGTCAGTATCTTCTCCATGATGGGTGTTATTGCCTGCGCTGGCGTCGTGGTCAACGACAACCTGGTGCTAATTGATCGCATTAACCATTTGCGCGAGCAAGGCTACGAACTTTGGGATGCGTTGCTGCAAGGCGCAGAGGATAGGTTCCGCCCCATTATTTTGACGTCTTTGACCACATTCGTGGGGCTGCTGCCCATAATGTCTGAGACAAGCGTTCAGGCTCAGTTTTTGATTCCAATGGTCACATCCTTGGCCTTTGGCGTTTTATTTGCCACCGGTGTGACCCTTGTTTTGGTTCCAGCGCTTTATTTGGTCGGAGATGACGTAGCGGGTTTTCTACAGCGACTGCTAGGCGGAGACAAAGTCTCGGCAGCCACTGATTCCTCGGTAGTAACGACAGCGCATTGAGCGTCGCGCTACGGATTCATTGGCTGAGGGTGGCGTGAAACTTTGAACAAAGTCTACGGTTTGTTAATTAGGCGTTGGATTTTAGTCAATAGCCTAGCAACTGCAGCTCTTTATCGCAGCTGGTCATAATGCGCTGGCGAAAGTTGGGTGCGATCTCAGACCCGGATAGGGAAACAAATTCAAATTGGTGATTGGGGTTGTGCTCTCGGTAAGTTGCTTCTTGACGGCGCATACGTTCGCGAGAGGCAGCCTCTACCGCTCCCGTAATAGCGGCCTCAGGTAAGTGCCACCCAAAGTTTGCGTCTATAGCACGCAGCTCCTTTTCGCTGTTTTCAACCAGATCTTCGTAGCGCAAGAGATGGATAAAAATCACATCTGATGCAAAGCTATTATCTACCAGCCACCCCTGAACGTGCCGCTTCCACGCTTCTATGCCGAGTATGGGGTGATCCAGAAAATCCTCAGTATTATCAGATTGCCACCAACCCCTGCCAATGGCGTAGCGTAGATTACTGGCCATGACCTCGACCGGATGCCGAACAAGATAGAGGCCATGAATAAACTGTGGGGAGAAGACTGAGTGAATTTTATAAAACCTAAGCGGTGGATCCTGGAAGGCATGAGACGTTACATGCTCGCCTATACACAGATCGGCAATATAGTTCCGAACTGAGGCAAAGGTAGCTCTAGCGCTATAGCCGTTGGCGATGAGCAGCGCATTTGCGATCAATACCGTAAGGAATGTCACCCCGGACTTCGGAAATTCACAAATGTAAAAATCTGTGGCGCTTGGGTCAGAGCGTAAGTGCGTCAGCTGCTTTGTCATGTTTGGAGCTGACTGGGTTTGTAGGGGCGTCACACCAGTCTGGTTTGAGTTTTTCTGAGTCACAATCGTGTCTCTTTTTGTGGTCGCGGGTGCGCTGCAGCGGCTTGTACTAAGCGTCGATATGGGTTCCGCGGCACCACAGCTTCACTGCGCTCTTGGACCTGCCGCAATAATGGCGTCGCTCACATCGAAATTGCCAATATTCTCTTGGAAAAGCGCGGCTAATTTTTGCGCCTGAGCTTCATAGGCCTCGTCATCACCCCAGCCAGCTTTTGGATCGACGTATTTGTCGTCCACGCCTGGGATAGAGCTTGGAAAGCTTAGGTTGAGGGTATCGAGATGCTGGGTCTCTCCCTCTAGAAGACAGCCGCTTTGTGCGGCGTTGACGACTGCCCGGGTAACGGGGATCGGGAACCTTGCGCCACGGCCTTCAGCACCACCAGAGCCGCCAGTCCAGCCCGTATTGACGAGGTAAACTTGGCTGCCAAAATCTTCAATGCGCTTCATCAGTAACTCGGCATAATCTCCAGCGGGTCGCGGCATGAAGGGTGCGCCAAAACAGGTTGAAAATGTGGGGTGAATCCCCGCTGCGGCACCAACTTCAGTAGATCCAACTCGAGCGGTATAACCCGACAGAAAGTGAAAAGCCGCAGCTTCTTTTGACAAAATTGAAATGGGTGGTAAGACGCCTGATACGTCGCAGGTCAGGAAGATCACACACTTGGGCTCGCCTCCGCTATTTTGCGGCACGCGTCGCGCAACGTGCTCTAAGGGGTAACAACAGCGTCCATTTTCAGAAAGACTCGTATCGTTATAATCAGCGTGACGCTTGTCGTTGAGTACGACGTTCTCAACGATCGCGCCAAATCGAATGGCGTCCCAAATGATTGGCTCGTTTTTCTGACTTAAGTTGATGGTTTTGGCGTAGCAGCCTCCCTCAATGTTGAACACAGCGCCCTTCGCCCATCCGTGTTCATCGTCTCCGATTAAATAGCGGGAGGGGTCAGCTGACAGGGTTGTTTTACCCGTGCCAGAGAGTCCGAAAAATAGTGTCGTTTGACCATCCTCGCCAACATTGGCGGAGCAATGCATTGGCATGACATCTTTCTCTGGCAGCAGAAAATTCTGTACTGAGAACATCGCTTTTTTCATTTCACCGGCGTAGCGCATACCGGCAATGAGCACTTTGCGCTGGCCAAAATTAATGATCACTGTGGCTTCAGAATTTGTGCCGTCGCGAAGGGGATCGCAGACAAAACCAGGCACGTTTAAGATCTTCCACTCGGGCTTATTCGTTGGATTGTAGGTGTCAGGCCGAATAAACATGTTTCTCGCAAAAAGCGACTGCCAGGCCGTTGTTGTTGTGGTTCGAACCGGAAGGTAATGCTCGCTGTGCTCTCCAACGTGAAGGTGTTGGATGAACGTTGTTGACTCGCTAGCAAACGCTTTAACGCGGGCCCAAAGTGCGTCGAACCGGTCGCTGTCAAATGGGAGGTTGACCGAGCCCCAGTCAATCGCATCTTCTGAGGACACTTCTTTAACTACGAATCGGTCTGCGGGTGAGCGCCCGGTTCTCGCGCCAGTTTCCACCCGTAACGCACCCGTGTCCGACAGCATGCCTTCCTCTCGAGCAAGGGCAAGTTCAATGAGCTTAGAGGGGGGCAGGTCACTGTGCTTTTGCGACGTATTTGCGTTGCTGTCTTGGCTCATCGTGAATATCCGTAGCGGTAATTGGGTGAATCTTCCGGCCGACAAGTCTAATGCACACGCCCGTTTTCTGCGAGCATTGGAATGTCTGATTGGACGAAGCGGTAGTCATTTCCGCACATGTCACAGTGCATCGTGATTGCCCCTTGCTCTGTTAGCAGCTCAACGAGCTCGGCCTCAGGTAGCAGTGACAGGGCGTTTAGGCTGCGCTCACGGGAGCAGGAGCAGGCAAAAACCACGTTAACGGCGTCGAATATACGAACCGGCATCTCGTGAAAAAGCCGGTGCAGCATGACAGAAGGGGCTAGTTCGACCAGCTCATTGGGCGTGACGGTTTCAGCTAGGATGCAGGCTGTGTCCCACTGATCTTGACGCGCAGCGGGCTCTTGCTGCAGCTGTGCCGGTAGCTGCTGCAGCATCATGCCGGCTGCGCGGCCTTGCTGAGCGGTCAGCCAGAAACGGGTGTGCAGTTGTTCACTTTGGAGGAAGTAGTTTTGGAGGGCTCCCGCAAGCGTATCTGACTCCAGGGCAACAATGCCTTGATAGTTTTGCCCACCTTCTCGCTCTATGGTGATTGCGAGTTGCCCATCTACTAATAACGCTAACGGGGCTGGCGCCTCGGCTTTGAGATTACCTCTAGCAATGCCCCGGATCTGCAAATCACTGGTACATTCCATCATGACAAGTTCCAGAGGACCGCTAGCCCGGGCTTGAAGTACTATCTTGCCCTGATATTTCAGATTGTTGCTGATTAACACTGCCGCTGCTGCAAATTCGCCCAGCAGCTGATTAATACTGTCGCTGTAGCAGTGGGCCGCAGTCACCTCATTGAATGCGTCATTCAGGACAACGCATTCGCCACGGATGTCAGCGTCGTCAAATAGAAACCTTAGGCTAGAGTCTTGGGTCATATTTCTAGGTAATTGTTATGCACAGAGGACTCCAACTGATGGCTGAGCGTTTGCTGCACGCACCGGAGACAAAAAAATGAGCAAAATTGAAATTAGCAGGCACCATCAACTCTCTGATCAAGAACGAACTGCTGCACTGAATGATCTTGCGACCTTCCTGCAGGAAATCGGTGCAGAGGTCGTAAATGAGGGCGAGCGATTGAGCTTCTCTGGGCGTGGCTACAAGGGTACCGTGTCGGTAACTGCCGGTTTGGCCGAGGGTTTTATCAGCCTAGGATTATTGGCGCGTCCTTTTAAAGGGCAGCTAGAGAAGGCAATTCATGAGCACTTGGAGGCGCGGCTGGCCGCGCCCTGAGTAGTCATGCTGCAGCTAAGGCCTTAACTTTGGCGTTTAAACGGCTTTTGTGTCGTGCCGCTTTATTTTTTTCGATGATACCCTTGCTCACCATTTTATCGATGACCGGTACCGCAGCAGCATAAGCGGCGGAAGACGCATCGAAGTCTCCTGTGCCGATTGCTGCGATCACGTGCTTGATTTTGGTACGAACCAACGAACGAAGACTGGAATTACGGGCTCGGCGCTTATCATTTTGACGGGCGCGCTTGCGGGCTTGTGGTGAATTAGCCAAAGGGACTCTCCAAAGAAGGGTCAGAAAAAGAGCGGCGAATTGTCCGCAAACCGAGGGCGACTGTCAATGTGGATTTTGGCGGAAATGCTGAGTACTTTTTCCAGCAAGGCGGGCGACCCTCAAGCGCGGTTACCAGCCCAAATAGATGAGAGCCCAGCCTAATACGGCTAAAAGAACACTCTGACCCGCTTTATCGAGGCGAAATAGGCCGTAAGTGTAGCCGGCGGGGGGTAAAAGCAGCGAAAATAGGCCCCACGCATAGTCCTCCTTCCAAGAGACAATGAGTAACAAAATCCAACTGATTAACAGGGCAGCTGCCCCTAAGGTCATTAAAAGCGCGCTTGAAGCGTCCATCTCAATTTCTCGGTAGTCAATGTCAACGGCGACGGAGGTTATCAGAAACTAGTGGCTTTGGGGCAAGATAGAATACCGAAACGCGCACGCCATCGACAAAAAGGGCACGACAACAACGATGAATGAGGCCAATGATCCCTACTCTGATATTCGTCCCTATCGCGACGATGAAGTAGCGCGTGTTTTGTATCGACTTCGAGCTGAGCGAGGGCTGATCAATACATTAGCGCAATGGAAACTGGGACCTCTATATCGTTTGGTGCCCTCAGTTGCTCGCATGCTAGTGAAAATGTGGTTGGGTTACCGACTCAAGCCCTTAACAACGGTTGACGCCGTACAGATGCAGTTGAGGCCGCTGCTGGCAAATATGGTCAGCAAGACCGTGCGTCTGAGTTCCGATGGCTTGGAATCATTAGATCCGACAGCTTCTTGGTTATTTGTCAGTAATCATCGTGATATTGCCTTGGACCCGGCGCTAACCAATCATATTTTGTACCACTCAGGTCATCGAACTTTGGCGATTGCGATCGGTGATAACCTCTTGAAGGAGCGCTGGGTTGCTGATCTGATGCGGCTTAACAAGAGTTTTATTGTCAAGCGCACCTTGTCGGGCCCTCGAGAGTTATTGGCAGCCTCAAGGCAGTTGGCGGGGTTTATTCGAACCATGGTAACCACTAATCAGGGGCCGGTTTGGATAGCACAGCGCGAGGGTAGGGCTAAAGACGGGATCGACACCACCGAACCCGCGGTGATTAAAATGTTGTCCTTGGCCCGAGATCGTAAAACCGAAACGATTGCTGATGTTCTGCCAGCTTTAAAAATTGTTCCTGTGGCCATTGCTTATGAGCTTGACCCTTGCGATGCGGCTAAAGCCGCTGAGCTCGCCGCAGGAGTGGGTTACGTTAAATCAGAATATGAAGATGTCTTATCGATAGGTCAGGGCATTACAGGCCAGAAGGGGTGCGTTCATTTAAGCTTTGGTGAGCCGCTGTCAGCGGAGCATTTAGATGTTAGCGCGGCGGTTACTGCTATCGATACCCACATTCGCGGCAACTATCGGCTTTTTGAAACAGCGCTTTGGGCTTGGCAGAATTTAGAGCAGACACAAAGAATACCTGAGGTGACTATTTATCCGGGCACTATCTCTCGGGGTGAATTTGATGCTCGGATAAATGCCATGCCGGCATCCCATAGACCCTTAGCGCTAGCCATGTACGCCAATCCATTGCGCCGCGCCCTCGGGGAGCTTTGATTGCTGCCCGATACTATTAAGGAACGTATTCGTGACGCCTACCAAACACTGGTAGAGCAGCGGGATTTAAAACCGCGTTGGGGGCAGCGTCAGATGATTGCCGAGGTCGCGAATGCTTTGGGCGATCCAGACCTTCCGCAATCCATTGCTGTCGTTGAGGCTGGAACAGGTACCGGAAAGACCATTGCTTATACCGTGGCCGCTTTGCCCGTTGCCAGTGCTAGGAACAAAACGTTGGTTATAGCTACCGCTACAGTTGCCCTGCAGGAGCAACTGATCTATCGCGATCTCCCGGATATCCTTAACCATAGTGGGCTAGATTTTCAGGTGAGTCTCGCGAAAGGCAGGGGGCGTTACGTTTGCCTGCAAAAAATCGATAACCATCTCGCTGGTGCTATTGTGCCTGCTCTGATTCCTTTGTACCCCGACGAGGTTGCTGACCTAGCTCTTGAAGACGCCACGCCCATCATGGAGTCAATGGTTGAGGCCATGGCGGGCAACAGTTGGGACGGCGACCTAGATCGTTGGCCCGGTGCGGTAGAAGACTCAATACGGCGTATCGTGACTACAGACGCCGTTCAGTGCAGCGGTCGTCGCTGCAGTTTTATTCAGCAATGTCCATTTTTCAAAGCCCGGGAAGGTCTTCAAGAGGCCGACGTTGTAGTCGCTAACCATAACTTGGTGCTCGCTGATTTGAAATTTGGTGGTGGTGCAATTTTACCGCCGCCGGAAGACTGTATCTTTATATTTGATGAGGGGCATCAACTGGCAGGTAAATGTTTGGATCAGTTCACTTTGCTCTCTCGAAGCCCCTCGACACGGCAGGCATTGCGAGAGACCGCGCAGTGGCTAATAGCCCAGCATGATTCTCTGTCAGAGTTCGTTGGTCAGGAAGGGTTATTGGAAGAGTTGCGAGGGGTGCTGACCGATCTGACTCAGTTAAACGATGACGTTGCGGCTTGGGGGGAGTCCTACCTCGAGCAGCATGCCGACCAGTCAGACGAATATCGGTTTCCTCAAGGAATTATCCCCGATGCTTTGCGTGAGCATTCAGGTGCGCTGGTCAATGTTTGGCGGCGACAGCTAGATTTAGCTCAGCGGCTTGAAGTGGCGTTAGATAATCGTCGAGAAGAAGCCGAGATTCACCTACGCGATACGGTTGATGCATGGCTTGGCAGCGTTCAAGCCATGGTGGCGCGTGCAGAGGGTCAGTTAGAGTTATGGCACTCCTACAAGAGTGCGGAGATGCCTGATTTAGACGAGCCCTGGGCGCGCTGGTTGAAAGCGGCGTCGCGTAATGGGGAGGGTGTTGTTTTTATGGCGAGTCCGGTACTAGCTCGAGATTTGCTTCATGAGCACCTTTGGTCCCGGGCAGCGGGTGTTGTTATGACATCGGCGACCCTGTCGGCCTTGGGCAGTTTTGATCGATTGCGGTCCATGACCGGGCTGCCAGTAGATGCAATTTATAAGCGGGTTGAGAGTCCCTTTGACGCCCAGCAAGGAGTTTTTGCAATTCCGGATTTACAAAGTGATCCAGGGGACAGTGAGGCCCACACGGCAGAAATTATCACCCGCCTTCCCGGCTTGATTAATGACGATGCGGGGGTACTCATGCTCTTCAGTTCTCGCCGCCAAATGGAGGCGGTGGTCACTGGTGTATCTGGGGACCTCGATCATGAAATTTTGGTTCAGGACAGTTTGAGCAAATCTCGGCTGCTCGAGCGGCATCGGGAAAATATTGATGAAGGGCGTCGCAGTCTCATTATGGGGCTTGCGAGTTTTGCCGAGGGTATCGATTTGCCAGGGGACTACTGTGATCATGTTGTGATTGCCAAGCTCCCATTTTCCGTCCCCGACAACCCCAGAGAAGCGGCCCATGCAGAGTTACTGGAGGCATTAGGGCGCAATGCGTTTATGGAAATCAGTGTTCCTGATGCTGCTTTGCGTCTAGTTCAGGCTAGTGGACGCCTGCTGCGTACTGAGGAGGATCGAGGACGTATCACGCTTATGGATCGGCGGTTACTGACTCGTCGTTACGGCCGGGCAATTCTTGAATCGCTGCCGCGCTACCGATTTGACCTGCCCGCTACAGGTTAGTGCCGCTTTTTTTAATTGGCGTTTCGCTTTTCACCTCAGTGCGTAAAAGGGTGCTAGGTGTTTAGCAGAGCCTGCGATGACTTAGTTGCCGCTCTTCGCCTTGATCATTTTAAATTTGAAGCTCTCAGGCAGTTACTCTGTACTACCGGCTAGGTGTTGAGAAATCGTTGGCCATAAAAAAACCCCCTGAATGATATTTGAGGGGGTTTTTGAGTCTTTACCTTCCCTGGTGGGACACTATTTAGGCATTAATCCCAAGTAAGTGCTCCACCCGTTTGATACTCAATGACCCGCGTCTCAAAGAAATTCTTTTCCTTTCGCAGATCCATAATTTCTGACATCCAAGGGAATGGGTTTTGAGCACCAGGGAACTGTTCGGGTAGACCTACCTGATTGAGGCGACGATTGCAGATGAACTGCAAATACTCCTCCATCATGGCAGCGTTCATACCCAAGACACCTCTAGGCATTGTATCTCTGGCGTAGGCGATTTCGAGTTCAGTACCCTCTAAAATCATCTGAATAGCCTCTTGTTGGAACTCTGGTGTCCAAAGCAAAGGGTTTTCCAGCTTGATCTGATTGATAACATCAATGCCAAAATTTAAGTGCATTGATTCGTCCCGCAGAATGTACTGAAACTGCTCGGCGACCCCTGTCATCTTGTTGCGACGACCCATTGAAAGAATTTGAGTAAAGCCACAGTAGAAGAAGATACCTTCGGTTACACAGTAGAAACCTATAAGGTTACGTAGCAACTCTTGGTCTGTTTCTAGGGTTCCTGTTCGGAAATTAGGATCTGACAGGCTGTGTGTTTTACCCAAGCTCCAAGTGGCTTTTGCCGCTACAGAGGGCACCTCTCGGTACATATTGAACACTTCGCCTTCATCCATGCCCAATGACTCAATGCAATACTGATAAGCATGGGTGTGGATAGCCTCTTCGAAGGCTTGTCGCAGCAAGTATTGACGGCACTCTGGGTTAGTAATGAGTCGATAGATAGCCAGTACTAGGTTGTTAGCGACCAAAGAATCTGCAGTCGAGAAGTACCCTAAAGAGCGCATGATAATACGACGCTCATCGTCAGAGAGGCCATCTGGGTCTTTCCAGGTCGCAACATCTGCGGTCATATTAACTTCTTGAGGCATCCAGTGGTTTGCGCAGCCATCGATGTACTTTTGCCACGCCCAGTCATACTTGAAGGGAACTAGCTGATTGAGGTCAGCTCGGCAGTTAATCATCGCTTTTTCGTCAACGCTGACCCGTGCTGCGCCCATTTCCAGCTCTTCTAGGCCTGGTGCGATATCGATTTGGTCAATGGAGCCTTTGGCTCTATTAACGTTGTCGGCCATCATCGCTGCGGCTTCAGCATCGGCCGCAACACCTTGGTTGTAGTTTATCGCCACAGGCTCTGGTGCCTCTGCGGCGTGTTCTGCTATTACCTCAGGCTGCACGACTGGTGCGCTCGGGGTTATTGCTTCGTCAGTATTGTATTCTTCCCAGCTGAGCATCGTATTGTCTCCTCAGTTCAACTTGGTTTTAGATTATTGGCAAGCTTCACAATCTGGATCATCCAGAGAGCAGGCTTGCGGTACAGGTGCAGGTTGTGGTGTTGATTCTGCGGCACCCGAGGCCACAGCGTTAAGTTTTCCAGACTCTACCGTAGACTTTTCGGTACCTGTAGCGGCCAGACTTCGGAGGTAGTAGGTGGTCTTAAGACCACTGTACCAGGCCATTCTATAAGTCACGTCGAGCTTTTTGCCGCTCGCATTATTAATGTAGAGATTTAATGATTGTGCTTGATCAATCCACTTTTGGCGTCGACTTGCACTGTCTACCAGCCATCGTGGTTCAATTTCAAAAGCCGTGGAATACTTTGCTTTCAAGTCATCGGGGATACGATCGATGGACTGCACCGAGCCGTCGAAATATTTGAGATCATTAACCATCACCTTATCCCACAAGTCGCGAGCTTTCAGGTCTCTGACGAGGTAGGGGTTCACTACGGTGAACTCTCCTGACAGGTTAGATTTGACATACAAATTTTGATAGGTGGGCTCAATGGACTGCGACACGCCAGTGATGTTTGCAATGGTAGCTGTAGGCGCAATGGCCATACAGTTTGAGTTTCGCATGCCATGCTTAGCTACTCTGCCTTTCAACTCTGGCCAATCAAAGGTCATATCGCGGTTGACCTCTATGTAGTTGGCTCCTCGCTGCTCCACCAAGATATCTAGGGAGTCTAAGGGGAAGATACCCTGGCTCCAAAGTGAGCCTTCATAACTTGAGTAAGCGCCGCGCTCTGCAGCCAGCTCGCTGGATGCTTCAATAGCAAAGTAGCTGACGGCCTCCATGGATTGATCGGCAAAGCTGACCGCACCTTTAGACGCGTAGGACACATCAATTTTATAGAGTGCATCTTGGAAGCCCATGATGCCCAATCCTATGGGGCGGTGCCGCATATTGGATTGCTCAGCCTGTGGGACTGAGTAGTAGTTAATGTCGATGACGTTATCGAGCATGCGTATGGCGGTTCGCACCGTGGCACGCAGTTTCTTTAAGTTCAGCTTCCCGTCTTCTATGTGCTGTGGCAAGTTGACGGAACCCAAATTACAGACCGCAATTTCGTCTGCGCTCGTGTTCAGCGTGATCTCTGTACACAGGTTAGACGAATGCACTACGCCAACGTGTTGCTGTGGTGAGCGCAGGTTGCAGGGATCCTTAAAGGTCACCCATGGATGTCCGGTTTCGAAGATCATGCCGAGCATCTTTCGCCAAACTGCCTGTGCTTTCAGGGTCTTATGAACGCGAATTTCACCGCTCGCCGCCATAGCCTCGTACTGGGCATAGCGATCTTCGAACGCCCTGCCATAAAGATCGTGGAGGTCTGGCACGTCGTTGGGTGAAAACAGTGTCCAGTCGCCGTCTTCAAACACGCGCTTCATGAATAAGTCGGGGATCCAGTTGGCCGTATTCATGTCGTGAGTGCGGCGTCGGTCGTCCCCGGTATTCTTGCGAAGCTCTAAAAACTCTTCGATATCTAGGTGCCAAGTTTCTAGGTAAGCGCAGACGGCGCCCTTGCGCTTGCCGCCTTGGTTGACAGCAACGGCTGTGTCATTGACCACCTTTAGGAACGGTACGATGCCCTGACTTTTCCCGTTGGTACCCTTGATGTAAGAGCCTAAAGCTCTGACCGGTGTCCAGTCATTTCCTAAACCGCCGGCAAACTTTGACAGCATGGCGTTGTCTTGAATAGCGCCATAAATGCCGAACAAGTCATCGGGAACAGTGGTGAGATAGCAAGATGACAGCTGCGAACGCAACGTCCCTGAGTTGAACAGTGTGGGTGTGGAGCTCATGTAATCAAAAGAGGATAACAGCTGGTAGAACTCTATGGCCCTTGCATTTGGATCGTCTTCACGGATAGACAGGCCCATGGCCACGCGCATGAAAAAGACCTGAGGTAATTCAATGCGTACTTCATCGGCGTGTATGAAGTAGCGATCGTAAAGAGTTTGCAGCCCCAGATAACTAAATTGAAGGTCGCGCTCTGGCAGTAAAGCCTGCCCCAAGGCTGCTATATCGAATTCTAGGA
>OCVR010000116.1_pt1 | contig 63074 bp, 59 predicted proteins | sample 1539091 | NCBI WGS metagenome assembly OCVR01 (sample SAMEA3355530, study PRJEB22509) | marine metagenome | biome: marine; feature: coastal ocean; material: water | place: USA | collected 2010-08-07 | depth 16 m | reverse complement strand
CGACGGCTTCTACAATGGCCGAACCATAAAGGGTGTCGTCGTTCATTTGCACAGTTGCGGCTGCTTTACCGCGAGGAGGCAGGCCGGGCATTATGACAAACATCTTGTTCGCACCCTGCTTGGCCCAGTTACGGTAGTTTCGCGCCGTTTCAGCGTGAGAGAAGTTTTCTTCCGTTACCGGAATGGTCGTTTCGCTGGCTGCAATGTTAATCGAGGCAACTAGAGGGATTGCAGAGATCAGAAGAGTGTAATTCCGTACAGTTTTCATTGATGATTACCTTTAGATTTGATTTCTTTTGCGCTGCTATGTCGTCGACAGCTCATTAGTTTTGGGTCTAAAACTTGTCATTATGCAAACACCTGCCACCGTTGTTGAAATATCTTGGTAGAACAAGCCCGCAGCCGCCAGGCGTTGACGCTGCCCTTAGCAAAAGGGCTGGCCAATTCTATCCTAAGAGTGGCGGCTAAATCATTAGCAAAAGGTAACTTTGAGCAGACAAAGCGGTGGGGAGTATAAGCAGTAACAATGGGATGTCGGGGGTAACCGGTTCGCTGCGGTGAGTCCGTCAAAGTCATCGTCGGAGCGCCTCCTGTTGTCATTATTTCAACAAGGATAGACCGAAGGCTGCTAATAGGTGAAAGCGAACGTCGGGAGACGTGAGTCCACCCTGGCGTAAGTAATGTCCGCTTTCACCTCATACAGGATTTCGCCTTAGAATCGAAAAGATGTTCACTTTTTGCCAGAAACAAACACTCCGAAGATCACCGCAGCATTTCGAGTAATGAATTGTGCAAGCCAAGGTGCGCTAGGATCCTGCTAAAAAAACCCAGCCAACAGGCCTACAGCGACGTTGATAATGCTATTGAGCCATTTGCGATGACAGATACATCTGCCGACCGAGTTAAGCGCATAGACGCCTGTCCCTCCCTGAATAAGCTTGGGATAATTTAGAGCTCACTTGTGTGTTTTACCAAGAAAAGAATTTTGGGAATGTCTTTGAGCATACTTGGATGAACTAAGATCACGATTTACTGAATCTCTACACAATGATCACGGTTGCTAAAAGCATCAGTTCCGCCCCCTTCTCCATTCCCAGGGAGGAATAGGATCGGGGTCAGACCACAGGCCCAGTTTTTGAGCCTGAGCATATTTTTCTGCCTCCTGAAGAGGGCGATTATACTTCGCGTACCTTCGATACCACCACGCATAGCCTCTCTGCACCATCGCTCGGTTGATGTTCTTTCCATCGAGATAGATCGTGCCAACAGTGCGCCCGTACTGGTCTTGCTCCACAACAGCGACACCTACTGTCTGCCCTGCTGTCATTCCCGCTAACGCATCCTTTGCTTGACTGTAATAAGCCTGATCCCTCTCTGGGGCATCAATTCCATACAAACGAATTTTTGTCTTCACTCCATCGCCAAAGACATGAAGTGTATCGCCGTCCGCTACCCTAACCACCTTGCCCGTAATCTCGAAATCAGCGGGAGTGGCCTCTCTTGCAGCGCCCAGGTCCTCAATCTTATCAGCTGCTTTCCTCCATCCAGCCTCGGGTCTGGTGGCATAACCAGTGACTCTGTTTTCGATCGACTTATATGCTGTTTCGACCCAGCTTACTTTGCCTGTGGTGGCATACTGGTAAATACTGAAAACGACTGCAAGTATCACGATATTTCGGGGGGAGAGCACACGAGGTGTTTGCACTTTACTCTTAGATTTTTTGATTGTTTGACCTTCTTTAGGCAGTTTTTTCGCTTCAGTTTGATCTAGAAGCTGACATGATGGGAAGTGTTTATTTAAGCGCAGAAAAAACCCCGCTGAAAGCGGGGTCTATGCAGCGGTTTGCCCCCATCGGCTAGGTATTATCTTCTACCCGTGCATCCGCGTTCTTTTTGACTGAAGCGATCCCGTTTTCCATTCCAGCGTTGCCTGAATACATCTCGCTCTTGCCAATAGATTGACCATTGGCGGCATTGAGTGAAAAATAAGGTTGCCCTTTCTTCGACACTTTGCGTTCAAATCTGGCGTCATTACCAGCATTTTTCTTCACTGAAGAAATACCATTTTCTGCTGCTTTCTTCGACTCATACAGCTCGCTCGTCAAGATAATCTGGCCATTAGCTGCCTTGAGATTAAACATATGTTTACCGCTAGGACTTTTTTTAAGATCGTATTTTCCGGCCATCATCTATCTCCGTTAGTCGAGTGACGTTACTCGATCCTAACTTTAGTAAGGAATTGGTAACTTGCCAGCGCACAGATGGACAAATTATGTACAAGTCACTTCCCAGCTGAGCTGAATACAAGGTTTTTAGCTCCCTAAAACCTGCTGTTATCTCAAAGCGGACGTTCCGTTACCATTCTCTTGTGTTCGATCGCCGCGATCGCTATTTTAATTTTGACGCCCACATCGCGAGTCTGTGTTTCATGGCCAGTTGAGATAGCTGGTCCGGAGGGATAGGCTGAATGACCTTATCGTGCACCAGCAATCGGTAGATGTATTCAATTTTATCGGCCGCAGAGTCGGTAGGCTCAAATTCAACCACACCACGCTCCTCTCCATATTTGACGCCGGCCGCAATCGCTTTTTTGACCATCTCCTTTTCGTTTTTCAGTTTCTTCATAACCTGCTCGCCTCAACCCCGATTAGTAGCAACAATTAGAGCACACTCACTACAACTTCGCCGCACGTTCACCGGCAATCGCAAACAATCCAACATTTCCCTTGGAATACCTGGTCACCAGCTTTGACTTGCAAATTTTCCAGCCGGTATCACTTGGACAATACACGTTAGTGTATTCACCAATCACAAAAGCCGTTTCATCAGGCGTGGCAAAATTGGTTTCAGAGTCGTTAAAAATTATATGTTCTGCGGCCAAATACGCACGACACTCAATCCCCTCAGGAGTATTCCTGAAGCGGTGATTGGTAATAGCATGCTGGGTCACATCAAAACCATTAACCACGCTCTGCAGGGCTGATAACCAGTCCTCTGCTTTACGCATTGCGCCGGCACCACCCGTGGCAGCCCCGGTATTGCCGTAATCAATGTGCACCTCATCAGCGAAGCAGCTGCGCACCAGTGGCCAGTTCTTAGTGTCTATTCCCTCACCGTAGTTGTGGTAAGCCTCGATAATTTCATGGCGAGTTTGCGCGTCAATCGTTGTCATGCTTGAAATCTCCAGCTAATCGGGCTTGGGCACGGCACCTTCAGTAATCGTCGTTGTATTGTCTACCACCATTTCGGCGCCGTTTACGGACTTTGACTCGTCTGATGCCAGGAATAAGATCATATTGGCAACGTCCACGGGCTCGCCTACCCACAAGCTATCCATTATGGCAGCGGAGGCAGGATCATTCTCAGCAACAATGTTATACATATTGCGCAGCATGGGCGTTTCCATATTGCCTGGGTGCACCGAATTACAGCGAATACCATACTTCTCTTGAGTGCTAAGACAGGCAACTGATTTGGTCATACCGCGAATAGCACTCTTGGAGGCAGCGTAAGCGAAAATATTCGGACCGCCCTGAATACTAGCCGTCGAGCACATATTGATAATTGAGCCACTACCAGCCGGCTTCATCACCCGCACAGCGTGCTTACATCCATAAAACGTTCCATCGGTTCCAACAGCGTTTACCTTGCGCCAAATCTCTTCAGTGGTGTGCTCAATGCTGGCAAGCTGGACAACCCCGGCGCAGTTAACCAGAACATCGAGACGTCCAAATTCAGCGACCACGCTATCTATCAATGCCTGCCAATTTTGCTCATCGCTCACATTCAGGCGCGCAAACTCTGCCCCATCAATAGCAGCCGCCGCTGCCGCGCCCTGCTCTTCGGCAATGTCCGCCATCACCACCTGGGCACCCTCTTCAGCTAATCGTTGGCACGCAGCCAGACCCAGACCAGAGGCACCGCCGGTAACAATAGCTACTTTTCCTTCAACTCGTTTCATTGCTTTTTCCAAGTTCCTGCTGGTTGTGCCTGTCGCCGCTTGCAATCACATTAAACGGTGATAACATCGAAAAAAGTCAGGCTGTACTGTTTATAATATTGAGATTAACCCAAACACGCAACTCACACCGGAGCGCAACATAATGAACGATAAGGTAGAAAATTACGACGATGTCACTATGTATGGCCTGACGACAGAAAAGATGGAAAAGCTACTGCTGACACAAAACGAACTGACCTTCATCTGGACCAATAAGGCCGGTCATGGCATGGGCGTGACCATGAGTTACATCTGGCGCAAAGGCAGCATCTGGTGCACAGCCACCGAGCAAAGAGCAAGAATGAAGGCCCTGGCCCGCGACCCCCGTTGCAGCGTGGTGATATCCAGTGCCGGCGTTGATGCGGATGTGAGTCAGTCGATCACGTTCAAAGGACACGCCATTTTGCACAAGGATAAAGCGACTAAAGACTGGTTTTATCCAGACTTCGCCCGACATGCCAATAGTCCGGCGCCTACCCCTGAAGCTTTTGTCGCATTTCTGGATACCGACGCGCGGATCATTATTGAAGTTGTCCCTGAAAAGACGATCACATTTGACGGCGGTGTCATGCGAGATACGACAAGCGAGGCTCTTGAAGCATAAAAAAAAGCCCGCCTCTTCAGGCGATGCCATGCCCATCATTAACTTCTAGCTTAAAAAAAATCAGAAAGAACGCCGCACACTATTACTGGACAAAGTAATAGTGTGCCCTGCAATAAAAGCTGAGAATGTGCTTTAACCTTCGAGGACCGATTAGTCTCCAGCAGGCACAGTGCCGTCATAGGAGGACTGCGATATTGCATCACCGTCAAATTTAATGGCCTTCTCCGGTATCAGTTCAATCACCACCCGCAACGGTGTATCCAAATGCTGTATCGCGGCCTCTACGGTAGGCGCTGGGTAGGGTGAAATAATCTCTGCCATTGCCGGGTAAAACCAACCCTTGGTGGCCTCATCCTCGTGCAGTTTGACATGGCCCTTGTAAGTGATCGTTTTTCCCGGGCCCATATCAGTACCCATACTGGAAATTACCACCGAAGCTCTGGGATCACGTTTTAAGGCCTTGATACGCGCACGCTGACTGGTAGCGGTCAGCCAGATGGAGCCATCTTTGGCGATGTAATTCATAATCACACCCAAGCCGTGGCCCGCTTTATTGGTCCAGATGAAGTTACACTCAATCTGTTTGTCTACCAGTTCTTTTTCACGCTCGGGTGTCAGTTCGTATAACGTAACGTCTTCGTATCCTTGCATTTCGTTCTCTCTCGTTTTTTAGAAACGCGGCAAGTGCCCCATTTGTTGTCCACCGGCCAAATCGAGAACCTGACCATTAATGTAACCAGATCGCCCACCGTCTGCGAGAAACAGTGCCGCCTCTGCCATATCTATCAGGTTGCCCATTCGGCCCACAGGTGTCGCTTCGATATGACTATCGATAACCGGATCCATGGCAAAAAACATGCTGGTCATATCCGTTTCAATCAAACCCGCCGCGATCGAGTTAAAACGCACTTTCTGGGCACCGTATTCCTGAGCAGCTACCTTCATCGCATAGTCAATTCCCGCTCTCGCACCGGCATAGGCAGAAAGTCCAGGACCAGGGATACGGGCGGTCAAAGACGATATCGTGACAACAGAGCCACCATTTTTCATCGAAGCTGCAGCATGCTTGAAAAACAGTAAGGCGCCGATAAAGCTGACTTCAAGGCTGGGGCGAATACTTTCTGCGGTGAGATCGGCGATCATATCTGCAGCGTGAACGCCTGCCGAATAAATCGCGATATCTACATTGCCGTACTTTTCTACCGTATTGGAAAACAGGCTTTCAATCTGTGATTCATCGGTAACATCACAAGGCAACGCAAGGCCGCCTAACTCAGCTGCCAATGACTCTAAAGGCTCCTTGCGCCTGGCAGACACAACGACATTGGCGCCTTCCTCGGCCAGTCGCCTTGCTATTGCTGCACCAAAATTTGCTTCACCTGACGCGCCGACAATAACTGCCGTCTTTCCTGTGAGTGTTCCCATAATCTTATCCTTACCGTTTCACGTTTAAATTATTCTTCGAGCCCCACCAATTCGACACTGCGCTGCCAAAGCTCTTCAGCGAGCGCCCCGTCATTGGCCAATTTATGCTGAGGTTTGGCAACGCGACAATCCTTGAAATAAAGACCCCCACTGTCACCATACTCAGGCGAGATTGCTGCCAGAACCTGGGTAGCTGCCCCCTGTTCGACATTTTTCATAAGCGGGGTTGCCAACACGCCAATCATCGAAAAGAGACCATTCTGATCACGAGCCAATTCCGTGCTGACAACACCTGGGTGAACCGCGTGCGCGACAATTCCATTGCCCTCGTAACGCTTACTCAGTTCACGAGCGAACAGATGATTCATCAACTTGGAGTTCCCGTAGGCAGGCCAGCCACTAAACTTGCGATTTTCCCAGTTTATATCTTTCAAACCATGCTTCAGCGATGCAAAAGACATGGCCAAAGAAGACAGGGCGATCACCCGCGCTCCCTCCGCCGCAGTCAGTGGTTCCAGTAACAAATTGGTGAAGAGGAAATGTGCAAGATGGTTAATCCCCAGATGGGCCTCAAAACCATCGACAGTGCGGCGTTCCATGGGAATCATGATCCCAGCATTATTAATGAGCAGATGCAGCTCTTCACCCCGCTGGCAATATTCTTCTGCCGCTTGCTGGGTCTTATCCAGAGAATTCAGGTCCAGCTCAAGCAGCGATAACTGAGATTCATCAATCGCCCCGCTTGCGCCAAGCAGAATATCTTCCCGGGCTTGCTCAGCTTTTACCTGATCTCTGCAGGCCATTGTCACGTTGGCGCCGCATAGAGCCAGCACACGCGTTGTCTCTTTGCCCAGCCCAGTATTAGCGCCTGTCACCAAAGCATTCTTGCCGCCAAGGTCTGCACCTTGGCTGACCTGCTCCGCCGTCGACCTTTTACCTAATCTCTTTGCCATGTTCGTCTCCGAATCCGTGCTAAACGCGAACCAGTTGTTTGCCAATATTATCGCCATGAAACAGGCGTAACAGAGCTTCCAGTATGCGTTCAAATCCCTCGAGGATATCTTCCCTGTGGTGCAAGTCTCCGTCTAGAAAATGTTGCTTCAGCCAGCTGCACTTTTCTTCGCTGCCGGCGATACCGATAACACAAGCACCGGCGATTCTGGCAATTTGACCTGCTATTGATCCTGTCGCACCGGCAGCGCCGGAAACGACAACAGTGTCTCCTGACTTTGGCTTACCGATTTCTTCCATCCAACCGCGCATGGCAGGTTCAAGGCCGAGGTATTTCACCTGCACCAGAAACTCTCCCTGCCCTAGTTCAGGAATTTCCGTTTTATGAAAGCGCAAGTCACTGAGCTTTACCTCACCCACAGGTCTGGCATTAAGCAAAAATTGGCGGTTAAGTTCAGACACCTGCTAGAGTTCCGACAACACATGGCCGCCATCAATCACTATCTCTGCGCCAGTCATATGGGAACTGGCATCAGAGGCCAGCAGCATCAAGGTACCGTTCATTTCGTGGAGTTCGCCGACTCGCCGTTGCGGTATTTTCTCGATACGATGCTGCGCGTCTTCAGTCTTAAGCCATTGGCGAATCATTTCAGTGGCGAAGTAACCCGGGCATATCGCATTGACGCGGATATTATAAGGTGCCAATTCCAAGGCGGCAGTTTTTGTAAACTGCACCACTCCCGCCTTAGCAGCGGCATAATTGGACAGCATAGACTGCACGCGCACCGCGAGAATGGATGCAATATTAATAACGCTGCCGCCAACGTCTGCGGCAATCATACGCTTCGCTGCCTCCCTGGTAACGAAGGCCACGCCCTTGAGGTTTGTGTCTACTACGTTTTCCCAGTCTTCATCGCTCAGATCCAGCAACAGCTTGGGAATGGTAATTCCAGCATTGTTGATCACAATGCTGGCAACACCGAATTCGGATTCGATGACGTCTAACGCCGCCGCAATACTGGCAGAACTAGTGACGTCCATGGAAACAGCCATGGCCTGGCCACCAGCGGCAACAATTTCATCTCGAGCAACTTCAACCAATTCAGTGCGTCTGGCGGCTAAAACCACTCTGGCGCCAGACTGCGCCATAACATCAGCGAAATGCCGACCAAATCCGCTAGAGGCCCCGGTGATCAGGACCACTCTGCCTGTGATATCAAATGCCGAAAGCAGGTCGTTCATACTACTATCCCTCAGGCGTTGAGATACTTGTCCAATGTTTGATGGAAGTGACGAATCCGAATCTCCTGGTAATTCGCCAGAACCACTTCCTTGGACTTTAGGTTTTTCAGGCCCTTTTGCACCATTTTCAGGTTACTAAAATCCTGGTCGAATACGCGCCCGATACCGCCCTCAAGGCCAGGCGCCTCAGAAAACAACTGATCTTTATCCAGCTTGTGAACGGGTGCATCGGCGGGGCGTTCGGCGCCATCCGGGTAGCGCATAAGGAAAATGATTTCCATGGTGCACATTTCATGATTGTCACCATACGGCTTCATCCGATATGTCAGATTAGGGTGGAAGCCAGCCCAGGGGGCCAGGTTGGGAAACAGGGAATACAAAATGGAATCCATAATCTCGCTGCGGGTGCAGAAGCTGGCAAGATCCACGTCATACTCTTTGGAATAGTGCTCGAAATAATACTGCGCCAGCCACTCGCGAGCGCTCAGACCTTCTGGCACTTCTATTTTCTCTCCCTCTGTCATCCAGGCACCATGCTCCAGCCAGTCATTCACTGTCTGATCGGGCGCAACGCCTTCAAGGTGCGGACTGACCACGCCCATGGGCGAAATCGTACGACTGACGTTGTCACCCCAGCAATCGTATTGTGAGTTGGAGTCGCCCAGGTAAGGCATGATTTGTGGGTGAGTCTGCACCGTGTGGTATGACTCAATAAAAGCTTCCCAGGCAACTTTCCAGTTACATTCGATCACCTTCTCCACATGCATTGCCTTGAAGGTGTTTTCTGGCTTCCAGCGGGTAAAATGCTCGGGGAGTATTCCCATGTAGCTCTGCAGCGAATCAGCCTCGAGGTCCATATTAATGAATACCCAACCGCCCCAGGTATCTATTTGTACCTGCGGCAGAGAAAACTCTTCAGCCTTGATATGCGGGAAGTCCCACTGACAGGGGGCACCGAGAAAATCTCCATCCAGGCTCCAGCGAAACCCGTGATAAGGGCATTTGAACTCGCGCGCGCTGCCACAGTCTTTACGCAGTTGTCGTCCTCTATGCAGGCATGCATTGAAGAAGCCTTTTAATTCACCCTTGTCAGTGCGGGTGACCACAATAGAGTGACTTGCGATTTCGTAGACATAGAAATCACCTGGCTTGGAGATCTCTGTCTCGCGACACGCCGCCTGCCAGGTTTTGCTCCACATTTTCTCTACTTCGAGATCGTGAAACTCCTTACTCAGGTAACGATCAGTAGACAGGTTGTCTGAACCAAGAAATGTATTGGTGCTTTCACGCAGTGCGTCCGGTACCGGATTCACTTCTTTATCGAGCATCTCCTGGTAGGATTCACCACCGGAGCGAGCAACAATTTGTCCGTCATCTAATTCTATTGCTCTACTCACCTGAGCTCTCCTAGCGCTGCAATATAGTCACGGCGCTGATACCTGGCGCACCATAAACATGGGTGTAGCCCAGCTTGGGGTCACCGGGCACCTGGTGCTCACCGGCGTCACCACGCAGTTGCAATACATTTTCATAGACCTGACGTAAACCGGACGCACCAATAGGCTCGCCATTTGCCAGACAACCGCCATCGGTATTAATCGGCATGCTACCGTCAATATATGTCGCTTTGGATTGAATCAGGTGTTCCTGTTCACCGTGCTCACAAAAGCCGTTTTCGGCCATGTGCATCACTTCCGCCCCGGATTCAGTGTCCTGCAATTGCAGTACATCCATGTCTCCGGGACCAACACCCGCCATTTCAAAAGCAGCTTTGGCCGCGTCCACAGTGGGTCCATCCACCTGCTCCAGGGCCTGACTGGGCGCAAACACCTCAAACGAGCCATAACGGCGAGACTTGAGCACTGCCGACTTGAGATAAATTGGCTTGTCTACGTACTGCCTGGCCTTGTCACCCCGACAAAGAATCAAGGCCACTCCGCCCTCTGCCGGAGAGCAAAACATGTATTTAGTCAGTGGATCATTGATCATCATCGAATTGGCTATTTCTTCAACCTCAATCGGCTGACGGCGCCATGCGTTGGGATTCAGCGAGCCATTGATAAATGCTTTTTCCGACACTTTAGCCAGGGTATCTTTGGAAATACCGTAATCGTCCATGTACTTCTGGATTTTCATAGCAAAAAACTGGGTCGTCATCATCATGCCCACTTCACCGTACCATCGCCCAATTCCAAGCGATGCCGGGTCGGCATCAAATGCACCTCGATCATGTTTATCAAAGCCGGCGACCAGGCCAATGTCATGCTCTCCAGACTTAATGGCATTGTATGCGGAGATCAATGAGCTACCCCCGGTTGCACAGCCGTTCGCGACATTAATAAACGGAATGCCGGTAAGCCCCAATTCGTTACCCAGCGCATCTGCGTTGCCAGAGCTGGCGCTACCACCAAAGGCAAACTGCATATCCCGCCACTCTACGCCGGCATCTTTAAGCGCGTCGCGCGCCGCAAAGGCACCCTGCTGCAAACCACTGCGCGCAGGTGTACGCCCGAAGGGGTGAATTCCGATTCCTACAATTGCTACGTCCATAGTTACGTCTCTTGTCTATGCCTGAGTCGGCTTGAAGAAAAAGCTGATGACCTCGTCACCGTTTTCCTCGGTGCGATAAGTATCAAAAATGACATCCATTTCCATACCAATGCGAAGCTTTTCAGGGTCACTTTCAGTCAGTCGCCCCTCGACTCTCACGCCGCCGGGCAATTCAAGATAGCCGACGCCGTAAGGTTTGAATGTCTGTGGAGTTTCATTGCTGTGATAGGGAGGCTTGGGCATGAACTGCTGCACGGTCCATGTCCAAAGCGTGCCTTTGCGCGGCAACTCTTCGATCTCTACGTCCTGACCACTGCAGGCCATACAGGACTCGGCAGCGGGAAACGCCGCAATACCGCAATTCTTGCAGCGACTCCCTAGCAGGGCAGGATTGGGCGAGGGCCAACTGAACAAGCCCTCCGCAATTGGCACTTGGTTCTTCATATAGAGATCCTTTAATCATCAACCCAATTAGAGAGTCAGGTTTTGCATCCAGTTGGCGTGGAAGCCGTTAGGCACCCGACCGGGAATGTGAACTTTAGCAACAGGACCGTCAGTGATATTGCCGGCACTGAGAATACTGAGGAAAGGCCCTTCACCCGGATTGTCTACAAAGCACATGAGCCAGCCATCTTCTTCCTTGTCACTGTCAGGATTTGGTACATGCACAGGCTCGCCCGCGTTGGCCTTTTCCCCGTACTCCCACAACACCGTCTCGCCAGTCTGGAAGTCGAAACTGCCTGTGCAGTTGTAACCGTGAGCGTCGCCCCATTCGCGATTGGAACAGGTCGCAAATCCATAACGATAGTCTTTACCCATTAAACGCTCGTCAATTCGGGAAAACTCGCAAAATACATCGGAGAACTGTTCGTTGGTGACCTGCCTAGTCACCATATCGAGGGTCATGCGATACATGCGGCGAGGTTGCTTCTCCACACCTGTACCCTGGGACTGGGTGAAGGGAATAGAGTTAATCCAGACGTAGTCGAGAACAATTTTCCCGCCGGACTCGAAACCATTGCAGAAATGCCAGCTGAAAAATGACTCTGTTTCAAAGACTATATTTTCACCGCTGCCATCGCGAGGAATGGCGATGATCTTGGTGCCTAACTCGGGCTCCCAGACGAAGGGATCTTCACCCTTCATAGCTTTTTCTACACTGTGATAGGTTGGAGCGTAAAAAATCACCACGTAATTAGCAGTAATTTGCAGATCGTGGATGATGCCTTTGCGCGGGAGTTCTACTTCCATCACTTGTTTGTGCCTGCCTTTGGCGTCAAACACCCGAACCCAGTAATTTGGACTGTCCCAGCGTTGGCTGCAGGACACCAGGTCACCGGTGATCGGACAAATTTTAGGGTGTGCAGTCAGGGCATCGCCGGGCTTGAGCGCGCCATCGTAGTCATACAAGCCTACTGTTGATAAATCATTATTGAGCAGGTGCGGAAATCCACCTTCCCACAAGGCAAGCAGTTTCTCGCCGTGATAGATCACATTGGTATTAGCGGTATTGCGAATGGGGTTTGGCTCACCCCCAGCATCTATGACTTCCTGTGGCACTTCCAAAAGTTTGCCCACGCTGCCATAAATGGTGTGATCAAACTTGCGCTCTGTCATCAGGTGACTGGTTTGCACCCAACGGTTCTTGTATTCGACATGACCGTCTTTAAAGTAAACCCCATGTACCATGCCATCGCCGTCCAGGGGATAAACATAGTGATTGGGCTGATAAGCGACATTGGCGCCGTCGCGCATAAAGGCACCCAGCAGCTTTTTCGGGATTTCACCCTCTACTCGCAATTGCGACTCGTCAAAGTCGCGCTCTTCGTCTATTGGGGCGTAGTTACCTTGTAAGTAAGGAAAGGCGCTCAAATCCATGGTGTGGTACCCGTATTATTGGCTATGGTGGTGTTAGTAAATGAAACAACGCTAGATATTAGCAGCTAGAATTTTATAAAAACAGTCTCGTCTGTTTCTTTTTTAAACGCGAGCACCTACATTACGCAATCAACCTATCTGTGGAGTGAGACAATGAGCATACTTGAAGAAGAACTGGCCCTGGAAAAGCTCATGGCCCGCTATGTGGATGCGGCTAACCGGCGAGATGGCGACGCCTGGGCGCAAACCTGGGCAGAGGACGGCTGTTGGAACCTGATGGGAATGGAAGTAAAGGGTCGAGACAGTATTCTTGCCCTGTGGCAGCAAGTTGTCGCTGGCTTTGATTTTGCGCTGCTGGTTCCCGGCTCTCACCTGTTTGAGATCGATGGGGATACCGCCCAGGGACACTGGTATCTGCAGGAGTTCACTCGCGATCTGCAAAATGAGCGACACTGTGCCATCAGTCGCTACCTGGACAGCTACGTCAAAGTGGATGGCCAGTGGTTATTCCAAACCCGTCGCTACGACTTTATTTACCGGGGCCCGGGTGACCTGAGCGGGGACTACACACCTTTACCGGAATAAATCGATAAGCATTAATCCTCGGGCAGGCGCAGCACCAGTTTGCCCTGGTTGCTGCCGTCAAACAGCTTCATAAAAACAGGCAGCACATTGTCAAGACCATCTACGATTTCTTCCTTGAACTGAAGTTTACCTGCCATCAACCACTCAACCAGTTGACCTACTCCCTCGGGGAAGCGGTCCAAAAAGTCCAGCACCACAAATCCGCGGATAGTGATACTTTCGGCCACCAGCTGCCACAGATTCTTGAGGTGGGGCAGTTCTTCCGCATTGTAAGAAGAGATCCAGCCGCATACCGCTACACGACCAAATTTATTCATGCAGCTCAGTGCCGCATCGAGAATTTCTCCGCCGACGTTATCAAAGTAAACGTCTACACCATCTCTACATACCTCCCCTATCGCCTTGCTGAAGTCGCCACAGGTCTTGTAATTAATAGCTGCATCAAAGCCCAGATCCTCGGTAAGCCAGGCGCATTTCTCGTCGGTGCCCGCCATACCCACCACGCGACATCCCTGCATTTTGGCGATCTGACCTACTATCGATCCGACAGCACCTGCAGCGGCACTCACTAACACGGTTTCACCGGCCTTGGGTTGACCGATTTCCATTAAGCCAAAGTAGGCAGTGAGCCCGGTAGGACCCAAAACGCCCAAAAAGTTACTCAAGGGAATCCCCATGGATTCATCCAGTTTGTTCAACGCCTCTGCGGGCAATGTGGTGTAAGCCTCCCAACCTCCCATCGTCATCGCAACATCGCCCACCGCGAAATTTTCGCTGTTAGACTCCACCACTCGACCGATAACAGAAGCCCGCACCGCGTCGCCCAACGCTATCGGCTCGATATAGTTTGGCTCATCCGACATCCAGCCGCGAATCGCCGGATCCAGTGAGATAAACAGATTGCGCATCCTTACCTCTCCTGCATTGAGGGCAGCTAAAGGCACATCTCGCGAAGGGATATTTTCTGAGTTTGGCTCACCCTTGGGGCGGGATGCGAGATAGTACTGTCTGTTGAGAATTTCGGTCATGGGATGCGCACCTGTTTGCGAGCGGGGATTGAGTTCAGCCCGCAAACATAGCCCTTGGCAAAAAATCAGTCAACCCTGATTGTTTTGAACGCGCGATTCTGCTACTTTCAATCGTTGAGAGCAGCCTCCGGGCTGACTTCTTTACTGGCTAAATTTACGGAGGCTCCCGCCTTGGCAACCGAACAAGTAAAAACCTATTGCCGTTTCTGCCACGCCTACTGCCCTATGGTAGCGACGGTAGAAGACGACCGCCTCATCGCTATCGCGCCGGACACGGACAACGAAATTTATGGCGGCTATACCTGCGTCAAGGGCCGGCAAATGCTGGAGCAAATCTATCACCCTGGTCGCCTGGAACAGTCACAGAAACGCCTGCCTGACGGTGAGTTCGAGGCCATTGGCAGTCAGAAAGCCATGGACGAAATCGCCGATAAGTTGAAAGCGATCCTCGCGGAATACGGCCCCCGCAGCATCGCCAGCTATAACGGCACGTACTCCTTTCAAAATTCTGCGGCACATGGCATGGCGCGAGCATTTCACGCGGCCCTGGATGCACCTAATTATTTCACCAGTGTGACCATTGACCAACCCGCAAAGGTTGCCATCGCCCCTGCACGCATGGGCTGGTGGAATGCGGGCTCACACATGTGGAGTGATTCCGATGTATCCATGGTGATTGGCAACAACACGCTGATTTCACATTTCTCAGTGCCGGGAGGTGTGCCCTCGTTCAGCCCTGCCAATGCCCTGCGCGAGGGTCGCAAGCGCGGTCTTAAGTTGATTGTCATCGACCCAAGAAAATCAGAGGTCGCCGCCCGCGCTGACCTGCATCTGCAAGTGCGTCCGGGGCAGGATGCTGCCCTGCTGGCGGCGATTATTCAAATTGTGATTAGCGAGAATCTTTACGACAAGGAATTTTGCGAGGACCACACCGAAGGCCTTGAAGAACTTGACCAGGCTACTCGTCAATTTACCCCCGAGGCCGCCGCCGCCGCGACTGACGTTCCCGCAGAGCAAATTTATGAGGCTGCTCGAATATTTGCCGCTGGCCCGAAAGGCTCTGCGGTCACGGGCACAGGGCCAGAAATGGGGCCGCATCCCAACCTGGTATTGCATTTATCACTGGCGCTCAATGCCATTTGCGGGCGTCACTACAGAGCCGGCGAGCGCATCCCCAACCCCGGTGTACTGACTCCTCCTGGGCCCAGGCATGCGCAAGCAACCTCGCCGCAGCCCCAATGGTTGACCGAAGGGGTCGCCAGCAGAATTGATCCGGATATTCACGAGACCGTGGTGCTGTCGCCCTATGGTCCATTGAAGGAAATGCCAGCAGGGCTTGCCGCCGACGAAATTCTCACCCCCGGTGACGGCCAAATCAAAGCATTAATCTGTGTTGGCGGAAACCCACTGCTCGCCTGGCCCGATCAGGAAAAAACTCACCGCGCACTGGAGAGTCTGGAACTATTGGTCTGTGTGGACATTAAAATGGCGGCCACCGCGCAAATGGCTGACTATGTGCTGGCACCCAAAATTTGTTTGGAGCGAGAGGACGTTACCCTGCTCACCGATGTCTGGCATGACAAACCCTACAGTCAGTACACCCGCGCAGTCGTAGAAGCACGTGGCGATGAAATAGAAGAGTGGCAGGTGTTCTGGGAACTGGGCAAACGCATGGGCCTGGAGCTGACTCTAAATAAGCAGCCGGTGGATATGACATCATTGCCCGAGAAAATAGACTTGCTCAAGACCATTACCCAGGGATCTCGTGTACCCATTGAGGACATTGCTGCCAAAGAAGGCGGTCACGTGCAGGACGTCGACGATATCATCGCTCTACCCGCAGACCCAGAGACCGCAGGCCATCTGCAACTGTTCCCACCCGGACTGGACGAAGAACTCACCGCTGCACTGCAAGACATGCAGGGTAAAACCGACAGCGAGTACCCTCATTTACTGATCAGCCGCAGAATGAAGTATACGCACAACTCCACCGGACCTGAGTTCGCCCTGTTGCGTGCCAAGAACAGTCATAATCCGGCCTATATGCACTCCAGCGACCTGGCAAAACTGGATATAGCAGACGGTGAACTGGTAGAAGTGCGCTCCCGACACGGCGCGATTCCTGCCATCGCAGCCGCTAGCGACGACATTAAACCCGGACTGGTATCGATGTCCCACAGCTGGGGAGGGACACCCGATCCAGCGGCGAAGATCGATGAAAAAGTTCGCGAGATGGGCAGTAATACCAATCGCCTGATTGACAATCGTGAGCATACAGAACGCTACTCTGCGATGCCGAGATTAAGTACGGTGCCCATTAGTATTAGCAAGATGGCGTGAACGGAAGCGCGCTGACCTCTGCAGTACCTCCGCAGCGAAAGAATCAAAGCGCTGAACGGTAAATAACTACAGCCACTCCTGTTAATCGGTTACAATTTCGGTTTAGGGGTGACTGTTTTAATCAGGCTATCCTGTTTTCATTTAACAACGGAGTGAAAATGGCCAACAGCAGTACAAAGGGCGACGATACAGCACAGGATATTAGCTGGCAGGCGCAGAAGAGTGCGATGACCCGCGACCGCATTCTGGATGCGGCAATCTCCTGTTTTATCGAGCTGGGCTACACCAACGTTACTACCGCCAAGGTAGCGAGCGCAGCTGGCGTGTCGCGAGGTGCGATGCTGCATCATTTCCCCTCGAAAACCGAGTTAATCCAGGCAGCAGTTGAATACCTTCACGTCAAACTGCTGGAAGATTACACAGAGAGGGTGAAATCTATCTCTCCTAAACTCAAGGGCCGTAAATTTCGTCGCGCGGGTATTGATGCCTACTGGCAACACCTCACTGGAGACTTGTTCACTGCTTATCACGAACTCTGCGTTGCGGGCCGCACCGACAGCGAACTCAAGGCCATCCTGGAAAAATCCAGTGTCAAGTTCGACATGCATGTCCAGGAATCCAACAAAGAGTTGTTCAAGGATTGGGAAGGAACCGGCGACAGGTTCCTGCTTGCTATGGACGTTACCAAGTTCATGATGGAAGGACTGGCAGTAGGCCAACTGGTGGTTGATCGTGAAGAGCGGGTTAACCGTCTGCTGGACTACCTGGCGGATCGTCTGGAAGAAATTTTTCAGGAAGGCACCAGCGGCGCGATCGGCCGCCACTCTTCCTGAATTCAGTTCAGGCTGCCTGGAGCTGAATGTAGCGCTCCAGGTAGTAATCTTCATCTCCGTAAAGCTTCGCCAACAGCAGCAGCCGCTTCAAGAGATGGCCAACAATCAATTCATCAGTCATGCCCATACCGCCATGCAGTTGAACTGCTTCGTGGGAAATAAGCCGTCCCGCTTCCGCCACCTTCACTTTTAGCGCAGCGCAAGCAGCAGGTCCCGCACTGTCGCCTTCCTCAAGCAAAATAGCCGCGTTATATAACAAAGACTTTGTTTCTTCCAATTTCAGGTACATATCGGCCATGCGGTGTTGCAAGGCCTGAAACTTGCCAATGGCTTGACCAAACTGTTCACGTGTTTTGGTGTACTCCACAGTGGCATTGAGCAAGACTTGCATAGCTCCCAGCGATTCAGCACCCAACGCAATAATCGCGTAATCCAGCGCCTTAGCAATAATGGCAGCCCCATTGCCACGCTCGCCCAACATGTCGGTTGCGGCCAAAGCCACATTGTCAAAGCCAATGACTGCTCCGCGACTACCGTCAACAGCGGTAAACGAACTCCGATTCACGCCGGGCTTGTCTGCAGAAACCACAAACAGGCTCAAGCTATCGGGGTTGCCGTGTTCTGTCAGGGCGCTAACAATCAACTGGTCTGCAACGTGCCCGTTGAGCACCGCAATCTTGCTGCCAGACAGTGAAAATCCATTATCTGCGACGCTAGCTACCGCGTTAATCGCTGCAAAATCATAGCCGGAACCGGCCTCTGCAAACGCGAACGCCCACTGACTGCTGCCTTCGGCCAGCGCGGGTATATACGTCGCTCGTTGTTCTTCACTAGCAGCCAAAGACAGTAAGCCGCCGCAGGCTGCCACACAGTGCAGGTAAGGCTCACGAACCAGCGCCTTACCCAAAGATTCGCAAAGCACCATCAGGTCGGTCACGCTACCGCCTAATCCGCCATCGGCTTCGGCAAAGGGCAGTGCCAACCAACCCAACTCGGCAAAGGCCTGCCAGGCCTGGGCATCGAAGCCAAGATCGCTCTGGCTCAGCTTGCGATGGCGGTCCACACTGCCATGATCTGCTGTGTATTTCTCTACGCTTTCACGCAGTAGTACTTGTTCTTCTGAAAGGGAAAAGTCCACGGTATATCCTGCAAATTAGCTGCGCTCATGCTAGCAACTTGCCTCTTACAAAACAATCAGTCCCTACTGTTTTATTGTTCCTGTATTTCCCCTAGACTCAAGCTGACACAAGAGACGGAGTCATCCTATGCCTGCACTAAACCTGAGCGCCGATGAGGTACTAACCACTACCCGGGCAGTCCGTAAAAGACTGGATTTGCAACGACCGGTGGAACTGGCTGTAATCAAGGAATGTCTGGAGATTGCACTGCAAGCACCCTCCGGCTCGAACTCACAGGGCTGGCATTTTATAGTGGTCACAGACCGGGCAAAAATTAAAACAATCGCTGACTACTACCAGCGCGCCTTCGCCGAGTATGAGTCAGGACCGGCACAGCCGACGCGCCTGCACACGGACAACCCCGACATGGCCGAAACTCAGGAGCGAGTTTTAAGTTCTGCCCAGTACCTGGCGGCCCACCTGGCTGAGGTACCTGCGCTGCTCATTCCCTGCATGCTGGGGCGACCAGAAAGCGGTGACCTTCCTCAGGGCATTATCGCTGGCATGTATGGCTCGGTGATACCGGCGGTCTGGAGTTTTATGTTGGCCGCTCGGGAACGAGGACTGGGGACCTGCTGGACAACACTGCACCTGAATTTTGAAAAGGAAGCTGCCGCACTGCTGGAAATTCCAGATGAGTATTCTCAAGTGGCGCTTATACCTATTGCCTACACCCAGGGCACACGTTTTCAGCCCGCGCCGCGAAAATCGTTAGATGATTCGCTGCATCTGGATAGCTGGTAGCGGGAGCCTGAGTTTTGGATCTGGGAATCACAGGCAAGAAAGCCCTGGTCAATGGCGGCAGTGCGGGGCTTGGCAAGGGCAGCGCAAGAGCTCTAGCGGCGGAGGGTGTAGAGCTCTACATTTCCGCCAGGAACCAGCAGCGTCTGGAGAAGGTCGCTGAAGAAATCGCCAGGGACACCGGTGCCAGCGTCACACCAATAGTCGCCGATCACTCAACAGATGCCGGCCGCGAAGCAATATTATCAGTGTGTCCTGATCCCGATATTCTGGTGGGCACCTGCTCACCTGCACCGTTTACGCCGGACTTCCGTGACGTCACCGTCACAGATTGGCAACAACACCTGGCTACCGGCCTGATCAGTCCCATCGAATTTATTCGTGCCACCATCGATGGCATGTGCGACCGCGGCTTTGGTCGTATCGTCAACATTTCCACCGGGGCCAGCAAGTTTCCCGCCGAAATTCGGACGCTCTCAGGACCACCCAGGGCTGCACTGTCTAACTACACCGTGTCCGTCGCAAAAGCGGTCGCCAGACATAATGTCACGATCAACAACCTGTTGCCGGGCATGCACCACACAGCAGCAGCAGAAGAGCGCTTGGGTGGAATCGCCGCTGAACAGGGCAAAAGTTACGAGGAGGCGGTAGAAGACTGGATCAGGGAGTGGCGGATTCCCGCGGAAAAATTCGGCAATATCGATGACTTCGGAACAATATGTGCGTTGTTTTGCAGCCAACAGGCTAGCTACATTATCGGCCAGAACCTGGTAATCGATGGCGGTGCTACTACCGCCACTTTCTGAAACCAACCACCACAGGCAGGAACTACACAGATGACAGCAAAAGGATCAACCCTGGAATATTACGATGGTGAGCAGCTCTGTCTGGGCGAGGTTTTTCACCCTGAGCATAGTGCCAAAGCCTCACCAATAGTTCTGGTAGTGCACGCCTGGGACGGATTAGGCGACGAGGTCAGGGACAAGGCCACCCGACTTGCCGCTCAAGGTTACGTGGCATTTGCTATCGACGTTCACGGCAACGGTATTCTGCACACCGACTTCAGTACGGTACAGGAAGTTCTGGGGCCATTCATGGCTGACCGTGCAATGCTGTTGCGTCGCCTCGCGGCCGCCCTTACTGCGGCAAAGACGATCCCTGGCGCCGATACTGCGCGAATAGCAGTCATGGGTTACTGCTTTGGCGGCACCTGCGCCCTTGATCTTGCGCGCTCTGGCGGCCCTGATATCAAAGCGGCGGTTTCTTTCCATGGTGGCCTGGCGGGTAACGGCATGGAGGCTACTGCCATCAGCGCCCCAGTTCTTGTACTTCATGGACATGACGACCCGATGGTTCCGCCAGAGGCAGTTACAGAATTTCAAGGCGAAATGAACGAGCGAGACGCCGACTGGCAGCTGGTCAGTTACGGCCACACGGTGCACGGTTTTACTCGCCCTGAGGCAAATAGTCCGGAACTGGGTGTTGTTTACAACCCGCTGGCAGACCGACGGTCCTGGCACGCCATGCTTCAGTTTTTCCAAGAGGTGCTCTAGCCACATGCCCGCTCACATTGTGCCTGCACAGGCTGAGATAGAAGCACTCGCAGGACACCGCTTTGCCGGAGGAGAATACCGCATTGCTCACTGGGAAAATGTGCTACTAACCGGCTGCACCGGCACTGAATTGTTGCCAGATGGACTCGCCCACCCCAGCAGCCTGTTCCACTTGCCCATTGCCGGCGCTGGCACCAGCATCGCCGAGATGTTCGCATTGGGCAAAGCGGAGTCTGATCTTTCCATTATGATTGAAAGTTACGAGTGGGAGTTTTACCAGCCCTTGCGGGAAGAGATTGACTACCGGGTCGAAGGTGCAATTCATTCGTCACAGCGGATTCAGGAAGTCGACAGGGAGTACGATCGTATTCAGTTTCGTTTCGACATAGCGCTGACTAGCGGCGAGCCTGTTGCCCGGTCACTAGTGACCTGGCATTACACGAGAAACACCCTGTGAGCCCTGCTGTCGGTGACCCTATCCCCGAGTGGGTTATGCCAGAAGTTTCCGCTGAGCGTATGCGCACTATGGCGGCTCTGCTGCGTGACCCAAACCCGCTGCATTGGGACCGGGATGCGGTCGCCTCCCTGCCACTAAACCTGGGTCGCAGAACAATCAATCAAGGCCCGCTTGGCCTGGGATACATGGTTAATATGCTGCACGCCTGGGCAGGTGCCGGCAGCATACGCCGCATGGTGACGCGTTTCCCGCAGGTCGTGCTCGATGGCGAAGAAGTTATCGCACGAGGCCGGATCACGAACTTACACAGCGCAGCGGGCGAACTGCTGGCCGATTGCAGCATCTGGCTGGAACATGCAGAGCGAGGCATTCTCCTGGAGGGTGAAGCCACTGTGTCGCTGGCAACAGACAACCAAGCGACATAAGCGCAACCTCATCGGGATTCCTCAATAAAATCATCAATCAGCTCGTGCAGCCGTGACACGCGACTCTCCTGTCCCGCCAGGTAAGAACCCTGATAACCACTGGAGCTCATGGCACGCTGCTGACCGGGGAAAATCGTCAAGTCCTGATCTATGGTCAGGCCCATGCTTTTCTCTCCCAGGGAAAACACCTCGTGTTCAATCTCAGTGCCCCGCTCTACCAATCCTGCAGTCGTTCGCACCGGCTCTGTCACGCCGTCTGGATCTGGCGCGTACCAGAAGTTATCAAAGATACATTGCTCGGGGTCAGTCGGGTGCGGCCGGGCTCGCAAAAAGTGAAAACCGTCCACCCACAAGGACACTGCAAAATTTGGAAACAGCGTGTAGTGATAGGCATCAGTCAACTGACTGTCGTTAAGCTCATTGAAGTAAGCATAACCACGGCCAGGCCCCAGGCGGCGACGCGCCTGCTGTAATGCTTCACGCGTGTCTTCTCCCCTGCCCCGATAATCTTCCGGGTCCAGGTCCCAGTCTCGCAAGATATCGGCCAATGGCTCACCAATAGCGCCGTCCTTGTCAGTCGCAGGCCCCGCATAGCCGCCGAGCATAATCATCCGCCCGTGCCCCTCGTCTGCCATATCAAATCGTGTGGTTTTGTAAGAAGTATCTACGCCCGAATGAATGCGTAACTTTTCGACGTTTGCACCCTTGGGCTTATGCACCGTATTGACGTGGTAGGACTCGTTAAAATTGTCCATCACCACTTTCCAGTTACAGGGCGCTACCGTAGTTTTAGCGACGTAGCGCTTCCATTGATCAATACGATAAACCGACCAGTCATCCCACACGGGTCCCAGATACTCCTTCAGGGTCACACAGTCCGGATTCATATTAATCCAGACAAACCCCGCAAAGGTCTCGCAGCGCACTTCTTTCAAGGTCAGTTTGCCGCAGGGAGTTCCCTGGGGAAAATCATCCGCATCCTGGACAAAGTCTAACTGTCCATCCCGGGTCCAGGCCCAGCTATGATAGGGGCAGATAAATCGCCTGGCATGGCCTTTTTCCTCGCTCACCAGACGCTGGCCACGGTGTTGGCAAACGTTGTAATAGGCTTTTATAGCACCATCGTCCTGACGCACCATCAAAATAGATTCCCGGCCGACCTCCTCTTGCTGCCAATCTCCCGGGTTGGGCATCTCGTTCTCAGCGCCCAGCAACAGCCACACTTTGGTCCAGACGTGACTCCACTCCTGTTCAGCAAAATCTTTAGAGGTATAACGATGCCCCTCCAGTTTGTGTCCACGAATTTTTTGCTCCGGCCACGAGGGAAGATCCGCAACTGGTCTATTGGTTTGCCCGACATTCTCTGCCATTTAACTCACTCCTGCTAAACTGATGCTATTTACTATTTAAACACTGATTGGATTCGCGAATGTCTCTTGAAAATTGCGCTCATCGACTAGCACTGCAAGACTTGCTCGCCACCTACGCGGCAGCCGTTGACGAACGCGACCGAGAGCGCTATTCCCACTGTTTTACCGACGATGTTGAGGTTGTAGGCTTTGGCGATCAAACCCATTTTGGACGCAGCAACTGGGTTGAATACGTTTGGACCGCATTGGGAAACTATGACTCGACGCAACACTTGCTGGGCTCGCAGCTGGCGACCATTGACGGGAAAAGAGCTTCCGCGCGCACCGATGTACAGGCGCTTCATGTGCTTGCAGGCAGTGAAGAGAAATTCACGCTCTGGGCAACTTACCTGAGTGACATGATACTCACCGAACATGGCTGGAAAATTTGTCGCCATGAACTGGTGGTGCGCGCGAGCCAAAGCCACTAAGTCACTTCCCTTTGAATTGAGGGGTTCGCCCTTCTTCGTAAGCTTTGATCGCCTCAGCGTGATCTTCGCTGGGGCGGGTAATCAACATATGTGAGGAAATCAGGTCCAGGTGAGTATTGAGATCCATCGAGTGACTTTGCTTTACTGCTCGCTTGACCAGCCCCATCGCCAACGGTGCGCGCTCAGTCAGCTTTTGTGCAAAATCCATGGTTTGTTGCATGAAGTCCTGATCGTCAAACACTTGATTGACCATGCCAATACGCATGGCCTCTTGAGCGTCGATGGGTTCGGCTGCATAAAACAGTTCCAACGCTTTCGCTTCTCCCACGATGCGCGGCAAGAAATAACTACCACCGTTGCCAGGCACTAACCCAAAGGCGGTGTAACTCACTCGAAACTTTGCGCTACGCGCCGCTAACCGGATATCGCACTGCAAACTTACATCGACACCTGCACCGGATGCCAGACCATTAACCGCAGCAATCACCGGCTTATCGATCTCTGCCAGCTTGCGCGGAATACGATGCAGACGGTCCCAGAATTGCTGTTTGATCTCCACCGGTGAAGGCGCGGTATGAGTTCCCAACTTACTGGTATCGCCGCCTCGACAAAAAGCTTCGCCCGCGCCGGTCACTACAATCACGGCTACGTCGTCACTGGTGCGACAGTGCTCAAGGGCATCAACCCAGAGAGGCAGCATTTCCTCATTAATCGCATTGAGGACGTCAGGTCGGTTCAAGGTGATGGTGGCAACCCGCTTGTCGACGGTCAGAGTAATCGGTGATGTCATGAGAAGGTCTCTGCAGATAGGTATTTTTCAAGCGTCTGGTGAAAGTGTCGAATTCGCACTTCCTGATAATTGGCCAGTTGAACCTGACCATCGCGCAGCGAACTTAAACCACGCTGAACCATCGAAAGGTTGCTGAAATCCTGATCAAACACCCTGGCAAGCTCCGGGTCAATGCCCGCTGTCTCCGCCAGAGTTTGATCGGGGCCGACAAATTGCTCCGGAACATCACGCGGACGTTCCCCTTCAGGAAAACGCAGCAACAGCATAATTTCCATAGTGCACATATCATGCCGGTCCTCCCATGGCAGGAAGCGATACGTTACGTTAGGGCGAAAGCCCGCCCAGGGTGCAAAGTTAGGGAACACAGAATACAAAATCGCATCCAGCACTTCGCTGTATGTCGCTACTCCTGCTAGCTCGCGATCATACATCCGTGAAAAACGCGCAATGTTAAGCTCACCCAGGTATTCACGGGCGCTTACATTCTCTGACAGCTCGGGCAGATCTTCACCCTCTCCGACACCATATACTCTCAGCCATTGATCTACCGCTTGCTGCTCTGAGTGACCGGGCAGGTGCGGACTGATCACGCCCATAGGGGTGATTGTTCTACTTACATAGTCATTGAAACAGTCGTACTGGGAATTCGCATCTCCAGTGTAGGGCAGCAACTGCGGATGTGTCGCCACCGTATGGTAGGACTCTATAAAGGCTTCATGTGCCACCTTCCAGTTGCAACGCAGCACTTTTTTAAGGTGCATCGCCTTGTAGGTATTCTCCGGTTCCCAGCGTTTAAAGTGATCAACCATTTCACCCAGATGATCTCTTAACGACGGGGCATCTGCTGATTGGTTCACGAATACCCAGCCTCCCCAGGTTTCAACGCGCAAGGATGGCAAACCAAAGCTCTGCTGATCAATGTGGGGGAAGTCCCACTGACAAGGGGCACCGCGAAATTGCCCGTTCAGGTTCCAGGTGAAGCCATGATAAGGACATTTTAGTTCTCTGCTACTGCCACTGCCGGTTTTTAATTGTCGGCCTCTGTGCAAACAGGCGTTAGGGTAGGCACGCAGGCAACCTTGCTCAGTTCGCACCACCAGGACATTGATGTCGGCAATCTGGTGACTGTAAAAGTCCCCCGGTTCAGCCACTTCTGTTTCACGGCACACTGCCTGCCAAACTCGAGGCCAAAGACGCTGCTTTTCTAACTCATAGTAGTCACGACTAAGGTAGCACTCAACATCCAGCGGACTGCAACCAAGGTCAGTCAGGGAACTTAGCTTCAGGGACTCCGGCACAGCAAGGGGCTCGTTGTGTAACAGGTCCTGGTAGGTAGGAATATTTGATCCTTTCTTCAGCACAAGTCTATTTCCGTTTTCAGCGCGTCCGGTGATAATAGATGATCAGCAAAGCCACAAGTAGGTAGTGCATGTACTCTAAGCCCAAAACCATAATGATCACGGGTGCATCCAGCGGCATTGGCGAAGCGCTGGCTCTGCACTATGCCGCTGACGACATCGTCTTGTGCCTCACCGGACGCGACCCTCTCAGGCTTGAAACAGTCGCTGAAAGTTGCCGCGCGAAAGGTGCACTGGTTGATACCTGGGCCGGCGATGTCTGCAACAGCGCAGGTATCAAAAGCTGGATTGCAGATTGTGATCAAACCCATACCCTCAACCTGGTCATCGCCAACGCGGGTGTCGCCCTGGGCTCAGCGACAGTCGAGGGCCTGCAAAAGGCGGCGACAAACTCGTTCAACATCAATGTCAACGGCGTTTTCAATACAGTACACCCTGCCCTGGAGCTCATGTCCAAAAGGCGCCCTTACCCTGTCGCCAACGCCCAAGTTGCACTGATGAGCTCAGTGATGGGTTACGCTGGCATGGCTCGTTCGCCCGCTTACTCTTCCTCAAAGGCCGCGATTAAACACTACGGTGAAGCACTTCGAGGCGCCTTTAGGGGCATGGGTATTGGCGTATCAGTGATTTGCCCTGGTTACGTAGGCACCGCACTGACCGCAAAAAACAGCGCCCCCATGCCTTTCCTGATACCTGCAGACAAAGCTGCCGAAATCATAGCCAGAGGCCTGGCGCGTAATAAAGCGCGCATCACATTCCCCTGGCAAATGGTCTTCATCACCCGTCTGTTAATGAATCTTCCCGCGTTTATAGTTGATCGAATCAACAAACCCTGGGGCGTTGTCCGGCTGGAGGACAACCCCTAGGCAGGTCGCCAGGTACCGTGAAAACTCACCGGCACACGATGTGAAACCCAGGCCTTGGCAATAGGCCCTGCGCTAATATTCAGCGAATCAAAAATACACAGCGCACTGGTATTAGTGGGTATGTCATAAACGGTGCTAAGCACCCACCCAACGCCTTCGGGCGCATCTGCACTGCGAGGCACGAACATCGGCTCGGCGACATAGCCGGCGTCGAAAGCGTAACTATCGGCTGTATGGCTTTTAACATCGAAGCGCACAATTGCGTTGTATACCACGTCACTGTCAGGAATCTGGGCAGGTATGGATCGATCAGAAGAGGTATACCAGGTGTGTTGATATTCGCGCATCGCAAAGCGCGGATCGATTACCGGGAACTCTGCACCGTGATCCGCCAGATAATCCATTTTCACGCGTGGATTTGACGCATTCATATCGATTGTCCAGCGCGCTAATGACGGATGAACATTCGCTGGTGTAGGCGTGCCATCAACCATGGGAAACAGAGGCGGTGAATCGAAGTGACAGGCCTCAACGGTAATCACTCCTTCAACATCGCTGCCATTGGCAAAGTGAAAGACGTAACAGGCATCACCCTCTATCCACCGAATATCATCGGGAGTACCTGACCGGGGCATAACGCCCACCAGGGTAGGTTTGTCCGGCTCCCAGGCGAAAGGTGGCTTGCCTTCCATGGCTCGTCCTAAATCACCGGTGATAGGCATCACCGGAAACAACACATAGTTTTCTGTCACCACCATGTCATGGACCATCGCGGAGTATGGTGCCTGAAAATGATGCGACTCTTGCATATGGCCCGCCGCATTGACCTGGTAATAGCCCATGTCGGGGGTAAATGGACCCGCCGTCATATACGCGTGAAAATGCATATCTGCGTTAGCCGGATCAATTTTAGGGTGGGCTGACATAGTGGTATTTAACTTGCCGTAAAAGCGCCACGCACCCTGCGACTCCAACGTATCGGCATCCATTTCAAAGGGCAGATGCCCCTCTTCCAACAGCAACAAACGACCGCCGTGGTAGACCACGGAGGTATTGGCCACCCCTTCTTTGTCATTCAACACGAAGTCCAGGTAACGGGGGTCTGTTTCCAGCGGGTTTATACCACTGAACAAAGACATTCCCTCGCGCCGCTCGATTTTGAAACGCTCAGTTTGCGCCCAACGGTTCTGGTAACTGACCCTCCCGTCCTCAAAGTTAAACGCGTGAATCATGCCGTCGCCGGTGAACAAGTGGTACTCGTTCTCTGGAGGAAATTGCGGATTCGGCCCATTGCGATAGAAAGTACCGTTCAACTCACGCGGTATCTCACCCTCAACCACCAGGTTTTGCGCCGTGCATTCAGCTGTAAGCGGCTCGTAATATCCACTCAGAAAAGCATTGTCTGGCCACTGCTTCATTGGCGAATCCTTTTATAATTTGCTTAGTCCGCAGGTCGCCAGGTTCCATGGAAGCCGGGAGGCACACGATGCGATAACTGAGCTCGGGCCACTGGGCCCGCTGTAATATCCAGGGCGTTAAAAATGAGCAAACTGCTCAATCGAGTTTCGAGATCGATGATCACCGCCAATAGATATCCGTCGCCTTCCGGGGCGTCATCAGAGCGCGGAACGAACAATGCTTCGGACACCATGCTCTGGCCACAAGAGTAAGTCTCGGTGGTATTGCTCTCGTGATCCCAGTAACCAATAGTGTTGTAAAGATTCTCATTAACCTCCAGTGAACTTTTTATCGTGCCGTCGGTTGTGGTGTACCACCCATGCCTGTAGGCCTGACCGGCGTACCGCATATCGATCTGCGGAAACTCCAGTTCAAAAGTATCCAGCGCTGTCGACTCCACCCTGGCTTCAGGGTTATTCATGTCGATAGTCCATCGGCACAATTGGCTGCGCGTTTCACCGGTGGCTTCACCCTCAGCCGTGGGGAAGAGTGGCGCCTGGGTAAATTGCGCGGCATCCACGCTAATAACGCCATCCTGATCAAAGGCATTCATAAAGTGAAATGCAAAACAGGTATCCATCTCGAGCCAGCGAATATTATCTGCGTTCTCTGCATCACGCGGCAGCACAGCAATGTGCACACCCTTGCTCGGCTCCCATGCAAAGGGAGGTCCACCTTCCATTGCTCGCTCCAAACTGCCGGTAATCGGAAAAATAGGTACCACGATGTAATTTTCAGTAATGACGAAGTCGTGCACCATCGCCGAATAGGGCGTGGGGATATGAATGCTTTGGGTCAGCAAGCCTTCGGCATTGACCTTGTGAACCATGACATCTTCAGAAAAAGGTCCGGTCGCCATGTAGGCAAAAAACACCATTTCTCCAGTTTTTTCATCAATCTTGGGGTGAGCCGTCATAGCGGTATGCAGCTTGCCCCGGAAAGTCCAGCTGCCGATAGAGTCCAGAGTAATCGGGTCAATTTCATAAGGCCGGTGACCCTCTTCCATGACCAGTAAGCGTCCGCCGTGCCAAACCGCCGCGGTATTTGCCAAACCTTCTTTGTCAGCCAGGGTAAATTCCGCGTAGTCCGGATCGCAGTCGAACGGGTTCATTGCATTAATAACTGCCCTGCCCTCCATGTCCTCGATATTGAACTTGGCGGTTCTCACCCAGCGGTTGACGTAGTCGACCTGACCATTGCCGATATGGAACGCATGCACCATACCGTCGCCTGCGAACAGGTGATACTCACCTCGCGGCCTGAAGCGCTGATTAGGACCGGCGCGATAGAGCGTGCCATTGAGGTCCGCCGGTACCTCTCCCTCGATAACCAGATCCTGAGCTTCGCACTCCATCTGAATGGGTCCCCAGGGAAAATTGAGGAATTGGTTATCTACTGGCATTGCTTGAGCCATAGCTGTTCTCGCTTTGTGAGTTCTTGTGTGAGTGCACAAACATACCCTTGAGATTAAAATCAGTCAATTCTGTTTGTTTTTAAAAAGGGCATTTGTTAAGGTCTGTTGCATACAAAAAAAACACATTTTTTTATTCCTTGGACACCAACATGAAAAAGATGATTACCGCCCTTGGGGCGGCAATTCTCGCCCAATTGGCCAGCTCCTCCGTGCAGGCCCAAGAAGGACAGCTGGTGCTGGAAGAAATACTGGTGACCGCCAGTCGCCGGGTTGAAAGCCTGCAAGAAGTGGCCATGTCTGTGTCCGCTTTTTCCAGCGATTTTTTCCAAAACGCTGGCGTCAACGACCTCGCTGGGTTGGAGCAGTACACACCTAACCTCAAGATTACCCCAGGCGGCACTGACTCTAATGGCACCTCAATCCGCATTCGGGGAATCGGCTCTGTAGGGAGCAACTCCGGCATCGATCCCAGCGTGGGCGTATTCATCGACGGCATTTACCAGGGACGTGCCGGCATGAGCATTAGCGACCTGGTCGACATACAGCGTGTCGAAGTACTTCGCGGACCCCAGGGCACCCTCTACGGCAAGAATACAGCCGCCGGGGCGATTAGTGTGATTAGCAAGCTGCCCACCGATAAATTTGAGGCGTTTGCAGAACTTTCTTACGACAGCAATGAAAAAGGTGAATTGCGCGGCATGGTGAACGTGCCGCTGGGCGATAGCCCTCATGCCATGAGGTTGTCTGCGTTTAAAGTGGATGGTGATCATCTCTACAAAAACACCTTTAACGGCGAGGGTGTTAATGACAGCAACAAATGGGGAGGCCGAGGTCGATTCCTGTTCGATTTTGAGGGTGATGGCAGCAGTGATGATTTTGGACAGTTCATCCTGACTCTCGACTATACCAACGAAGACACTGATTGCTGCGCACTGACGTCCATCGCCTACGATGGCCTGTCCACACTAAACGCGCCAATTACCAATTCACCTTCTGAAGAATTGCAGGCAGCGCTGGGAATTAATGCCCTTGGCAGGCCTGTACTGGAATATAACTCCCTTCAGGATTCCACAGGCACTTCACCCCCGGAAAATGACCCTTTCAGTGACGATTACTGGTTTGACGCACCTGTTTACAATGCAGTGAAAATCGGCGGCTCCGCATTGGAATGGAACCGCGATCTGGAAAGCGGCAGCAGCGTAACCTTTATCAACGCCTGGCGCTTTTACCAGTCTGAAAGCGCTTTTGACGGTGATTTCACTGCCTACGACGCGGTGCGCGCCTCTACCGACATCGATTTGGATCAATACTCCTCGGAGTTTCGACTGACCTCCGCCGGCGGTGAAACCTTCGACTATCAGGGCGGCCTTTATGCCTATTACTCTGACATGGATTCCGTCGGTGAGTTTGAGCAGCGCGAAGACCTGGTGGACAATGTCATTATCATTCCGGGCACCGACATCCGCATGGGCATATTTTTCCCTGACGGGTCCCTGAACACTGATACCAATAAATACGAAACGACCAGTTACGCCGCTTTCGGCCAGCTCGTCTGGAACATGACAGACGACTTCAGCGCCACCCTGGGCCTGCGCTACACATACGAGAAGAAAGAAAGAGAAGGCAGCCAGGTGACAAATCCCAGCTTCGCACTGGATATACCACCGGTCGCTGGCCCCGACATCGAATACGATGACAAGCGCAGCGACTCCAACATATCCCCTTCGATTAACCTGCGTTACTTTTTCAACCCCGATGTGATGGGCTACGCGTCAGTCAGCCGCGGTTTCAAATCCGGAGGCTACGATCAGCGCCGTCTGGCGCAGGGCCAAACCGGCGAATTCGACGAAGAAATTGCCACCAATTATGAACTTGGCTGGAAAACCTCCTGGAACAACCGCAGACTGCAGCTCAATGGCACGCTGTTCCTGGTCAATTACGAAGACTTTCAGTCACAGACCTTCGATGGTTCTTCAGTGCGAGTGACCAACGCTGGCGACATGCAAAGCTATGGCACCGAGCTTGAGCTCATATTTCTGCCCTGGGTCAATACCACGGTCGGAACAGCAATCGGCTATAACAAGGCCGAATATGACTCCTTCGATCTGGGTCAGTGCACCATAGACCAGACCTTCTTTGAATATTACGTGGAGGGTGGCGCGCAAAGCGGCTCTCCCGCCACCAGTTCGGTTTGCACCCAAGACCTCGCCGGAGAAGCCCTGGACAATGCGCCGGAATGGAATATCAGCTCTTTCTTCCAGTACGATCATGAAATCGGCGAGCAACTGCTGGGCACGATGCGCCTGGAGCATAGCTACATCGATGAGTTTTATCTGGATCAGGATCTGGATGAAAACCTGAAAAACGATGCAGTCAATCTCATCAACCTGCGACTGACATTGAGCAACATAGCCCGCGACTGGGAAGTCGCTGTTTGGGGCCGCAACATGTTGGACGAAGAATATTATTCCTGGGGGTTGGATACTCCAACCATTGGCGGCTATAGCGGCGTCGTGGCCCCCGGTGCTTATTACGGCCTTACCCTGCGATATTTCCGCTAGCAGGCCTGTGACAAGCTATCATTGAGTCAGTCAGTTTCTGGGCGCACCGTCGCGCAGTGGAGGATCACATGAATGACGAGCAGTTGATATCAACAGACCAGGGTACCGGCCGGGTTGCCCCGGCTCAACGCTCAGGCTTCTACTACAACTGGGGCCCCCAGGCGTGGATAGACATGTGGATGTCCAATTCCATGCTGGTAAAGAAAGCCATGCCCATCGTTAGTCACACTTTCGTGCCTATACTTCGGCTGTCCGGTGACAAAGAGCAGGTAGATAGAGACTACGATGCGATTAAAGCAAAGCGCGAAAAAGTGAAGCGCTTTGAAGCGCCTCGAGAAAAATGGCGCAAGCGCTATGGCAATTTTGTGCGCGAAGCCGAGTGGGCGCTGCTGGAGTTGCGCAAGTATTACAGCCAGAAACAGTATGAAGAGATCGTCATTGGCACGTCAGTAGCACTATCTCACGAAACCTCGGCTGACTTCCTGAACATGATGAACTCTATGTCAGATAAGAATAAGAACAAAAAAACACGTAAATCAAAAGATGGAGTGGCTCAAAAGCCGGGGCGCTGGAGCACCTTCATGTTTGAAACATTCAACCCCGCGCACTGGCTAACGGGTCCGGCAACAATTACTGAATTTGATCCTTCCAACGGGCTAACTGTGATGGAAATTCCAGACTGCGCCTGGCATCGTTGCGGTCGCGCGGAAGACCTTCCCAACCCCAATGCATTGCCCGAAGAAGGCTGCCTGAATATCTGCAAGGGCCCTTTCGAAGCTCTATTTAACGGTGAAGGTGGAGGCCTGAAGATGGAGTTTGACCCCCACCTGCCTGAAACTTCCTGTACGGTTAGAATGAGCTGGGCAACGGACTAGTGCTGTCTTTGCGTGAACTGCTGTCCCCCCGAGTGCGATTACTGGAACAGGAGCGACGCATTCGTCAACTAGAGCAAGACCTGCAACAAGTTGAAGCACAAAACACCAGCATGCGTGAAGGCATGCGTCGCTGTGTGAGTTGCGAGTACCGCCTGGATTTCAAAAATCGTCACCTCGCCGCACCCATCAAAATTGCCACTAATCGCTAATGAATAAGGAGTAATTATGTCCGTCGTTCTCGTCACCGGTGCCAGCACCGGTATAGGCCAAACCACTTCCCTGCACCTTGCCAGCAAGGGACACAAGGTCTTTGCCGGCGTGCGCAGCCCGGATACAGCCCATGAGCTAAAGGAAAGAATCGCAACAGAGGGCGGTTCGGTAGCATTGATCCAACTGGACGTAACGGACCAGGCCTCAGTAGACAGCGCCGTGCAGCAGATCATGGATGAGGAAGGCCGTATTGATGTGCTGGTCAATAACGCCGGTGTTGGCGGTGGACGTGCGGTTGAAGAAACCCCGTTAGAGGAAGTGCGGGGCGTGTTTGAGACTAACTACTTTGGCATCTCCAGGATGCTCCTGGCGATCACCCCTATCATGCGCAAGCAACGTGGGGGCCGTATCGTTAATATGAGTTCCCTGGCGGGCCGCATGGTGTTTGGCTGCCACGGTCATTACTCTGCAGCAAAGTGGGCGCTGGAGGGGTTGAGTGAGGCCCTGGCCATGGAGATGGCAGAGTTTAATGTACGGGTAGCCCTGATCGAACCCGGTTCTGTACCGACACCGGCGTGGGAGAAAGGCACGCCACCTCCGGAAGACACCCACTATGGCAACAGCCTCACGCGACTTGCCACCTGGGCAACCTTTACCATGAAAAACCCAGCCTCCACCCAGGACGTTGCAGATGCTGTTAGTCACGCAATCGAATCGGATAAGCCTCAGTTTCGGTATTTGGTGGGTCAGGATGCCGTCGAGGATGTAGCCGGCCGCCAAAGCGTATCAGACGATGAATGGATTGAAATGAACCGGCTTCAGGGGCAAGACTTCGCCCAACGCTGGAAAGAAGTGGTAGGCGTTGATTACTTCGGCGCTGACGATTAACACCGGGTGAGCAGCTCATACGGGTGACTGGACTTATTGGCAGGGCATAAAAATCATCAGTCTGAGCGGGCCCACTCTCTCGCTTCTTCACTACTTACCCAGGCAATGGCGTTGGCCAGTAAGCGGCGAAAGTTTGGATCGGCATAAGTCTCCGGCCCGTCACCGCACTGCAGGTAAACGATCGGACTGTTGCCCTGGCGACGTACCCAGGCACCCAGGTGAGTGCCCTCACTGTGCTGCCAACCTTGTCGACTGTAGAGCCTGCCTTGCACCGCTTCCTGCGCAGAATAAAAGTTATCCTGATGGTATTCATAGTCGCTACTGAGCAATGCAATCACATCGTCGTCGAACGCATGCGCTAAATAAACCTCGTCCGTTAACGAAAACTGTTTCGGCAAACCGCGAGTGACTGGGTGGTCGGTCTCTACCGTCAGCGTATGTGACACCTCGTGTCGATAACCAGAATCAGGGCAGGGACTGCCGCGCACCAGCCCCGGTTTGTAAAGAAACTGTCCACCTACCAATTCAGCGTACTCAGGCCAGGCAGGCCAGGCGGCCAGTGCATGGTGGAGAAATACAAATCCGTGTCCTTTCTCTACCAGATCAAGAAAATCCTGTTTGAACTTCGCCGGTGGCTCAATCAGCCTGGGCGCGAGTCCATCTGCCGGATCGGGACTTTGAAAATCCATCCCGGGCATATCGTAAAAAACAAAGGTGCGGAAGTCGGCAGCCAGTTCCGGTGAAAAAAAAGCCTGCGAGGCAGGGTATTCCACTGAACAATAGGACAGGTCAGAAAAACTATCGAACGCGGCGAAAAAAGCGTCGCGGTCAAAGGGATGGCCCTTGGTCATTACCAGTACGTCTGTACTGGATTGATAATCGATAAAAGACACTGCTCCGCTCCTGTTAAAGGTCTGAGTCGCGCGCGTCGGGGCTCACATAGATGCCGGTTAAGCGCTAGGCTACATCGCGCTTGTCGAACGTAATATGTAATTCCTTGAGACCACGCAGTACTGTGTTGGGCCAATGCGTCAGGTCGTTCTTGCCTTCCACAAGACGAATGTTGGTTAGCCTCGCCAGAATGCGCTCAAAAGCAACCTGCATCTCCTTGCGGCCAAGAAAGGCACCGGGACAGAAATGGGTGCCATAGCCAAATGCGATATGGTCGTCGGCGTTACGCCGACACACGTCCAGACGCTCTGGGTCATCAAAAACCTTTTCATCACGATTAGCGGCAGCATAACGCAGCATCAACAAAGCGCCCTTGGGTATCGCCACGCCCTGCAATTCAACATCCTCGGTAACAACCCGCCACAAACCCGCTGAAGGTGATTCAAAGCGCAGTATTTCTTCTACTGCGTTCGCAATCATACTCGGATCATCTAACAGCACCTGCAGTTGATCAGATAGCTGGATCAGCGAAAGCAAGCCTCCGGTTGTCGCCGACGTGGTGGTTTCGTTGCCCGCCACCAACAACTGCTCGATCATGCTAAGCAGTTCCTCATTCCTCATCAAGCGCTCCCCTTCCGGGGGTTTGATCATATTGTTGGCAAGATCTGAAATCATATCGTCTCTGGGATTGGCGCGCCGGTCATCAATAATATTGACCATGTAGTGCTGGTACTCGACGATCAACCTGGCGTTGTCGATCTCTTCTTCGGCCGTCATCATACCGCCCAAACGCGAGGCAAAGGCGTCCGACCAGAGCTTGATCTGGCGAAGGTCCTTACGCGGGACACCCAATTGATCAGCAATCACATACACTGGCAGGGGCGTAGCAAAGTCACGAACGAACTCGCATTCGCCTTTTTCGATAAATCCATCAATCAATTCATCGACGACTTGCTCCATGTAGTCGCGCATACCCTCGACCCGTTTGGCGGAAAACACCTTGTTAATCAGCGACCGATAAACCTTGTGCTGGGGTGGATCCAGGGTCAGCAGCGTTGGCGGCTGTTCGTAACCACTCTCATAAATTGCCGCCGCTTCGGCTGAAGGTTCCGGTCCTTTCAGCAAGTCCTGAAAATCGTTAGAGAACGTCTTTGTATTTCGATTAACCTGACGAATATCGTCCCAGCGAGAGAGCATGTATATATTGGTATCAGGCAACTGATACACCGGGGCTTCGCGACGTATCGCCTCATAAAACTCAAACGGGGACTCGATGACTTCGGGCGTAAAAAAGTCGAAATCTGCAGGGCAATTGGCCACTATATTCTCCTTGCCCCAGCTTTGGGGCGGCATTGATTTCATGGCATTTGAAGACGGTAGAATACGACTCACATTATCGGAGAGAAAATAAACAGTCAAATCTGATTGTTTTTTTCATAGAGCTTTGCTACTTTGCCAACAGACATTAATCCAACAACCAAACTGGCGCTTGCACTGCCCTCTTCGAAGGCAAGCTGTAGCCTGATTTGCTTAACTCAAGCCCTATTCCCAGGAGAAAATTATGGATCTCGGACTCGCCGGAAAAAATGCTGTTATTACAGGTTCAACTCGCGGTATTGGCCGCGCTATTGCCAATCTACTGGCCGACGAAGGGACCAATCTCGCTATCTGCTCTCGCAACCAAGAGGAAGTCGATAGCGCTGTGGCTGAATTGAGTGCCAAGGGCGTGAAAGTCACTGGTGCCGTCGTCGATGTAGCCGACAAAGCGAGCTACCAGGCATGGATTGCCAGTGTTGGTGAAGAACTGGGCGGAATCGATATATTCGTGCCCAACGTCAGCGCCGGGGGCGGTAACATGAGTGAGGAAGGCTGGGAAGCGAACTTCAACATAGACCTGCTGGGAACTACGCGGGGCGTAGAAGCAGCAATGCCCTTTCTGGAAAAGTCATCCGCGGCCTCTATTGTCGTCATATCTTCAACCGCAGGTGTAGAAACCTTCATGGGTCCCCAGCCCTATAACGCCATCAAAGGTGCATTGGTGATTCATGCCAAACAGCTTAGCCAGGCCCTTGCGCCTGCGGGCATCCGAGTCAACTGCGTATCCCCCGGCCCCATCTTCATCGAAGGCGGCGCTTGGGAATTCATCAAAGAAAACATGACCGACTTGTACGACGCCACACTGGCTGACATACCATCGGGCCGGTTCGGCAGCGCCGAGGAAATTGCTAACACAGTAGCCTTTATTGCCAGCCCGGCAGCGAGCCTAATCACCGGCGTAAACCTGGTCGCTGACGGCGGCTTCACCAAGCGCGTTCAATTGTAAGGAGTGCGTCAGGCTAATTCACCATGGATCTAAAATTTTCAGAAGATGACCTGCAGTTTCAGCAGGAAGTACAGCAGTTCCTCGCGGAGAATCTTAGCGCAGATATTGTTGAGACAACCTCTCAAAATGCCAGTGTGTTCGTTGAAAAAGAACTGGCACTGAAATGGCAATCAATTCTGGTCGCTAAAGGCTGGGCGGTACCCAGTTGGCCCCGCGAGCATGGCGGCACGGAGTGGTCCCCTACCCAGAAGTACATTTTCAGCCGAGAATGCTATCTCGCTGGCGCACCGATGCTGATTCCGCTGGGCTTGCTAATGCTCGCCCCGGTGCTTATGGCCTTTGGTAATGAAGAACAGAAAGCCGAGTACCTGCCAAAAATTCTGTCCGGAGAGCAGTACTGGTGTCAGGGTTATAGCGAACCAGGCTCAGGGTCTGACCTTGCGAGCTTGAAGCTCAGGGCTGATGCTGACGGTGACGATTACATCGTCAACGGATCCAAGATCTGGACCACCCACGCCCATATGGCAGATCACATTTTCTGCCTGGTGCGAACAGACAACAGTGGCAGGCCACAGCAAGGCATCAGCTTCCTGCTCATTGACATGGATAGCCCGGGCGTCAGCGTAGAACCTATCATTACCATGGCGGGTGATCACGAAGTCAACCAGGTGTTCTTTGAAAACGTAAGAGTGCCTCAGGCAAATCGCATTGGCGAAGAGAATAAAGGCTGGACCTATGCCAAGTATCTGCTTGAATTTGAGCGCGGAGGCGGTTTCTCCGGCCCGCTGATCTCGCACGAGTTAGCACGCTTGCAACGGCTTTACCGCGACACCTGCGAAAGTGTCGAAAACTTCGATCCACGTGGAGACTTCCAGCGCAAGGTCGCACGCCTGGAAATCGACCACAAAGCGCTTGAAATTACCGAGATGCGAATTCTTTCTTCCGTGAGTGGGGGCGGCACACCCGGCCCGGAGTCATCTATTCTCAAGCTCAACACCACACGTCTGGAGCAAGAAATAAACCAGCTTTCTCTAGATATCCTGGGCTATCGTGCACTGGATATGGATCCGGTAGAGGGAGGCAGTCCCTACCGCCCCGATCCGGTGTCTGCAGTATTACCGCGTTATCTCAACAATCGTGCCGCCTCGATTTTTGGCGGCTCTCAGGAGGTACAACGCAACATCATCGCCAAGATGGTGCTCGGCCTGTAGCACAGCCCTCAACAAGGAGTCGGATTCATGCAGAGAGACCAGCAAATTGCAGAAGTAAAGACTCTCTTGAATCTGGTGGCCAACAACACCACTGCGCTCGCCAACAGCGTAATGAAAATCGATGTAGGCGAGTACACTGACCCAGACCTCTTCGCTCGAGAAAAAACCGAGCTATTTCGCAACTATCCCCAGTTTGTCGGTCCCAGCTGCCTGCTTCCCGAAGCGGGTGACTACTTCGCCTTCGACGATACTGGCATTCCTATCCTTATCGTACGAACGGTCGAGGGAACGCTAAACGCCTTCGTCAATATCTGTTCTCATCGGGGTGCACCGCTGAACGAATGTCAACATGGCAAAGCCAAAATGGAGCGGATGTTCTCCTGCCCCTACCACGGATGGAGTTACGACCTCGATGGAAAGCTGATCGGCGTTCCCTTCGGCAAAGAGGGCTTTACCGATATCGACCGAGAGCAACTGGGGTTGCGGCCGCTGCAGGTGGAGGAAAAAAACGGCTTTATTTTTGTGATGCCCAATCCTGATCTCACGTTTGATATTGATGACGTACTGGCAGGACTAGATACACACTTGTCAGGTTTCGGACTCAGTGATCATTACTACCTCGGCGCCGAACAGGTCCATACAGATTTCAGTTGGAAACTTAACATGGATACTTTCCATGAGTTTTACCACTTTGAAAGTCTGCACAGCGATTCCATTGCCCAGATGGCTTATAACAACCTTGGCACTTATCACCAATTTGGTCGCAATCACGCAATGGGCTCTGCCAGTCTTGAAATTACAGAACTCAACGGCATTCCCGAGGACCAATGGAATCCACGCAAATACACTTCTCACGTCAATTACATTTTTCCTAACACTGTGATTTTTGTGGTGGAAGATCACTTTCAGACCTGGCGCGTATATCCTATTAGTCCCGATCGTTCAGTGATTTATCACAGCATGTTCCTGCCCGAACCACCAGCCAATGACGAACAGCGCGAGGAATACGAGGCATACTTTAAAATGATCAGGGATGTTGCTGTTACAGAGGACTATGCGCTGGTCGACAAGATTAATCGTGGACTCAGTAGCGGTATCAAGCGCGAAGTGCTGGTGGGGCGTAACGAGCCGGGTGTGCAAAACATGCATAGACAGTTGCACGAAATACTGGGAGTCAAGCCCGCCTGATCAGTCGTCGGCGCACCAGGCATCGACCCAATCATGAAAATGTTGAACGCGAACTTCGTCGGCATTGAGAACAGCCCTGTCAAAGCCCCTGGAGCGCATTCCCGCCTGCATATCAGGCAGATACTCAATATCCTGATCAATCGTTATAGTCAGCGAGTGCTTGCCCGCCAGCACGTCATCGCGAGTGAATGATTCATGCTCTGGCCTTTCTGCGTCGCGCGAAACACACAAAGCCGGGTGCAGTGAAAGACCCTTCGCTTCGTCACAGCCTGTCTCAGCCGGAATCTGTAGGGTGAATTTATCCAGGAAACACTTTTCGTGATCGGTGGGGTGAGGCCGGGGACCGAAAATCCACAGTTCCTCAGGATTGATAGTCATAAACGTATTCGGAAATATGTCGTACTGCCAGACATCCGAAAGCTGCGCGTCGCTCAGCGGCGAATAATCGTGTCCCAGCAAGTCGCCCACTTCTCTTTTTCGCTGCTGCACTGCGGCGCGAATCTCGGGCACGCGCCCCGAAAACGCCGCGGGATCAAGCCCCAGTGACTCGAGAAAAGGACGCAGCGGTTCAGGCACCTCCTCCGGCACACGATAGCGAGAGTTAGTGACAAAGCCCTCAACGACTGTGGCAGAGTGCCCCATAGGCCACAAGGTGTTGATGGAATTGCAGCAGTCCACAAATCCAGCGTGTTGCGGGTGAATAAAATCAACATGGTATTGCTCGAGAAAGTTGTCGCGCACCGTCTTCCAGTTAGCGTCCAAGGCTACAGTCTGGTGCTTTGCCAAGAGCATATTTTCGAACCGATAGGGTTCGAGCCTGGATACTATTGGCCCAAGGTAGTCAGCCAGAGGCTCAGCCCCGGGGTCGAAGTTAAGCCACACCAGGCCAGCCCAAACTTCTACTCGTACCGTTTTCAGGGAGCGTTCCTGCGCTGTTATCGCAGGGCAGAACCTGTCTGCGTCTGGCACCTCCGCCAGTGAGCCGTCCAAATGATAGCGCCAACCATGATAAGGACAGGCTACCTGTTTTACCCAGCCGGGACTGCCACTGAATATGCGGTTTCCACGGTGCTGGCACACATTGTAGAAGGCACCGACATTGCCGTCTTCATCGCGCAGCACCACCACCGACTCGGGTCCCAGTTCATATAGGAAATAGTCACCTGCGCCGGGAATATCAGAGACCAGACCCGCAAACAGCCAGCAACGACTCCAGATTTTTTCCCACTCTCGCTCCCGCACCGCGGGGTTGGTATAGCGCGTTTTGTCCAGCACAGCCCGCTCCGCGGTGCGCGCCTTAAGGCCGCCGGGGAAATCTTCTTCCTGTGTTATTTGTGGCATAGAGTAGTTTTTAAATAGCTAAAATCAGTCGGTCAATGCTACCAGAATAGCATCATCATCGACTGTCACGCTGTGACTGGCGATCGGAGTGATGGCCGGACGCGTAAGTGCACTACCGTCACGAACATCAAACGCAGCACCGTGTAACGGACAGAGAATTTTTTGCCCCTTGAGCTTGCCATCGCACAGGCGAGCATCCGCATGACTGCAAAGATTGTCCACCGCATAGACTCCCTCAGCAGTATGGCAGAGCAGCACTTCGCGTCCGTCAATTTCAACGCACAGGGTCTGACCCTGAGGCAGATCAGATAGGCTCGCTACCTGCAAAAATTCATTCACCCGCTTACTCCTGTAAAAATTCATCCAGTGTCATGTGAACTCGTCGAATACGTGACTCCTGATAATTGCCCAGGGTAATACCTGGCTTTCGACTGGTCTTAAAGCCCTGCTGTTGCAGGTCGAGATTGCCGGTGTCCTCATCGTAGACCGGCGCCAGCCAGCTCAGTGCTTCCGATTCGGTGTAGGACTGTTCCACGCTCAACTTTTCCGGCTCCGGTGGCTCTGGATGCTCAGCCCCTTCCGGCAAAGGTTCTAATATCATCAGGTCAAAGATACAGCTATCGACGTCATCGCCATTAGGGCGGAATCGATAAACCATGGGCACAGTAATACCGGGAAAGAAAAACATATTAGGGAACAGGTGATATTCGATGGAATCGAGCATCATGCAATCACTCACCGCAGATAAATCGACTCCCAGTCCCTTACCAATACGACGACGCAAGTCTTCGGCCGCAATGCTACGAGCAGTCTCGCCCGCTGGCACTTCATCATGGTCCAGGCCAAATATAGAGAGCATCTGCAGTAGCTCGTTTTCCGTCAATGGAGGGTCACGCCATTTATCGCCCGGGTAATCACTCAATGATTCGGGACTGTAATTGCCTATATTGTGAATAAAGCGACTGACGTACTTACCAAAGACATCGTATTGCGTGTTGGCACCATTGGGGGCGTTGTGGGTTTCGAAGTTATGGTATGCCTCCATGAAGGCTTCCTGCGACGCTTTCCAGTTGGCTGGCAGGATCTTTTGAACATGCACCCGAATACGCCTTTGCTCGAGAGGAAAGTGCGAAAAGTGCTCAGGCATCACATCCATGTAATCGGCCAGAGGCTTTGCGTTGGGATCCAGGTTGAAAAAAACAAACCCTCCCCATAGCTCGGTTTTGACCGGATGCAGGCCGTGTGTCTCGGCGCTGGCATGCGGGAAATCCCACTTGGCCGGCAGCGATTCCAATTCCCCTTTTATATTCCAGGTCCAGCCGTGAAAGGGGCAGGTTAATTGTGGCGAGTATCCCGCCCCTTCGCCACCCAGGAGCTTTGTTCCCCGATGGGAACAACTATTGATAAACGCCTGAATGTTGTCCTCTTCACTGCGAATCACAATGATCGAATAGGGACCAATGTTATAGACATAGTTATCACCCACATCCTGCAGGTGCTCCTCGCGACAGGCCCACTGCCAACTGCGCCCCCAAAGGCGCTCGGTTTCCAGATCGGCGAAGGCCCGGGAGGTATAGCGACTGCAGGGAATATCTTCGTCCCCAAGAAATTCGAAACTCTGCTCCATCAACGGCGGGGGCACCTGCCTGGTATCGTCAGCCAGGGTAGAAGCCACCGTATGTCCCGGTGCGCGCGCAGAGCCAGGTGCTGCAGTTTTCTCTGTCATTTTACCTCGATCCCCCATTTAGTGACTGGACGCAGATGCACATCCAATAATACAATCAGGATTGACTGTTTTTTAGTATGTGCTTTCTTAGGTCTTTATTGCAAGTCACACAACCACATTCCAAGGACAAAGTAATGATGGACATGGGTATACCACTTGAAACTGAAGATGTGGCCGACAAGCTGGCGATTATCGAAGTGCTGCAGTTGCATTCCCGCGGCCTGGACCGCCTGGATAGCACCCTGCTACAGCACTGCTATTGGCCAGAGGCGGAAGTAGACTACGGAAGTTACAAGGGACCCGCCCAAGCCTTCGCGAAGCTGGTGGTAGAGGCCCTGGGTGGTGCCTACGAACTCACCCGGCATTCTCTTGGCAATACACTGGTATCGCTGGAGGGTTCGAGTGCCCGCTGCGAGAGCTACGTCAATGCCGATCATCTGCTACCCGGCGGTGGCCAGGAGATGTGCTTCGCCGGTCGCTACCTGGACTTACTGGAAAAACGCCAAGGACAGTGGCGAATGCTGCATCGTCAGGTCGTCATGGATTGGAGCCGCACCCGGGAAGTTGAGGATGAACGCGATAGCGACGCATTTTTACAACTGGCCAAGGGCAGCCACGGCGATCAAGACCCCCTTCACGAATTCCTGAATGCGGGAGGACATGCATAATGGACCAACGTTTAGAAACCTACCTGGCAAAACAAGACATCTACGAACTGTGCTGCCGGTATATGCGCGGCCTGGACAGATTGGACGCACCTCTAATGCTGGATCAGTTCTGGGAGGATGGTTGGTGCGAATTCGGAATTCACAACAGTGATCCCGCGGCGTTTATTGAGTTTGCGATGTCTGCCCTGCAGGGACACGCGGCAAACCAGCACCTGATCGGCAATTCCCTGATTGATGTAGAAGGCGATGAGGCCTTCGGTGAGATCTATTTTCAGGCCTATCACAAGGTACCTACCGATGACGGTCATGAAGACCTGATCATCTCCGGTCGTTACCTGGATCGCTACGAAAAGCGCGAGGGCATCTGGAAATTTGCCTATCGCAGCGAACTGGTGGACTGGAGCCGCACCAGCCCCACCAACGACCTTTACTTTGAACTAGCCCCCGATGGACTGCGTGGCGCCCGCAGTGACGATGCGGTTTATCTTCGTGACAATCGGCGCAGGCCCTGAGCCCTAAGCGTCCAACTCCCTCTGACCCGCATGCTTAAGAATCTTGGCTTCCTCAGCGAAAAAGGACGGCGGCGTATTGCCGGCGGTTGTCAGACCTGCATCGACGGTCAAGGTATGACCAGTGACATAGCGTGCCTCGTTGCTCAACAGATAGAGGATGGCAGCGGCGATATCTTCAGGCATGCAGGCAATACCCAGTGGCGACCCAGCGGCAATAGCTTGCGTCATGGCTTCGGCGCCGCCTTCAACCAGCGCATTGGTCATCGGCGTCACCGTACCTCCGGGCGCAACCGCGTTGACTCTAATTCCATAGCTGGAAAGTTCACTAGCAGCCGATTTAGTCAACCCGACCACACCGTGCTTGGCCATAGAATAAACATGGGGACCCTGCCCTCCCAGAATTCCCGCGGTGCTGGCAAGAGAAACAATTGCGCCACCGTGCTCCTTCATGGCGCGCGCAGCGTGCTTAATCCCCAGGTAAACACCACGGGAAAGAATGGCCATCGTTTTATCGTAAGCCTCCGCCGTGGTATCCATAATAGAACCAACTGCGCCGACGATACCGGCGTTGTTTACCATGCCGGTGATAGAACCGAAGGTGGTGCAACCGGCCGCTATCGCCGCCTCAATGTCCTCTTCACGAGTGACATCAGTGCGCTGAAAAATCGCAGCATTGCCCAGCTCTGCCGCCAATGCAGCACCCAGTTCTTCCTGAAGGTCTGCAATCACTACGTTTCCACCCTCGGCCACGATAGCGCGCACAGTAGCCTCGCCAATGCCACTGGCTCCGCCGGTCACCACTACTGTATGGTCAATAAATCTGTCTCTGGTCACGCTGTCTCCTCATATTTTTTCAGGTCAGGGGCGAGCCTGCATGATAAGCTCCGCTTCATTTAACCAACATCGAAACACAAAAGGAATTAATAAAATGTCACTTTCCCTGTCAGACCCCTCGTTACTTAAAAGTCAGGCGTACGTCGATGGCCAATGGATAGATGCAGACGACGGCGCTACTTTTCCCGTCACCAATCCTGCTAACGGCGAGTTGATTACCAATGTCGCCAAGCTCGGAGCCGCTGAAACTGCCAGAGCTGTCGCTGCGGCTGATGCAGCAATGCAGTCCTGGAAAAAACAGCCCGCCAAGGCACGTGCTGGCATTATCAGAAAGTGGTATGACTTGATGATGGCTAACCAGGAAGACCTGGCTCAGATAATGACCGCAGAGCAAGGCAAGGTTATTGCAGAATCCCGCGGCGAAATCGCCTACGGAGCTGCTTTCGTTGAGTGGTTTGGCGAAGAAGCCAAGCGCATCGATGGCGATGTTATTCCCGGCCCCTCTTCCGACAAGCGTATCGTGTGCATTAAACAGCCTGTGGGTGTGGTAGCTGCCATCACCCCCTGGAATTTTCCCAATGCCATGATCGCGCGCAAAGCCGCTCCTGCATTGGCCGCAGGGTGCAGCATTGTGATCAAGCCCGCTACGGAAACACCTCTGTCTGCCTTCGCCATGGTTGAACTGGCTGAGCGCGCCGGTGTACCCGCAGGCGTTATTAATGTCATTGCTGGAAGTTCTGCTGCTATTGGCGGTGAACTGACGGCCAACCCCGTAGTTCGCAAACTGACCTTTACCGGCTCCACCCCCGTGGGCAAGATGCTAACTTCCGCCTGTGCAGACACCATGAAGAAGACATCCATGGAACTGGGCGGCAACGCTCCGTTCATCGTGTTCGACGATGCCGACATTGACTCTGCCATCACGGGAGCGATGATCTCCAAGTACCGTAACGCCGGACAAACCTGTGTTTGTTCTAACCGAATGTTTGTGCAGGACGGTGTTTACGATGAGTTTGTCGCCAAGTTGGTTAAGGCGACCGAAGAACTGACCGTAGGCAACGGCGCAGACGATGGCGTTATCATCGGCCCCCTGGTCAATACCAAAGCCGTCACCGATGTGGACAAACTCGTTCAGGACTCTATCGGGCAGGGCGCAAAACTGGTGGTTGGAGGTGGCCCCCATGAGTTAGGCGGCTGTTTTTACCAGCCCACCGTGCTGACCGAAGTGACCTCAGACATGGCCGTTTTCCGCAATGAAATTTTTGGTCCGGTGTCACCCGTGGTGCGTTTTTCCACAGAAGAAGAAGTCATCGCGATGGCCAACGACACTGAATTCGGTTTGGCGTCTTACTTCTACACACGCGATATTGGCCGCGTATGGCGCGTCGCAGAAGCGCTCGATTACGGCATTGTGGGTATTAACGAAGGTATTATTTCTAACGAAATGGCGCCCTTCGGTGGCGTTAAGGAATCCGGCTCTGGACGCGAGGGTTCCAAGTACGGTATCGACGACTACGTTGAAATCAAATACATGCTGATGGGCGGGTTGGATAGCTGAGGCTTGCACTAAAAAGCAATCGCAAACTAAAGGCATAAAAAAAGGGCGGGTAATACCCGCCCTTTTTATTGTAACCAGAAAGCTTAGCCAAACTGGTTCATGGTGTTGTCTTCACCACCGGCCTTGAGGGCTGCGTCGCCAGCAAAGTACTCTTTGTGGTCGTCGCCCATGTCAGAGCCAGCCATGTTCTGGTGCTTAACGCAGGCAATACCCTGACGGATTTCCTTGCGCTGAACACCCTTAACATAGCCGAGCATGCCCTGATCGCCAAAGTACTCCTTGGCCAGGTTGTCGGTAGACAGGGCCGCGGTGTGGTAAGTAGGCAGTGTGATCAGGTGGTGGAAGATACCTGCTTGTGCAGCAGAGTCCGCCTGGAACGTGCGAATACGCTCATCTGCTTCTGCAGCCAGATCGGTTTCGTCGTAATCAACGCTCATCAGTTGGTCGCGATCGTAGGCTGCTACGTCTTTGCCCTCTTCGCTCCAGGCATCAAATACCTGCTGTCGGAAGTTCAGCGTCCAGTTGAATGAAGGACTGTTGTTATAAACCAGCTTCGCATTGGGGATTACCTCGCGAATGCGGTTTACCATGCCACCGATCTGGCCGATGTGCGGCTTTTCGGTTTCAATCCACAGCAGGTCAGCGCCATTTTGCAAAGAAGTGATGCTATCCAGTACACAGCGATCTTCACCGGTGCCCTTACGGAATTGATACAGGTTGGAAGGTAAACGCTTGGGACGAACCAACTTGCCGTGGTGATTGATGATCACATCACCATGGTTCATGTCGGCAGGCTCCAGCTCTTCAACATCAAGGAAGCTGTTGTACTGGTCACCCAGGTCGCCGACTTCGTGAGTCACAGCAATTTGCTTGGTCAGGCCAGCACCGAGTGAGTCAGTACGGGCAACGATCACGCCGTCTTCAATTCCCAGCTCCAGGAACGCGTAACGAACGGCGCGGATTTTAGCGAGGAAGTCCTCGTGAGGAACGGTCACTTTACCGTCCTGGTGACCACATTGCTTCTCGTCAGACACCTGGTTTTCCAGCTGAATGGCGCAAGCACCCGCTTCAATCATCTGCTTGGCCAGCAGGTACGTTGCTTCTGCGTTACCAAAGCCCGCATCGATATCGGCAATAATGGGCACTACGTGAGTCACGTGGTTGTCAATATCATTCTGGGTTGCCTTGGCAGCAACATCGTCGCCGGCAGCACGGGCGGCATCCAACTTACGGAAAAGGCCGCCAAGTTCACGAGCATCAGCCTGGCGCAGGAAGGTATACAGCTCTTCGATCAGACCAGACACAGTTGTTTTCTCGTGCATGGACTGGTCAGGCAGCGGACCAAAATCAGAACGCAGAGCGGCAATCATCCAACCAGAAAGGTATAGATAACGTCGGTCGGTGCTGTTGAAGTGCTTCTTGATAGAGATCAGCTTCTGCTGACCGATGAAACCGTGCCAGCAGCCCAGTGACTGAGTGTACTTGGCAGGGTCAGCGTCGTAGGCTTCCATATCGGCACGCATGATGCCAGCGGTGTACTTGGCGACATCCAGACCGGTCTTGAAGCGGTTCTGGGCGCGCATGCGAGCGGCAGATTCAGGGTTGATCTCATCCCAGGCGCTGCCTTGCTGAGTGCGCAGCTGGGCGATGTCATTGATGTCGTTCTGGATAGACATAGGTGGTACCTCTGGATACGGGTTTAGGACTGTGGGTAGCCGGAAGACGGAAGGTCAGCCAGTCGTTGAAGGGCATACTAGTCCCGGGAGAGGCATAATTGAAATAAATAGGCGGGATTCTTGGTATTCACGCCAAGAATGGACCAACTGCCCCTTAATGCCAGTGATAACAGCCTCTCGCGACCACTCTAGCCCTCGCATGCTGGCGCGCAGCCCAAAATGAACACGCAGAGGTGATCAGGCTCCCAGCAATGCTTCTTTAATCTCTCGCTTGAGCACCTTATTTGTGGCATTACGCGGCAGCGCTTGCTCGGAGATATAAACCCTGGCAGGTACTTTATAACTGGCGAGCCTCTCCTTGGCGAAATTAATAACTTCCTCTTCCGTAATCGCAGCTCCCTCATGCAAGTGCACTACAACCGCCACTTCCTCGCCCAGGCGCTCGTGAGGCAAACCTACCGCTGCCACCTCTTTCACTGCCTCGTGGTCGAGTAACTCGTTCTCGATTTCTATGGGATAGATGTTTTCGCCACCACGAATAATCATGTCCTTGGCGCGATCGGCAAGGAACAAAAAACCGTCGTCGTCGAGGTAACCGATATCACCTGTTTTCAGCCAGCCTTCATGGAAGTCCTCGGCATTGGAGTCGGGCCGATTCCAGTACTCGCGAATGTTGGCCACACAACGCACCCAAATTTCACCGGTGTCGCCTTGGGGCAGCGATTCTCCGGTCTCGTCACCAATGCGAATGTCCGTAATCGGATGTGGAAATCCCGCTGTGCCGGGCTTCTCCTGAAAGGCCTTCCCGGTCAGGGAGGCTCCCTGGGCATTGGTTTCGGTCATCCCATAACCAGTGCCGCTGAAATTCTGCGGCATTTTTTCTCGCAACAAAGTACCCACCTTGGGCGGCGTTGCAGCGCCTCCCACGCCCATGGAAAACAGGCTGCTGGTGTCTGTCGCGTCGAAGTTCTCCGCCTCTAGTAAGTCGAGGATCATAGCTGGGGCTGCCGCAACAGCGGTAACGCGCTCACTCTCAATGTACTTAAGGGCCTGACTTACGTCCCACTTGTACATCATTACGATCCGTCGACCACCGCGCAAATTGGCCAGGAACTGAGCGTGGCAGCCACTGACATGAAAAAGTGGAACCGCTAGCAGTGAGGTCGGTTCAAAATTACGTTCCAACATTGCCGTGATCAATTCACCGTTGGTCATTGCCGCGGCAATCGCTGCACACTCCATATTGAACACCGCCTGGCAAATAGCCCTGTGGGTGGATACCGCTCCCTTGGGCTTACCGCTGGTTCCGGAGGTATACATGATCATGGCGACGTCATCGGCATCAATATCGACATGTTGTGGTGCTTTTCCCTGGAAACCAGAGACCAGAGCGGGCAGCCCGTTAACGTCTTGTGGGTTCGCGGGCCTGGCAATCAGAGTGCGAATGCCATTTGCATCCATCAACTGTGCGATACCGTCGTAACGCTGCTGATCACAGATCACCAGTTTCGCCCCGGCGTCTTCTACTGTATAGGCGATGTCTGCCGGCTTGCCCCAGCTGTTAACGGGAACAACAACTGCACCTATGCCGACAACCGCAATAAGCCCCGACATCCACTCAGGATAGTTGCGCATTGCCAACGCAACTCGGTCACCAGGGCCAATTCCCGATGACTGCAAGGCTGCACCCAAGGCGTCAGCCTCGTCTAGCAGCTGGTTGAAAGTGCGACGTTCCCCCTCATAAATCAAAAACTCGCGATCGCCGTGATTGCGGCCAACAGCCAGCGCCTCACGCAAATTGGCGGGTGCTGACTTGTAATAACGCAGACCGGTCTCATCAACGGCAATCTCGTAAGGTGCGCCCTCACCCGTAAGTTGCGCAATCGCGGTATCAAATTCCTGTTTGAGCTGTGACATGGCTGTTTTCCGTATCAGGTGGATAAGTGTGCAGTCTAGTTTAAGCTCATCGGGCGGGCATCAGCGAGACTTTGCAAATTCGACTGACGGGATTTTGCATCAGTTTCTCCACTTGCCCAACATACCCATAACAGTAGAATGGCGACAGTTCAGGAGTTTAGTCCATGGCCAACACCATTCCTCTTCATTACGCGCAATCTATGCTGCGCCTGGCGCCCGTGGAACCCGCGGAGCTCAAAGAGGAACTCAGGGCACTCAAACTTCCATTGGTGCTAATGGAAGAAAAAGCGGTGGCAGATGCCCGCATCTCAGTAGAGGACTACGGCCGCCTTTTTATCCACCTGATTCACAAAATTCAGGATTCCATCCCTGGCAATATCGCCGACCCTGACGATACGCGAAGTTTCAGCGCTTATCGCATGATGTTTCAGGCCATGCTTCATGCCAAAGACCTGGCCCAGGCCCTGCAGAGGGCGTCAATTTACTTCAAGCGACTGCAAGAACAGGGCGAAACCTTCCTCATAGAAGAAGATGGCGACACCGTTTATTGTCGGTTCGTATTTGCCAGAGACACCGACCGCACTCTCTCTTCTCCTGAAAATTTCAGTATGGAGTACCTGCACTGGTTGCCAGGCATGACTGGAAGAATCCTGTCCATGGCTATGTGGCACCGGGTCTGCGGCTGGTTCGTCGGCAGCTTCATTGATCTGATCAGCGTGGAAATGACTGAGAGAGCAGAGGCGGGGAAGGATTACAGTGAGGTATTTGGCGCCCCAGTTCGTTTCGGCAGTGAGCGCGACGCATTTGCTTTTCACCGCCGATTCCTGAGCTTTCCCATTGTCCAGAGCGAGGAGTCGCTGCATGCCATGCTCGCGACCTACCCGGCCGAGCTGTTTCGCATCAGTCCAGAAGAGCACAGCCTGGCGATACGTATTCGCAACCTGATTGGCAATGATTTCCAGCGTCCTTTGCCTGGTCTGCAGGAGGTCGCAGAACGCCTCTACATGACGACACCTACCTTGCACCGCCGTTTGCGTGAAGAACAAACGTCATTCCAGCAGATCAAGGATCATTGTCGTCGGGACGCAGCGATTGGCTATTTAAGCTCTGCCCAATACACCACATCAGAACTATCGGAGCTGATGGGTTTCTCGGATAGCAGTACCTTCCACCGCGCCTTCAAAAAATGGACCGGGCTAACGCCCCAGGACTATCGCAAGAAGCACATTAGCGCCCACTGAAAATTCCTGCCCCTACGGTTTGCAAATTATCGCAATGGTGAGATTACCAGAATCAACTAAACTTTCTGCAATCCACCACAAAAATCAGGAACCTCAAAATGGCATACTTCATCACCGGCGGCACCGGCTTTCTCGGTCGTTTCTTCATTGACAAGTTGAAGGAGCGCGAGGGAGATATTTATGTATTAACCCGGGCTGGATCTCGTGAGAAATTTGAAGCCCTGCAAGAGCGCTTCGGTAGCGGCTCTGATCGCCTCATACCCGTAGAAGGCGACCTTCGTCAGCCGCTGCTAGGCCTTGATGAAGCCACCATCGCTGACCTTAAAGGCAGCATCAAACATTTCTGCCACTTCGCTGCCATTTATGACCTGGCCGCCTCCGCAGAAGAACAAACCAAAACCAATATTGACGGCACTCGCCATGCTGTGCAGCTGGCAGAGGCTCTCGCAGCGGGTTGCTTTGAGCATGTCAGCTCCATCGCAGCAGGCGGTATGTATAACGGCACCTTCCGCGAAGACATGTTCGAAGAGGCAGAAAACCTGGAGCACCCCTACTTCTCTACCAAGCATGACTCTGAGGGCGTGGTGCGTAACGAGGCCAAGATACCATTCAGGGTTTATCGCCCCGCAATGGTAGTAGGACACTCCGAAACAGGCGAAATCGACAAGATTGATGGCGCCTACTACTTCTTCAAGAGTTTACAAAAAATCCGCAGAATCCTGCCACCCTGGTTCCCACTGATCGGCATTGAGGGCGGCAAGTTCAACGTAGTACCTGTCGACTATGTGGTGGACGCGATGGACCACATTGTTCACCAGGAGAATCTTGAAGGGCGCTGCTTTCACCTGACCAACCCCGATCATCACAGCATGGGAAATCTGTTGAATGTGTTCGCCGATGCCGGTCACACGCCGCGCTTCAGCATGCGTCTTGACATGAGAATGTTCCATTTTATTCCAAAGTTCGTGCGCGAGGCGGTTTCTGGCTTGCCCCCGGTAAAACGAATTGTCAGTACACTGCTCGCAGACATGGGTCTACCAGATTCGGTAACCATGTTCATGAACTATCCAACTCGCTACGATAACCGTGATACCGAGCGCGCGCTCAAGGGCAGCGGTATCAAATGCCCCGAACTGGAGAACTACGCGCCAGTGATCTGGGACTACTGGGAACGTAACCTGGACCCAGACCTCTTTGTGGACCATTCGCTGGAAGGCAATGTTGGAGGCAAAGTGGTACTAATCACAGGTGCCTCGTCAGGTATCGGCAAGACCTCTGCCTTGCGCCTTGCAGAAGCCGGAGCACATGTGCTGCTGGTCGCTCGCAGTGCAGAGAAACTTGAGGAGACTGCCGCGGAGATCGCCACAGTTGGCGGCGTTGCCACCATTTACCAGGCCGACGTATCGGACCTTGCTGATTGCGACCGCCTGGTTGCCGAGGTATTGGAGAACCACGGGTTCATCGATATTTTGCTCAACAACGCTGGCCGCTCCATACGCCGTTCACTGGAGCTTTCCTACGATCGTTTCCACGATTTCGAGCGCACCATGCAGATCAATTATTTTGGCGCTATCCGCCTCACCATGGGGCTGCTACCTTCAATGGCTGAGCGCGGTACCGGCCACATTATCAATATGTCTTCCATTAGTGCGCTCACACCCAGTCCGCGTTTCTCTGCTTATGTCGCATCAAAGTCAGCGCTGGATGCCTGGACCCGTGCCGCAGCTGTAGAGTACTCCGATCTTAACGTGCGCTTCACGACCATCAACATGCCACTCGTTCGCACACCGATGATCGAGGCAACCAGCGTCTACGATTCAATGCCTGTACTGACGCCTGATGAGGCCGGCGACATGGTGGTTGAGGCGGTTATCAAGAAGCCCAAGCGCATAGCTTCGCCGCTGGGCGTCTATCTGCAGGTCATGACCGCAGTCGCACCCAAGTTCACCGAAGTTGTAATGAACGTTGTATTTCGCATGTTCAATGACTCTGCTGCCGCGCGCGGTGACAAAAAGGTTGAGAAAGTTGAGGCCTCGAATGAGCAGGTCGCACTTGCCGCACTGATGAAGGGCGTGCACTTCTAAACTGAAAAAAAGTGACAAAAAAAACAAAAAAAAAGTGAAAAAAACCCCGCCAACAGGCGGGTTTTTTTTGCGGACTTAAAAGTGCTTAGCCCGCTCTAATGAGGCCGTGCTACTAACGCCATACTATAAATCGTCGGGGATCTTGGTGATTGACTTGAACCAAGGTAAGGCCACCACAATACCGTCACGGAGATCGTCCAGAGTTTGCACCTTCAGCGCAGTCCCCGGCTCGGCCAACTCAGTGGGCAAGTTGACCAACCCGATATTCCGCTCCAGCCTTGGCGACCAGGCACAGCGGGTAAGGTGGCCAACCTTGTCCTGGTTCTCAAAAACGTCCCAGAAACGGTCATTGCCGCCGATAGGGTCGCCATCGATTTCTATGCCCACAAGGCGACGGGGCGTGCCTTCTTTTGCTATCTGCTGCAATGCAGCCTTACCGATGTAGTCCTGCGATTTATCGAGGTCCAGCAAGCGCTCCATACCGATAGTGAACGGTGTGTCCTCGCGGGTGATATCCGAGGCGTAAGACAGTATTCCTCCCTCTATAGTTCGCATGGCCGAAGGACAGGCCGGTTTTATACCAAACTCTTCGCCCGCCGCCATTACCAGGTCCCACAATTCCGTTCCACGACTACCGTCGCGAAGATAAATTTCATAGCCCAACTCGCCACTCCAACCTGTTCGACTGAGCACCAGTGGAATGCCATTGAGTTCAAGCTCATGCAGATGGTAGTACCCCATTTCAACAGCCACATCCCCGAAAAGCTTACGTGCTACCTTTGGCGCCAATGGTCCCTGCAATTGCAGCGGCGACACGTCGGGCTCGGTGAGCTTTACATCCATGCCACTGCGGGCGGCTACTCCCTGAGCCCACAACAGCACGTCGCCGTCTCCCGGTGAAAGCCAGAAACGAGATTCTTCCAAACGCAACATGATGGCATCGTTAATTACGCCGCCATCATGGTCAGTGAACACCACATAGCGACACCGTCCCACTGGACAGCTTGCAACATCCCTGGGCGTTAACAACTGGGTGAACTCAATCGCATCCGACCCACTCACTTCAATCTGCCGTTCACATGAAACGTCCCACAGGGTGACGCCCTCCACCATGGCCCAGTACTCTTGCAACGGGTCACCGTAGCTGGTTGGCAAATACATATGGTTATATACGGTAAAAGACTTTACGCCGGCGGCGAGAGTCGCATCGAAAAAAGGTGATTTGCGCACCCGGGGGCCGATAGTCAAGGCGCTGATAAATTGGTTTTCATTCATTGCGTTATTCTCCGCTCATTACTTGGACATATTAATTTACCGCCGCGCTGACCAACTCCAACGCTCAGGAAGTGCGAAACAGTCTCATGCAATCCACTGCGCCCGGCAGTCCCAGATAACCACACCGAGGCAACTGTTCCAGTTGCGCCTAGACCTTCTTTACAGGGAATACCTCGAGGTAGAATTTCTCCAGACGAGAGCGAAAATCGGGCATTACTTCAACGCTGGTTTTATTAGTTTCGCGTGGCGATATCTTGGACAAAAATCAATCATCGTTCACGCGAAAATAATTCGGCTACACCACAGAAAAGCTCATCCATAGATAACACTTCGCAATGCCCAAAGGTGCCGATATATCGTGGACAGCGCGAAGATAACCTGTATTAATACACTGCTCATTACGATTATTTAGGGACATGTTCATGGCCGCGAACTGGGTAACTGTCAGGCGCTATTGCGCGCGGTCTTTTTTGACGGCGGTTGTCACCTTCGCAGCGGTTTCAACCCGGGCAGAAGGCGAACTGCAGTCTATCGAGCTTGGCCGCTGTGCATTGGAAAATGGCGAGGAAATTCTCGACTGCCAGGTGAGCTTCCGGGTGTATGGGAAGCGCAATGAGGAAGCCTCAAACATAGTCTTGATGCCTAGCTGGCATAACGGAGATTCAAAGGCCCTTTTCGACTATGGCTATTTGGGGCCCGGCGGCATCGTGGACACTCACCACTATCAGGTCATTGCTATTGATTCGTTTGGCAACGGTGTTTCCTCTTCACCCTCTAATAGCCGACAGGTGCCCTTCCCTGAGTTCACTATACGGGACATGGTCAATGCGCAACATCGACTGCTTTTGGAAGAACTGGGATTGGAGCACATCCATGCCGTAGTGGGAGCCTCAATGGGCGGGCACCAGGTATATGAATGGATGATGATGTACCCCGAATTTGCCTCTCACTTCGTACCCATTGAAGCAAGTCCGTGGCCTACCTTTTACGACTATGTGAAGGAGCGAGGCTGGATGGCGGCCCTGGACAGCCCACTTGATAGCCCGCAAGAAATTGCGCGAGTAACTGATGTGATAAGTGCCATGGATACGCTGCTGTTCTGGACTCCCGATTACGTCAACCGCGAGCTGGATGAAGGGACTTTCGAATCCCGCTTTGATGCAATGCGTCGGCACCGCAGTAAGGAGCGACTCATTGATAGAGCCAGCCAAACCAGGGCCTTGCTGAGCCATGATATTCGCAGGAACCGCGAGGATTTTGCAAAGCGACTATCACAATTGCACCACATCAGCGCTTTAGCCGTTGTTTTCGAGTCTGACATGACTGTCATTCCTGGCCCGAACCTCGAGTTGGCAGAATCACTGGGATTTGAGGTCATTAACATTAGCGGCGATTGTGGCCACTTCGGTCCCAACCCGGAATGCTACCAGAGCGATGTCGCCAGCCATGTGAACGAGTTTCTCAAACAGGGAAATCAGCGACACCTGCTTCGGCGCAGCCTACAATTTGATGGCGTGAGTCGAGAATATTTTGTTTATGTGCCTGATGGGCACAGCGACACGCCACTGCCTGTTGTCATGGGCCTGCATGGTCTTGGCTCTACCGCGACGGGGTTTGCAACTAGCTACGACCTTAACGCACATGCCAAAAAGAACGGTTACATTATCGTTTACCCTCAGGGCTCGCATTTCCAGGGAGTTATTGGCGATGACTCAACGGTGGAACCTTACCTGATCAGCACCTGGAACGATGAGACCAGCAACTTCACTCCCACCGAAGCAGGGCCGCACTGCACTGACGACCGGCTGAAGTACCCCTGTCCTCCCGACTGCGGTAGCTGCAACCATTGTGCCTGGACCAGCTGCAACGATGACAGCGGATTTCTACTGCAAGTACTCGATGAAGTGACCCGGGAGTTCAATACTGATGCCAGCCGATATTACATCGTTGGCAACAGCAATGGGGGGGGCATGGCCATGCGCCTGGGCTGCGATCACCCCAAACGATTTGCTGCGATTGGTGTGAGCATCTATCAAATGCCACCGGGGCACACCTGTGGCCCGGCGTCAGGCTTGCCTATGCTTCATCTCTACGGAGAAAAAGACGATGGTGTCGGCCACGATGGAACGGCGACAAGCGACGGTTGGATTTACACGTCTGCTGCGAAGAACACGCAAGACTGGGCCGGCGCGATGAACTGCGGTAACGAGATCGAGACCTGGCGCACCGCAATTAGCGAAGCCAACGGATTAATTTGTTCTGCTTATACAAACTGTCCCAACAGCGGCCAGGAAGTGGCTAGTTGCATGGACCCTGAAGCTGGTCACGAATGGCGCGGTCAGCGCATCACGCAAATATCCGCCAGTTGTGTCACAGCTGCCCAGCAAGAATCACTACCCGGGCAACCTCTGTGCCCGCAGCCAGAGGCTAGCGACCAGCGATGGGGCATGGATTTATTCTGGCAATTTTTCCAGCGCTATCAGCGTTTGCCCTAGGGTACGGACACCACCACACAACCACTAAACCCGCCCTGCTCTATCAACTCATGTGACCTCACCATTTCCTCAAAAGGCAGGCAGTGGGCCACCCTGTGTTGCAATGTACTGCTGTCCAATAAATGACAGATATCATCTATGGCTTGGGCTTTAGCCTCTTCAGGCATGGCATAAACAATGACCATCCGAATCGTGAGATCCATAAACATCATTTGCAGGAAAGGAAGCTTGGGTTCACGGACCTGAGTCGATGAGTAGGTCGCTATGGTCGCCCCTGTCGCAAGGCAGTTGAGCAACTCGGGTAAATTAGCCCCAAATTCAACATCCACCACACGATTAATCTTCTCATCTTCAATAAGGGTCAGCACCGCATCTCCCCACCCGCTTTCCCGATGATTAACCACAAAGTCTGCCCCCACTTTAAGACAAGTGGCTTTGTCTGCAGGATTGCTGGCCGTTGCAACTACGTTGGCGCCACCCCATTTGGCAAGCTGAATAGCGTAATAACCCACCCTCCCCGCACCCCCGGTGACGAGAATGTTTTTACCTCGAACGCCGCCATCGGCGAACACGCAACGATGCGCCGTCATCATGGGAATACCAATGCAGGCTCCCACTTCAAAAGAGGCGGTATCGGGCAGCCTTGGCGCTCTTATGCTGTCTACCGCCACATACTCCGCCGCTGTACCGAAACGTCGGCCATACTGTGCTTGATAGACAAAGACACGTTCACCAACCCGGGATTCCTCGACGCCCTCGCCGACAGACTCGATCACCCCAGCACCGTCACTGTGAGGAATAACCAGACCAGCGTCGAGCAGGTTCGAAAAAGCACCTGCGCGCTTTTTAACATCAGAAGGGTTTATGCCAGTGGTCGAAATTTTTACCAGTACTTGTCCCTGTTCGGCCTTGGGTTTGGGCTGCGCTCCTGAAATCAGCGAACCTGCTGCATCACCAAAAGCTTCAAACCAGAATGCATTCATACTCAATCCTAAACCTGTTCAGCCTAGCCAGTTGGCCAGTCCTTCGGTGTGACCGTCGATACCGATCGCTTGACCTGAAATAGCAGACCCCAGGCTTGAACTGAGGAAAAGCGCCATGTTGGCAACATCCTGCGGTTCAACAAACATGCGCATTGAACTTTGCCGCTCATAGGCCTCGCGAATAGCGGAGATCGACATATTACGCTCCGACGCATCTCGCTCAATAACGCGATCTATGCGTTCCCCCTTCACGCTACCAGGGCACAGGGCATTGACGCGGATGTTATCGGGGCCTAATTCCATCGCCCAGGTTTTGGTAAGGCCTATCATGGCCCACTTGGCAGCCGTATAGGGGGACCGTAAAGGACACCCAAACATCGCGGCGTTAGATGCGATATTTACGATAGAACCACCACCTGACTGCTTCAACATCGGGACTGCCCGCCGGGTAATATAGAACTGGCCATTGAGATCGATAGCGATAGTGCGGTCCCAATCATCGTCTTCAATGGCTTCCACCGGAGCAGTAGGACCGGCAACGCCGGCATTGTTTATAAGAATATCGAGTCGGCCCCATCGGCTAGCGATCTCTTGAAAGAGCGCGTCCACCTGGCCTGTTTCTGAAACGTCTGCAACAGTACCGACCGCGGAACCGTTAGTGGCGAGAAAGTCGCCCAGTGCCTCCTCATTGATATCACACACATGCACGTTGCACCCGTGATAGAGAAAGGTCTCAGCAATGCAACGCCCTATACCGCTGGCACCGGCGGTTACCAGTACCACTTGCCCGGGCTCTATTTGGATAATTGGTGTTGTCATGTCCGATGCTCTGGCCAAGGAGTGTATTCAGACGCATGGTGGCACCAGCGGCGACGCGGAACAAATGATTTTTGCAATCCCAGCGAGAAAATCGGCAATCTTCGAACAGCAACTGAGCGTCGAGGTTATTTCCGTTTGCGGCGAACCTGCAGCCACAAACTCTTAAGCTCACTTAATTTTTATGTGCCAGGAGCTGTTGCCTACTAAAAGGTAGTAAAGGGCCGCTTTTTAGCGGCCTCTGGGAAATTGAGCTTGCTGGCATGTCAGCAAAAAAACTGATTGACGCATAGCCCAAATATCTAGCGGTGGGCTTTTGCGACTATTGCGCCATCATCAGTCATTAAGCGCAGACTTGATCCGCCCGCAGGCTTAATAGCAAGCACATTGGGCTTATCAGCGGCCATATCGTAAAGACCGCAACCATCCAGCGTGTCCTGAACCACAGTCACGGAAATAGCACCAGAAACTGGGTCCCACACATACGTACCTAGCTGCAGGCCACCACCAACGTCTGGCCCATTGTCACAGTACTGGCTCACGGAATAAAACCCACCTTGAAAGGTGATCTGCACGAAGTTTTTATAGTCAGACGGGGCACCGATAATCCAGGTTCCCTGAATGGCCTCGTCAATGCCACTCGCGACACGGCTGAACGTGGCGACGCCGCCCCCAAAGCGTTCGCGAACGTAGAGAGTCAGCTCATCCTCACTGGCCTCTATCCCATCGAAATAGGTCGTCCCTTCTGTGAACACACCTGAGCATTCGCCAATTGAGTTCTCAAGTCCCTCGTAAACCCAGTTACCCGCAAAAGAATCAGGCGCGACATCATAATCGATAGTGCTCTGGAACCTTGCAAATCCTCCGCCAGGGTTTGTCGCAAAGTCGCATTCTGACTCAAACGCCGTCTTGCTAAGATATACGGTGCCGTCTTCAAAAAAAGTTAAATTTTCCCAGCCAAGCAGGCTTTGATCAGCCCCAACACCATTAGTCCACGAACCTATCGCTAAACGATTGAAGTCGGCGCGAAACACAGCGGTCAGATCTTCATCAACCAACTCTTCGGGCACAGACACACTGCAATCTGATCCTGCTGTGTCTAGCCCTTCAATACAGAAACCCGTCCAACCAACGAATCGATAGCCGGGTTTCGCGATAGCGGTGAAAGTCTCAGAAGTGCTTTGTTCAATCTCATTCTCACAGGTATTGCCACCTACGCAGTCATAACTGCCAGAACTTGAGCTTATAGTACCGCCTGTGTCGGCAACTAAGTTAAGCCTGCAGCCACCCAACGTGACTATAATCAAGCTTGATAGTATGAAACAATTTATGTGACGCATTTAAAAAATCCTTTTTGTAAAATGTCCAACACGCACTGATTTTTTTGCCGTGGTGCGATGAACCCGCGAAGCTAATAACCTCAGCTTTTTGAGTGGGACGATGAACGTTTGATGCGAGTGAATGCTGAGATGCGCCCCGAGGCAGAATGGGATTACAATTGTGATCAGCGTTGAAGGCCAACAGCGCTCGGAAAGGTGACCCTATAAAAAAAGCCAGTGCGATTGCGTTCATTTCACATCATCCTTGAATGCGAACATGACGAGGGGAACACCTCGCTACTTCCACAATCTTGATTAAGATAGTTGATGATTTTTATATTGTAAAGCCGGTTCTTCACTCGATTGTATGTTCCGATAGGCGATATAAAAAAGCAAAACACACCGGCTAACAAACAGGGAGCAAACTGCGGCTCTGTAGAAAACACTATGCGACTATTTCGCGTTAGCTCATTCCCTTTTTGACGCCAACAACCAGGACAAGAGGCAGCAGTGCAACAAGTACACCACCCCCATCCAAAACTTCCCAGCTCTCAGCCAGAATCAATCCAGCCCAGAGGACAGCAATAACGAGCAGTATTTTATAAAGGATTTCCACTTCTTCGCGGCAACTTTAATGTTTCGAACGGGCGTTACTGTTACACGGAATGTCGAGAGATGCTATTGATGCGCATCGAGCACTTAATAAGCGGGTCGAAGACGGCCGGCCGCTGCCGTTCGAGTCCTACTGGGCCCGACATTTCAATGCGCTCGTGCTGGACCTCAACAGGCTGTCTCAGCCTGCGCTTAGCTTTCGAACGTTTGCTGGCTCTAAGCAATGCTTCTCTGTACCTTGCCTCACATTAAAGAGCCTACCATCTGCTTGTCTCACATAATCGGTGCTGTATAGTGAAGGTAAATAAAAGACGCTTATCCTCCGTTACGTGTTGTAGGTGGCTCGATGCCTTCTCGGCAACAATTCCTGGCACTAAATTCCTCAGCGAATAGCGATTCATCGCTTAATCAGCATTGTGCTGCATCCCCCGATTGCCAGCCTGATACGAATCGCGGCGACATTTTTCTCCACCGCGGGTTTATGCGTCGAAGCAAAGGCCTGTTGTGCCTGCTGTCGGGATTGTGGGTGGCAGCGGCACGAATCGTCCACAGTCGACGATCGCCTTTAAGGGTAGCGCTTCCCCGTCGGTTAGTTCGCGGCGCTCTGGTGGCACTTTCGTATCTTTCAGTCGGAGTCATCACGAGCACTGTGACATTAGCGAGCGAGAATATAGGTAATGATGATTTGCTCTGCGCCTGGCCAATTCAGACAACCCCCGATAAAGCTAACATTTTTTATCCTGATGCTAATGCAACCTACTGGACGATGCCGTTTTTTGCACAGTCGGGTCTTGAAATTACTATTAAAGGAGACTTCCCCAATAGCCGTTATTTCGGTATCGATGTCTATGGCAGCGACTCTCTTAGTTTTGCAGTGAATGGTGTGGACAGTACCTTAGCCGATTATCAAATTGGCGCAGATCCCGGTGGCGCTAATCCGTGGCAGACAATTAACGGCATTGGTTCAGGTAGTTTCACGGTCCGTGTCAATAACAATGTTGCGGTTGATCAGCCTAATGTCTTGCCGCTTTCACCCAATCCGTTGCCAGTCTCCTTGATACCGGGGCTTCCCAATAACATGGGCTACTTGATGCTGAGGGTTTACCTGCCAAAGGAGGGGGACCCAAACGACACTGAATATGTCAGGCTGCCTACTGTGACGCTAACGCTCACCAACACCAATGAAATTCGTGAGCTAGTCCCATGTGATTCCGCCCAAAGCGATGGTGGTCAGTTTGGCTCAAATGGAGTCATTGGCCAGTTGATTAAAAATCAGTTGGTTGCTAATCAAGGAGGCCCCTGTGAACAAGATGGCTCCTGTCCCGAGCTGTTGAGTTTTGCTGCAGCGGGAGGATTGACCACGCCGTTTCCAAATGGGATCGCAGGGTATGTTGCTGCTCTTTATCAGCCTGCGCCTGGGTATATCAGTGTGGTTCAGGCTCGCATGCCATCGAGCTCACGTGCTTATGGCGATGGTCCCGCGCCATGGCCTGAAAATGGAACCGACCTGCGATACTGGTCGTTCTGTAACTACCTGTACCAGTTTCCATTCCCAGTCATTGGAGCTGGGGGCGCATCGGGCTGTGTAGCAGACTACCAAGCACCAATCGTAGGAGATCTAGCCACTTTGGTCCTTTCTTCGATTGAAGATCGTCCCGTATCGACTTTAGCGTACGGATCTACATTAGCCTGGCTACCCACGTCGCCAAGCTCTCCAGCAGCTAAAGAGGTGGTTGCTATTAGGAACATGCTACCTAGCACCTCATTTCAGCAGTCGGTAACGAACATCTCCCAATATGGAAACCCCGACCTGGCTAAGCAAATAATGGGGATCTACTATCCAGTGATGACTCAGTGCACAATTGCAACGTTTGATCTCTTAGGGGTCGAAGGCTGTTTCGCCAACCCTGCTAGCCCGACCGTTTCCATAGCTGTTCCCTCGATGCGAGACTGGCAGCTTTGGCTAGTGGCACTCTTACTGTTCGGCATCGCGACACTACAATTGCGGATAAGGGCAAGTTAACGTTTGGAAGCGGGTTACTTCTCTGGATACAGTGACACTCACTAAGTCAGTGGGTCTTCGATACCGCGGACATTCAAGTGGGCGAAAGCGGATGTTATTGGTTAAATATTAACCAACGGCTCTAGGACCTGGCTCAATGTCCGCTTTCACCTCCTAGCGGTCATCTCGTTTTTCATTTCCAATTTCTGAATAGTGGCGCACAGAGTCATCAAATTGGCGCAGGGGGCCATCTCCTAAGAATGCATATAAAGCGAGAATTACTTTTCCCCAAGGAGGTATCTCAAGGATGAGAGGGCCAAGGATGGTCCACCCCTATCAAGGATAAACTGAC
>OCVR010000105.1_pt1 | contig 64852 bp, 64 predicted proteins | sample 1539091 | NCBI WGS metagenome assembly OCVR01 (sample SAMEA3355530, study PRJEB22509) | marine metagenome | biome: marine; feature: coastal ocean; material: water | place: USA | collected 2010-08-07 | depth 16 m | reverse complement strand
GCATCCACATGAAAGTGATAAGGTATACCTGCAAGATCATTTTAAAATACGTTGAGAACGCTTTGGTGCCAAGCGCATTTTACAAAGCGCCTTTCGGCAGGCTTATGAGAAAACTCGAGCCCTCTGCACCCGTGTGTTGCAACGTTAATGTACCACCATGTCCTTTGAGCAACTCAACCGCAATCGCCAACCCAAGGCCGACCCCACCCTTTCTAGCACTGCCTTGAAAGGGTTGAAATATATATTCCAATGCGGTTTGTGGCATCCCGGGGCCAGTGTCAGACACCTCAATACACCAATCTGCAGGTGCCTCATATGCCGCAATGGTAATTACTCCCGCCCGACCACTGGCGACAATCGCCTGGCGCGCGTTGCGCAGCAAATTTGACAAGATGCGAAACACTTGCTCGGCATCGGCACGAATTACGAATTGGTCCGGCACCTGAATCACAAAATCAACCGATTGTCCAACGACGGCAAGCCGCTCGCTGTCGACTACATCCCGCACCACCTCCGCCAGTGCCATCTGCCGCAGATTTGGCGACGGTTCTTCTGCTTTGCCAAAAGCCAATGTGCTTTCGGTCAAAGACACCGCGCGGGCGATGGATTGCACCAGCTTTGGTGCCATCCGCTGCACGATCGGATCCTGGCTGGTTCCAATCCGGTCGGTGAAAAGCTGCGCAGTGGTCAAAATATTCCGTAAATCATGGCTCACTTTCGCCACCGCCTCACCAAGTTGGGATAGACGTTCTTTCTGCCGCAGGGCGCCGGTCAGTTGGGATTGCAGGCTTGCAAGCGCGTCTTCTGCCTCGCGCAATTCGGTTACACGGGCCGAGGGACGGATCATATTTCGCGCATCCTCAGGTGCCCGGGCATAGCCCTTCATATATGTCACAACATGCAAGATTGGTTTCACCAAGATAACCCGCACTGATGCAAGCAGCAGGACCGCAGTAAAGCCCGATATGATCATCGATAGCACCAGCATCCGCACACCATAGGCGATCATAGCATCGCGAAGAGAACCAGTGTCAGTGGTAATTTCAATCAGCAGTCCGGCATCACGCAAAGGCGCGCCAATGACGCGTATAACCCGGTCTTCGGTGTCCAGAAAACGCAAGGTTGCATCGCGGATCAGTTCCAAAAAACTTGGGCTTTGCAAGTCATAGGTGGCGCTGATCATACCGGGAATTTCAGACGACAACATAAGTTGTCGCACGGCATCGCGGCGCAACACAACGTTGAACACCCCGGCGTTGGTCAGCAATTCCTGCTCCAACTCAGGCGAGATCATATCATCAGCCAGCAGCGCCAGCGATGCAATCTGCGCACGCTCCAGTCGCGCCAGCAGATAGCTTTCTCGAAACCGCGCCACAGAGGGAACAAAGAGCAACACTTCGGCCAACATGACAAAGATCATTGTCAGCAAAAAAAACCGTCCCGAGAGCGATCTCAACATACCAAAACCTGTTGCGCAGACTTTGGTTGCGTCTGCCTAAAAATTGCCTTTGTTCAGACCTATCAAACTCTCGGTGGTAAAAACAGGCCTCAGTTGCAGGTCTTTCCGCTTTACTCTGGGTTGCTTGGCCTGATTTAGATGTATCGGTTGGAGGCCCGAAAAGGATAGCACATTATGCCAGCCCAAAGCCGTCGTTGATCTTCGCACCCGTCTCTACAGGGTGTGAGACGGTCCGATACTTTCATGTAGCGTAAACCTCACAATGAGGACGGCGTAAAAATGTCGGAACCAATTATGAATGTCATACCACTGCAGTGCACACAGGCTGCCGCATTCACTATCTTTATATAAGCGTTTGCGATTTGGTGGCCCAACAGCGCTTTCTCAATTTCCACCGAACAGGGCATCGGCCGAAGAAAATCGTATTTACGCCAAAGGTCGGGGGCAAGATAACCGAAACGCTCTTTGATGGCAGTCAAGCAGATTGCGGCAAAGTGCTGGAATTTTCGCCAGTCAGAAAATTAGCCATTGCGTGGCGCATCTCTATCACAGAAAGAAAAGCAACCCGCGAAGACGTCGCATTTCGGGAAAATGGTGACAGGAGTGTTGTCAGGCTTACTCATTCAGATTGAGACGCTTTTGGGTATAAGTGGCATCCTGACCGTGAAACCTATGATGCTGGCTAGGTGGTCGTCTTTAATCAGGCCTTTGCCGGTGCCTGCGCATGCAAAACCGGCGAGGCGTAAAAACCATAGATGGCGTGATTATATAACAAATCCCATCCTTAAAATCACGATGCAGTCGTTGCACCTTTTCAACCCAGCGACATGATTTGCTGTATTTGTCCAATGGCCTTGGTTGATTGTGAACCACGCGTCACGGTTCGACGCCTGCCTGTGACACCCGGCTGGATCGCCGTTTGACATATCCTATTACCCGCCGTATAGCACGGGCTTGTTATAGACCGAGCACGGGCGAATCTGTCTCCCACCGCTCAAAAATTGGAGACGGAGCGATGAAACGCACCTTTCAACCCTCGAACCTCGTACGCAAACGGCGTCACGGCTTTCGCGCGCGGATGGCCACCAAAGCCGGTCGCAAGATCTTGAACGCCCGTCGCGCACGTGGCCGGAAAGAACTCAGCGCATAGCGCCTGAAAAAGGTTTGCACTAAATGGCACCGCCGGCAGACACCTCGGAAGGCAAGATTGCCGGACCGACGTTTCAGCCGGCGGTTGCTTTTTTGTGTCAGACGCTCAAGAAACGCAGCGATTTTCTTGCCGCAGCCCAAGCTGCCCGACAATCCACAGTATCAATGACCGTTCAGGCCCGAAACCGCAAAGATGGACAGGGCAACATTAGGGTCGGCTTCACCTGTTCCAAAAAGGTTGGCAATGCAGTGGCGCGAAATCGCGCCAAAAGACGTTTGCGCGCGGTTGCGCGCCTGCTTTTGCCGACCCATGGCCTGGCAGGATATGATTACGTGCTGATTGGACGCCCAAATATCACCGCCAGTCGACCCTACACCCAGCTTGCGCAGGATTTTGAGACCGCCTTGACGCGTCTGCATGCACCCCGCCTGCCATCACCAGACCGCACATGACGGTGCTGGCACGCATTCTTGCAGCGCCCGTACGCGCCTATCGTTTGATCTTCTCGCCGTGGGTCGGGCATAATTGCCGCTATCAACCCACTTGCTCTGCCTATGCTCTGGAAGCGCTGCAAACCCATGGCGGGCTCAAGGGCGGGTGGCTGACGCTGCAGCGTATCGCCCGATGCCAGCCCTTTGGCAGTGCCGGCTATGACCCGGTCCCACCCGCCAAGCGGGCCGAGCACTCCAACACTGGCCGTAATAAATGACACACATACGCTGTTGTTTGCTAAAAGGCGCCGCTGAAATGGCTTTCCTCGCACAGCCTTGTTTGGCATAAGCCGCACCATGTTAGATCACAAAAACGACATTCACCCGCTGTTTAACGGGGCGCCAAGCTCGACCGGATTCAAAAAGCTGCGCAAACGGCTGGTGCAGCAAACCCGCGAGGCGATTACGCAGTACGGGATGATCGAACCCGGTGCTCGCTGGCTGATCTGTCTGTCAGGCGGCAAAGACAGCTATACATTGCTGGCCGTACTGCATGAATTGAAATGGCGCGGCGTTTTGCCTGTCGATCTACTGGCGTGCAACCTTGATCAGGGCCAGCCCGGATTTCCCGCCACGGTGCTACCGGAATTCTTGAAGACGCGCGGCGTAGCACACCGCATCGAATACCAAGACACCTATTCTATCGTGATGGACAAAGTACCAGCAGGGCGCACCATGTGCGCGCTATGTTCAAGGTTACGCCGCGGCAACCTGTACCGCATCGCCCGTGAAGAGGGGTGCTCGGCCGTGGTTCTGGGCCATCACCGCGACGATATTCTTGAGACATTTTTTATGAACCTTTTCCATGGTGGCAAACTGGCGACAATGCCGCCGAAACTGGTCAACGAACAGGGTGATTTATTTGTGTACCGACCGTTGGCCCATGTGTCTGAAACCGATTGCGAAAAATTTGCCAAGGCCATGCAATATCCAATCATCCCCTGCGATTTATGCGGCTCGCAAGATGGTTTACAACGCCAGCAGATCAAACAATTACTGGATGGCTGGGAACGCAATTCGCCCGGCCGCCGGCAAGTGATCTTCCGTGCATTGACCAGCGCGCGCCCGTCACATCTGCTGGATTCCGGGTTGTTCGATTTTAAGGCATTGGCCCGCAATATCCCCTGTCACGGACAAAACATCGTCTGAACGCTTTAACCAGATTTTGCGCCAGGCCAGGCATCAATCCGAGATCTGCCCACCAAAGATCACGGTTTCTCGAAAATATTGCCCGTACAAGGGAAGCAAAGCTTCCCTGTATGTATAATCTCCTTGACCTTTTGCGCCACACTCTGTTGAACGCAGGCTTGAGACATTCATCGATAGGTGGCAGCGCTAAATGGACGACCAAAACAAAAACCTCATTCTTGCAACAGCTCTTAGTCTTGTCGTGCTTATCGGTTGGTTCGCCCTGTTTCCACCTCCTGCCCCGCCCGTCACAGACCCTAACGTTGAGGCGGTCTCAACGAACGCAGTGGTTCCAAGTGCTACCGAAAGTATCAAAGGCACTGCGCCGCAAGCGGTGATTGAGGGCGCGGATGCCCCTCGGGTCGAAATCAGAACCGACCGAGTTGAAGGCGCGATCTCGCTGCAAGGTGGTCGCATTGATCAGCTGGCTTTCAAAGATTATCGCGAAACGCTTGATGAGGGTGCAGACATTGTGACATTGCTGTCCCCCTATGATGGGGAAACCGGATATTACGCACTTTATGGGTGGCGTCCCGGTGGCGGCATGACCTTGGACCAGGTGCCCGGCCCAAATACCCTGTGGAAGCTGGAATTCGGCAACACTCTAACGCCAAGTTCCCCAATCGGATTGATCTGGGACAACAATAACGGTGTGACGTTCCGCAGGCAGATCGAAATTGATGACAACTATCTTTTCAGCATAACGCAATCGGCCGAAAATAACGGCGCTGGTGCCGCGGTGATCCAGCCCTACGGCACCTTGGCCCGGCATGGCGAACCGAAAGGTTTAATGAACTTCTTTATTCTGCATGAAGGCGTTGTCGCGATGGCAGACGGCGAACTGGCAGAAATTGACTATAGCGATATGGTCGATTTTCCATATGTTGATAACGAGGTGGCTCGCGCCGAGGTGACCCAAGTTGCCGAAAGTGGTTGGATTGGCTTTACCGATCATTTCTGGATGACCACGCTGGTTCCCGCGAGCGGCTCACCGTTTAAATCTATTTCTAAATTTGACGAGCGCCGGAACTTGTATCAAACCGAAGCGGTGTTACCCACCGAGACGGTTGCCCCAGGCCAAACAGTCACCGTGGAAACACAGTTATTTGTCGGGGCAAAAGAATGGGACACCATCCGCGACTACGAAGCGCAGGGCGTCTCTGGGTTTTTGAACAGTATTGACTGGGGGTGGTTCTTTTTCCTGACCAAACCCATATTTGCCGTGCTGTTCTGGATCAACGGTTTGATCGATAATATGGGCTGGTCGATCATCGTTTTGACCTTGTTGATCAAAGCGGTTTTATTTCCGCTGGCGTATAAATCCTATGTCTCGATGGCGAAGATGAAAGAGCTTCAGCCCGAAATGGAAAAGATCAAGGAACGCACTGGCGACGACCGTCAGAAGCTCCAGCAGGAAATGATGGCACTTTACAAGAAAGAAAAGGTTAACCCGGCCTCCGGATGTTTGCCCATCTTGCTGCAAATCCCGATCTTTTTCTCCTTGTATAAAGTTATTTTTGTGACTTTAGAATTGCGCCACGCGCCCTGGATTGGCTGGATCACAGATTTATCCGCGCCGGACCCCTCATCCATCCTCAACCTGTTTGGCCTGCTGCCATATGCCGTGCCGGAACTGGGGATGCTCTCGATTATTTCTCTGGGTATTCTGCCAATCCTGCTGGGGATATCCATGTGGGTACAGCAAAAACTCAATCCCGCACCAACAGACCCGACACAGGCGATGATCTTTGCTTGGATGCCCTGGGTGTTCATGTTCATGCTGGGCACGTTCGCAAGCGGTCTGGTGGTTTATTGGATTGCCAACAACACCATCACCTTTACCCAGCAATATCTGATTATGCGTTCACAGGGCTATAAACCCGATGTGTTTGGAAATATGTTTTCTGGGTTCAAGAAAAAGCCTGCACCGGACAAAAAATAATGGCAAAGATTACGGAAATCTGGCGGCATCCGATTAAATCACATGGCCGTGAAGCGGTCAGCGCTGCCGCCCTGAGCGTGGGGAAAACCCTTCCTTGGGATCGTCAATGGGCGGTTGTCCATGACGCGTCAGATGTCGACGGCAGCACTTGGGCGCCATGTCAAAATTTCAGCCGCTCATCGAAAGCGCCTGCTTTGATGGCGATTACCTGTGAGTTGGATGAGGCCCGTGAGACGCTTACCCTACATCACCCTGATCGCCCTGACGTAACCTTCCAGCCGGATCAGGATAGCGCGGCATTCATCGACTGGGTCACTCCCCTGATGCCCCCCAATCGCGCGCAATCGACCCGCCTCGTCCGTGCCCAACAGCGTGGTATGACCGATAGCGACTATCCGTCAATCAGCCTGTGCAATATGGCCTCACATCGTGCCGTCTCGCAGAAACTGGGTCGCGATCTGTCGATCCACCGCTGGCGCGGCAATATCTGGCTTGATGGCTTGGCCCCTTGGGAAGAGTTTGACTGGATTGGTAAGCATATTCGCCTTGGAACGGCAGTGCTTGAGGTTAAAGAGCGGGTTGTGCGCTGTATGGCAACCACAGCCAACCCGAAAACTGGCCTGCGCGATGCGGATACTCTGGGCGTTTTAAAGACTTGGGGACATCAAGAGTTTAACGTCTATGCGGCAGTAGTTGAAAACGGTCATGTTGCGGTTGATGACAGCGCGGAACTGATATGAAACAGCTTCCTTTTCCGGAGACAGAGGCCCCTGACGCCCACACCACAGAACAGGGCCGGATGCTGTTTGCCAGTGGCACAGATTTTGTCAAAGGAGTTGTTGCAATGTCGGGCCTGCCACCCGCGGACCGGCTTGAAGTTTGCTTTGCAGGCCGCTCAAACGTTGGCAAATCAAGCCTGATCAATGCCGTTACCGGACGCAAGGCCCTGGCGCGGGCGTCCAACACCCCCGGCCGGACGCAGGAGATAAATTTTTTCACCGCCGGCGACAGTCATTATCTGGTGGATCTACCCGGCTATGGATATGCCAATGCGCCTGTAAAGGTGGTGGAAAAATGGCAACACCTGCTGAAACAATATCTTTCAGGGCGACAATCTCTGCGCCGGGCTTTTGTTTTGATAGATATGCGACACGGCGTCAAACCTGTTGATGAAGAGATCCTCAGCCTTCTGGACAGTGCTGCAGTCCCGTTTCAATGCGTAATGACCAAAACTGATAAGATAAAAGACATCAACCGTGAAAAAACCCTCGCGCAGGTGCGCCAAACCCTATCCAAACATCCCGCGGCCTTTCCTGAGATTGTATTGACGTCATCCGAAAAAGGCACCGGTATCGCCACACTGCGCGCGATCATAGCGACATTGGTCTGATCGCAGCTGCAGCAAAACCTTGCAGGCGTCAGCAAAATCTTTGATAACGCCCTCAGAGGTATCAAACGTGAAGACTCAAAGCATGAACCGCGACTGGATTGCCACCGCAAGGACACTCTCTGAGGCTCTGCCCTATCTGCAGCGCTATGACGGGGCGATTGTTGTCATCAAGCTGGGTGGCCACGCAATGGGCAGTGACGCCGCCATGGAGACCTTTGCGCGTGATGTCGTACTGATGCGGCAGGTCGGGATCAATCCGGTCATTGTGCACGGTGGCGGGCCGATGATCAACGCGATGCTCGACAAGTTGCAAATCGCGTCAGAATTTGTACATGGCAAGCGGGTCACTGACGCCAAGACAATGGAAGTGGTCGAAATGGTCCTGTCGGGACGGGTCAATAAACGGATTGTCCAAGCGATAAATGCTCAAGGAGGCCGGGCGGTCGGGCTATCGGGAAAAGATGCCAATTTGCTGATTTGCGACCAGACCGATGCTGCACTGGGCCTTGTTGGCACACCCGCCGAAGTCGACACTACCGTACTAAAAACCCTGTTTGAGAGCGATATGATCCCGGTGATTGCCCCGTTGGGTTCGGGTCGCGAAGGAGAGACCTTCAATATTAATGGCGACACGGTGGCCGGCTCGATTGCCGCCGCCTTGACTGCTGACCGCCTGTTGCTTTTGACGGATGTCAGTGGCGTCAAAAATGCCGACGGCGAAGTGCTGACCGAATTAACCGCCGATAAGATCCGCACATTAACCCGCAATGGTGTGATTGCGGGCGGCATGATCCCCAAGACCGAAACAGCCCTTGCGGCGATTGACGGCGGGGTACGGGCCGTGGTTATTTTAGATGGCAGAGCCCCAAACGCCTGCCTGCTGGAACTGTTCACCGAACATGGTGCAGGCTCACTGATCCGCGCCGATTGACACCCCTCACGCCAAAGCTCCGCTTGTACCTGTGAAAAATCTGCCTATCGTCGGACCTATGCAGGATGAAGCGTCAATAAAAAAACTAGAATTTCAAGGCAAGACTACCTTGTCCGCGAGTCTGACACGGCCCGTGACAGGATGCATTGAGCCAAAAAGCGGCCGCAAGATTCGCGGTCAATCCGTGTGACTTACGACGATTTGGCCCGCGACGCACAAACGCTTAACCTCAACATTGTGGGCATTTGTCAAATTTTACCAGAGGACAACATGCCGTCCAAATACAAGAGCCTTGTGCTCTTAGGGCCAGACATCCAAACATTTTGGCCACATTTTATCAATCAAGTTGAGTATTTGGATGGGGATCCAGACCCATTGGATCGCTGGTCGGTACGCATTATCAGCGGCTGGGCCAAGGCGCTGAAGGCAAAGGCGGTTTACCCGTTTAATGGTCCACCATACCCGCCATTCTATAACTGGGCTTTGCGCAGCGGCTCCTGCCACCGCTCACCATTGCACATGCTGGTTCACCAGCGGAATGGGCTGCTGTTGTCGCTGCGTGGCGCTCTGGCGGTGACAGAGCAGCTTGGGCAAACCATCTTTGATGCCGCGCCCTGTGACAGCTGCCTTACAAAACCCTGCCTGCAGGCCTGTCCGGTATCCGCATTTGATGTGACCGGTTATGATGCGGACATGTGCCGGACCCATATCAGCACAAACGACAGTACCAACTGCCTGACTAAAGGCTGTACGGCCCGTCACGCCTGCCCTATCAGCCAGCGCGTCGAACGCAGCGCTGCGCAATCCGCGTTTCATATGAGGGCCTTTTTGAAATGAGCTTACGACTGATCCTGATGCGACATGCCAAATCAGATTGGCACCTAGACTTGCCGGACCACGCTCGGCCCTTGAACAAGCGCGGGTGCCAGGCATCCACTGCCCTCGGGGCGTGGTTGCGGCACAACCAATATCTGCCAGACGAGATCATCAGTTCGACCGCCACCCGCACGCTGGAAACCTGCGATCTGCTGAAACTGGACACGCAGCCGCGCATTTCGGACAAGCTATACCTCGCCAGTCACGATGCAATGCTGGACGTGCTGCGAACGGCCACGGGCCAGACGGTCTTGATGCTGGGCCATAACCCGGGGATCTGCGCTTTTGCACAGGCGCTGCTGGCCAACCCTCCGAACCACCTGCGCTTTGAGGATTACCCCAGCGGAGCCACCTTGATTGCCGGTTTCAAACAAACCGAATGGCTGCAAATAAAATGGGGTACAGGCCGGCCAAACGCCTTTGTGACGCCCGCTGATTTAAGCGCTTAATCCGGCACCACCACGGCGGACGCGGTTGTTTAATGGCCCAGAATTTGGCTCAGGAACAATTGTGTCCGCGGGTTTTGCGGATCATTAAAAAACGGCTCTGGAGCGTTCTGTTCAACAATCTGGCCCTGATCCATAAAAATTACACGGTTGGCGACCTGACGGGCAAACCCCATCTCATGGGTCACACAGATCATCGTCATGCCTTCTTCGGCCAGTTCGATCATCGTATCGAGCACTTCTTTGATCATTTCGGGATCAAGTGCCGAAGTCGGCTCGTCAAACAACATAATCCGCGGCTTCATGCACAATGAGCGGGCAATGGCCACGCGTTGTTGCTGCCCCCCAGACAATTGGCCCGGATACTTATCGGCCTGTTCGGGGATCTTTACCTTTTCAAGAAAATGCATCGCAACTTCTTCGGCTTCTTTCTTGGGCGTATTGCGAACCCAAATTGGCGCAAGCGTACAGTTTTCAAGGATACTCAAATGCGGGAACAGATTAAAATGCTGAAAGCACATCCCAACCTCTGAGCGGATCTTATCAATGTTTTTCAAATCCGACGTCAATTCAGTTCCGTCGACAATGATCTGGCCTTTTTGGTGTTCTTCCAACGCATTGATGCAGCGAATCAGGGTGGATTTCCCCGATCCAGAAGGCCCACAAACCACGATTCTTTCGCCTCGGTTGACGGTTAAATCAATATCACGCAAAACGTGAAACGACCCAAACCACTTGTTCATATTTTGAATTTGAATCGCAATTTCATCGGAAATCTCAAGATGTACCTGTTCGGTCATTTTTCCAGCCTTTTATTATCGATGATCGGTTTCAAGTTGGCGCTCCAACCATTGAGAATATTGTGAGATAGAGTAGCACACGATAAAGAAAATCATCGCTGCGAAAGCAAAAAGTTCCCAGTAAACACCACTCCATGCTGTCGATGCAAGAATGGGACCCCGGATCATTCCAATGAGGTCAAACATTGAAATAATCGACACAAGCGTGGTGTCCTTAAACAGACCTACGGCAACGTTCACGATACCAGGAATGGACACCTTTAATGCCTGCGGGAGAATAATCAACCGCATCGATTGTGCATAATCCAACCCAAGGCTGTTCGCCGCCTCATACTGTCCAGAGGGTAAAGCGGCCAAGCCACCACGAATAACCTCGGCAATGTAGGCCGCCGAGAACAAAGTAATCATAATAATCACGCGCAGTATGAGATCTATGTTAGTGTCTGGCGGGAAAAAATATGCTAAGACAACGTTGGCCACAAACAACAAAGTTATCAGTGGCACCCCGCGGATAAACTCAATAAAAAAAACACAGATCCATTTGATAATTGGCATGTTGGATTGGCGTCCTAACGCCAATACAATACCAAGCGGAAGTGATAATGATACACAGACCGTTCCCAAAATAAGGTTAAGCATAAAGCCGCCCATGTCCCGTGATGGGACAGCGGGTAATGCGACAAAATTCTCTCCTAGATCAATTAGATATCCGCCTAGGATCCAACACACTAATGCTGCAGCGCACCCGCCAATCAAAGCGATTACAAAGCCATGGTATTCCAACTTACGAAAGGACAATAGAGCCACAAGGAAGCCTGCGAAGGCGACGATCGAGGTCAGAATTGTGCCGCCCCAAACCAGCCAAAACGCCAAAAATGGATATATCAAAGTAAAGAAAAACAATTTTCTTGAAACGGTGCGAAACAATACCGGCGCGATGGCAATACACAGCAAGATAGCCGCAAGATTTGGACGCCAAAACTCTGAAGCAGGGTATTTAAAACCATAGATTAATTGCGGCCAGCGTTCTTTCAGAACGGCAAAACAAGCGCCTGTGGCACCGTCTAAAACCTCATAACAATCACGCACTGAACTACCGGACCAAACACCATTGATAAACCAAGGGGCCACATTGATGATCAGCGAATATATGGCCCAAAGGGACACCACAGTCATGAAAATATTTAAAGGAGACGAAAACAGGTTTTCACGAACCCATTTAATTGCCCCGGTCTCAGATGACGGTGGGGGAGATTCTGGAATCAACTGATTGCGCACAAAAGAAGCAGTATTATCAGCCATTTTAACGCTCCTTTATCTTAACACTGTTATTATAAACATTCATTACGGCAGAAATGCTCAAGCTGATGATCAAGTAGAAAAGCATCAATAATAGCACCGCTTCAATCGCACGCCCTGTCTGGTTCAACGTAATTCCGCCCAGTGTGCCTGTTATATCCATATAGCCTACTGCAATAGCCAGCGAGCTGTTTTTTGTAAGATTGAGATACTGCGAAATTAACGGCGGAATAATCACTCGCAGTGCCTGTGGCAAAACAACCAAGTTCATCACAAAATTAGGCCGCATACCAAGTGCAGCAGCAGCCTCAGTCTGGCCTTTGCTGATTGCCTGAATACCAGCCCGAACATTCTCGGCAATAAACGCCCCTGTGTATATGGACAAAGCGAACCACAGGGCGATCAGTGATCCCCTGGCCCAGATTCCACCTTTGAAGTTAAACCCCTTCAGTTCAGGGTATTCTACCCCTATAGGTGACCCGGCAATGAAAAAAACGACAACTGTTGGTACAAAAAATAGGGCAATGCTAGGCCAACGCGTAGGCAGTAAAACACCCTCTGAATAAAGCTTTTCCCGTGCGTAGCGGCGATAAGCAAATATTGCAGCGAGTGATAGAAGGAAAGCAACAATTACAAAAGATGAGCCCTCATTGAAAAGAGGTTTCGGCGCATAGATGCCCCGCCCGGTAAAGGCGAAAGCATCCCAAAGCATTGTAGCTTCCGGATTTTCCCCTCGAAAACTCCGAGGCTGTGGCAACGCAACAATAAAAATGCCGCTGATGATTAAAATCCAAATCAAAACGGGTACATTGCGAAAAATCTCGACGTAAATCGCCATCAATTTGGCCACAATCCAATTGTTAGACAACCGAAGAATGCCGGCAAAAACACCAATTACTGTTGCCATTATGCACCCAAGAAAAGCGATCAACAACGTATTAAGAACACCGACAATTGACGCGCGCAGGTGAGTTGACTGACTAGTGTACTCGATAAGTCTTTGGTTAATATCATAACCCGCAGGCACTCTCAGAAACTGATACGAAATGTTTAGACCTTTAGCTGCTAGGTTTTGAGTGAGGTTCCAGCCGAGGTAAGCCATCGCAAAAATAAGCAGCAAAAGTGCAATGAATTGAAAAGTATAGCCGCGATAGCGCTTATCGTTAACCAGCATTGAAAACGAAAACGGTGCCTCCGAGGAACCATTGGGCAAATCCATACTATTGGTCCTTAATCTTTTCCGGATAATTTGCCGCGCTGGCAGCTAAAAATCGTTTTACACCGGATAATTTGCCGCGCTGGCAGCTAAAAATCGTTTTACAAACATAAGATAACATCAGGGCGCGACAACAGTCGCGCCCTGACGTAATTCAGGCCTTACCGGAACGGAGGCGAATAAATCAAACCACCGTCTGTCCACTGCGCGTTCAATCCGCGAGCAATGCCAAGAGGTGTGTTCACACCAATGTTTGCTTCAAACAACTCGCCATAGTTTCCGCCAGCGGCAAGAACATTTTGCGCCCAATCAGCGGACAGCCCAAGCCATTCCCCCAAAGTACCTTCGGTACCTAAAAGGCGATTGATTTCAGGGTTATTAGTGCCTGCAACCATTTCGGCCAAATTTCCTGATGTTACGCCAAGCTCTTCAGCAGTGATCAAAGCATTCAATGTCCAGCGAACGACATCACCCCATTCATTGTCACCATGACGAACGAGTGGACCGAGAGGCTCTTTAGAAATGATCTCTGGTAAAACGACGTGCTGAGATGGGTCAGAAGCGGCGGCTCTAGTTGAAGCAAGCGCAGAGGCGTCTGTTGTATAAACATCGCATGCTCCAGCAAAATATTGCTGCTGTGCTTCACCACCAGTTTCAACCGGAACGGGTTCATAGCTGATGTTGTTTACGCGAAAAAAATCTGCGAGGTTCAATTCGGTGGTTGTGCCGGTTTGAATACATACCGTCGCACCATCGAGTTCAGAGGCAGAAGAAACGCCCAGTTCGGATGGAACCATAAAACCTTGGCCATCGTAGTAATTGACGCCAACAAATTCCAGCTTGAGTTCTACATCCCGCTGGAATGTCCATGTTGTATTCCGAGCCAACATGTCAATCTCGCCAGAGTTCAAAGCTGTGAAGCGCACTTTGGTGGTGAGCGGTACAAATTCAACCGCCATTGGGTCACCCAAAACAGCTGCTGCAACCGCGCGGCAAACGCCAACGTCAAATCCTTGCCACACACCGCTTGCATCAGGCTCAGCAAAGCCTGTCAGACCAGTGCTGACACCACAATTTAATTTTCCACGTGCTTGGACGTCATCCAACGTTCCGGCCATAGCTGCACCGGCCGCTAGGCCCGCCGCAGTCATAGTGCCCAAAATTACGGAATATTTCATATTTACCTCTTCCTGATGTTTAGCACGGGTACCGTGCGTTTATCCCGGGTGTGAATTCCCAGATGATTAGCGTCATTAGGACATCCTGTCCTTTTGTAAAGATATTAGTGCGGATTCAGTTCAATTCGTCAAGATTAAGCGGCATGATTTCACCTTAATCCTCCTAATATAGTACTTTATGTCTCAAAAACAGATAAATTGCAAAATTTACTTACAGAGATCAAAAAAACTATGAGCACAGAAAAACGCTTCCCGCTTGATACCGGCCTCGGCAATCGCAGTCTCATCGTCTCCCCACTGTTCCGCTTGCCAAGATTCGTCAACGCGCGATAAATTCCACAAATCTTCAACTTCTAGGTGATTTCTGGCAGCTGCAAGACCAATAACCAATGATCCAGACAAAGCCACTAAGTCGTGGAGAGCAGCCAGTTGGAACGTCGACATCGCATGCACATGGCGACGAAGCCGCGCCAGACTATCAGCAGGTTGCACCACCGGCATCAAACCAAAAGAAACATTGAGCGGGGCCAGCAAAGCCCGCGCCGACCAACTCACCAAAGGATCCCAAGCCACCGCCTGCCGGTCTATTAGTGCTTGTGGCGTCTCGGCGCGATAACATATCAGATCAAACTCGGCGTAATCCGCAACCAGATCTGCCACATGACTATGCGCCGGCGCCACCTTATCCAACGCCGAGTTTACCGTCCGGGTAAAAGGCATTTCGTCAGGCTTCACAACGTCAACCTGCGCCTGCCACTCCGTTGCAACAGCATCGGCAAGCGAACGCTTTGGCACGATAAAATCTGCTTTTGCCGGCGTTTTAAGGGCCCTGTCATCCAAATGCACCGTAAAGCCAGCCGTAGTTTGCACCACTGTCGCATCTTGCCAAAACCGTTTTTTCGTCCAGCCGCTCATGCCGCCTCCTGCCAAAGAGTAGTTAATATAGAGGGTATCTGGACAAAATCATTGGCGATGTAATCGGCACACACAAGCCGATCCACCTCGTGATAGCCCCAAGTGACGCCTATCGCGTGCACACCCGCTGCACCTGCCATCTCCATGTCAAATTGAGTATCTCCGATCATCACCGCATTCTTCGCCGCGATCCCGGTCTCAGCCAGCGCCGCCTGCAACATTGCCGGATGCGGTTTTGACGGATGCACATCAGCACATTGTGCCGTGATAAAATAATCACGCAGCCCATGTTTATCCAGCAAAATATCCAGACCTCTTCGGGACTTCCCCGTTGCCACACCCAAAAGATATTCCGGTCTCGCCCATAAAGATTGCAGCACATCGCGGGCTTTGGGATAAAGCGGTGAAGACTGTGGGGTGCCATTAAACGCCCGCAAGCCCTGATATGTAGTCTTATACCCTGCAACCAAATCTTCATAAAGGGGTTCAGCCAGCCCCGGCATCAGCCGAACGACAGCGATCTCCAGTGACAAGCCGATAATACCAGTAATATCCAGCCGCTTGGGGGGCGTCAGGCCCAGCGCTTCAAAGCTCAGCTCCATCGCGCGCACAATATCATCTTGGCTGTCCACTAGGGTGCCATCGACATCAAACAGAATCAATCTCAGCGGTCCGCTCACGCATCATCCTCAAAGGGGTCATCCGGCACGTCAGACACCGCCCATTGCACGGTCTCCCAAGTTTGCCGTATATGGTCCGGCAAGGGTGCGGTTAGCACTAACGCAGCTTTGCTGACAGGGTGTTCCAGACGCAAAGACCGCGCGTGCAAATGTAATTTACGACTGATGTCACCTCCAAGCTGCGCCCCCCAGCCATCGCCCGCATTTTCTTGTCCAGAACCACCATATTTTCCGTCTCCGATAATTGGATGACCGATTTCGGCCATATGGGCGCGCAATTGATGGGTCCGGCCAGTGATGGGTGACAGCGCCACCCAAGATGCGCGCTTGGCCAATGCGCTGAGCACAGCGTAATCTGTAGTCGCCCGTTTAGCACCCTCGGTGCTGTCAACATCACGCGGATGCACACAGACCATTTTTTCCGCCTCGCCCCCCGGCCCGTGACCGCCCGCTTTCATCAGGCCATATTTAATCGTGGCCATCTGCGGGCTGGGCACGCCCGCAACCGCTGCCCAATATATTTTTCGCGTCGCACGATGACGAAAAGCTTCGGTCAGCGCACCGGCAATAGCACGGGTTCGGGCCATGATCAAAACACCCGAGGTGTCTTTATCAAGCCGGTGGACCAGCCGTGGTTTTTCATCATAGCCGAATCTCAATGCCTCGGACAAACCATCCACGTGCCTAGTTTGCTTGCTGCCACCCTGACTTGGCAAGCCAGACGGTTTGTTCAACGCGATGATATGATCATCGCGGTAAATAACGCAGGACTGAATCAGTTTGGCATCGGCCGGCGACATATCTGTCTTGGCCTGCGCAGAAATTTGCCCCGCCTCGGGCAGCGGTGGAATACGCACGCTCTGGCCAATTTGAAGCCGCGTTGCCGGCTTGACCCGCCCACCATCTACCCGCAATTCGCCCTTGCGGCATAATTTTTCAATTCGTCCCTGCGAGATATGCGGAAACAACCGCCGCAGCCAACGATCCAAACGCTGATCGTCATCACCTTCTTCGACCATGATCATCTGTACCCGGCTCATCCCCAAACCCCGCGCACAAACACAATGCCGCCAAAAACAGCTGCTAAAGACAGTATCACCGAGGCCAGGATATACCCCCCGGCAAAAATCACACGCCCGTCTTCTATCAATTTGAACGTATCCAGAGAGAACGCCGAAAACGTCGTAAAGCCCCCTAGAACCCCAGTCATTGCAAACACTATCATTCGATCTGCGCCTTTCGCTGTCAGCACCACAAAAGCGACCCCCATCACAAAAGAGCCGATTATATTCACCGCCAGCGTCCCATAAGGAAACAGCAGAGTGATCGAAACCACATATCGCAAAGCCGCACCGATGGCACCGCCGCACGCCACATAAATAAACATCATGGCGCGTCTGTATCTTCAGCGGACGGGATGTCAAGCCACACGCCTCGAAACACTACGCACCACAGAGCCGACACGCCCGACTGTAGCGCATGAAAGCTGATCGAAAAGTTTGCGTGTGAAGCCAGTTTGGCACCAGATGGCAAGCGTGCAAAATTTGCAGCCCTTGCAAAAATTAGACAACCCGCATTAGGATTTACGACCTCGCTGTTTGACGAAATAATCCAGCCGCTTTTTCAATTCGCGTTCAAAGCCGCGTTCGACGGGTTGGTATAAAACCGGTCGTTTCATCGTGTCGGGAAAGTAGTTTTGCCCTGAAAACCCGCCCTCAACATCATGATCATAAGCATAACCGTCACCATAGCCTTGGTCTTTCATCAAAGAGGTAGGCGCATTTAGGATATGTTTTGGCGGCGGTTCTGATCCAGTCTGTTTTGCCGCAACCCGCGCCGCCTTATAAGCCAGATAAGTGGCGTTGGATTTTGGTGCCAGCGCCAAATAGGTCACAGCCTGTGCCAAAGCCAATTCACCCTCGGGGCTGCCCAGCCGTTCAAAGGTCTGCCAGCTTTGCAGGCAAATCGCCTGTGCCTGTGGATCTGCCAAACCGATATCTTCAACCGCCATACGGATGATGCGCCGCGCCAGATAACGCGGATCCTCCCCACCCTCTAACATCCGGGCAAACCAATAGAGTGCCGCATCCGGATCAGAGCCACGCACCGATTTGTGCAGTGCCGAGATTAAATTGTAATGCGCATCGCCCGTTTTGTCGTATTGCGCCGCCCGGCGCATCAATCGGCTGCTCAGCGCCTTGACATCCAGCTTTGCCTTTACCTTCCAGGCCGTGAGTTGTTCGATCAGGTTAAGCAAGGCGCGGCCGTCTCCATCGGCCATTTCCAACAGCGCCTCTCTGGCCTCACCGGTCAGAGGCAATGCCGTGTCCAGTTCTTTTTCAGCGCGCTGGCACAACAGCTCAAGGTCGGCCAAAGTCAATCGCTCAAGCACCAGCACCTGCGCTCGCGACAGAATCGCAGCGTTTAATTCAAACGACGGGTTTTCCGTCGTTGCACCAACCAAAAGGATGGTTCCATCCTCCATGTGGGGCAAGAACCCGTCTTGCTGGGCTTTATTGAAACGATGCACCTCATCTACAAAAAGCAGCGTTCCATAGCCATTTTGATGACGAATTCTGGCAGCTTCAAACACTTTTTTCAACTCGGCCACACCGGTAAAAATGGCGCTGATTTGCACGAAATGCAGGTCGGTTTCACGCGCCAAAAGTCGTGCCATCGTGGTCTTACCCACCCCGGGAGGCCCCCAAAAAATAAGCGATGAAAGCTGGCCCGAGGACAGCATCACCGACAGGGGCGCCTCGGGTCCCAACAACTGAGACTGCCCCACGACATCCGACATAGTTTTGGGCCTGAGCCGATCAGCCAGCGGGCGGCAGGCAAGACCGGCACCGCTTGGTGGTCCGGAGGGCAGATCGGCATTGTCGAACAGATCAGACATGACTACAACCTGAACCGAAGCAGAAGCTGCTGCCCCCCGCGCTGGGCCACCAATTCAATACGTCGACCGGCTTTTCGCAGCAAGCGCGCAACATCATCCGTATGGATGACTGGACGGCTGTTAATGGAGTAAATTACATCCAGCCGCTGCAGCCCGATACGAGGTCCCACCCGGCCCGCGTCGACAACAACAACCCCTTCAGTATTGAGCGGCAGTCCCAATTCTGCAATCACCGCCGGGTTAATTTGCGAGATTTTTATCCCGCTCAGCACGTCTTCTGGTCCAAGGGTGCGCTCTGCCCGTGCCGGCGTTTCAGGCGGCGCAATCAGGTACAAATCAAGGTCGGACTCGACCCCATCATGAACCACGCTCAACCGGGCCGATGCGCCGATGCCCGCCACCGACATCCGGTACAGCATCTCGGCCGGAGTGTAGATCAATTGCCCATCAACAGCGGTGATTACATCGCCAACCTGCACGCCTGCCGCACGCAGTGGGCTGGCCGGATGCAGCGCGGTGATAACAACGCCCCCGATTGAGACCAGTCCCAGCGTTTCAGACAAATCCGCGTCGGCGGATTGACCACTGGCCCCGGCCCAAGGCCGGGCAAAACTGCGGTTGCCCTGTTTTGACTGTTTGAGAAACTGTGCCACCAGCGAAGCGGGGATGGCAAATCCAATTCCATTTGACCCCCCCGATCGGGTCAGAATCGACGTATTAACCCCAATCAAACGGCCGCTGGTGTCAATGAGTGCACCACCAGAATTACCCGGATTAATCGGGGCATCGGTCTGGATGAAATATCCGCGCGCATTACCAGTCACCGCGCCTGAGCGCGCCAACCCTGAGACGATGCCACTGCTCACCGTTTGCCCAACCCCAAACGGATTGCCAATTGCCAGTACCAGCTCACCCACTTCGACCGTGTCGCTGGACCTTAAGGGTAAAAAGGGCATATCGCCTGCGCCCTGCAGCTGAAGGATGGCCAGATCACTTTCCTCATCTGCCAAGAGAACCTGCGCTGCAAATTCACGCCGATCTTGCAAAACCACACGTATATCTGTGGCCTGCCCCACCACATGATAATTCGACACCACGATCCCATCCGCCGACAGTATCACACCCGAGCCCAACGAGTTTTGAACCCGGGGCTTGAGTTGACCAAAATCGCTGAAAAAATCCCGGAAAAACGGGTCGGCACCGAAGGGGTTTTGGCGTTGCGCAACCACTCTGCGGGCGTAAATATTGACCACCGCGGGGGCCGCTTGCCGCACCAAAGGGGCAAAACTCAACTGAACCTCGCTCAGAGTGGACGGCACCCGGATTTCTGCGTCCAGCGGCAGAGCGAGCCAACATAAAAAAAGCCAGAGAAAACGCATCACATCTCCTTTTGATGCTTTATAGATGAAAAGCACCCCGAAGTTTTACAAGTCATCATTTATCCGCGGCGCAGCAGCTCCTGTATTTTACGCCACCCGCCGGGACCGACAAAAAACGACAAACAGAATCCAGCGGCAAACCCTGCTGCATCAGCCAGCCAGTCGTACGAGCCCCCGAACAGCACGCCAAACAGCAGTTGGATGCCCATCAAGGCCCCAATCAACGAAAATGCGCGCCGCTGGCTTTTGCCAAGAACACGCAAATGTATCCACTGCAAAAAGGTGAATGCGCCGATCAGGCCATACACCCCCGGAAAGCCGCCAATAAGCCAGTGCGGTTCGTTCAAAACATATCCGTATGCTGCAGCCCCAAAAACACCCGACATCAGGAAAATGGTCAGGGTCGCAATCGGTGAAAAGACCTCTCCAACCATTTTACCCAAAGCCAAAACCATAATACCCACAAACAGCGCATGGGTGAAACTTGCATGTACAAACAAAAACGCCACAAAACGAATCAGATGTTCGACAGGGTAGACCCCATTAACCAGCATCCAATCCAAAATCTGGCCATTAAAGCCATAGGTTTCCACCGCTGCGACACGCCAACCCAAGGCATTGCTATCGCCAATAATACCCCGCGCGCCCAGCGCGAATACCACCTCGATCCCGATCATCATGATAAACAGCGCCGCCACAACGGACGGCAGTGGATTTATCGGGCTGACATTAGTGTCTTCTTGCATGGTATTAAGGTCCTACTTGACGCAGTGTGCACCCATGGGTAAGCCAGCCCCGCCCAACATGCAATTCAAACACGGAGATTTTACCATGAGCGATGCGGTCCACACGCAAGCCTCTGAGAGCACCAGCTTCACACCCCGGGTGTTTTCCGGCATCCAACCTTCGGGCGGGTTAACTTTGGGCAATTACCTTGGTGCGATCAAACGCTTTGTCGATATGCAGCAAAGCGGGGTTGAGACATTGTATTGCATGGTTGATCTGCACGCCATAACTGTCTGGCAGGATCCACAGACACTGCGCCACAACACCCGCGAGTTGGCCGCTGGGTATATCGCCGCTGGTCTCGACCCGGCAAAATCAATTCTGTTCAACCAAAGTCAGGTGCCCGAGCATGCGCAATTGGCTTGGGTGTTTAATTGTGTCGCGCGCATGGGCTGGATGAAACGGATGACCCAGTTCAAAGATAAGGCAGGCAAAAATGCCGAAAATGCCTCGCTTGGGTTGTTTGGCTATCCGGCGCTGATGGCGGCGGATATCTTAGCTTATCACGCCACCCACGTGCCGGTGGGTGAGGATCAAAAACAACATCTGGAGTTGACCCGCGACATTGCCACCAAATTCAACCATGACTATGGCGTTGAGTTCTTTCCCATCACCGAACCGGTGATTGAAGGCGTGGCGACCCGGGTAATGAGCCTGCGCGACGGCAGCAAAAAAATGTCAAAATCTGACCCCTCGGATATGAGCCGGATCAATATGACCGATGACGCTGAGACGATTGCCAAAAAAATCCGCAAAGCCAAAACTGATCCCGACGGGCTGCCCTCTGAGGTAGCGGGTCTGGAAGACCGGCCCGAGGCCCGCAATCTGGTGAACATCTATGCCGCTCTGGCCGACAGCAGTATCGAGACGGTGCTCAGCCATGCTGGTGGAAAGCAGTTCTCAGAATTCAAGCCAATGCTGGTCGATATCGCCGTCGCAAAGCTTGCGCCAATTTCAACTGAAATGGCCCAGCTTATGCGGGATCCAGCTGCGATTGATCAGGTTTTGAAAGACGGGGCCGACCGCGCGGGAAAAATTGCTGCGCCGATCTTGGAAAAAACCTATAATATTGTTGGCATGCTCAAGAGTTAAGCATGGCCAGCGCCGTTTACCAAAGCCCTAACAAGCTCTGTCTAGCATTGGATCAGAAACTTAGGGGGCGGCGCTGGACGGCGCGCGGATCATCAGCCCCGCATTTGTCAAAGTGGTCCAAAAGCCCGCAAAATATTCAAAGCCGGTGGCGATCCGCATGATGGCCTTGAGGTTGGGCTTTGCCAAATGTGCGGCGACGGACGGCTCAACTCCGACAAAGGCTAACTGAGGTGGTTCATAAAACAGTCGTACCGCCGCTTGAACGGGACACAGCAACAGACCATCCGAGAATTTGCCTCGCGCTGACCGCGACTAACCACTGCACAATTATACTATCTAAGGGTTGCAGGCCCCGCGATGATTTGCAAGGCTCTGGCCGAAACGTGACGCCTAGCATTCACAGACTTACTACGCTTAAAAGGGTAACAAAATGGCAACAGGAACGCATATCCGCACCTATTTTGAGGGTCGCTGGCACGATGGAAATGTTGCTATTATGCATGCGGCCGATCACGGTGCTTGGTTGGGCAGTGGCGTGTTTGACGGCGCGCGCAGCGTCAACGGCTTAACCCCAGACTTGGCCGCCCATTGTGAGCGGGTCAACCGCTCGGCTGAGGCGATGATGCTGACCCCAACGGTCAGTACAGATGACATGGTGGAGATCGTACTCGATGGGCTGACGGCCTATGCGCCTGACGCCGCTGTCTATATTCGGCCGATGTATTGGGGCATTGACGGGGATGTTTCGGCAATTGTGCCACTGCCTGACACCACAGGATTTGCGATTTGCCTCGAACTGATTCCGCTGGCACCGCCGACTGCAAGCATCGCTTTAACCCGTACGCAATTTTGCCGGCCCACATTAGACAACGCGGTCTTGAACGCCAAGGCGGGGTGTCTGTATCCCAACAACGCCCGCATGCTGGCCGAAGCGCGCCGCAAAGGGTTTGGCAACGCGCTGGTTGCCGACAGTATGGGCAATGTCGCCGAAACCGCGACGGCAAATATCTTTATGGCAAAGGATGGTGAAGTCTTTACACCGATTGCCAACGGCACATTTCTAGCCGGCATAACCCGCGCCCGCCATATCACCAACCTAAGTAATGACGGGATAAAGATACATGAAACCGTCCTAACCTTTGACGATTTTCACGCCGCCGACGAAGTTTTTATGTCAGGCAACATGCACAAGGTCACAGCGATTTCCGCATTTGACGACACCCATTTCCAACTTGGTCCGATCACCCGCAAAGTGCGCGAAATGTATTGGGATTGGGCCGCCACGCAAAGCGACTGAGCACACCGAAAAATCCGTCGTAATGCCAATTTCTATATCTGCTGCGCACAAATCTTTCGCGTGGCAGATCAAGCACGCATTAACGCAAAAAGGATTTAAACATGCCAGATAGACTCAACACAAATATTCAAAGCTATGATGCCCTGCGGGCTGCAATTGCCACCGCCATGCCGTTTTCGAACAGGCTTGACGGACTATTTCTCGCGGGTGATTACGGACGCGGCACGCAGGACCAGTGGAGCGATCTCGACTAAATCGCCGTGGCCGAACCCGAACATGAACCCTGTATCGCCATTGTTTGGTTCGACTTGCTCCGGAAACTCGCGCCACCGGTAGTTATGTATCGGCAAGGGAACCAGCAAATATTAATTAATATCGCAACCAAGGACTGGCTGAGCTGCGATCTGGTGATCGCCTGTGCCCAGCGGTTCGCGGAACGGTCCCAGAATGATTTGCAAGCGGTTTATGACCCAAAGTCACTGCTTAACACCCTGCGGATTGCCCCCAAACCACCAACCACGGACGAGACCCGCCTGACCGCATTAGTGCAGGAGTTCCTACGTATTCTTGGATTGCTGCCTGCGGGTATCAAACGGGGCGAATTGTATACGGTACAATTCGGTCTGGGCATACTGCGCGATCATGTGGCGCAGTTTCTGACCGAAGCAGCCGGGCTGACCGGGCGCTCGGGCGCACTAAACCTGTCGCGAGACTTATCGTCAAAAGATATGTCGCTGCTCAACGACTTGCCAATCGGCAGCAAGTCTGCGCAGCCGCTGATAGAGGATTATGTAAAAATCGCGATAGTGTTCCTGCCACTGGCCAAAAGACATTGCGACACCCATGGCGCCGCATGGCCTGCAGACTTGATCAACGCCGCTGCAAACAGTCTCGCGACTCTCATCGGCGACGCAAATGCGCAACAATTTCGCCAGCTCCAGCATTAGACCACCTGCCCGCAAAAACATATTACCCTGCTTAGGCTGAGGCCGTTTGCAGTAAAGTCGGTTATTGCCTAGCCGCAGTGTTTAGGTCATCATATGGTCGTAAGGGAGTTCACGGTATGCGCAAGTTTCTGGTCGTCTTGGATGACAGTCGAGAATGTTTAAACGCGATACGCTTTGCCGCCATGCGCGCGGCAAAAACCGGTGGCGGCGTGGAAATTCTCGCGGTTATTCCACCCGAGGAGTTCAATCATTGGATCGGGGTCGGAGACATCATGCGCGAAGAGGCCCGCGAGCGCATCGAAGTCCATTTTGAGGTTTTCGCGAAATGGATGCGTGACCGACAGGGATTGGAACCCGAGTTGGTCATCCGCGAAGGCGAGCCTGTTCCAGAAATTCTCAGTCAAATCAAAGACGATCCAGAGATCGGTATTCTGGTCTTGGGTGCTGGCATTGAAAATAAGGGCCCTGGCCCTTTGATCACTCAGCTAACCAAAAGCGCGGGCAGCCTGCCCATTCCGATGACGATCGTACCTGGGGATTTATCCAAAGAACGGCTCGAGGCTTTAACATAGCCGCAAAAAACCCTTCAGAACGACCCTGATCAGCTGTGTAAAGCCAATTTTTTGATGGACAGCATTGATAGGGTCCGAGGGGCGCGCCTTCTTTCATCGGATCCTCAGAAGCTCCAATAAACGTTGATGAAACTTCTGCAGCATCGCAACATTTGGTCTATGCTGATCGACTTTGATCCGCATATGCAGCAGCTCAAAAACGCACCGAAAAAGGCTTTGGCAGGCGATTGTGTTGGGCTTAGTCTCGGTGAACTTGCGGGCAGACCAAAGACTGCGCATTCCATGCAATGCCAAAAAATGAGCATGCCGCCATTATAAAACTGCAACTTCCACCCTTTTAGAACAATTCTAAAACTTGACATACTACAGCTTCAGGCGCATATCTTGAAAACTTGGAAAAAACGAGAGCATGATGTTTATTCAAACCGAATCAACGCCGAACCCCGCGACTTTGAAATTCCTGCCCGGCCAGACAGTTTTGAAAACCGGAACGATGGATTTCCCAAGTTCCGCAACCTCCGAAATATCCCCTCTGGCCAGAGGCATCTTTGCCGTTGACGGCGTTTCAGGAGTGTTTTTGGGGACCGATTTCATCACTGTCACAAAGGCCGATACAGTGGATTGGGACCACATTAAACCCGCTATTCTTGGCGCCGTGATGGAACATTTCCAATCTGGACAGCCGGTACTGGCCGACGATGCCGAACTTACTTCTGCCCATGCAAGTCATGACGGCCCCGATGAGGGCATTGTCGACCAAATCAAAGAATTACTCGACAGTCGGGTACGCCCTGCCGTGGCCCAAGATGGCGGCGACATCACCTTTCACGGCTTTGACCGTGGTGTGGTCTATCTGCACATGAAAGGCGCATGCGCCGGTTGCCCATCGTCAACGCTTACATTGAAAATGGGTATCGAAAACCTGTTGCGCCACTATATCCCTGAGGTGACAGAAGTACGCCCTGTTGCCGTCTGACGTCGTGCAAAGCCAAGGTTTGGTTCTGGGCTTCGATACTTCGGCCGCGCATTGCGCGGCCGCTTTACTGTCTGGTGACCACATAATCGCACATCACGCCGACAGCATGGCGCGCGGACAGGGCGAGCGCCTGATGGGCCTGCTACAAGACCTGCTCGACGGTGCCGGTCACAAATGGTGCGACCTCACCGCACTTGGAGTTGGCATTGGCCCGGGCAATTTTACTGGCATTCGCATCTCAGTCGCCGCAGCCCGCGGCTTGGCGCTGTCATTGCGCATTCCGGCAATTGGCGTCTCGTCGTTTGAGGCCACTGCACTGACCCGATTGAGCCCTTTTACCGCATCGGTGGCCGGCCCGCGCGACCAGTTATACACACAAGTCTTTTCAACCGAGGGCGTACAGGCACCACGGCTGGTCGATGCAAGTGAAATCGATAGAGAAATACCCCATATCCCTTGCAGCGCTCCTTTGGAACTGGTGGATCAAATTACCCGGATCGCCGCTCAAAGAACGGACACGCCATACCCGCGGCCGGCACCACTTTACATCAAGGCCGCCGACGCCGCACCATCGCGTGATCCAGCCCCGACACTGCTGGCATGACCCCAATACAAATGGCCAAAATTCATGCGGCTGCTTTTACAAAACAGCGCCCATGGTCCGAGATGGAATTTGCCACACTGATACAAAGCAAGCTTGTTTTTATCATTGCAAATTCACATTGTTTTGCCCTTGGTCGGACAGTCGCAGACGAAGTCGAGTTGCTGACGCTGGCGACCGACCCAGAGCAACGGCGCCATGGTCACGCTCAGGACTGCCTTGACCGTTTCCATCAAGAGGCGCGGGCCCGACAGGCAAGCACTTCAATATTGGAAGTTGCCCTCGACAATCAGGCCGCCTGTCGCCTGTATCAAAACAACCACTATAATATTGTGGCCGAACGCCCCAACTATTATGGCAGACCGAATGGGCAATGTGTAACAGCACTTGTCATGTCTCGAGCACTGTAACCGTCTAAACTTTCACAAAGGGGCTGTTTTCAATTCAGCTTCCGTGATCAATATAGCCGTTTATGTAAGTTTTTGGTTGACCCCCACAGGCGACTAGGCCCTAAAGTGTTTCATTACGTAACCTGCCCGTGACAGGTGGGGAAAAGCGACATCCAGTCGTGAACATCTCGTAAGCAAATGGGAGACATTTATGACACTAATGAAAAAAATGCTTGGCGCAGCAGCCACTGTTGCAACCTCTGCCAGCTTTGCAGTTGCCGAGCCGGCCTTGATTTTTGATTTGGGCGGAAAATTCGACAAATCATTTAATGAGTTGGCCTTTACCGGTGCCCAACGCTGGGCAGACGACACTGGCAACTCGTTTCGCGAAATTGAACTGCAATCAGAAGCCCAGCGCGAACAGGCGCTGCGCCGTTTTGCCGAAGCAGGTAATAATCCAATCGTGATGGCGGGATTTGCGTTTGCGAGCGCCTTGGGCGACGTCGCGGCCGATTATCCCGATACAAAGTTTACAATCATCGATATGGTAGTTGATGCACCAAATGTGCGGTCGGTTGTGTTCAAAGAACATGAGGGTTCTTATCTGGTGGGCATGATGGCGGCACAGGCCTCTAAAACTGGCACAGTCGGTTTCATCGGCGGCATGGATATCCCCCTAATCCGAAGATTTGCTTGCGGCTATGCGCAGGGTGTCGAGGCCGTGAATGCCGACATAAAGGTTGTGGCAAACATGACCGGCACGACGCCGGCTGCTTGGAATGACCCGGTTAAAGGATCCGAGCTGACCAAAGCTCAAATCAGCCAAGGCGCAGACGTGATCTATGCCGCAGCCGGTGGTACCGGTGTGGGCGTGCTGCAAACTGCGGCTGACGAAAACATTCTATCGGTCGGTGTTGACAGCAATCAAAACTATATGCATCCGGGCAAGGTTCTGACCTCGATGACCAAAAAAGTTGACAATGCGGTCTATAACGCCTTTTCTGACGGCCCCGATATGGAAACCGGATTTCGGGTCATGGGACTGAATAACCGGGGCGTTGGATTTGCAATGGACGAGCATAACGCTGCGTTGGTCTCAGATGCGATGGCAGCCACAACCTACAAAGCGGCCTATGACATAGCCACGGGTGCAGTTTCTGTACATGATTATATGTCAGATGACAGCTGTCCTAATCTCAGCTTCTAAGCGTGACAAAATCCAATAAACCTTTGGGGCGGCAGGACACTGCCGTCCCGGCAATCGAACTAAACGGTATTTCTAAATCGTTTGGGCCAGTACAGGCCAATAAAGACATCTCGATCGCGGTTCAACCGGGCACAATCCACGGCATTATAGGCGAAAATGGAGCCGGGAAATCAACGCTGATGTCGATCCTATACGGCTTTTATAAAGCTGATCGCGGCGAAATATTTATCAACGGCACCAAAACCGAAATTCCCGACAGCCAAACGGCAATTAAATCCGGTATCGGCATGGTATTTCAGCATTTTAAGCTGGTGCAGAATTTCACTGTGCTTGAAAACGTAGTGCTCGGAGCCGAAGATGGCGCCCTGCTTGCACCGTCGCTTGCCAAGGCGCGCAAAACCCTGAACGCACTCAGCCGTGACTATGAATTACAGGTCGATCCGGACGCGGTCATCGACGATATAGGCGTCGGGATGCAGCAGCGGGTCGAGATACTCAAAGCGCTGTACCGGCAAGCCGAAATTCTCATCCTCGATGAGCCCACCGGCGTGCTGACCCCGGCAGAGGCCGATCATTTGTTCCGCATTCTCGACAATCTGCGTACGCAGGGCAAAACCATCATCCTGATAACCCACAAACTGCGCGAGATCATCGCCTATACCGATACCGTCAGCGTTATGCGGCAGGGCGAGATGACCGCAACGCTGAAAACCAAACAGACCAGCCCAGAGAAATTAGCAGAACTGATGGTTGGGCGCAAAGTTCTGATGCAGGTCGACAAATCTCCCGCCACACCCGGTGCGGTCATGCTGGAGATTGACAATCTGCGCAGCACGGACGCTAAAGGGGTTGAGCGGCTTAAAGGCATCTCGTTGCAGCTCCGCGCTGGTGAAGTATTGGGGATCGCTGGGGTCGCCGGCAATGGCCAGTCAGAGTTGTTGGAAATTCTAGGCGGCTATGGGCAAGGCAGCGGCTCCATCTGCGTCAATGGCACCGAGATTGACCTGACCGGGTTGGCATCAGACGGGCAATCCCGGCGTGCGGCCGGCATCGCCCATGTCCCAGAAGACCGCCAGCACGCAGGGTTGATTATGGATTTCAAAGCCTGGGAAAATATGGCCTTCGGTTATCATCATGCCCCTGAATATCAAACGGGCCAGTTGATGAACAATACTGCAATTCGCCTAGAGACCAAAGCCAAGATGGAACGCTTTGATATCCGCCCAGCCGATGATCTATTAAACGCAAACAGTTTTAGCGGCGGCAACCAACAAAAAATAGTCCTTGCCCGCGAAATTGAACGTAATCCTGATATTTTGCTAGTAGGCCAGCCGACCCGCGGTGTCGATATCGGCGCGATCGAGTTTATTCACCAGCAAATCATCGCGCTGCGCGATCAAGGCAAAGCCATTTTGTTGGTCAGCGTGGAACTAGATGAGATCTTTGCCCTTTCAGACCGGATTATGGTGATGTTTGACGGCCAAATCATGGGCGAACGCGACCCGGAACAGACGAATGAAAAACAACTTGGGCTGCTGATGGCCGGTATCAATGAAGAGGGCGCGTCATGAGTAAAATGCCGGCCTGGGCCGATATGGTGCTCATCCCGCTTATTTCATTGATTTTGGCCGGGCTGCTGTCGGCACTGGTTATTCTGGCAATTGGCGAAAGCCCGATAGAGGCGGTCAACCTGATGATCACCGGTGCGTTGGGGTCCAGCTATGGCTGGGGGTATACGCTGTATTACGCCACCAATTTCATGTTTACAGGCCTTGCGGTTTCAGTGGCTTTTCATGCCCGGCTGTTCAATATTGGCGGTGAGGGTCAAGCGATGCTGGGGGGATTGGGTGTGGCCTTGGCCTGTCTCTACATCCCTTGGCCCCACTGGTCTTTGGCCCTGTTGGGTGCGATAATTTGCGGTGCTGCCTTTGGCGGGCTCTGGGCTTTGCTGCCTGCCTATCTTCAGGCCAAACGTGGCAGCCATATTGTCATCACCACGATCATGTTCAACTTTATCGCGGCCGCTTTTCTCAACTATCTTCTGGTCAGTGTCCTGCGTCCGCAAGGCAGTATGGATCCCGCCACCGCGCGGTTTCCCGAGGCTGCACAATTGCCGACACTGCATGACGTTCTGGCACCCTTTGGGATCAGTTTTTCAAAGGCAGCGCCGGCCAATATCAGCCTGCTTGTTGCAATGCTGGCCTGTGTCTTGGTCTGGGTCCTGATCTGGCGGACCCGCTTGGGCTATGAGATTCGCGCCTTTGGCCACTCTGACAGTGCCGCGAGATATGCTGGAATAAATCCGGTTAAGATTACGCTTGTTGTCATGCTGATTTCGGGCGGTTTAGCCGGATTGATGGCCACAAACAATGTGATGGGCGAAGCGGAAAGACTGATGCTGAACGCGACCGAGGGTGCAGGATTTATTGGCATTGCCGTAGCGCTGATGGGGCGCAGTCATCCGCTAGGCGTATTTCTGGCCGCGATCCTATTTGGCTTTCTCTATCAGGGTGGTGCAGAACTGGCGCTGTGGACAAAAATTCCGCGCGAACTGATCGTGGTCATTCAGGCTTTGGTCATCCTGTTTACCGGCGCGCTTGACAATATGGTGCGTGCACCGCTTGAACGGCTGTTCGCACGTCTTGAAAAAGGAGCAGTGTAATGGATCTGCTCAACCTGTTTGATCTGTCAGTTTTGGACAGCACTGTGCGATTTACCACCCCGCTTCTGCTGGCCTGCCTCGCGGGGTTGTTTTCCGAACGGGCTGGCATTTTTGATATCGGTCTTGAGGGCAAAATGCTGTTTGCCGCGTTCTTTTCCGCCGCCATTGCCGCGCTCACCGGTTCGGTTTGGCTGGGCTTGCTGGCCGGCATCTTCGCCTCATTTCTACTCTCGGCTCTGCACGGGGTTGCCTCGATCACCTTTCGGGGCAATCAGCTGATCTCTGGTGTTGCGATTAATTTTCTGGCCGCGGGATTGACAGTGCTGATCGCGCAAGACTGGTTTCAGCAAGGTGGCAGAACGCCGTCTTTGCTCAGTGGAGGACGGTTTGAAAGCCTCACCCTGCCGTTTGCCACGGCCCTGCGCGAGGTGCCACTTTTCGGTCCAGTCTATCATGACCTGATCTCAGGTCATTCCATTTTGGTCTATGTCGCCTTTGCGGCTGTACCAACCAGTTGGTGGATTCTGTACCGCACAAGATTTGGCCTGCGACTGCGCGCAGTTGGGGAAAACCCGGCAGCCGTTGATACAGCCGGCATATCGGTGACACAGCTTCGCTTTGCAGCAGTGGCGATCTGTGGCCTGCTTTGTGGACTTGCTGGCGCCTATTTGGCAACCGGCCAGCAAGCGGGCTTTGTCAAAGATATGACCGCAGGGCGCGGCTATATCGCGCTTGCCGCGCTAATTTTCGCCAAATGGCGACCTTGGCACGCGCTTTCAGCCACAATCTTGTTTGGCTATCTTCAGGCTATTGCCTTGCGTCCCGACCTGATTGAGGCGGCTTTCAACTTTAAGGTTCAAGTTCAACTTCTTGACGCTTTACCGTATATTTTAACCGTGGTGATTCTCGCTGGTTTTGTCGGCAAAGCAATTCCGCCAAGAGCTGGCGGTGAGCCGTACGTTAAAGAACGATAAACCAAAAAGCACGCGTACCTATAGCAACATTAAGACCAGTTTCAAAAATAAGTGATACCTGACTGCACAAAGGCCTATTGCGCCCTTGCGCAATCCCGCTCTAGGACGATAGGGACCCCTATGCAAATTTATCTGCCCATTGCCGAAGTGTCCGTCAACGCCTTCCTTTTGCTAGGATTGGGCGGCATGGTTGGTGTGCTGTCGGGAATGTTTGGGGTCGGTGGCGGCTTTTTAATGACACCGCTGTTATTTTTCATTGGCATCCCCCCTGCAATAGCCGTGGCCACCGAGGCGAACCAAATCGTTGCCTCATCATTTTCAGGTGTTCTGGCCCATTTTCGACGACGCACAGTAGATTTTAAAATGGGGACTGTTTTGCTCATTGGTGGGCTGTTTGGTGCCGGAATCGGAGTGGTGGTTTTCAACTATCTCAAAAGCATGGGACAAGTCGATTTGTTGGTGCGGCTTTGCTATGTCGTATTCCTTGGCATTATTGGCAGCCTGATGTTTATGGAAAGCCTGCGCGCGATCCAGCGCTCGCGCAGTAACGTCAAAGTGTCCTTCAAACGCAAGCAGCGCAATTGGATCCACGCACTGCCGTTTAAAATGCGGTTTCGAACTTCGGGGCTTTATATTTCGGTCATTCCGCCCCTCATAATCGGCCTGGCAGTGGGTGTGCTGGCAGCAATTATGGGTGTTGGCGGGGGCTTTGTTATGGTTCCGGCCATGATCTATATCCTTGGCATGCCGACCAAGGTTGTGGTCGGCACTTCGCTGTTTCAGATTATTTTTGTTACGGCCTTCACCACATTACTTCATGCGACAACCAACTATACCGTTGATATGGTTCTAGCAGTATTGCTGTTGGTCGGCGGTGTGATCGGTGCCCAGATCGGAGCGCAGATCGGCGCCCGCCTAAAGGCAGAACAACTGCGCATTCTGTTGGCCCTGTTGGTATTGATGGTCTGCGGGAAACTGGGCCTTGACTTGCTGATGGAACCCGCCGAATTGTACTCTATTGCCAGCGGAGCCGGACATTGATGCGGCTGGTTTGGATCCTCTGGATTTTCTATGTCGCATTGCCGGTTCAGGCTGAAGACGTCGTGCTTGGTCTCAGCAAAGACCGCGTTGCAATCACCGCAACCTTCGACGGATCAGAAATTTTGGTGTTCGGCGCAGTCAAGCGCGAAACTGCTATTCCCGAAACTCCGTTGCAAGTCATCGTCACAATTGCCGGCCCATACAAACCAATCGTGGTCCGTCGCAAAGACAAACGCTTTGGCATATGGGTCAATACCGAAAATACCAAAATAGAAGCCGCCCCAAGTTTCTATGCCGTGGCAACCTCGGCACCTTGGGGCGAGGTCATCACCGCAAAACAAGATGCCAAACATCAAGTGTCTGTGGCTCGGGCCATCAAAGCGCGCCAAACCGCACCTGCAGATGCCGAACAAGAGCGTTTCACCGAGGCGGTCATTCGGATCAGAAGCGACGAAAACCTCTATCAACTTTTGGAAAACGAGGTTACGGTCGATCAACAAACCCTATTTCGCACCTCGATCGAGATGCCGTCAAACCTGACAGAAGGTCATTACGACACGCGGATCCTGTTAACCCGCAACGGCGTGGTGATCTCAACCTTGAATACGGAAATCGACGTGCGCAAAGTGGGGTTAGAGCGGTTCCTGTTTAGCCTGTCGCGCGAACAACCGCTTGTCTATGGCCTGCTATCACTGGCGATTGCAATTTTTGCAGGATGGGGGGCTTCTGGCCTGTTCAGCGCCCTGCGCCGCAGTTAACACGAGAGCTCATCATGCCCCGACCCGCCCCTGCAAATCGTACCGATTTTAAATTTCTTTCAAGTCTGCCAACCCGTTGGATGGACAATGACCAATATGGCCATATGAACAACGTCGTGCATTATTCATTGTTCGACACTGCGGTCAGTAACTGGCAAATGGCACAAGGTGGTTTTAATGTTACAGGCGAAGTAACCAAGTTAATGGTTGTGGAAAGCGGGTGTCGTTATTTCGATGAGGCCGGCTATCCCGATCTGATCCATGTGGGGCTGCGTCTGGGGCATTTAGGCAATAGCTCGTGGCGCTATGATCTGGGGTTGTTTCGCAACGAAATCGGCACCGCCTTTGCCGAGGGTTTCTTCGCGCAAGTTCAAGTCGACGCAAAATCTGGACGCCCGACGCCGGTGTCGCCAGACATGCGCGCGGCGCTTGAACAGCTTCGCTGAGGCTGAAATTATCCCGATGGGCCACGCCGTTTGACACAACCCACCCATGACCAAATCAGATCGGAGCGTTGGTATATTTTTTCAACTCTGCGCGGGCAACCTGACGGCGATGTACCGCATCGGGGCCATCTGCGAAGCGCAGCGTGCGAATATGGGTCCACATATGTGCCAGATCAAAATCCTGGCTGATGCCACCGGCACCATGCATCTGCATCGCCTCATCGACCACTTTTCCTGCCATAAGAGGTGCCACCACTTTGATCTGTGAAATCCACGGCTGCGCCTCTCTGACCCCCACAGTGTCCATCATATGTGCCGCCTTCAGGCATAGCAACCGGGCCATTTCAATCTCCATTCGGGCGTTTGCTATGATATCGTAATTGCCCCCAAGCTCAGTCAGGCGCTTACCAAAGGCCTCGCGAGACAATCCGCGACGACACATCATTTCAAGCGCCTTTTCAGCCTGACCAATGGCCCGCATGCAGTGATGGATACGCCCCGGTCCGAGACGCCCTTGCGCCACTTCGAAGCCGCGTCCTTCGCCCAGAACAATTGCGTCGGCCGAAATGCGTACATCGGTAAAACGCAGATGCATATGCCCGTGCGGCGCATCATCATTACCAAAAACATGCATCGGGCGCAGAATTTCAATGCCCGGTGTTTTCGGATCGAGAACGAACATCGTATGGCGGCTGTGTTTGGCTGCTTCAGGGTGGGTTTTTGCCATCAGAATATACACCCCACAACGAGGATCCCCAGCCCCAGAAATCCACCATTTTTCGCCATTCAAAACATAATCATCACCATCCCGCTTGGCCTCAAACGCCAGCTGGGCGGCATCCGATGACGCAATTCCCGGCTCGGTCATAACATAGGCCGAGCGAATGTCACCGTTCAGCAGATCCAAAAGCCAACGGTCTTTGTGGGCTTGGGTGCCATAGCGTTCCAATACCTCCATATTCCCGGTATCAGGGGCATTGCAGTTGAATACTTCGGCCGCGATTGGCACCTTGCCCATTTCCTCAGCCAGATAGGCGTATTCCACCGTAGTCAACCCATAGCCCCGCGTGCTGTCCGTCAGCCAAAAGTTCCACAAACCCCTCTTTTGGGCCTCGGCCTTCAAGCCGTTGAGAATCTCCAACTGTCGCGCAGTATGTTTGAAACGGTCGCCTGAGGGGTGTTTGCCAACCTCGGTATGAAATTCGGCGTCCAATGGCGCAATCTCTTCATTGATCATCTCCCGCACTTGTTCAATCAGCGGGGCGACCCTGTCCGTTACGCCTAAATCCATGTTCTTTTCTTCTCCCTGGGGGCTTTAGCACCCGCCTCTTTGAATAAATTGGATAGTGTCTTGCGCTATACCATATCGGGCAAGGCATAGTCCGAAAACTGTTTTCGCAGCGTCATTTTGGAAACCTTGCCCGTCGCCGTCATCGGCAGCGCATCGATAAACTCAACCGCGTCGGGCAATTGCCATTTTGCAACATGGTCAAGCAAAAGCTGGTCGAACTCAGACTTATCAGGCCGTTTGTCTCCTGCGGGGACAATAACCAACAACGGCCGCTCATCCCAAGTTGGATGCGGCACCGCTATGACAGCACAGTTTGCGACTTCGGGGTGTCCCATGATGACATTCTCAAGGTCAATCGAACTGATCCATTCACCGCCCGACTTGATCAAATCTTTGGCGCGGTCCTGAATAATCAAGAACCCGTCAGCATCAATCGAGGCGATATCGCCAGTGCCAAACCATCCGTCGCGATCAAAGGCGTCAACCGTCGCCGTTTCATTATTAAAATACCCCTGAATGATGGTGTTGCCACTGACATAAAGCTCGCCCACAGCCTCACCGTCATGAGGCAATCTGTCACCGGCCTCATTTACGATTTTCATGTCGACACCGAATACCCGACGACCGTGCTTTACTTTGATATCTACTTGTTCCTCAAACGGCAGCTGCATCATTTCGCGGGACAAGATACCATGCGTCCCGACAGGGCTCATCTCGGTCATTCCCCAGGCATGACACACCGTCACACCGGACTTTTCAAAGGTTTCAATCATCGATTTGGGCGCCGACGATCCACCTACGATGATACCGTTCAACGCCGTCGGTTTACGCCCCTGTTTAGCGATCTCACCCTGCAGGCCCAGCCAGACGGTAGGCACCCCCCAGGCTGATGAAACCTGCTCGTTTTCCATCAGCGAAAACAGCGACGCCCCATCAAGTGCTGCCCCCGGAAACACCAGCGAAGCGCCTTTCAGCGGGGCTGCAAACGGTAACCCCCAAGCGTTGACATGAAACAGCGGTACCACGGGCAGGATACGCGCGCCTTCTTTCAGGCTCATATCAATTGACAGTGCAACGGAAAACGCGTGCAAAACCGTTGAGCGGTGCGAATAAAGCGCCCCTTTAGGATTGCCTGTCGTTCCGGAGGTGTAGCAAAGAATACACGCCGTCTCTTCAGACAATTCGGGCCAATCATACTGAGTTGGATGCGGCTCAAGCAGATCTTCGTAACACAGCGTCTCGAGCGCTGTGTCAGGCATATGCGCACGATCTGTCATGATAACATAGCGCATATCTTGCGGCAGCTTATCGGCCAACTCTTCAATGATCGGCACAAAGGTCAAATCCAGAAACAGCAGGCGATCCGCTGCATGATGGGTGATATAGATCAGTTGCTCTGCACTGAGACGCGGATTGATCGTGTGGCAGACCGCCCCGATACCCGCGATCCCGAAATACAGCTCAAAATGTCGGTACCCGTTCCACGCCAAGGTTGCGACACGATCGCCGGTATGTATCCCCAAGGATTCCAGCGCATGCGCCAATTGGGCTGCACGACCAAAAGTTTCCGGATAACTGGTCCGGTGCATATCCCCTTCGGTTCGTACTGAAACCAAATCTGCACCGGGATGCGCCTCGGCAGCGAATCTCAAAACCTCAATGATCGATAATGGCTTATGCATCATCATGCCTTGCATAATCGCGTCCTTCCGTTTTGGCTTTGCTCACTATGGGAAGGGCAGGACCTACAATGCAATATAGCAATTTGTGGTAATAGCAAAATACTAAAGCTCCTCTGCATCTTCGGCAATCAACGACAAAGGCGCTGGAGCGACCTTTAAATCATCAACCCGCAAAGGCTGGGTCGGCAGCGACAGACGGTTGCGTACCACCCAGACCAACCGATTTTGCGCCCGAGTTATGGCCACATAGGCCAGCCGCTTCCACAGGGGTTGATTAGCCTCAACTCTACCCATTCTGGCCGCTGCAAACAAGTCGGGGGCAAAGACCTGAACCGTATCCCACTGACTGCCTTGGGCTTTGTGAACAGTCACCGCTGCACCGTGCAGAAAGGCTGCCCCCATATTTGCCGCAAAGGGGATAAACGGTTCCTCTTGGTCAGGTTTTTCGATTTTCACAATCGACGCGGCCGACACTTGAGGATCTTCAGCGCCAACCACGTGCAACCGGGAAAATCCCGGCCGGCTGCCCGTTCCCAGATAAACCACCTGTGCGCCTTTAATCAAACCTCGAGCTTCAAGATCAATCCGCTTTTTGCGATGTTTCAGCGGCAGTTCTATGCCATCACAAATCAATGGCTCCCCCGGCAAAAGCGCGGTGTCAGGTGCTTCATAGACCCGGCGAAACGCATTAATCAGGCGAATTCGGGTGGTGTTGCGCCAGACCAGAACAGGGCTGCGCGCCATCAAATCAACCTCAACCCTTTGTCCAAAAACCACCCGCTCATCCCGCCGGGCTGCATCTTGTACCATGGTTTCAAACGCGTCAAAATCAAGACTCTCGTCCCCCAAAGCATGGGCGAGGTCAAGGATTGGGTTGTCGGCGTCCTGCCGATGCACGCGGCTTAATTCAACCGTTTGTTCACCTTTCAATGCATCAAACACCATGGCCCCAGACTGATTGACAGGGGCCAATTGTGCGGGATCGCCAAACAGCAACAAAGTGGGAAAAATCTCTTTAAGATCTTCAAACTGGCGATCATCCAACATCGATGATTCGTCGACCAGCCCAATATCAAGAGGATCTTCGCGGCGCTTCCATCCGGTGATAAAATCCGACCCTCGCAAACCTGCCGCCGCCAGCGCGCCAGGAATAGAGGCGTTTTGATCATAGAACCGCTTGGCTCGATCCAAGGCCTCTTCCGGCATATCTTTGACCTCTGGACGCTCGCCAGTGCCAGCAAGCCAATCCGCAATACGTTCGTATTCTGGATCATAAACCGGCGTATACAAAATACGGTGAATGGTGGTCGCCGGCACCCCGCGCTGGCGCAAGACACTGGCGGCTTTATTTGTCGGTGCCAAAATCGCCAGAGTCCGTCGATCTTTGCGACGACGGCCTTCATAGTCGCCCGAAACCACCTCGACGCCTGCGGCTTGCAAAGATTTGCACAGCTCGGCTAGCAAAAGTGTTTTGCCTGATCCGGCCTTACCAATCAACGCCATCACCTGCGATTGGGATCCAGACATCGGCGTTGTCAGCCCGTCGTCTAGGTTGACCCCAACATGGCGCAGAACAGTACTGACCCGATCAAAGGCCTCTGCTTGGTCATCTGAAAACTGGAAGGCCGCGAGCGTCATAATAGCGCTTGTATCCCGCCTGTGCCCCATACACCAGCGCCACCAAGGTAATCCTGACGCTTTATCGTGTTTCTCGCGGCGACGGATACCGACGTTTCATTGTGGCAGAAATTGATCTTTTCCCGTCACATGCGCCGTATTTCCCATTTTGTCTTTATCTTTGATGGTACCTTTTCAGATCGGCGTTTGCCGATGACACGTTTTGATAACGGCCTGAGAAATCAGCTGATGACCAACCTGTCCTGCGATGTCACGCAGTATTACTTGGATTTTAAATCACCTCGGCGCATAAACTCAACCATCCTGCGCTAGTAATTTTCCAAGGTGTCATCGACGGGGACATACTTTACATCGAACGCCTGCTCCATTTCCATCAAACCAATCAACCGGGCAGTATCAAGCTCGTCTGCAAGACGCGGTAACCCGTTGTGTCTGGCGTATTCTTTCAAGTCTAAAAGAACCGAAATGACCCAATCATTCTTCATGCATACGCTCATTGCTCAGTCGGGCAGGACGCCGCCCAAACGGGCCACCTCTGCGGTTCAGTTCCACAGCTTGTAAATAGCAATTAAATAGTGACTATCCGCTTAAGAAAGGCATGCGGGCCAAGGCCAATGACCGGCCTGGCATAAAGATTAAACCATTAGGCATCCCCCACAAGCGCATCTTCAAAGGTGCGAAGGCCAGTGCGCGGAGCCTGTACAAGCACAGCCATATTACCCGGCTTGTGTTCATTACGCAGCATCATCGCATGAGCCGAAGGAATATCCGACCAGCCAAAAACCTCAGACATGCAAGGATCGAGACGGCGCTCAACCATCAGTTTATTGGCCGCTGATGCCTGTTTGAGATGGGCAAAATGGCTGCCTTGGATACGTTTTTGGTGCATCCAGACATAGCGCGCATCCATTGTCAGATTAAAGCCCGACGTGCCCGCACAGATCACTACCATGCCACCCTTTTTACACACGAAGGTCGAGACCGGAAACGTCGCCTCGCCAGGATGTTCGAACACCATATCAACATTATTGCCCTTGCCGGTGATGTCCCAGATCGCCTTTCCAAACTTACGAACCTCGGCAAACCAAGCTTTGTAATCGTCGGTATTGACCGTAGGCAGTTGCCCCCAACAATTGAAATCTTTGCGGTTCAGAACGCCCTTTGCACCAAGCCCCATGACAAATTCCCGTTTGTCTTCATCTGAGATAACCCCGATCGCATTGCCGCCCGCGGCATTGATCAATTGGATGGCAAAGCTGCCCAACCCTCCCGAAGCGCCCCAGACCAAAACATTCTGGCCGGGTTTGAGTTCATGAGGATGATGACCAAACAGCATCCGGTACGCCGTAGCTAAGGTCAGCGTGTAACAGGCGCTTTCTTCCCAGGTAAGGTGCTTCGGCCGTGGCATCAACTGCTGCGCCTGCACCCGGGTGAACTGGGCAAACGACCCATCCGGAGTTTCATACCCCCAGATTCGCTGGCTGGGCGAAAACATTGGATCTCCGCCATTGCATTCCTCATCGTCCCCATCGTCTTGATTGCAATGGACCACAACCTCGTCGCCAACCTTCCAACGGGTCACTTTATCCCCAACAGCCCAGACGATGCCCGATGCATCCGATCCGGCAATGTGATAGGCGGCTTTGTGCACGTCAAACGGGCTGATCGGCACCCCCAACCCGGCCCAAACGCCATTGTAATTGACGCCCGCCGCCATCACCAGAACCAGAACATCCTGACTGTCCAACGTCGGGGTCTCCACCACTTCGATTTGAAACGATTTATCTGGCTCGCCATGACGCTCACGGCGAATTGCCCAAGCATACATCGATTTTGGCACATATCCCAAAGGCGGCATCTCACCGACGTCATAAAGATCTTTTTCGGGCGCTGAATAGGCCGCAATTTCTGTGTTGGTGTCAAAAGCCATCATAATCTCCAAAGACTTTACCTGCACTGCAAGTTCCGAATTAAGGCAAAATTTACACATCGTACGTAATTAAACAACTAATTTAAACTTATATTTGTAATTTTATGACTTTGCAAGTGCAGAATATTTACAGTGGATGCGCATTGCCGCACCGCGGCGAATTGACAGGCGAGCAAAGTTTCAATTAAATAGCGTAACAGGTAATAAAATTGCTCACTTGATTCCAAAGGCTCCGCATGTCCCAAACATTAAAAGACCGCCCTTGGTTGATCCGCACATATGCCGGCCATTCAACCGCTCAGGCGTCTAACGCGCTATACCGTGATAATTTAACGAAGGGTCAGACCGGCCTGTCAGTGGCCTTCGACCTGCCCACGCAGACCGGATATGACAGCGATCACATTCTGGCACGAGGTGAGGTTGGCAAGGTCGGTGTACCGATCAGCCATCTGGGCGATATGCGCAGCCTGTTTGACCAGATCCCACTGGACCAGATGAATACCTCAATGACGATCAACGCCACTGCGCCATGGCTGCTCGCGCTCTACATTGCCGTGGCCGAGGAACAAGGCGCCGATCCCGCGACGCTTCAGGGCACAGTGCAAAACGATATTATTAAAGAATATCTGTCGCGCGGCACCTATATTTGCCCGCCCAAGCCGTCGTTGAAACTGATCGCTGATGTGGCGGCCTATTGCTATGAGAATGTGCCGAAATGGAATCCGATGAACGTGTGTTCCTATCATCTGCAAGAGGCCGGTGCGACCCCCGAGCAAGAGCTGGCGTTTGCGCTGGCCACCGCCACGGCGGTCTTGGACCAATTGCAAGATCAGGTTCCAAAAAAAGATTTCCCCCGTCTGGTCGGACGAATATCGTTTTTCGTCAACGCCGGTATCCGGTTTGTCACCGAAATGTGTAAAATGCGCGCTTTTGTTGATCTTTGGGATGAGATTTGCGAAACCCGCTATGATATAACTGACCCCAAATATCGGCGTTTTCGCTATGGCGTGCAGGTCAATTCTCTTGGGTTAACCGAGCAACAGCCCGAAAACAACGTTTACCGGATTCTGATCGAGATGCTGGCCGTAACCCTGTCCAAAAACGCGCGAGCCCGTGCCGTGCAATTGCCGGCCTGGAACGAAGCTTTGGGACTGCCACGACCGTGGGACCAGCAATGGTCGATGCGGATGCAGCAAATCATGGCTTATGAAACAGACTTGCTAGAATATGACGACCTGTTTGACGGCAATCCGGCGGTCGATCGCAAGGTCGCGGAATTGAAAGAGAGCGCCCGCCATGAACTGGCCAACCTAGACGCAATGGGTGGGGCAATTTCAGCGATAGAGTATATGAAAGCGCGGCTTGTGGAATCAAATGCAGAGCGCCTCAACAAGATCGAGACCAACACAACAACAGTGGTCGGCGTCAATAGATGGACGGACGGCGAACCATCTCCGCTTATAACCGAGGACGGCGGTATCATGGTGGTTGATCCCGCCGTTGAGCAGGATCAAATCAACCGTCTAAATCAATGGCGACAAGACCGTAACGAGACTGCCGTTATCTCAGCGCTGGCCGCCCTGCGCCAAGCTGCCACCGAAGGCCACAATATTATGCCTCCATCGATTGCTGCGGCCAAAGCCGGGGCAACCACCGGGGAATGGGCGGCGCAAATGCGCGCGGTGTTTGGCGAATATCGCGGCCCCACCGGCGTATCGCGATCAAGCTCAAACAAAACCGAAGGGTTAGAGGATATCCGCAACGCCGTAGATGCCGTCAGCGACAAACTGGGGCGGCGGCTCAAATTTTTGATGGGCAAGCCTGGGCTTGACGGACATTCCAACGGCGCCGAGCAAATCGCTTATCGAGCGCGGGATTGCGGCATGGAGATCGCCTATGAGGGCATTCGCCTGACCCCAGAAGAAATCATAGCGGCGGTACAGGCTGAGGCCTGCCACGTGATTGGCCTTTCCATCTTATCAGGATCGCATCTCCCATTGCTTAAAGACCTTATGGCACGCCTAAAAGCCGAGGGGCTTGGCTCTATCCCTGTTATCGTCGGTGGGATTATTCCAGATGATGATGCCGCGCGTCTTAAATCTATGGGGGTTGCGCGGGTCTATACACCAAAAGATTTCGAACTCAATAGTATCATGCTGGATATCGTGGCACTCGCTGAACCCAAATCTGTTGCGGCTGAATGACAAAACCGATCTGAGGAGAACGCTGGCTCAATAACACAAGTCCCTCTATCACAAACACGCAAGGCAAGGTATGCCTTACCCAAAGCCCTCAGGGCGTTGTTGTGGGGAGAGAAGACATGACAATCACAATCCGGCCTTTACAGGCAAGCGATAAATCCGATTGGCATCAGCTTTGGCAAGACTATCTGGCGTTCTACGACAGCGCCGTGACAGAAGATGTCTATGACACCACCTTTGAACGGCTGTTGTCTCCTCAGCACCCCAAACAGAACGCATTTATAGCGTTCGCGGAAAGCCATATGGTAGGTCTGGTGCATTATATCTATCACCCGCACAACTGGAAGCGTGAGGATGTATGCTATCTGCAAGATCTCTATGCTGTCCCTGAATATCGTGGACAGGGCGTGGGCCGCGCACTGATCGAAGCGGTTTATAAAACTGCCGATGCCAATGGCACACCAGCGGTCTATTGGCTGACCCAAGACTTCAATCAAACCGCTCGACAGCTCTATGATCGTGTGGCAACCCTAACCCCGTTTATAAAGTATACCCGTTAGACAGATAGGACTTTTATCATGACAATTCATATCGGTGCCAACCCCGGAGATATCGCCGAAACCGTCCTGCTGCCGGGTGACCCTTACCGCGCAAAATGGGCAGCCGAGACGTTTCTTTCCGAAGTGCGCCAGATTAATAATGTGCGCGGTATGCTAGGATTTACCGGGTTATGGAACACGCACCCGGTGACAATTCAAGGCTCGGGCATGGGGATGCCGTCGTTGTCGATCTATGTCAACGAATTGATCCGTGACTATGGCGCCAAGACGCTGATCCGGGTCGGCTCTTGCGGCGCGATGCAGAAAAATATTGCCGTGCGTGACATTATCATTGCAATGACAGCCAGTACCTTGTCGACGCCGTCCAGAGGCATCTTTAAAGAGCTGAATTTTGCTCCCTGCGCCGACTGGGCGCTGCTGCGCGCAGCGGTGGCTGCCGCAGAAAAGACCACAAACCCGCTTCATGTCGGTGGGATCTATTCATCAGATGTGTTCTATGACGAACGGCCAGATCTGAACGAACAGATGACCCGCCATGGCATTCTTGCCGTTGAAATGGAGGCCGCTGAGCTCTACAATCTCGCAGCGCGCCACGGCGTGCGCGCGCTTGCCGTTCTCACCGTCAGCGATCATCTGATCACCGGCGATGCTCTGCCTTCAGATCAACGCGAACAAAGCTTTGGTGATATGATCGAAATCGCCCTAGCAGCAGCTTTTTCCAATGGGTGACAGCCCTAAAGTGCGAGGCCACGATACCGGATAAGCACCCAAGATATGAAAACCCCTCGCGTACGGCTTATCTATCACCTTAAACACAGGCCCCTAATCAATTAATTCCCGCCAGAGTGACTTTGATCATAACTATTTAGCGCAGGCGGCACCCAATCCGCCAGTTGGCCTTCTTGTGGGGCAAACACTTCGATCAACAACGGATGACATTTGGCAGTATCGCTAGAGTGCTTTGCCGAACAATCCCCCCCCGGACAGGCACTGAGCGCTCCTAACAGATCGACTTCAGCAAAAAATTCGAGATAGTCGCCGGGCCTAACCGGGCTCGCCTTCATGAAATACTGGCCAGTATCGCGGGTAAAACCAGTGCACATGAACACGTTGAGAACATCATGCACATGCGGCTCGGCCTGCGAGAGCGACATGCCAGTTTCAGCCGCCAAAGCCCTTGTAAGATTGGAATGGCAACACTGGTGGTACTGCCCCCCCGATAATAGTGCATTGGTATAGGGGTCACACCGCGTGCCAATCACATCATGCACTGAACCGCCAAATTGATCGATCCCGTACCAGCTCAGGCTATCATGAATGATTGTCGCCATCGGGCGCAAATAGGGAAAACTACTCCACATGCGCTGGCCGGTGGTAATATGGGTCCCGTGAAGGGCGCGGGTTTTGCCGGAATAAAATCGCTCGGACAAGTTATCGGCGTGCCACAGATTAAGGTCGCCAACCTGAGGTCCTTCAAGAGAGGAAATACGGAAAATCTGACCAGCAGAAACCCGAAAGCATGCCGCATCTCGCGGCGGCACCACGGTTTGCGTTATTCTAGTGGCGCTCGACGCGACCCGCCGATACAGTACCATATCAGGCTGTGGCAAGCCCTGTGTGGGATAGCAGATAACCGGCGCGACAGAGCGCCTGTGCTCTGCATCCAAAGGTGCAGAGGCCGGTTTATGGCCGTCCTCAGACAGTGCGTTCCACCATCATTTTCTTAATTTCGGCAATTGCTTTCGCAGGATTAAGCCCCTTGGGACAAGTCTGAGTGCAGTTCATAATAGTGTGACAGCGATACAGCTTAAACGGGTCCTCCAGTTGGTCCAACCGCTGACCCGTAGATTCGTCACGGCTGTCGATAATCCAACGATAAGCATGCAGTAATGCAGCCGGTCCAAGGTAGCGATCACCATTCCACCAATAAGATGGGCAGCTGGTAGAGCATGATGCGCACATCACACATTCATACAACCCATCCAATTTCTTGCGGTCATCAATCGATTGACGCCATTCTTTGGCCGGCCGATTGGTCTTGGTCTCCAGCCAAGGCATGATCGAGGCGTGCTGCGCATAAAAATGAGTCAGATCCGGAATCAGATCCTTAATCACCTCCATATGCGGCAAGGGATAAATTTTAACATCGCCCTTCACCTCAGCCATGCCATACAAACAGGCCAATGTGTTGATACCATCGATGTTCATCGCACAGGACCCACAGATGCCTTCCCGGCACGACCGGCGGAAGGTCAGCGTCGGATCAATTTCATTCTTTATCTTGATCAACGCGTCCAGAACCATTGGACCGCATGTGTCCATATCAACGAAATACGTGTCCAACCGCGGATTTTTCCCATCATCGGGATTCCAGCGATAAATACTGAATTTACGCAAATTGGTCGCCCCCTCGGGCTTTGGCCAAGTTTTGCCAGTGGTCATGCGGCTGTTTTTGGGCAGTGTCAGTTGTACCATCGTCGTCTGTCCTTAATAAACCCGGGCCTTCGGAGCGATTTTCTTCAGATCAATCCCGCCCTCGTTATGACTGGTCAGCGGATTCAAATGCACGCCACGGTAGCCCAAGCTTGCGGCTTGGCCCTTGAACCATACCAAAGAATGCTTACGCCAGTTCACATCGTCGCGGTCGGGATAATCCTCATGCGCATGCGCGCCCCGGCTTTCCTTACGTGCGGCCGCTGCGGTGATTGTGGCCACCGCGTTCGGCATCAGGTTTTCAAGCTCCAGCGTTTCCATCAAATCCGAATTCCATACCAGCGAGCGATCCGTCACTTGCAAATCGGACAGTTTTTCGGCGACCGAAACCATTTTCTCCCGTCCTTCTTCAAGCGTCGCATCGGTGCGGAAAACCGCAGCATCTGCCTGCATGGTCTTTTGCATTTCAAGCCGCAGATCGGCTGTTGGCACATGACCTTTTGCGTATCGAATACCGTCAAAGCGCGACAAGATACCCTGAATGGCCCGTGAGCTTGGTGTCGGAACGGCTGTTTTTGGATTCACCACCTCCGCTGCGCGAATAGCCGCAGCGCGGCCAAAGACCACCAAATCAATCAGCGAGTTCGATCCCAACCGGTTTGCACCGTGCACCGAAGCGCATCCCGCCTCACCCACCGCCATCAGGCCGGGGGAAATTCCGTCCGGATTATCCTTGGTTGGAGCCAGAACTTCGCCCCAGTAATTGGTTGGGATGCCGCCCATATTGTAATGCACCGTTGGCAAAACCGGGATCGGTTCTTTGGTCACATCAACGCCGGCAAACACCCGGGCTGACTCAGAAATGCCCGGCAGTCGTTCGGCCAAGGCTTCGGGCGGCAGATGACTGAGGTTCAAATGGATATGATCTCCCTCAGCGCCAATTCCGCGACCTTCGCGTATTTCCATTGTCATACAGCGCGAAACAACGTCGCGACTGGCCAGATCTTTGTAGGTCGGCGCATAGCGTTCCATGAACCGCTCGCCCTCGGAATTTGTCAAATACCCGCCCTCGCCGCGGGCGCCTTCAGTGATCAAACAGCCAGCACCGTAAATACCGGTCGGGTGGAACTGCACAAACTCCATATCCTGCAAAGGCAAACCGACCCGTGCTGTCATCCCACCACCATCGCCGGTACAAGTATGCGCCGAGGTCGCCGAAAAATAGGCCCGCCCACAGCCCCCGGTTGCTAGCACCACCATTTTTGCCGCAAACAGATGCAATGTGCCGTCATCCAGTTTCCAGCACATAACACCCTGACAAACCCCGTCATCCGACATCACCAGATCAATGGCAAAGTACTCAATGTAAAACTCAGCGTTGTTTTTCAAAGATTGCCCATACAGCGTGTGCAAAATTGCGTGTCCTGTCCGGTCTGCAGCGGCACAGGTGCGTTGCACGGGCGGACCTTCGCCAAATTCTGTCGTGTGTCCACCAAAAGGGCGTTGATAGATTTTACCTGCTTCGGTGCGCGAAAACGGCACGCCGTAATGTTCCAACTCATAGACCGCTTTTGGCGCCTCGCGGGCCAGATATTCCATCGCATCGGTATCGCCCAGCCAGTCAGATCCCTTGACCGTATCATACATGTGCCATTGCCAGTTATCAGGGCCCATGTTTGCCAATGAAGCGGCAATGCCTCCCTGTGCCGCCACTGTGTGTGAGCGGGTTGGAAAAACTTTAGTCACGCAGGCAGTGCGCAGGCCTTGTTCGGCCATACCAAGCGTCGCGCGCAGACCGGCGCCGCCAGCGCCGACGACAACGACGTCATATTCATGTGTTTCATATTCGTAAGCAGCCATAGTTTTGCTCCGATCCTAAAGGGCGATTTTGGCGATAGCGAACAGACCAACCGCCATTGCAGCATAAGATAGGCAGGTCATTGCGATAATCCAGATTTTCTGTGCCATCCCGTGGACATAGTCCTCAATTAATACGTGGACACCTGACTTGAAGTGTTCAAACCCGACGATCAGTGTCAACGCCACCACGATCGCTGGAACTGGGCGGCTGAAAAATGCCACGACTTGATCATGGGGCTTGCCAAGCATCGCCCCGAACATAAACACAAACAGTGGAACGAGCAGCAAGAGAGCAACAGAGCTGGTTTTCATCGCCCAAAAATGCGCAGTACCGGTTTTGGCAGAACCCAGCCCGTCAACACGTTTGCGGTCGGTCAAATAACGCATCAGTTTCCCCTCACAACGACACAATAATAAGCGCGCTGACCGCAGTGAGGCCAAACGACCCGTAAACCACAGCCCAGCCCAATTTATGAGCTGTTGCCAATTCTAACCCGACCCCATTGTCCCAGATCAAATGCCGAACGCCAGCCAAAGTATGATACCAAATCGCCCAGAGTGAACCAAACATAACCAAATCCCCCAACCAGCTGGTTACAATGGCGTCTGCGAAGGCGAAATATTCGGGGGAAGTTGCCGCCGCAACAAACCACCAAACCACAAGCAAAGCCCCCACCAGCAAGGCGTTGCCAGTAATCCGCGTCAGTATCGACGAAATAGACGTCAATTGGGGGCGATAAATCGTCAAGTGAGGCGATAGTGGTCGCGCGGGCTTTTTAGTCTCAGCCATCCGAAAATCCTTGAATTTCTACACGTGTCTTTTAGCGGTATTTTCACCCGAGTCACGGACATCCCCGAAATAATCGTATTTTTTGGTCAAAAATATAATTTAAATTCAATTTGTGATCACACTATTAATAGGTGTGATCACAACTTTTGACCGTCTCACAATAAATCGTTGCAAAACTTATTTCCTATAAAATTAATAAGGATTTATGAAAATGGGGAAGCAGAAAGAAAAAATAATCCATCTGCTGGGCCAGTCGAAAGATATCTTGCCGAAAAAACCGTCTGTCTTAATTTGTAAATTGGTTTGTGATCACATTATTTTCCTCAAAATAACAAAAGACGGTGAAAGGGCTGCTAGAACTGGTAGAAAGTCAGGGTTCAGCTTGGAATCAACGCCCAATAATCAAGATCGAGCAAGGTATCGGCGTGGTACTTGCCATCCTGTCCGCGCAATTCAAACGGAGCACAGCCTTTCGTAGCCACCAGGCGCAGCCGCAAAGCGCCTATCCCCGGCGCCACAATCTCAGCCTTATCTAATACCTCAGACCATGCGCGCACCGTATCCCCGCCAAAGCACGGGTTGGCATGCACGCCTGCATTTAGCCCGACGATCATCTGCGCATTTGCCAGCCCGTTGAACGACAGCGCACGCGCCAGTGACATTACGTGGCCACCATAGATAAGGCGTTTGCCATCCGGCCGTACTGTGGCGTCAAAATGAACTTTGGCGGTGTTTTGCCAAAGCCGCGTCGCCATCATGTGTTCTGCATCTTCAATCGTGACACCATCAATATGGTCTATCTTTTCCCCAATTTGATAATCGCTCCAGCGATGCGGCTCACCGGCTTGAGCAAAATCATAGCGGCTAAAATCTAAACCCTGCGGCACATGTAATTGCGTGGGCAATAACGTAGTATCCAACTGCGGTATCACTGTTTTTGGCGCATCAGCGTCATGGTTTCTTTTGCGCACCATAACCCAACGGACATACTCTAAAACGACCATGTTATGTTGATTCTTACCCTGAGTGCGCACATAAACCACTCCGGTTTTACCGTTAGAATTCTGTTTCAGGCCAATAACTTCAGACTGAGACCGCAAAGTATCGCCAACATAAACCGGCCCCAGCCAGCGGCCAGCGGCATAGCCCAGATTGGCCACCGCATTCAAAGAGACATCGGGCACTGTTTTACCAAACACCAAATGAAACGCTGCTAGATCATCCAAGGGGGCCGAGGGCAATCCACACGCTCGGGCAAATTGATCCGATGAATAAAGCGCGTGCCGTGCAGGATACAACGCATGATACAAGGCCCGTTCGCCCCCTGACACCGTCCGCGGCACAGCATGATCGATCACCTGACCAATGCTGTAATCCTCAAAAAAACGTCCGCGGTTGGTTTTAAGCATCTACTGATCCCTCAGCTTTAACTCAGGGCTGTAGTCCCCAACGACTTCTTTTATGACCGCCTGCCCGCAACGCATAACATTGCTGGCGGGATCAAAAGTTTGGGTCGGACTGCCATATAGCTCCCAACCTTCGTCGAGAGCGCGAGAGACTTTGTGACAGAAGACGGATGTATCTTCTTCTGACAGGAATCGGTATAATTTCATTGCCCTCTCCTTTGTGAGCCCAGCGCAGTCACCTCAAGCCTGTATGCATTAAACACCAGTTTGCGCCGCAACGGCCTGTTTCGCAATAACATGCGCCTTGGCCAAAAGGCGCTGAGCAGTTTCAACATGCAGGTTTTCCACGATTGTACCATCGACAACTGCGACGCCTTGGCCAGCATCTGAGGCTTGTTTAAATGCCTCTATCTGCCGTTGCGCCAGTGAAATTTCAGAGGCAGATGGCGCAAACACCTGATTGGCCAAACCTATCTGGGCGGGGTGGATTAAAGACTTACCATCAAAACCAAGATCGCGGCCCTGCTCGCATTCAAATTGCAGGCCCGCAGCGTCTTTAAATTGGTTATAGACCCCATCAATTGCAATAACCCCCTCGGCCCGGGCAGCTAAAAGCACAGTTTGTAATGCCATTATAAGTGGCAACCGATCGGCCCGAAAACGACAATTCAGCTCTTTGGCAAGATCGTTGCTGCCGACAACAAAACCAGCCGTGCGCGGATGCGCCGCAATGGATTGCGCATTCAACACGCCCAACGGCGTTTCCAACATGGCCCAAATCGAGACAGAAGGTGCCAAGACATCGGCAAGGCGCTGTATCTCGTCCGGGCTATTCACTTTTGGCAGCAATATTGCGTCTGGGTCACAGTCGTCCAGCGCGGCAATATCGTCTTGCCACCACGGGGTATCCAAGCCGTTGATCCGCACGATCTGAACCCGCGCGCCATAGCCACCCTCGCTCAGCGCCGTGGCCAGGGTCTTGCGCGCTGCAGGCTTGGCCTCAGGCGTGACCGCGTCCTCCAGATCTAAAATGATCGCATCCACCGGCAGCGACCGCGCCTTTTCTAGTGCGCGTTGCTTTGATCCGGGTATGTATAAAACCGAACGGTAGGGGCGGGTATCTTCGGACATATGGCACCTTTCGCAAGATTGTTGCGCCATAAGGGGCATTATTTGACGAAAAGTTCAAGGGCGATTTTGCTGCGCCGCAGAAATTATGTTGGGTTCAAATCTGATTGTCGTCAAACACTTTCGCACCTACTCTATTTGATAAATTCGAGGCCCACTTTATTTGTTTTTTAAATTTATTTTGAAAGAAGGCCTCATGGCTACTGATATTACATTAAAATTAGACCAAGTGATTCGACTGCTACAACAAACCCTCCTCGCGCAGCAGATGAATATGCTCTCGGATCAACGGATTTTGAGTTTCAACGTCAATGGTGAAACCATCCACATGGCACTTCCCGATGCGCAATGTGATTTTATTCAAAGAATTATCATCCAGACACATCACTTCTTCGAAGCCGCTCTACTTTCACAGGTCGCAAAAATGGGATTGATCAAGCACGATACGGTCGTGTGTGATATCGGTGCCAATATTGGCAATCACTCGGTCTATTTTGGGCGTATCTTAGGTGCGCAGACAGTTGTGTCCTGTGAACCTCAAGCACATGCCTATAATACTTTGCAACAGAACCTCGAACTGAACAGTTTGACCACCGAAAACGCCTTCAACGTCATGCTTGGCAGCACTTCAGGCCGCGGCGAAGTCACGCATTTTGAATCTATAAATCACGGGGCAACAAGGCTAAGAAGCAGTGCTGACGGTCCGATTGCGATGGTGACATTGGATGAATTGACCGCCTCATATGGCACCGTTGGGTTTTTGAAGCTAGATGTGGAAGGCTTTGAGGCCGCGGTGCTTGCCGGCGCAGAGCGGGTCCTGTCCAAGGACCGCCCCGCAATCTGGGTGGAGCTTACGGTTCAGCACGGAGACGAGAACGTCGCGGCAACACGTTCAATCCTAGAGGCTCACGGCTATATACAACAGCGCAAAATATCAAACACTGATTTCATATATTTACCAAAATAACAACCTGAGACGGCAAAGATATTATTTGGGTGCGCCCATTGCTCTCCGGTCCTCACGCATCAAAATCAAACGAACTTGTCCCTTATTCTGATGGGTCTAACCTCGCTGCAACCCGTCAAAGCGCGTCGCGTTAACGTAACTTTCAGCCTTGTGTATTTATATAATACTCTAAGCGCTGCTGCACAAACGCCTGACAAAAGGCGGATACACCTCTCGGCAGTTTAAACCCTACCACTTCGGGCTTTGTTACCGTCTTTGTTCGGCACATTCGGCCCTTACCGGCAGATATGATTGCGAAAGGCATAGCAATGAAACTCATTCTCTCCCTACTCCTTATCGGAGTAAGCTTGTTTTGGAACGGCATTTCCAAGGCAGACGCACAAACCGTTCGTAGACCACAAAATTGTGCACCCCGAGACGCCGTACTAAATCGCCTCGCAAAAAGTTATGGTGAAATTCAACAATCTCAGGGCTTAGGGGCAAACAATGCGATTATCGAAGTTTTTGCATCCGACACAACAGGTTCTTGGACAATCACCGTTACAATGCCATCTGGCTTGACCTGTCTGGTTGCCAGTGGACAGGCGTTTGAAAGCCTCACCAAGACTCAACCACCCACTGGCGATGATACCTGAAGCAAGTTCTTAACTATGTCCCAGCTTGTGTGAGCCCTGAAAGCCCATCATAAATCAACTTAATCCCAGTGAGAGAGAGCAAAACAAACGCCAGTCTGAAAAATAACTTTTCAGGAATAAGTCTGTGCGCGTATACCCCGAAATAGGCACCAACCAGAGCAAAAGGTGCAAGCAAAATCGCCGCAAGACCAGAATTCAGCGACATCATACCAAGCCAAGAATAGCAGAAAAACTTAACGATATTAAGTACCCAGAACACCAACACGGTGGTCGCTTGATATTGCGTTTTTCGGGTTGGTCGCGACAGCAGGAAAATCGCCGCCGGTGGCCCACCGGCATGCGCCACAAAACTGGTAAAGCCTGCAACGGATCCCAACAGCACCCCGATCCAGTCGGGCCAATGCGGCTTGTGATCCCCTGCTAAAATATGGGTTGGCAGAATCGACCATAACACAAAAACCAGGCTAACAGCTCCGATCATCAGTCGAAAAATATCGGCGTCTACAACCTGAAACAACAGCGCCCCGAGGGCTATTCCAGGAACGCCCCCCACAATAAGGACCTTGGCGTCTGCAAAACTCCAGGCGCCCCAATAGGGCCTGAGCGTGACCAAATCGATCAGCATAAGCAACGGCAGCATGATGGCCAAAGCTTCGCCAGGTTCAATTACCAAAGCCAGAATCGCTGCTGAGACAAACGCAACACCAGAGCCAAATCCCCCCTTGGAAATACCTGCAAAAATCACTGCAGGTGCCGCAATTAAAAAAAATTCTAGATTAAATTGCTGCATGACATTGCACCAACCATCTCGTTATATCATATGCTTTTCGCAGTTTAGCCTCCGAGATTGCCCTGTCTTCATATGCCGGCCGCAACGTCGCATACTTGCGCGCGCGCGCTCAACACAGTACGGCACCTCACATCTTAACTGAACCGGAGAGATATTCCATGGCCAGACCCAAAATAGCGCTGATCGGCGCTGGACAAATTGGCGGTACACTCGCCCATCTCGCTGCCATCAAAGAACTTGGCGACGTCGTCTTGTTTGATATCGCCCCAGGCACCCCCGAAGGCAAAGCGCTCGATATCGCAGAATCGGGGCCATCAGAAGGCTTTGACGCGGCCATGTCAGGCACCCAAAGCTATGCCGATATTGCCGGTGCTGACGTCTGCATCGTCACCGCTGGCGTACCCCGCAAACCGGGCATGAGCCGCGATGACTTATTGGGCATCAACCTGAAAGTTATGAAATCCGTCGGCGAGGGCATTCGTGATCATGCGCCAAACGCTTTTGTCATCTGCATCACCAACCCACTTGATGCGATGGTCTGGGCCCTGCGGGAATTCTCAGGCCTTCCGCATGATAAAGTCTGCGGCATGGCGGGTATCCTTGACAGTGCGCGGTTCCGGCATTTTCTCAGCCTGGAATTCAATGTGTCGATGAAAGACGTCACCGCCTTTGTTCTGGGCGGCCATGGCGATACGATGGTGCCACTTGCGCGCTATTCCACAGTGGGCGGTATTCCATTGCCCGATCTGGTCTCGATGGGTTGGACCACGCAAGACAAGCTGGACGCTATTGTTCAACGCACCCGCGATGGCGGTGCGGAAATCGTCGGCCTGCTGAAAACTGGGTCGGCATTTTATGCACCGGCAACATCTGCAATTGAAATGGCCGAAGCGTATCTCAAAGACCAGAAACGCGTTCTGCCCTGTGCGGCGCATTGCGATGGTCAATTTGGCCTTAATGGTATGTATGTCGGCGTGCCCACAGTGATTGGCGCAGGCGGCATCGAAAAAATTATTGAGATCGAGATGAACAAAGACGAACGGGCAATGTTCGACAAATCCGTCGACGCGGTTAAAGGCTTGGTCGCTGCTTGCAAGGCAATCGACAACAGCTTGTCTTAAACCACTTCAAATTTATCGAAAGCCGGAGGCCGGCTTTCGAACTCAATATTTTGATGTTTTTCTTGAGACTGCAAGTTCGGATGCAGCCTTTTTACTCATATAAATTTTTACAGTGCATTCTCAGGTATTTAGTTAGGAGATGAGAAAATGCGTTTAACTTTAGCAGTATTACTTTATATTTTCATGGCTTTTAGCGCCTTTGGAAAAGGGAACCTGTCAACCTTAATAGCCGACAAAGGTCTGAGCCACGCCCTGCGCGACTTGCAGGCCATCCCCAAACCATCCGCAAACGAACATTTCGCAATCGCAGGCCTGATCTTTCTGCACAGTATTGAAAAAAGCATGCAGCAGGCCTACGATATGGGACTGAACCTTGAGAATACAGACTTGCCTATTTTGGCCCTGCCAATTCCCCACAATCCAGACCCCAGCAATTTTTCACCTGATATCATCGACAATATCTTTAGGCGGGTCCAGACAGATATGGATCAAGCGCGGCACAATCTTAAGTTCATCAATCCCTCAGATACCGTTTCAGTGCCGATTGATCTTGCTGATATCTGGTTTGATATCGACCAAAATGGCCAGCGCAGCGACTCGGAAGATATTTTACCCCTGCTTGAGCGGTCTATGGGTTGGAACGCCACCTCGCGACTGAAAGATCAAGCCGGCAACGCCAAGAGAGACTGGTCAGTGACGGTTGTATTTGATCTGGCAGATACTGCATGGCTGCACGCCTACACTCATTTTCTATCGGCCTTCAGCGACTTTTTGCTCGCATTTTCAACAACGGGCCCAATTACAGAAGTCATGACCGCTGCCGTGCAGTCACAACAATTACTATCTTTAAGGCAGGTAGATCGCTTTCAGATCGACAAATTTATTCCGATAATTGATATTCTTGCAGTATTTCTGTTGACCTTTGAGCAGACGCCTGACCCCGAATTAACCCGCTCAACCCAGCAGCATTTGTTGCAAATGGTTGCCCACAATCGGATTTTTTGGGCCCGCGTCGCAAAAGAGGCTGACGATAATCTGGAATGGATTCCCAATGCTAGACAAACCTCGGCTCTTGGACTTGACTTGCCTCCCAACACAGGCGCGATTTGGTTGACAGTTCTGGCTGATCTCGAGGCCCTTGTAAAAGGGCAACTGCTGTTACCGCATTGGCGACTTGGTGATCGGGCCGGTGTAAACTTGGGGCTATACCTGCAGGACCCCGGTCCCCTTGACGCGGTCAGGGTCCTTCAAGGGTCTGCGATAATGCCCTATGCACAAAAGGGAACAGTTTTTTTCAGCGACCGCTTAAAACGCTTTAACAGAACCTTCCGTCGAAACCCATTCAGCATGATGCTGTATTTGCAATAATCTCCAAAACAGCCTTTGCCCGAAGGGTATTTTGCAACTCTCGGAAATCTTGAAACCAAACCGCCCGTTTAAGCCCGACAGCTTGGTGGGGGTTATTTAATTTGACCCGGAAATCCGCCACAGTATCAGGCATGAACCTGCTTGGGGACCCCCGCCAATGGCAACAATGCCAACCCCTCTTTTTTGTTTTGTGATCACAGTTTAAAATTGCGTGATCACAAAATCATATAAATTTGCGCTTTTTATAAAATCTTAGAAAAAACCGTTTAATCACCATGCATTGTTATGCTTAGACACCAGTAACCAAGAAGAGTTAGGATAATTTCCATGAACATCCACGAGTATCAAGCCAAGAAGCTTCTCCAAAGCTATGGCGCCCCTGTTTCGGATGGGCGTATTGTTCTCAGATCAGAAGATGCAAAAACAGCTGCTGGCGAATTAGATGGCCCACTTTGGGTGGTCAAAGCGCAGATTCACGCGGGTGGACGCGGCAAGGGCACTTTTAAGGAGCCTAAAGCGGGTGAGAAAGGCGGCGTTCGGATGGCGCGCTCTGTCACAGAGGCCGCCGAAGAAGCAAAAAAAATGCTTGGGCACACGCTGGTAACACATCAAACCGGCCCCAGCGGCAAGCAGGTAAACCGCGTCTACATTGAAGATGGCTCTGGGATTGAAACGGAATTATACTTGGCGCTGTTGGTTGACCGCCAGACATCACGCGTCTCGTTTGTCTGCTCAACCGAAGGCGGGATGGACATCGAGCAGGTCGCCGCAGACACTCCGGACAAGATCCTGTCTTTCTCTATTGACCCTGCCACCGGATACCAAGGTTTTCATGGTCGCAGGATCGCATTTATGCTGGGTCTCAAGGGTAAGCAGATAAAGCAATGTGTCGCCTTGATGGCAACACTGCATAAAATGTTCATCGAAAAAGACATGGAAATGCTCGAGATAAATCCGCTGATCGTCACCGACACTGGTGAATTAAAATGTCTCGACGCCAAGATGAGTTTTGATAGCAATGCAACCTATCGGCACCCCGATATTGCAGAGTTGCGGGACGAAACCGAGGAAGATGCCAAAGAACTGGCCGCCTCCAAGCACGACCTGAACTATATCGCATTGGATGGAGAAATTGGCTGTATGGTCAACGGCGCTGGTCTGGCTATGGCCACCATGGATATCATCAAACTCAAAGGTGCCGAGCCTGCGAACTTTCTTGATGTCGGTGGCGGTGCGACGAAAGAAAAAGTCACCGAAGCGTTCAAAATCATTACCTCTGACCCGAACGTGAAAGGCATTCTGGTCAATATTTTTGGCGGCATCATGCGTTGTGACGTTATTGCCGAAGGCGTGATCGCCGCAGTCACCGAAGTTGGCCTGAAAGTGCCGCTGGTGGTGCGCCTCGAGGGTACGAATGTTGACCGTGGCAAAGAGATTATAAACACCTCTGGTCTAGATGTCATTGCAGCCGACAACCTAAGCGATGCCGCAGAAAAAATCGTCAAAGCGGTGAAAGGATAAATCATGGCAGTCCTCGTCAACGAAAATACCAAAGTCATCTGTCAGGGATTTACCGGCAGTCAAGGCACGTTTCATTCCGAACAAGCGATCGCCTATGGCACTCAGATGGTCGGCGGTGTTACCCCCGGTAAAGGCGGCCAGACCCATCTGGATCTGCCCGTTTTCAATTCCGTACATGAAGCCAAGGACCGCACTGGAGCCAATGCCTCGGTAATCTATGTCCCACCGCCTTTTGCCGCCGATAGTGTCCTGGAAGCGATCGACGCCGAGATGGAGCTGATTGTCTGCATCACCGAAGGCATTCCAGTGCTGGACATGATGCGGGTGCAACGCGCCCTTGACGGTGCCTCAAGCCGCCTGATTGGTCCAAACTGCCCTGGTGTGATTACACCCGATGCCTGTAAGATTGGTATTATGCCCGGCCATATTCACCAACGTGGATCTTGCGGGGTTGTCTCGCGCTCTGGCACGCTCACTTATGAGGCGGTCAAACAGACCTCCGACTTGGGCCTTGGTCAATCCTCGGCCGTAGGCATTGGTGGCGATCCAATCAAGGGCACCGAACATATAGATGTGCTTGAGATGTTTCTCGCAGACCCCGAAACCCAATCCATCATCATGATTGGCGAAATCGGCGGCTCGGCGGAAGAAGAAGCCGCAGCCTTTTTGGCCGACGAAAAGAAAAAGGGGCGCTGGAAACCCACCGCCGGATTTATCGCCGGCCGCACGGCACCTCCGGGCCGTCGTATGGGGCATGCCGGGGCCATCGTTGCCGGTGGCAAAGGCGGTGCTGAGGATAAGATCGAGGCGATGCGTTCGGCTGGAATCATTGTGGCAGACAGCCCTGCCGAACTGGGCGAAGCGGTTATGGCAGCCATCGGCTAACACCATACGTCGCAGGCGCCTGAGCCTGCGGCACGTTACTTACTTAAGCGTTTCTGGAGAGAGATATGACCGACCAATCCGCCAATGACCTGTTCCACGCCTCAAGCTTTATGCAGGGCCACAACGCGGAATATCTTGAACAACTCTATGCCCGATACGCCAATGATCCAAACGCGGTAGATGCCGCTTGGCAAGAGTTTTTCCGCCAAATGGGCGACACAGACCTCGATGTGAAAAAAGAAGCCGCGGGCCCCTCATGGGCCCGCACCGACTGGCCCCCCGTGCCCAGCGATGAATTGACCAGCGCATTAGACGGTCAATGGCCAGCCCCCCCTTCTGCAGAAAGCAAACAGGTGGGCGTAAAAATCGCTGCCAAAGCCGAAGAACAGGGCATAGAAGTCACTAACGGCGCAATCCAGCGCGCAGTCCTTGATAGCATCCGGGCCCTGATGATCATTCGGGCGCACCGCATTCGCGGCCATCTGGCAGCAGATCTTGACCCACTGGGGCTGCGCGAGGAAACCGCCCGCCCCGAGTTGGATCCAAAAACATATGGCTTTGCCGACGCCGATCTTGACCGGCCGATTTTCATCGATAACGTTTTGGGGCTGGAAATTGCTTCAATGCGGCAGATTATCGAAATTCTCAAACGCACGTATTGCGGCACATTCGCCCTGCAATACATGCATATTTCAGACCCTGAACAATCAAGCTGGCTGAAAGAGCGCATCGAAGGCTATGGCAAGGAAATCCAGTTCACCCGCGAGGGACGCAAAGCGATCCTGAACAAAATGGTCGAAGCCGAGGGCTTTGAGAAGTTCCTGCATGTCAAATACATGGGCACCAAACGCTTTGGTCTGGATGGCGGCGAGAGTCTGATCCCCGCGATGGAACAGATCATCAAGCGCGGCGGCGCGCTTGGTGTGCGCGATATTGTCATCGGCATGCCCCATCGCGGACGGCTCAGCGTTTTGGCGAATGTGATGGGCAAACCCTATCCGGCGATTTTCAACGAATTTCAGGGCGGCAGCTTTAAGCCCGACGATGTAGACGGCTCGGGCGATGTGAAATACCATCTCGGGGCCTCGTCCGACCGCGAATTCGACGGCAATACCGTGCATTTGTCACTGACCGCAAACCCCAGCCACCTCGAGGCTGTCAATCCGGTGGTGCTGGGCAAGGTCCGGGCCAAACAAGAACAGTTAGGCGATAAAGACCGCTCTCAGGTTTTGCCAATTTTGCTGCACGGTGATGCCGCCTTTGCAGGGCAGGGCGTGGTTGCAGAATGCTTTGGGCTGTCGGGACTGGTTGGCCATAAAACCGGTGGAACGATGCATATTGTGGTCAACAACCAGATCGGATTTACCACAGCACCACATTTCAGCCGCTCCAGTCCCTATCCCACTGACATCGCCCTGATGGTTGAAGCGCCGATTTTCCACGTCAATGGAGATGACCCAGAGGCGGTTGTGCACGCCGCCAAAGTGGCCACAGAATTCCGCCAGAAATTCCACCGCGATGTGGTGCTTGACATCATCTGCTACCGGCGTTTTGGCCATAACGAAGGCGATGAGCCGATGTTCACCAATCCGCTGATGTATACCAAAATAAAACGCCATAAGACTACACTCAGCCTTTACACCGAACGTCTGGTCAAAGATGGCCTGATCCCAGAGGGCGAAATCGAAGATCTCAAAGCGACGTTTCAGGCCAGAATGAGCGAAGAATTTGAGGCCGGGAAAGACTATAAGCCCAATAAGGCCGACTGGCTGGACGGCCGATGGTCGCATCTCGATCGCCGCAAAGAAGACTATCAACGCGGCCAGACCGCAATCGCCACCGAGACATTTGACCAAATTGGCACAGCACTGACAACGGCCCCAAGCGGCTATGCATTGCACAAAACCGTGGCCCGCTTGTTGGCCAATAAAAAGACGATGTTTGACAATGCAAAAGGCATTGATTGGGCCACCGCTGAGGCTCTGGCCTTTGGCTCGTTGTTGACCGAGGGTTATAAAGTAAGACTGGCCGGTCAGGACAGTACCCGCGGGACATTCAGCCAACGCCATTCGGGGTTGATCGATCAAAACACCGAAGAGCGCTATTATCCCCTGAACCACATCCGCGAGGGTCAGGCGCAATATGAGGTCATCGATTCGATGCTGTCGGAATATGCCGTTTTGGGCTTTGAATATGGCTATTCACTGGCCGAGCCCAATGCGTTGACCTTGTGGGAGGCACAGTTCGGCGATTTTGCCAACGGCGCCCAGATCATGTTCGATCAGTTCATAAGTTCCGGTGAAAGCAAATGGTTGCGTATGTCGGGGCTGGTTGTCCTGCTACCGCACGGGTTTGAGGGTCAAGGCCCTGAACACAGCTCGGCCCGGTTAGAGCGGTTTTTACAGATGTGCGGACAAGACAACTGGATCATCGCCAATTGTTCAACGCCCGCAAACTATTTCCATATTCTGCGGCGGCAGCTGCACCGAAGCTATCGCAAACCGCTGATATTGATGACGCCAAAATCGCTCCTACGCAATAAAATGGCAGTTTCGACAGCCGGTGAATTTACCACCGGATCCAGTTTCCACCGCGTCCTTTGGGATGACGCACAACAAGGAAATTCCGACACTGCACTGGTCGCTGATGACAAGATCAAACGCGTCGTGATGTGTTCGGGCAAGGTCTATTACGACCTGCTGGAAGAACGTGACAAACGTGGCATAACCGATGTCTATTTGCTACGTTTCGAACAATTTTATCCATTCCCCGCGCTGTCGGCCGTGAAAGAACTGACGCGGTTTACGCAGGCCGAAATGGTCTGGTGCCAGGAAGAGCCCAAGAACCAAGGTGGCTGGAATTTTATGGAGCCTAATTTGGAATGGGTTCTCGGCCGTATCAAAGCCACCCATAGTCGTCCGGTTTTTGCGGGCCGCTCCGCCAGCGCCTCGCCAGCTACAGGGCTGGCCTCACAGCACAAAACACAACAAGAAGCCTTGATCAATCAGGCGCTGACCATTGAAGGGAACTAATCCATGACCATCGAAATACGTGTTCCAACTCTGGGCGAATCCGTCACCGAGGCCACTGTGGCAACTTGGTTCAAGAAACCCGGTGATGCCGTGGCGGCCGACGAGATGCTTTGCGAATTGGAAACCGATAAAGTCACCGTAGAAGTGCCCAGCCCAAGCGCAGGCACTTTACATGACATCATAGCCCAAGAGGGCGACACGGTCGGGGTTGACGCGCTTTTGGCCAATATAAGCGAGGGCGCCGCCGCAAGCCCTGCAGCGTCACCGCCTTCGGCAGATGATCCATCCCCAGCCCCCGCGGGCACCAGCAGCACGGACATCGAAGATGCACCCTCGGCCAAGAAAGCTATGGCAGAGGCCAATCTCGACCGCGCTGCTGTCACCGGAACCGGACGTGACGGTCGGGTCATGAAAGACGACGTTGCCCGCGCAATTGCGGCTCCTACAGAAACCTTCGCACCGGCAGCACCCGTCGCGGCAGCCCCGCCCCGAGCGCCAGTATCAGTGGATGACGCGGCGCGAGAAGAGCGGGTGAAAATGACCCGCTTGCGCCAGACCATAGCCCGCCGCCTGAAAGACAGCCAGAACAATGCGGCCATGCTCACCACCTATAACGAGGTCGACATGACCGAGGTGATGGCGTTGCGCAAGGAATATAAAGACCTGTTTTTGAAAAAACACGGTGTCAAATTGGGCTTTATGTCATTTTTCGCCAAGGCTTGCGTGCATGCTCTGCGCGAAGTCCCCGAGGTCAACGCCGAAATCGATGGCACCGACATTGTCTATAAGAACTTTGTTCATATGGGCATCGCTGCCGGCACACCAACCGGTCTTGTAGTACCGGTGATCCGCGACACCGACAGCCTGTCGTTTGCACAGATCGAAAAAGCCATCGCCGAAAAAGGCGGGCGGGCCCGCGACGGAAACCTGAGCATGGCCGAAATGCAGGGGGGGACCTTTACCATTTCAAACGGCGGGGTCTATGGTTCGCTGATGTCATCGCCAATCCTCAATCCGCCACAATCGGGCATTCTTGGCATGCATAAAATTCAAGACCGCCCAATGGCCATCAACGGCCAAGTTGTGATTCGCCCAATGATGTATCTCGCATTGAGCTATGATCACCGTATTGTTGATGGCAAAGGCGCTGTGACCTTTCTGGTTCGGGTCAAGGAAGCACTGGAAGACCCCCGCCGCATGCTGATGGATCTATAGTGTTGCAAGCAGGCCCATTGGTCCCCAACGTTGGTACTGTCCCGTTATTGGGGGCCTGCATGCGGCGCTGTCCCACCATCCAAACTGGTTATATTCAGACTTTTATCGACCCTTGCCTTATGAAATACTCAAACCATCACCCGTAATTTGCAGTTAAAACCGACCTAAGACCCCATACCTTACCTTGTAGACACATGTCACGATGCGCACCCCAGGAGACCCCAATGGCACAGTATGACGTTATTATTATCGGCTCAGGCCCTGGCGGCTATGTTGCAGCCATCCGCTGCGCCCAATTGGGGTTGAAAACTGCCTGCGTCGAGGGCCGCGAAACCTTGGGCGGCACCTGCCTGAACGTCGGATGCATCCCCTCGAAGGCACTGTTGCATGCCTCCCACCAACTGCACGAGGCGGAACATAACTTCGCCAAAATGGGTCTGATGAGTAAAACACCAACGGTCGATTGGACCCAGATGCTGGCCTATAAAGACGAGGTGATCAACGGCAACACCAAGGGCGTCGAATTTCTGTTTAAGAAAAACAAAATCGATTGGTTGAAAGGCTGGGGGTCCATTCCCGAGGCCGGCAAGGTCAAGGTCGGCGACACCCTTTATGAAACCAAAAACATCATCATCGCCTCGGGCTCAGAACCCTCCGCACTGCCCGGCATCGACGTGGATGAGCAGGTTGTCGTGACCTCAACCGGCGCGCTGACACTCGATAAAATTCCGCGCAAAATGGTGGTGATCGGGGCCGGTGTGATCGGTCTGGAACTGGGCAGTGTCTATGCCCGTCTCGGCACCGAGGTCACCGTAGTAGAATTTCTCGACGCGATCACCCCGGGGATGGACGCCGAGGTGCAGAAAACCTTTCAGAGAATTTTGAAAAAGCAGGGTATGCGCTTTATCATGGGCGCGGCGGTGCAGGGTGTTGAACGCCTGAAGACCAAAACCAAAGTCAGTTATAAACTGCGCAAAGACGACAGCGAGCACCAATTGGATACCGATGTCGTTCTGGTCGCTACAGGGCGCAAACCCTTTACAGACGGGCTTGGATTGACCGAACTGGGCGTCGAGATGAGCGACCGTGGCCAAATCAAAACCGACGGCCATTGGCGGACCAACATCCCCGGCATCTATGCCATCGGCGATGCAATCGACGGCCCGATGTTGGCGCATAAAGCCGAAGATGAAGGCATGGCAACCGCCGAGGTGATCGCCGGCAAACACGGACATGTGAATTATGACGTGATCCCGGGCGTGATTTACACCCACCCCGAAGTGGCCAATGTCGGCATGACCGAGGATGCGCTGAAAGACAGCGGTCGCGCCTATAAGGTTGGTAAGTTTTCGTTTATGGGCAATGGCCGCGCCAAGGCAAATTTTGCCGCCGACGGGTTTGTAAAAATCTTGGCGGATAAAACCACTGACCGCATCTTGGGCGCTCATATCATTGGCCCCAGTGCCGGTGATCTGATCCACGAGGTTTGTGTCGCGATGGAATTTGGGGCCTCGGCGCAGGATTTGGCGATGACCTGTCATGCCCATCCGACCTATTCAGAGGCGGTGCGCGAGGCCGCTCTGGCCTGTGGAGACGGCCCCATCCACATGTAGCTGGGGCTAGCCGGGGCGCGCGAATGTAATCGCGCCTACCAAAGCCCGTCTGGGGCAAGGCTTTGAAATTTGCTGTCAAAGTCTGGACCACCCTCTTGGCCATTGGTCATTTCAGCCAGAATATCGCCCATGCTTGGCACCGCGTCACGGTCATTGCGCTGCCACAGACCGGCGCGCAGCGGTGCGCGGGCGCATTGTGCATAGACCTCTTGCAGCGTGATCACGATCACGGTTGCGGGCAATTTTCCTCTGCGCTCAAACCGCGCCCGCAGATCGGCGTCGGCGCTCAACACCGCGCGACCGTTCACCCGCACGATTGTGGTTGACCCCGGCACCATGAACATCAGCGACACCCGCCCGTCACTGACGATATTGCGCAGGCTATCGAGCCGGTTATTGCCGCGCCAATCGGGCATTGCCAAGGTTTGAGAATCCAGCTCATGCACAACCGGCCCGTCCTCGCCCCGCGGGCTGCCATCTGTACCATCGGGGCCAACACTGGTCAGCACACAGAACCGCGAGGCCATGATCCAGCGCCGGTACAGCGGCGTCAGCCGGGATGAAACCTTGCGGATTGCGGCATCGCTTGGCTGGCCATAAAGCGCCTCTAGTTCGCTGATTGAAGAAATACTTTGCATTATGGTCCCCTGACTGTTGTGGGTCTTGGTAAGCGGTTTGAACATCTTGCCAAAACATTAGCCATGCATGCCGCATTGTCCAATCGGTAATATCCAACCGGCCATGGACATCATCGCAAGACGGTGGGGCCGAGTACCATGGTATTATGGTTAATCACCCC